>Ga0209913_1000259_pt1 | contig 51481 bp, 36 predicted proteins | sample PersoiDNA2013203_FD_185805 | JGI IMG/M metagenome (GOLD analysis project Ga0209913, IMG submission 185805) | Permafrost soil microbial communities from the Arctic, to analyse light accelerated degradation of dissolved organic matter (DOM) -... | ecosystem: Environmental > Terrestrial > Soil >...
CTGGCCGTTGCCGCAGCAACAGGAAGAGGCCCGCAGCAAGCGCCGTGTCGGCTTGGGTTATACCGGGCTCGGCGATGCGCTGGTCATGCTCAATTTGCGCTACGACACGCAAGAGGCCCGCGACATGGCGCGAGACATTTCCGAATTGATGCGCGACACCGCCTACGATGCCTCGGTTGATCTGGCGCAAGAGCGCGGGGCCTTCCCCTTGTTCAATGCCGATCTTTACCTCACCGGCCAGAGGTTCGCATCGCGTTTGCCACCCGCCCTGAAGGAACGCGTTCGTACGCATGGTCTTCGCAACTCGCATTTACTCTCGATTGCGCCTACCGGCACCATCAGCCTGGCTTTTGCGGATAACGCCAGCAACGGCATCGAGCCCGCGTTCAGTTGGAGCTACACCCGCAAAAAGCGGATGGCTGACGGCAGCTTCAAAGAGTATGCGGTGGAAGATCACGCCTGGCGCCTTTATCGCCATCTTTATGGCCAGGACGCCGCACTGACCCCTGCATTTGTTACCGCGCTTGAAATGAGTGCCCAAGCCCATGAAGCCATGGTGGCCGCAGTTGCGCCGTTTATTGATACCGCCATTTCCAAGACGGTGAATGTTCCGGTCAACTATCCCTATGCCGACTTTCAGAATCTGTATATGGAGGCCTGGCAGTCGGGCTTAAAGGGCTTGGCCACCTATCGACCCAACTCGGTGCTGGGGTCGGTGCTGAGCGTGACGCCTGCGTTGGGCTCCTCATCTACCCCTGCCACCGCAACTGCCTTGCATATTGACAGCGCGAACCAACGACTGGCGCTGGAGCGTCTGCCGGCCGCTGTGCTGTCGTCCTTGCGCTGGCCGAGTCGCCCCGAGCTGCCTGCAGGCAATCCGGCTTGGACGTTCATGGTGCATCACCCGTTTGGGGACTTTGCATTGTTCGTTGGTGAGTTGGCCCCTGAAGAAGGCGGCGCGCCCAAACCCTTCGAGGTGTGGGTCAATGGCACAGAGCAGCCGCGTGGTTTGGGCGCACTCGCCAAAACGCTTTCCATGGATTTGCGCGCCAATGATCCGGCCTGGTTGCAGTTGAAGCTCGACGCATTGGCCACGGTCGCCGAGGAGCACTCGTTTGAGATGCCATTTCCGCCGCATGGCCAACTCCGTCTGTTCCCGGGTGTGGTGGCTGCGACGGCGGCGGTTATTCGCTGGCGCTGCGACCAGCTCACGGCCTTGGTCGGCAAAGACACCAAAGTGGCAACGCCCGTACTGGATGCCATGTTCAGCCGGGGTGAACCGCAGACTGGTCCCTCCGGCACGCTGGCGTGGTCGGTGGATGTGGACAATCCCGCTACCGGCGAAGCTTTCACTGTCACACTCAAGGAAGTCAATTTGCCAGATCACGACGGCACCATCGTCACCCGGCCTTGCGCTGTAGGCTTTTCAGGCAACTATCCCCGAGCGCTCGATGGATTGGCCAGACTGCTCTCGCTCGACATGCGAGTGATTGATCCGGCGTGGATCGGCATGAAGCTGCGCAAGCTGCTCAACTATGCCGAACCGCTGGGTCACTTTATGGCGTTTGTGCCGGGCTTGCCGCGTGGTGAACGCCGCCAGCAAACCTGGCCGTCGACGGTGGCGTATGTCGCAAGACTGATTATTCACCGCTATGCCATGCTGGGCGTGCTTGACGAGGAAGGTTTCCCCTTGCGTGACATGGGTGTGCTTGATGCCCCCAAAAATCAGGGAGCACCCAGCACCATGGCTGGCAAAATCTGCCCGGAATGCGGAAACCCCACCGTCATTCACAAAGATGGATGTGATTTTTGTACCGCATGTGGCTACGTTGGACAGTGCGGTTAAGAATTGGTTTGGAGGCGCCTGGTTAAGCCTCCTGGCGCCTTCAGTCCCGCACGACTAGCACAGGGAGTTTGGTGTGCGACAGTACGGCTTGCGTGACGCTGCCGAGCACCAGTTTTTCCAGTCCGCTGCGTCCATGTGATCCCATAACGATCAAATCGGCCTGCATTGACTCAGCGGCCATCACCACGCCACGCCAAGCAGAGTGAGATTCAATCACGGAAGCTTCCACGCTGACGCCCGCATCTGTGAACGCAGCTTTTGCGGCCTTTACGGCCGCATTGGCCTCGGCGGTCGCTGCACTCAGATACTCAGCCTGACCATAAGCAAAATCGGTTCCGACCCCGGTGAACGGGTAGGGATCAATCACGAAAATCGTAGAGACACGGCTGTCAAAGGCCTTAGCCAGCTGGATCGCCTTTTCAACCGCTAGCTGTGCTGTCGGTGAACCATCCACTGGAACGAGTATGTGCTTGAACATGATGAAAACTCCTTATTAATATTAGCGATACCAAGTGTCTGACCGACCCATCTTAAAAACCATGACCGAAGTCAAATAGTCGATGTTCCCTGTGCAATCCAGCAGGCAGATTCAAACGATTGACGCTATCACGATAACAGCCCACCAAGGCTGTTAGCAGATATTTTTTGCGGAAGCTGACAAGGTATCATGGTAATGCCCGAGCGGGCTGCTAGGAAGGTAGACTGCTTGCCCCTCAAATTAACTCAAGCTAGCGTCAGCGATTCCTGTGCGTCTTAATTCAATCAAGTTATCCGGGTTCAAGTCTTTTGCTGAACCAACCAATTTCATGCTGCCGGGTCAGCTGGTGGGTGTGGTCGGACCCAATGGCTGCGGCAAGTCCAACATCATGGATGCCGTGCGCTGGGTGCTGGGCGAGTCCAAGGCGTCGGAATTGCGTGGCGAGTCCATGCAGGACGTCATCTTCAATGGCACCAATACCCGCAAACCGGCTAGCCGCGCCAGCGTGGAGCTGGTATTTGACAATGCGGACCACCGCGCCGGTGGCCAGTGGAACCAGTTCGGCGAGATTGCCGTCAAGCGGGTGCTCACGCGCGATGGCACCAGCAGCTACTTTATCAATAACCTGCCAGTGCGCCGCCGCGACGTGCAAGACGTTTTTCTGGGGACCGGCTTGGGGCCACGGGCCTACGCCATCATCGGCCAGGGCACCATCAGCCGCATTATTGAGTCCAAGCCCGAAGAGCTGCGCCTGTTTCTGGAAGAGGCGGCCGGTGTCTCCAAATACAAGGAACGCCGGCGCGAGACTGAAAACCGCCTGAGCGATACCCGCGAAAACCTGACCCGGGTGGAAGACATCCTGCGCGAGCTCAACGCCAATCTGGAAAAGCTGGAGAGTCAGGCCGAGGTCGCCAAGAAGTACAACACCCTGTCTGCCGACGTCACGCTCAAGCAGCATCAGCAATGGTTTCTCAAGCGCACCGAGTCCGAGGCGGATCAGGCCAAGGTCAAGATGGAGGCGCAAGGCGCGGTCAACGCGCTGGAGAGCCGGGTGGCGGATTTGCGCCACATCGAGGCCGAGCTGGAGACCGTGCGTCAGGCCCATTACGCGGCGGGCGATCAGGTCAACCAGGCGCAGGGCTTGTTGTACGAGGCCAGTACTGAGGTCGGGCGGCTGGAAGCCGAGATCCGTTTTGTGGTGGAAGGCCGCCATCGCGTCGAACAACGCCTGATCACCCTCAAGGAGCAAGCCGCCCAGTGGACCACCCGCAGGGATGAAGCGCAGGAAGAAATTGAAAACCTGCTGGAACTGGCCATGCTCGGGGAAGAAAAAACCGAGCTGCTGGCGGCCCAATTGGAAGACCAGGCCCAGCAGTTGCCCGATCTGGAAGAGGCTTTGCGTCTGGCGCAAAAAGGCGCTAACGAGCAGCGCGCCAGTGTGGGCCAGGTGCAGCAGCAAATTCAGGTGCTCGCCGCTGAACAGCGCAGCATTGAGGAGCAATCACGCCAGTTCAGCGGCCGCCGCGAACGCCTGAGTGCGGACCGCAACGCCTTGGCGGCCCCCGATGAAGCGCGGCTGCTGAACCTGCAAAGCCAGCTGGACCAGGCCCAGGAGACGGCCAGCGTGGCCGAAGGCCGCCTGCATGAGTTGCAAGACAGCGTGCCACAACTCGACGAAACTCGGCGTGCCCAGCAACAGGCCGTCAACACCGAATCGGCCCGGCAGGCGGATTTGTCGGCGCGCATGGAGGCGCTCAAGGCCCTGCAGGAAAAGGTCAAGACCGATGGCAAGTTGCAGCCCTGGTTGGTCAAACACGGGCTGGACCGTTTGCAGGGTTTGTGGAGCCGCATTCACATTGAGCAGGGATGGGAAAACGCGCTGGAAGGGGCGCTGCGCGAGCGCCTGGGCGCGCTGGAGGTGTCGCGCCTGGAGATGGTGCGCGCGTTCGGCAACGACGCACCGCCTGCCAAACTCGCGTTTTACAGCCCGCCGCTGGCAGCAACGCCTGAAAAGGCAGGCGCATTGCCGCGTCTGTCCGACCTGCTGCGCATCAACGATGCGGGTCAAAAAGCCGTGCTGACGGACTGGTTGCAAGGCTGTTTCACCGCCCCCAGTTTTGAAGACGCCCTGGCCAGCCGCGACCAGTTGCAACCGGGCGAGACGATTTTCGTGAAAACCGGCCATGCCGTGGGCGCCTACAGCGTGAGCTTTTACGCGCCCGATTCAGAGCAGGCCGGCTTGTTGGCTCGGGCCCAGGAAATCGAAAACCTGGAGAAGCAGCTTCGGGCGCAGGCTTTGATCAGCGAGGAAGCGCGCTCAGGTCTGGTGCGGGCTGAAGCGGCTTATGCCGATGCGTCGCAGCGTCTGGTGGCAGTGCGTCGTGAAGCGGCCGAGAGCCAAAGCCGGGCCCATGAGTTGCAGGTCGAAACCTTGCGCTTGACGCAGTTGGCCGATCAGGCCCGGGTGCGCAGTGCGCAAATTGCCGGTGACCTGGCAGAAGTCGATGCCCAGCTGAATGACTTGCAGGAGCGCCGCGTGACCTTCGAGGCGCGCTTTGAAGAGTTGGACATGCAGCTGGCCGACACCCAGGAGCGCCATGCCCAGCTCGACGAACGCGTGATGGGGGCTGAGCGCAAGCTCAATGAATGCCGTGAGCAGCAACGTAGTCTGGAGCGTCAATCTCAGGAAGCCGTGTTCTCCATGCGCAGCCTTGACGCGCGCAAGGCTGAGTTGTCGCGTGCTATCGAAACTGCAGCACAACAGGCAGATTCTGTGAGGGCTGAAGCCCAAAGAGCCCATGAGGAATTGGCGCGCTTGAATGACGCAGCGGCCCAGGGTGGTCTGCAAAATGCCTTGTCGGTCAAGCTCGATCGTGAGCAGGCGCTGGGTGCCAGGCGCAGCGAGTACGACGATCTGACCGCCAAATTGCGGGCCAGCGACGAGCGGCGCCTGCAACTGGAGCGCGAGCTCGACCCCCTGCGTCAGCGCATCACCGAATTTCAGCTCAAGGAACAGGCCGCGCGTCTGGGCTTTGAGCAGTACACCCAGCTACTCACCGATGCCCAGGCCGATCTGGAGGCGGTGGCCAAATCCCTGGCCGACGGCAACGTGCGCCTGGGCGGCATGCAGGGCGAGATTGACCGCCTCAATCGCGACATTGCAGCTTTGGGGGCCGTCAACCTGGCTGCGCTCGATGAGTTGGCAGCGGCCAGTGAACGCAAGAATTTTCTGGATGCGCAAAATGCCGACCTCGTTGAGGCCATGACCACGCTGGAGGACGCCATCAAGAAGATTGACGCTGAAACCCGCGAGTTGTTGTCGGGCACGTTCAACGCCGTCAACGAGCACTTTGGCAGGATGTTCCCCGAGCTGTTCGGCGGTGGCAACGCCCGACTCGTTATCACCGGCGAAGAAATTCTGGACTCGGGTGTGCAGGTCATCGCCCAGCCGCCGGGCAAGAAGAACCAGACCATTCATTTACTCTCGGGCGGTGAAAAAGCGCTGACGGCCATTGCGCTGGTGTTTGCGATTTTCCAGCTCAACCCGGCGCCGTTCTGTCTGCTCGACGAGGTCGATGCGCCACTGGACGATGCCAACACCGAGCGCTATGCCAAACTGGTGTCAAGCATGAGTAAAGAGACCCAGTTCCTGTTCATCAGCCACAACAAGATTGCCATGGAAATGGCCAAGCAACTGATTGGCGTCACGATGCAGGAGCAGGGGGTGTCGCGCATCGTGGCGGTGGATATGGATGCAGCCATCTCGATGGCGGAGCTTGCCTGATGGTCATGAGTAATTTGCAAATTGGTTTGGCCATTCTGGGCGGCTTGGTACTGGCGGCCATGGCCGCACACGCGGCTTGGTCGGCGCGCAAGAACCAGCCGCGCCAGGCTGCACCCAACGATCCCGGCGATGGACCCAACATTGAATCCCGGGTCGGTGCGGGTATTGAACCCGGGCTGGATGCAGCCGCGTTTGATGTGGCGAGTTTTCCATTGCCGTTGCTGGAAAAAAGCGCCTCCATGGACGCCTTGATTGATGTCATCGCGCCGATTGCGCTGGAGGGCTTGATCTCGGGCGATGCCGCGTTGGCCGCCATGCCGCCAACGCGACGGGCTGGCAGCAAGCCGTTTTCCATCGAAGGGTTTAATGAGACCGGACAGCGTTGGGAGATGCCGCTGGCGGGCCAGCGCTATTCTCTGTTTCAGGCCGGTGTGCAACTGGCCAACCGCTCGGGCGCACTCAACGAGATTGAATACTCCGAGTTTGTGATGAAAACTCAGGCTTTCTGCGACGCCATCAATGGCTCGCCTGATTTTCCCGAGATGCGCGAAGAGGTGGCCCGGGCGCGCGAACTGGATCAGTTTGCCAGCGACCACGACGCCCAGCTGGGGTTTGTGTTGCGCGCTCGCCATGCGGCCTGGAGCCCAGGCTATGTGCAGCAAAATGCGGCGCGCCTGGGTTTTGTGGCGGGCGTCATTCCAGGGCGTATGGTCGTGCCCGCCAGCGTTGCCGGTATGCCGCCGGTGCTGGGCTTGAGTTTTGACACCCAGGCTGCGCTCGCGGACGACCCGGCCCAGTCAGCGATTCGCGATGTGGCGATCAGCCTGGACGTGGCGCAGGTTGACCGCAGCGAGCGCGCCTTTGAGCGCATGCGCGAGGCCGCCCTGGCGCTGGCAGACAGCATGGACGGCGTGGTGACCGATGACAACGGTCAGCCTCTTGCGCCTGAGGCGATGGACGCCATTGGCGCCGAACTCGAGCAGTTGTACGACACGCTGGATCAGCGTGATCTGTCAGCCGGGTCGGCACTGGCGCGACGCCTTTTTTCCTGAATGCTGGTTTCTTGATCGCTTACCTGATGGCAACGGACGATTTGTTTCCACCCCAGGCGCCGATGCCTGATCCTGCCCATGTGGCGCAGCTCAGGCGCGCGCTGCATGAACACGCTCATCGCTATTACGTGGAGGACGCGCCGACCATTCCGGATGCCGAGTACGACCGCATGTTTCAGGAGTTGCAGGCGATCGAGGCACAACATCCGGAGCTGGTAACGCCGGATTCGCCCACCCAGCGTGTCGGTGGGCGAGCTTTGGAACAGTTTGCCAGCGTGCGCCACGCCGTGCCCATGCTGAGCATTCGCACTGAGACCGACACCGATGCCAGTGGTGCGCGTAATTTTGACACTCGCGTGCGGCGGGAACTCGGGTTGGACGAGGCTGCCCCCGCCGTGGAGTATGTGGCCGAACCCAAGTTCGACGGTCTGGCCATGAACTTGCGATATGAAGATGGGGTACTGGTGCAGGCTGCCACGCGCGGCGACGGCGAAGTGGGGGAAGACGTCACCCAAAATATACGCACCATCGGCCAAATTCCCCTGCGGCTGCCGGTTGGCGTTCCAGAGATACTGGAGGTGCGGGGCGAGGTGTACATGCGCCGCGATGACTTTGAAACGCTGAACCAGAATCAGCGGGAGCGGGGTCAAAAAACCTTCGTCAACCCGCGTAACGCCGCCGCCGGTGCGGTGCGCCAGCTGGACCCGGCCATTGCCGCCCAGCGCCCCTTGAGCTTCTTTGCCTATGGTTTGGGTGAGGTCACACCAGAGCAGGCGGGTGGCCCCGCGTTTGGAACACATTATGAGCTGTTGCAGGCCCTGAAAATATGGGGTTTTCCGGTGTCAGCCCTTGTCGGTATTGCACAAGGAGCTACTGAATTAGTAGCGCATTACGAATCGATAGCACGCCAGCGTGACGCACTGCCGTTTGATATTGACGGCGTGGTCTACAAGGTCAACAGCCTGGCGCTGCAGCGCCGCATGGGCTTTGTGACACGCGAGCCGCGCTGGGCGGTGGCGCACAAGTTCCCGGCCCAGGAGCAGTTCACCACCGTGCTCGGCATAGACGTGCAGGTGGGGCGCACCGGCAAGCTCACACCGGTGGCCAAGCTGGCGCCGGTGTTTGTGGGCGGTGTCACGGTCACCAACGCCACCCTGCACAACGAAGACGAGGCGCGGCGCAAGGATGTGCGCGTGGGTGACACGGTCATCGTGCGTCGTGCCGGCGACGTGATTCCCGAAGTGGTTTCGGTGTTGCTGGACAAGCGTCAGCCCGGCGCAACAGAGTTCACCATGCCGCGCCAGTGTCCGGTGTGCGGCAGCGCCGCCGTGCGCGAAGAAGGCGAGGTTGACTACCGCTGTACCGGCGGGCTGTTTTGCAGCGCCCAACGCAAGCAGGCGATCCTGCACTTTGCCCAGCGCCGGGCGGTCGAGGTGGAGGGGCTGGGCGAAAAGCTGGTTGATCAGCTGGTTGATGGCAAGGTCATTCGCATCCTGCCGGACCTGTACCGGCTGGGCCTGACCTCGCTGGCCAGTCTGGACCGGATGGCCGACAAATCGGCGCAGAACATCCTGCAAGCGTTGGAAAAATCGAAGCAAACCACGCTGCCCCGTTTTCTGTTCGGATTGGGCATTCGCCATGTGGGCGAGGCTACCGCCAAGGAACTGGCGCGGCACTTTGGCAGTCTGGACGCCGTGATGAACGCTTCTCTGGAACAACTGCTGCAGGTCAACGACATCGGCCCCATCGTGGCGCAAAGCTTGCGCACATTTTTCGACCAGCCGCACAACCGTGAGGTGGTGGAGCAGCTGCGCGCCTGCGGCGTGACCTGGCAAGAGGGCCCACCGGCGCCGGTCACCCCGACGCCACTCACAGGTAAAACCTTCGTCATCACCGGCACCCTGCCCAGCATGAGCCGCGATGAGGCCAAAGACCTGATCGAGGCGGCCGGCGGCAAGGTGGCAGGTTCGGTCAGCAAGAAAACCACTTTTGTCGTGGCGGGCGCTGAGGCGGGCAGCAAGCTCGCCAAGGCGCAGGAGCTGGGCGTTGCCGTGCTGGATGAGACCGGTTTGAAGGAGTTGCTTGATGGCCATTCGTGAAATTCTGAAAATGGGCGATCCACGCTTGCTGCGCATCGCACCACCCGTGACCCGGTTCGATACTGACGAATTGCATCTGCTGATCTCAGACATGCTCGACACCATGCTGGCGGCCGACGGTGCCGGGCTGGCGGCGCCGCAAATCGGGGTCGACCTGCAACTGGTGATTTTTGGCTCCAACGCACGCAATCCGCGTTATCCGCAGGCGCCGGTGGTGCCTCAAACCGTCTTGCTCAACCCTGTGATTACACCGCTGCCGCAGTCAGAAAGCGACGCGACGCTGCTGCAGGTTGAAGACTGGGAGGGCTGCCTCTCCGTGCCGGGCCTGCGTGCCATGGTGCCGCGTTTCGCCCGTATTCGCTATGCAGGGTTCGACCAGTATGGCGACCCGATCGACCGCACAGTGGAGGGTTTTCATGCCCGCGTGGTGCAGCACGAGTGTGACCACTTGATCGGCAAGCTGTACCCGATGCGGGTGCGCGACTTCAGCCGCTTTGGTTTTACCGACGTTCTTTTTCCGGGGCTGGATGCCGGGCAGGACGACTGAGCTGCAGCGCGCCCGCTGCGTGCCAGGCCCCCTTATTCAGAGCGAGTCGGCACCGATTCGAGTTTGAAGCGACGCGCCTGCAGCTCGCGGTAGCGTTGCAGTGCGCCTGGATCCGCTTTGGCTGCCTGGATGGCCTCGGTTTCCTGCACTTTGAGCTTTTCGACCAGCATGCGGTTAAGCAGGTCACGCAGTTCCTTGCTGGATTCATCGGTCTCCAGCGGGCCGGCCAGCTCGTAGCCGGTCATGAGTCGAACGGCGAGTTCTTCCTCCTGGCGCCCGCGCAGTCCTTCACGCAGCGCCACCCAGGCTTGTGGGCCGTGTTCATGCAGCTGGTTTTCCAGCCATACAAAAAGCGGTCCGTGCGGTTCTGGCAAGTCACACAGCAGGGTGTGGTCTTCGGCCGACAGGACTTCAAGCGCGGCCATGTCACCCAGCAAAAGACGGGCGGCGTAGTCAGCCCGGCTGGTGGGCCGAACGCGGCCACTTGGACGCGGACGCGGTGGCGGTTTTATAGACGAATTCTGGCTGTAGCCCCCGTATTCATTGGGTGATGCGCTATGTTTTTCATAGGATTTTGATTTTGCTTTGCCCTTGCCTGCGGCTGCTGGGTTCCACACCTCGGTCAATTCACGACTCGACAACTGCACCAGGTCGGCAATTTCGCTCAGCAACTGCAACTTCAGGGCACCATCGGGCAGCAGCAGCCACAGCGGTTTGGCATTGCTGGCGAAGTGGGCGCGGCCTTCAGCGGTGTTCAGGTCGCAGCCTTCGCGCGCCGCGTCAATCAAAAAGCGGCTCAACGGGACGGCTTCGCTCACATAACGTGCGAAGGCTTCCTTGCCAAATTCCCGGATGAAGCTGTCGGGATCGTGTTCGGGGGGCAAGAACAGGAACTTGACGCTGCGCACATCGGTGGCAAAGGGCAGGGCGCCATCCAGCGCCTTGCGTGCAGCGCGCCGACCGGCCGCGTCGCCATCAAAACTGAACACCACGGCATCGGTGAAGCGAAACAGCTTGTGCAGATGCTCTGCCGTGCAGGCGGTGCCCAATGTGGCCACGGCGTTGGAGAAACCGAGTTGGGCCAGCGCCACCACATCCATGTAACCTTCGGTCACCAGCGCGTAGCCCTGCTCGTGCAGCGCGTTGCGGGCTTCAAACAGGCCGTACAGTTCACGTCCCTTGCTGAAAACCGGGGTTTCCGGCGAGTTGAGGTATTTGGGTTTGTCGTCGCCCAGCACCCGGCCACCAAAACCAATGCATTCGCCCTTGACGTTGCGGATCGGGAACATGACCCGGTCGCGAAAACGGTCGTAGCGCTTTTCTTCACCCGACGTCTCGTCAACATTCAGGATCACCAGACCGCTTTCGACCAGCAGCGGATCGTCATAATTGGGGAAAACGCTGGCCAGACTGCGCCAGCCCTCGGGCGCGTAGCCCAAACCAAACTGTTTGGCAATTTCACCCGACACGCCGCGGCCCTTGAGGTAATCGACCGCACGGGTGGATTCTTTCAGATGTTTTTTGTAGGCATCGCCCGCTTTTTCGAGCACGTCGGTCAAGGTAGTCTGCTTTTGCCGCTGCTCAAGCGCCCGCGCCCGGTCCTGCGGGCTGGCGTCGTCCTCAGGCACTTGCAGACCGTATTGCTGGGCCAGGTCTTGCACCGCCTCCACAAAGGTCATACCCGCGTGCTCCATCAAGAAACTGATGGCATCGCCGTTTTTGCCGCAGCCAAAGCAGTGATAAAACTGCTTGCTCGGGCTGACCGAGAAGGAGGGCGACTTTTCCCCGTGAAACGGGCACAGGCCCATGAAGTTGGCGCCGCCCTTTTTAAGCTGCACATAGCGGCCCACGATCTCCACCACGTCAGCGCGTGAGAGCAACTCCTGAATAAAGGTCTGAGGAATGGACATGCAGCGATTGTAGAAACACGGGGATCGACCGGCTGGTTTATGCGGTCGACCACCCGGTATTCAGGGGCCGGGGTCCGGCTACCTGATAGGGGCGCCCGTGGTGAGCGCGTGAAATTTAGCGCGGTGCCAGGCGAATGGCGCCGTCGAGCCGGATGACTTCACCGTTGAGCATGTCATTCTCGAAAATGTGCTGCGCCAGCTTGGCGTAGTCCAGCGGTGTGCCCAGCCGCGAGGGAAAGGGCACGCTGGCGGCCAGCGAGTCCTGCACTTCCTGAGGCATGCCGAACATCATGGGGGTACCGAAAATACCGGGTGCGATGGTCATGTTGCGAATGCCGTTGCGTGCCAAGTCGCGCGCAATAGGCAGCGTCATGCCGACAATGCCGCCCTTGGACGCGCTGTAGGCGGCCTGGCCGATCTGGCCGTCATAGGCGGCGACGGAGGCAGTGGAGATCAGCACGCCGCGCTCGCCGGTGGCTTCGGGTTCGTTTTTGCACATGGCGTCAGCCGCCAGGCGAATCATGTTGAAACTGCCGATCAAATTGACGGTAATGCACTTGGCGAAAACAGCCAGGTTGTGCGCGCCATTCTTGTTCACGGTCTTCTCGGCCGGGGCAATGCCCGCGCAGTTGACCAGGCCCATGAGCTTGCCCATGGAAACGGCCTTGGCGACCACGGTCTGACCGTCGGCTTCCTGGCTGACATCGCACTTGACGAAAGCACCGCCAATCTCCTTGGCAATGGCTTCGCCTTTTTCAACCTGCATATCGGCGATAACCACCTTGCCGCCCTTGGCCGCCAGCATACGGGCGGTGCCCTCGCCCAAACCTGACGCGCCACCGGTGACGATGAAAACCTTACCTGCGATGTCCATGTGAATCTCCTTGCAATTGACGTTAACGTAAACGTCAATTATGACGCATCGACGCCAGCGTCAATTTCTTCAGCGCTGTGGCTGCGGGTTGAGCAAGCCGGCGCTGGCGTCGTCAATCGATCGGACGCTTGCCGCAAGCCTTCAGCAGCTGGTCTTGATCAGTGCTGCGGCCTGTTTCACCAGCTTGGGGCCGTGGTAAATCAAGCCGGTATAGATTTGCACCAGATCGGCGCCAGCCCTGATTTTGCTCACGGCGTCATCGGCACTCATCACGCCGCCGACGCCAATGATGGGAAAGCCCGGGCCCAAAGCGGCGCGCAACTGTCCGATGACGCGGTTGCTCATGGCCAGCACCGGTGCCCCCGACAGGCCGCCAGTTTCATCAGCGTGAGCCAGGCCTTTGACGGCGTCCCGGCTGAGCGTGGTGTTGGTCGCGATCACGCCGTCCATGCCATGGCGCTTCAAGGTGGCTGCAATCACGTCCACTTGCGATGCATCCAGGTCGGGTGCGATCTTGACAAAGATGGGGGTCTGCTTGCCATGCTGCGCGGCCAGTGTCTGGCGCCGGTGGGCAATAGCGCCCAGCAAGCTGTCGAGGGCTTCATCGCTTTGCAGCGAGCGCAGGTTCCTGGTATTGGGGCTTGAAATGTTGATGGCGACGTAGTCCGCATACGGGTAGACCCCGTCCAGGCAGGCCAGATAGTCCTCGGTGGCACGCTCAATCGGCGTGGCGGCGTTCTTGCCAATGTTCAAGCCCAGTAACAGGGGCAGCGGCTTTCTTGCCAGGTTCGGGTTTTGGCGCTGGCGATAAAACGATGAATGCTTGACGTTCGCCATAAAGCTGGCCAAGCCCTCGTTGTTAAACCCGAACCGGTTGATCAGCGCCTGCGCCTGGGGCAAGCGAAACAGGCGCGGTTTGGGGTTGCCCGGCTGGGCCAGCGGCGTGACGGTGCCGACCTCGACAAAACCGAAACCCATGGCGCCCAGACCGTCAATGCAGCGGGCATTTTTGTCCAGCCCGGCGGCCAGCCCAACCCGGTTCGGAAAAGTCAGGCCAGCCAGCGTGATCGGGTCATTCACCCGGCTGGTGCCATAGGCCAGTTGCAAAGGAGTCCCTTGGGTAAGCGCCAGCGCACGCACGGTCAACTCATGGGCCGTCTCCGGGTCCAGGCTAAATAAAAACGGGCGGGCGAGGGCGTAAGGGATGAGAGCCATTGGATAATTCCTGCATCGTATTTTTTAACTGACCTGATTTTCCCCCATGACAAACCCTAGTCCCCAGCCTGCGGGCGCGCTTTCGCAAGATGAACTCAAAACCCTGGTCGGCCAGGCCGCGCTGCAGTACGTGGCGCCGGGCGAAATCGTTGGCGTTGGCACCGGTTCTACCGTGAATAAATTCATCGATGCCCTGGCCAGCATAAGACATCTGATCAAGGGCGCAGTCTCCAGTTCTGAAGCCAGTACCCTGCGCTTGAAGGCCTTGGGCATTCCTGTTTTTGATGCCAATGAGGTGGCCGAGTTATCGGTTTATATCGATGGTGCCGATGAGATCGACGGCCACGGCAACATGATCAAAGGCGGTGGGGCAGCGCTTACGCGCGAGAAGATTGTGGCGGCGCTCGCCAACCAATTCGTCTGCATCGCCGATGAGTCCAAACTGGTTGAGACCCTGGGCAGGTATCCCTTGCCGGTCGAAATCATTCCCATGGCGGCGCAGCGGATCACACAGCAGTTTGCTGCGCTGGGGGGCCGGGCGCAGGTGCGTCTTAAAGGCGATCAGCCGCTGGTGACGGATAACGGTCAGATTCTCCTGGACGTGACCGGATTACAGATAAGCGACCCGCTGGCCTTCGAGACGCTGGTCAGTCAGTGGCCGGGGGTGGTGACGGTGGGTGTTTTTGCCTTTCAAAAGGCCCAGGTGTGCCTCTTGGGTACGGCCCAAGGGGTCAAAACCTTGACCTTCTGATGCTTTGCGGGACAGATCTTTAGCTCTGTCCTCAACTGATCAAGAATTAAAACTTGATACCCGCCGGATTGGAGGGGCTGTCCACCGGCGCCTGGCTTGGCTCTGGCGACTTGGGCTGATTCTGATTCTCTTCAGCTTTGGCAGCGGGAACTGGTTTTTGGACCACAACCAAGGGTGTTGCGGCCGGATTGCGGTAGGCGCTGGGCAGCACTGATGCCTTGGGATAAGCTGCGGCATTCAGAAATTGCGTCCACTCCGAATCAGAGAAGCCCTTGATTTGCTGGCCGCCAATGGTCAAAAAGGGCAGCGAGTTCTCACCACTGATGCGTTGCAGCGCATCGCTATCTTCGGCCGTATTGACGGTTTTCTCGGTGAAGGGAATGCCGCGACTGCTCAGCAGCGCGCGACCCGATCCACAGGGGGCACAGTTGCTGGAGGTGTAGAGCGTGACCGGGTATTTGCTGACCACTTGCCGCAACTCAAACGGCAGCGCTGGCCCGCTGGTGCCCATAGCCTTGCCGCCCGCCTCGGTAGTGCTCACGTTGGCCGCAGCGACCGGGGGTTTGTCAGAAAACGTCACTTTGCCATCCGGCCCCACGACGCGATAGATCGTCTGGGCCTGCGCCAGGCCCGCCGCCAGCAACAGCGCTGCACAAATGGCGGCAGTGGCGCCCCTTGTTTTTGGGTTGATTTGATGGATGCTATTTTTCATGTTGGGCACTCGCTTTACTTTTTTCCGGACATACCTTGATGCCGCAGCAAGGCATCCAGATTGGGCGCGCGCCCGCGAAACGCCATGAACGACTCAATGGCCGGGCGGCTGCCGCCAGCTTCCAGAATGGCTTGCCGGTATTTCCGGCCCATCTCCACGTTTGGTAAACCGTCTTGGCCCACTGTTTCTTCAAAAGCGGCGTAGGCATCGGCACTCAAAACCTCGGCCCATTTGTAGCTGTAGTAACCGGCTGCGTAGCCACCGGCAAAAATATGGCTGAAAGTGTGGGCCGTGCGGCTCCAGTCCGGTGGTTGCAGCACCGCCACTTCGGCCCGTACCTGGTTCAATAAAGGCATCAAGTCAAGCGCGGGATCGTGCGCAGTGTGCAGCAACATGTCAAACAGCGAAAACTCGATTTGCCGCAGCGTTTGCATGCCACTCTGGAAGTTCTTTGCCGCCAGCATTTTGTCAAACAGCGTGCGTGGCAGCGGCGCGCCGGTATCGACATGCGCGCTCATGTGGCGCAGCACGTCCCACTCCCAGCAGAAGTTTTCCATGAACTGGCTGGGCAACTCCACCGCGTCCCACTCCACGCCGCTGATGCCGGACACGTCGCGCTCGTTGACCTGCGACAGCAGGTGATGCAATCCGTGGCCAAATTCATGAAACAGGGTGGTGACATCGTCGTGCGTCAGCAGCGCCGGTTTGTCACCCACGCCTTCGGCAAAGTTGCACACCAGATGCGCCACCGGCGTTTGCAGTTGATGCGTGTCCGGGCGCAACCAGCGAGAGCGCACGTCGTCCATCCAGGCACCCCCGCGCTTTCCGGTGCGCGCTGAAGGGTCCAGGTAAAACTGGCCGACAAGATTGCCTGCGCGCTCGATCCGGTAGAACTTGACACCGGCATTCCATACCGGCGCATGGTCTTCCCGGATGCTGACATCAAACAGCGTCTCCACAATTTTGAACAGCCCCGCCAACACTTTGGGCGCCGGAAAGTACTGCTTGACTTCCTGCTCGCTGAAGGCGTAGCGCGCTTCCTTGAGCTTTTCGCTGACATAAGGCCAGTCCCAGGCCTGCGGGTCGGGCAAGTTCAGCTGTTGCGTGGCGAACTCGCGCAGGTCGGCCAGGTCTTGCTCGGCGAATGGTCTCGCTTTGGTCGCCAGGTCGCGCAAAAAGCCAACCACGTGCTCAGGCGATTCGGCCATTTTGGGAACGACCGAGAGTTCGCCAAAGTTGCGGTAGCCCAGCAAGCGGGCTTCCTCCAAGCGCAAGGCCAGCATTTCGCTGATCAGGGCCGAGTTGTCGAATTTCCGGGTTTGTGGGTCGGCCTGATCCGAGGCGCGTGTGACGTAAGCACGGTACAGCTTCTCGCGCAGGGCGCTGCTACGGGCAAACTGCATCACCGGCAAGTAGCACGGCATTTTGAGCGTCAGCTTGTAGCCTTCTTTGCCTTCTGCTTGTGCCGCGGCCAAGGCGGCCTGCTGCACATCATCGGGCACACCGTCGAGTTCAGACGCCTGGGCGTAATAGCGAAAAGCGTCGGTCGCGTCCAGCGCGTTCTCGCTGAATTTTTGGCCCAGCTCGGCTTGGCGCTCCTGAATGGCGGCAAAGCGCTCGCGGTCGGCACCTGCGAGTTCCGCGCCGCCCAGCACAAAATTGCGCAGCGCATTCTTGTGGGCCTGGCGCTGCTCTGCATCCAGTGAAGTCGGGTCAATCGCTTTGTATTTGGCATACAAGCGCTCATCGGCCCCCAGGCGGGTAAAAAACTCGGTGATTTTGGGCAGCGCTTCGTTGTAAGCGGCGCGCAGCTCGGGTGTGTCTGCCACGCTGTTGAGGTGGCTCACGGCGCCCCAGGCACGCCCCAGCTTTTCAGTGGCGACATCCAGCACACTGGCAATGTCGCTCCAGCGCGCCGGAAAATCCGGGGCGGTGACGCTCGTCAGTGCGGCGCTGGCAGCGGCCAGCAACTGGTCGACGGCGGGCGCCACGTGTTCCGGCTTGATCTGGTCAAACAGCGGCAAATCGTCAAAAGAGAGCAGGGGATTGTTCATGCGGTGTTACTTGACGGTGCGTTCGGCGGCTTCAAGGGTGTTGACCAGCAACATCGTAATGGTCATGGGGCCGACCCCACCGGGCACCGGGGTAATGAAGCCGGCAACTTCCTTCACGCCAGCAAAGTCCACATCGCCACACAGCTTGCCTTCATCGTTGCGGTTCATGCCGACATCAATCACGACCGCGCCAGGTTTCACCATATCGGCGGTCAGTACATTGCGCTTGCCCACCGCGGCGACGATCACATCCGCCTGGCGGGTGTGGTAGCCGATATCCAAGGTGGCGCTGTGGCACACGGTCACGGTGGCATTGGCTTGCAGCAGCAGCAGCGCCATCGGTTTGCCCACCGTGTTGCTGCGCCCGATGACCACGGCGTGTTTGCCGCGCAAATCAATGCCGGTGGTTTCAATCAGTTTCATGCAGCCGTAGGGCGTGCAGGGCCGAAAACCAGGCGCCCCGGTCATCAATTCACCGGCGCTCAAGGTGGCATAGCCGTCCACGTCTTTGGTGACAGAAATCGCTTCAATCACCTTGTGCGGGTTGATGTGTTTGGGGATCGGCATTTGCACCAGAATGCCGTGGATGCTGGGATCGGCATTGAGCGCGGCAATGCGGGCCAACAGATCGGCCTCGGACAGAGTAGCCTCGTACTTTTCAAACACCGAGCGCACGCCGGTGTCCAGGCAGCCCTTGACCTTGTTGCGCACGTACACGGCGCTGGCCGGGTCTTCGCCCACCAGAATGACCGCCAAGCCAGGGGTCACACCGCGTGTCTTGAGCGCCAGCACGCGGGTGGCAACATCGGCACGCAGCTTGGCAGAGAGGGCGACACCATCAATGATTTGACCGAATTTCTGCGTTGTCATGATTTCATTCCTATAAGTAAAAAAGCCCGCTAGCCCTTATCGGAACTGGGCGGGCAGCTATAAAAACATGAAATATTGAGGGACAGACCGCAGTTACGCGAAGCGAACAAGCTCTGTCCCCAACTGATCAGGCTTTGACAGGGGTTTGTCCCAAAGCAATTTTCAGCAAGTCGGCGACCGTATTGGCGTTGAGCTTTTCCATGATGTTGGCGCGGTGCGCCTCCACCGTTTTGATGCTGATGCCCAGGTCGTCGGCAATCTGCTTGTTCAGGCGCCCGGCCACGATGCGTTCCAGCACCTGCGCTTCGCGCAGCGTCAGGCGCGCCATCAGGGCGTCCCGGCTGGCCGCGCTCTGGTGGTCGGCAAAAGCGTCTTTGGCCTGCTCCAGCATGCGCTCGACCAGTGTGACCAGTTGATCTTCCTTGAACGGCTTCTGGATAAAGTCCATCGCACCTTTTTTCATGGTGTCTACCGCCATCGGCACGTCACCGTGGCCGGTGATGAAGACAATGGGAAGTGGCGAGTGGCTCTCCAGCAAACGACTTTGCAGTTCCAGTCCGGTCATGCCACCCATGCGGATGTCCACAATCAAACAGGCCACCTCGCGGGCGTCGTAACGGCTTAAAAATGACTCGCCGGATTCAAAACAGCGGACCCGGTAGTCTTTGCCTTCGAGTAGCCATTGAAGCGAGTCACGTACCGCTTCGTCGTCGTCCACCACGTAAACCGTGCCCTTTTTTGGTATCAAACTCATGTTTTACTTGGGTGTCCTTGGTTGTCGTTGGCTTGACCGGCTGGCAGACGTGCCTTCGGTGGCAGCACTTCTATCATGGGAATCCAGAACGAGAAACAGCAGCCGGTCAGATCGGGGCCATTGTAGAGGTTCTCGGCTTTCATCCGGCCAAGGTGCGATTCCACAATCGAGCGGCACAGGCTCAGGCCGATGCCCATGCCTTCGGCTTTGGTGGAATGAAAAGCCTCATACAGCCGCGCCATCACCTCGGGCGCGAGCCCCTGGCCGGAGTCCAGCACGGCGAATTCAATCACCGGTTTGTCGTCGACCTGCGTTGGCGCGACGCGCAACATCACGCTGCGTTGTGCCGTGGGCCGCTGGGCGGCATCCACCGATTCGGCGGCATTTTTAAGCAAATTGACCAGTACCTGCTCGATCAGAATCGGGTCCACCAGCAGGACGGGCAGGCGCGGGGCCACATAGTGGGTGAGGCGCACGTTGCGCCGACGCATCTCGATTTCCACCAATTCCACCGCTTCGTCCACCATGCTCTCGATGTTCGATGGCGAGCGGTTGGGCTCGCTGCGTTTGACGAAAGAGCGGATGCGATGAATGATCTGACCGGCCCGCTGCGCCTGCTTGGCCGTTTTTTCCAGTGCGCCGAGCAACTCTTCTTCACTGATTTGCTGCGACTTGATGCGCGACACCATGCCGTTGCAGTAGTTGTTGATGGCGGTAAGCGGCTGATTGAGTTCGTGCGCCACGCTGGAGGCCATCTCACCCATGGTGATCAAGCGGCTGGCGGTCTGGGCTCGCTCGATTTGGGCCGCAGACTGTTCCTCGGCAACCCGGCGCGCGGTGATGTCAGTGGCAATCACCATTTGGGCCAGGCGACCATCGACCCAGCTCAAATAGCGGGTGCGCACCTCCAGCCACTTGCCCAGGGCGTCGACATACAGCTCGGCACTTTCAGGATCGGTGTCGGGCAGTGAGTTGGTGGGCAGACCGGCAAAAGCGTCTACGTGGTCAAGCGAGTCATCACTGGTGGGCGTTGCCGGTACACCGGCCTCGGCGACCAGTTGCAGATGTCCACCCGCTTCGGTTCCGAACCACAGCCGGTACAGCTTGTTGGCGAACAACAGCTCGTCGCTGCCCAGTGGCGCCACCGAGATCGAGGCGTCCAGCGCTTCGAGTACCGTGGTAAAGCGTTCATGCGAGGCCGACAACTGATCCCGAATCCGGTTCGGTTCACTGATGTCGGTCATCGAGGTCATCCAGCCGGTTTGTATGCCATGGGAATCAATCAGCGGTGAGACATAAAGCCGCGCGTCAAACAGCGATCCGTCGCGGCGCTTGACTCGGAACTGGATGCCACTGGACTGAATTTTGCCGGCCAGTTCTTCTTGCAGGCGTGAAGACAAGGAATCAATATCAGCCTCGGGCCAATAGGGAAAAGGCGCGGTTCGCCCCACCAGGTCGGGTTCACTCCACCCGGTCATGCGGCAAAAAGCCGGATTGACATAGGTGATGCGGCCCTGCAAATCGAGCGCGCGCATGCCAGTCAACATGGAGTTTTCCATGGCCCGCCGAAAGCTCGTTTCGGAAATCAGCGCCTGCTGCGCCTGCATCCGCCGGCGGGTATGGCGCCAGTTGGCGATCAACATCCAGGCCGTCATCAAGCTCAGGGCGTTAACCAGCCAGAACAGCCCACTGCCCACCACGCCCAGCGAGGCACGGTACGCCTGGGCCCGGATGATGAGGCCATTGCCTACCGGGGATACCGGGACTTCATAAAAATTGATTGGTTTGTCCCAGGGCAGCAAGCGGGCGCCGGGCTTGCGCGGCGCAATGCTGGTGCCCGCCAGCAAGCCCCCGTTGGCATCATGGAACGAGACCGCATAACGGGCTGACACCTCGGCGGGCACGCCATAGCGGAACAAACCGTCGATCGAGTATTCGGCCAGCAGAACACCCAGAAAGCGGGCGCGGTCGCTGAATGGAATGTGCAATTGCAGCACAGCAGGCATGTTGGCACTGGCCGCGCGCATCGCGTAAATGGGTTGCTGCAATTCGCGCGCCAGGTTGTAGCTGCTGACCGATTCGCCTGGCTCCAGTGTGCTGCCTATTTTTTTAACCAGGTGCGGCGCCAGACTGACGGAGCCGAAGCTGGCTTTGACGTTGCGACGGTTGTCAATCCAGCTCAGGCTTTCCAACTCGGGGTATTGGTTAACGATCGCCTCGGCCCGGCTCTGGAACTCGTCCGCATCGAGCTCCCGGTTGGAAACCTCACGCGCGATCCGCATGAGCTGTTCCTGGCGCTCCAGCAGCCGCAGCCGCAGACGCTGCTGCGTGTACTCCACGTCCCGATTGACCGCTTCTTGCTCACGCTCGATTTCCTCCAGTCGCAAATAGCCAAATGCCGCCACGATGGCGGCCAAAAACAGAACCACAGCCGCCAGTGGCGCCAGTACGGCAAATCGGTCTTGTCGTTGCGGCGCCAAACGCTGCCACCAGCGTTTTAACCTTGCCGGCGGCGTGAGTTTCTCAGGACCGGCGAGTGGAATAAGAGAACTTGAAGGCATAGTGCCGAGTGTAGATGCCAGCATGTTGACGTAAGGCCGATGACCCGATGTGTGGATGAGTTAGGCTGTGGTTGAGTGGATTTTATCTCATAGTATGAAATCACATCGCATAATTTGAAATATTTTGAAAATTCTGGCAAAATTAAACCATTGGAGTTTTTCGAAAATCCCAATAACATCAAAACGACAAATCACCCAGGAGACAAAAATGTCAGCAGTTCCCGAGAATTTTGCCGGCGCAGCAGCGCCCGACGCCGACGGCCAGGAAACCCGTGAATGGATGGATGCGCTATCCGCCGTCATCCAGCGCGAAGGCCCTGAGCGCGCCCATTTTTTGCTGGAGCAGTTGCTTGAGCATGCGCGCCAAAGCAGCATCGACATGCCGTTTTCGGCCAACACCGGCTATATCAACACCCTGGAGCCGGATCAGGAAGAGCGTTGCCCCGGCAACATCGAAATTGAGGAACGCCTGCGCGCCTACATGCGCTGGAACGCCATGGCGATGGTGGTTAAAGCTAACCGGCATCACCCCGTGGACGGCGGCGATCTGGGCGGGCACATTGGCTCGTTTGCCTCGCTGGCCCATATGTTTGGCGCCGGTTTCAACCATTTTTGGCATGCCGAGAGTGAAAACCATGGTGGCGACTGTCTCTATATCCAGGGTCACGTGGCACCCGGTGTCTATGCCCGTGCCTACCTTGAAGGCCGTTTGACCGAAGAGCAGTTGCTGAATTTCCGCCAGGAGACCGGTGGCAAGGGCCTGTCCAGCTACCCGCACCCCAAGCTGATGCCCGAGTTCTGGCAATTCCCCACGGTGTCAATGGGCCTCGGGCCGCTGATGGCAATTTATCAGGCTCGTTTTTTGAAATACCTGCACGCCCGTGGCATTGCCAACACCGAGAACCGCAAGGTCTGGGTGTTTTGTGGTGATGGCGAAATGGACGAGGTGGAGTCCCTGGGCGCTATCGGTCTGGCCGCGCGCGAAAAACTCGACAACCTGATTTTCGTCATCAACTGCAACCTGCAGCGCCTGGACGGCCCGGTGCGCGGCAACGGCAAGATCGTGCAGGAGCTCGAAGGCACTTTCCGTGGCGCCGGCTGGAACGTGATCAAGCTGCTGTGGGGCAGCAACTGGGACCCGCTGCTGGCGCGCGACAAAGACGGCGCTTTGCGCAAGGTCATGATGGACACGCTGGATGGTGACTACCAGACCTTCAAGTCCAAAGACGGCGCCTATGTGCGCGAGCATTTCTTTGGCCGCGACCCGCGCACGCTGGCGATGGTGGCCAAGATGAGCGACGACGACATCTGGAACCTGCGCCGCGGCGGCCATGACCCGCAGAAAGTGTATGCCGCCTACCATTCGGCGGTCAATCACAAGGACCAGCCAAGCGTGTTGCTGATCAAGACCGTCAAGGGTTTTGGCATGGGCAAGAGCGGTGAGGGCAAAAACGCCGTGCACCAGACCAAAAAGCTGACCGATGAAGACATCAAGATCTTCCGTGATCGCTTCAACATCCCGATTCCGGACAGTGAGTTGTCCAAGCTGCCGTTCTACAAACCGGCCGATGACACGCCCGAGATGAGATATCTGCACGAGCGTCGCAAGGCGCTCGGTGGCTATCTGCCGCACCGGCGCACCAAAGCCGATGAGCATTTCACCGTGCCGGCGCTGGAAATCTTTAAAGCCGTTCTCGACCCGACCGCCGAAGGCCGGGAAATCTCCACCACGCAAGCGTATGTGCGCTTTTTGACCCAGTTGCTGCGCGACCAGGCGCTGGGCTCACGGGTGGTGCCGATTCTGGTCGACGAGGGCCGCACCTTTGGTATGGAAGGCTTGTTCCGCCAGATCGGCATCTACAACCCGGAAGGCCAGAAATACACCCCGGTCGACAAAGACCAGGTCATGTACTACAAGGAAGATGTCAAGGGTCAGGTGCTGCAGGAGGGCATCAACGAAGCCGGTGGCATGGCGAGCTGGATCGCGGCGGCCACCAGCTACTCTACCTCCAACCGCATCATGGTGCCGTTTTACGTGTACTACTCGATGTTTGGCTTTCAGCGCATTGGCGACCTGGCCTGGGCGGCCGGCGACATGCAGGCGCGCGGCTTTTTGCTGGGCGGCACCTCCGGGCGCACCACGCTCAATGGCGAAGGCCTGCAACACGAAGATGGTCACAGCCATATTCTGGCCGGCACCATTCCCAATTGCATCAGCTACGACCCGACCTTTGCGCATGAGGTGGGCGTCATCCTGCACCACGGCTTGAAGCGCATGGTCGAGAAGCAGGACAACGTTTATTACTACATCACGCTGCTCAATGAAAACTACCCGATGCCGGGGCTGACGGCGGGCACTGAGGAGCAGATCATCAAGGGCATGTACCTGTGCAAAGCGGGTGCAACGGCTGCCAAGCAGCCCACGGTGCAGTTGCTGGGCTCTGGCACCATCCTGCGTGAATCAATTGCCGCCCAAGAGTTGCTGGCAAAGGACTGGGGCATCAGCGCCAATGTCTGGAGCTGCCCCAGCTTCAACGAGCTGGCACGCGACGGCCAGGCCTGTGAGCGCCACAACCTGTTGCATCCGGCGCAAGCGCCCAGCGTGTCGTTTGTCGCCCAACAGCTCGAAAAGCACATCGGCCCGGTGGTGGCAGCCACCGACTACATGAAGGCTTATGCCGAGCAGATTCGCTCCTTCATCCCCAAGGGCCGCACCTACAAAGTGCTGGGCACCGACGGTTTTGGCCGCAGCGACTTCCGCTCCAAGTTGCGTGAGCACTTCGAGGTCAACCGCCATTTCATCGTGGTGGCGGCGCTGAAAGCGCTGAGTGAAGAAGGCACGCTGCCGGTGGCTAAAGTGGTTGAAGCGATTGCCAAGTACGGTATCAAGACCGACAAGGTCAATCCCCTGTACGCGTGATCTGAATCACCTGCTGCCTTGTGACACCACGCCCTGCCGTATTGAAGCAGGGCGGGGTTGGCGGCAGCGGCGCAGCAGGTTTCATAATGAGAGGGCGGCACGCTTGCCTTGCCCGTTAATTGAATAAATAAGGAGACATGTATGTCCTTAATCGAAGTAAAAGTCCCGGACATTGGCGATTTTGATGAAGTTGCAGTGATTGAACTGCTGGTCAAGCCGGGCGACACCGTCAAGGCTGAACAAAGCTTGATTACCGTCGAGTCCGACAAGGCGTCGATGGAAATCCCGTCGTCATCGGCTGGCGTTGTCAAGGAGCTCAAGGTCGCTTTGGGCGACAAGGTCAAGCAAGGCTCATTGTTGTTGTTGCTGGAGGTGGCTGATGCCGCCGGTGCCGCAGCTGCAGCACCGGCCGCCGCAGTGCCGGCACCAGCCCAGGAATTCAAGACAAATCAGGCTGTGGCCCCCGTCCTTCCTGCGCAATCCGCTATTAATGTAGTAGCATCTAGCGCGGGCCCCGTCGAGGTACGCGTGCCTGACATTGGTGACTTCAAGGATGTGACGGTGATTGAGGTCATGGTCAAGGTGGGCGACGCTGTCCGGCTTGAGCAAAGCCTGATTACCGTGGAGTCTGACAAGGCATCCATGGAAATCCCATCCAGCGCGGCGGGCGTGATCAAGGAGCTCAAGGTCAAACTCGGCGACAAAGTCAATATTGGCGACCTGCTGGCGATTCTGGAAGGCACCGCGCCAGTCGTTGCGGCTGCAGCTGCGCAGGTTTCAGCGGCTGCGGCGGCCTCTGCGCCTACCGCGGTGCCGGTGGCCTCGGCTGGCGCTGCTGTTGCACCAGCTGCCGCCAAGCTGGCCGTGCCCGCGCACATCCCCACATTGGCCCCGCTGGGTCTGCCCCACGCCTCGCCGTCGGTGCGCAAGTTTGCCCGCGAGTTGGGCGTGCCCCTGGATGAGGTCAAAGGTACGGGTCTCAAAGGTCGCATCACCGACAACGACGTGCAAGCTTTTACCCGCTCGGTGATGAGCGGCGCGATTCAAACGCTGGCTGTTCAGGCACAGCCCAAGGCAGCCGCAGCCGCGTCAGGCACTGACGGCGCAGGCCTGGGCCTCATTCCCTGGCCCAAAGTCGACTTCGCCAAATTTGGTCCCATTGAGCGCAAGGAACTCAGCCGCATCAAGAAAATCAGCGGTGCCAACCTGCTGCGCAACGCGATCCTGATTCCGGCCGTGACCAACCATGACGACTGTGACATCACCGACCTGGAAGCCTTCCGGGTCTCGACCAACCTGGAGAACGAAAAGTCGGCGAAAACTGGAGTTAACGCAAGCGTTAAGGTCACCATGCTGGCGTTCCTGATCAAGGCCTGCGTGGCAGCGCTCAAAAAATACCCCGAGTTCAACAGCTCGCTCGACGGCGACGCACTGATCTACAAGCAGTACTACCACATCGGTTTTGCCGCGGACACGCCCAACGGCCTGATGGTGCCGGTGATCAAGGACGCTGATCAAAAAGGCATCATGCAAATCTCGGTTGAGATGGGCGAACTGGCCAAAAAAGCGCGCGATGGCAAGCTGAGCCCGGCCGAGATGACCGGTGCCAGCTTCACCATCAGCAGCCTGGGCGGTATTGGCGGGCGTTACTTCACGCCCATCATCAACGCGCCTGAAGTGTCGATTCTGGGCGTGTGCCGCTCCACCATCCAGCCGGTGTGGGATGGCAAGGCGTTCCAGCCACGCCTGATGCTGCCGCTGTCGCTTACTTGGGACCACCGCGTGATTGACGGTGCCGCTGCGGCCCGCTTCAACGTCTATCTGGGCCAGATCCTGGGCGATTTCCGCCGGGTGTTGCTGTAACTTTGCGGGACAGACCAAGATTTGCGCAGCAAATTTGCTCTGTCCTCAACATTTTGAGAGAAAGAAGAATATGGCACTTATCGACATCAAAGTCCCCGACATTGGCGACTTCGCCGAAGTCACCGTCATCGAACTGCTGGTCAAGCCCGGCGACACCGTCCGGGCCGAGCAAAGCCTGATCACCGTGGAATCCGACAAGGCTTCCATGGAAATCCCCTGCAGCCACGCGGGCGTCGTCAAGGAGCTTAAGGTTGCGCTGGGTGACAAGGTTTCTGAAGGCTCGGTGTTGCTGGTGCTGGATGCGGCAGAGGCTCCTGTCGTTCCAGATATTAAGCCAAATCAGGCTGTAGCCCCCGTCGCGTCTGCGCAGGCAGCTACACAAACAGTAGCACCTTCAGCTGTGAGCGCGCCCACCCCAGTCGCCACTGCCGCCAGCTTTGCAGGCGTCGTCGATCTGGATTGCGATTTGCTGGTGCTCGGTGCCGGCCCTGGCGGTTATTCGGCTGCCTTCCGCGCTGCAGATTTGGGACTCAAAGTCATCCTGGTCGAGCGCTACGCCCAACTGGGCGGTGTCTGTCTGAACGTCGGTTGCATCCCGTCCAAAGCGCTGTTGCACGTGGCCAGCGTCATTGACGAAGTGTCACATCTAACGGCGCTGGGTGTGGATTTTGGCGCGCCCAAGATCAACGTGGACACCTTGCGCGGCCACAAGGAAAAGGTCGTCGGCAAACTCACCGGCGGCCTGGCCGCCATGGCCAAGATGCGCAAGGTCACCGTGGTGCGCGGCTACGGCGCGTTTGTGGGCGCCAACCACGTGCAGGTCGAAGAAACTACCGGCACATCCCAAGAGAAAACCGGCAAGACGCAAACCATTGCGTTCAAGAAGTGCATCATCGCTGCGGGCAGCCAAGCCGTGCGCCTGCCCTTCATGCCAGACGATCCCCGCATGGTGGACAGCACCGGCGCATTGGCGCTGAAAGAGGTTCCCAAACGCATGCTGATTTTGGGCGGCGGCATCATCGGCCTGGAAATGGGTACCGTCTACAGCACGCTCGGCGCCCGCCTGGACGTGGTTGAAATGCTCGACGGCCTGATGCAGGGTGCTGACCGCGACCTGGTCAGAATCTGGCAAAAGATGAACGCCCCGCGCTTCGACAATATCATGCTCAAGACCAAAACGGTCGGCGCCAAAGCCACTGCTGAGGGCATCGAGGTGACGTTTGCCGCAGCAGAGGAGGGCGGTACCGCCCCGGCACCGCAGACCTACGACCTGGTGTTGCAGGCTGTCGGCCGCACGCCCAACGGCAAGAAAATCGCCGCTGACAAAGCCGGTGTGGCTGTCACCGACCGCGGCTTCATCAACGTCGATATCCAGATGCGCACCAACGTGCCCCACATCTTCGCCATCGGCGACATCGTCGGCCAGCCCATGCTGGCGCACAAGGCGGTGCATGAAGCCCATGTGGCCGCTGAAGTGATAGCCGGTGAACTGCAAGGCAACAAGGAACTGGCCAGCGCCGCCTTCAACGCCCGCGTCATCCCCAGCGTGGCCTACACCGACCCCGAAGTAGCCTGGGTCGGCCTGACCGAAGACCGGGCGAAAGCACAGGGCATCAAAGTCAAGAAGGGCCTGTTTCCCTGGACGGCATCCGGTCGCGCGATTGCCAATGGCCGTGACGAAGGCGTCACCAAGCTGCTGTTTGACGACAGCCCCGAAGCGCATGGCCACGGCAAGATCCTGGGTGGCGGCATGGTCGGCACGCATGCCGGCGACATGATCGGTGAGATTGCGCTGGCGATCGAGATGGGGGCCGATGCCATCGACATCGGCAAGACGATTCATGCGCATCCCACGCTGGGCGAGAGCATCGGCATGGCGGCGGAAGTGGCGCACGGGAGTTGTACCGATTTGCCGCCGGCAAGGAAGTAGTTCAAGTCTGCTTCCTACGCATAGCCCGAACCCTCACCGGTTCGGGCTTTTTGCTGTCTGGCTGCTCGATATGAGTGAATGTGTGAATGCTGTATGGCTGTAAAGTTAGACGAGGGTGTCGAAGTCGAACCGGACTGGGATCTGGCAGCGCAAACAGCACCGGACTTTGATGCCGATCAGCGCGTCAATTGGTGACAGGTCAAACCGGCGATTCAGACTTGCTGCGGGTGAACCTGCGTGTGGCGTACCAGATGCATCGGAAATCACTCTCCTGGATAGAACGCCTGGTGGTGCACCTGGCCGGTAGGGCGGAAAATCGAGGGATTTCACGCGGATCGAGGGCTGTTCCTAGGTGCAATACTTGGCCTCATGTGGTTGAAATGCTTATCCGTATCCGTGGAACGCGCATCGAAAACACCCGGAGCAGAGTGTTGACGACAGGAGTGGAAAAGACAGTGTGGTGCATCGTTTGAAAACCCGGTGGCACGCGAAGCGCTCACCCGAAGGCACACAACACGGAATTTGAAAGTAGTGCGAATTATCCCAGAGCCGGATAAATGCCGTTCCGTAATGATTTATATGTGTCGATTTGTTTGACATCTGTACCTGAAAAATTGCCTGCAAGCGATCACCAATCACTGCACGGATATTTAACTCATTGTTTTTAAATGAGATTTATATTTGCCTTATTGCTGGCATGAAAGTTGCTACCAAAATGGTCCGTGGCGCAGAACTCTGACAAGGCAGCGACTCCGTACACATTCCCTGTTTTCTTTAGCAAGCTTTATATTTTCAAGGAGAATACTAATGCCTCGATCAATTTTCAACAAAAAGACGGTGTCCCTGGCTGCCTTGGCCGTGGCAGGATCGCTGTCCTTGCCGGCGCTGGCGGTGCCGGTGGTCATTCAAAATGGGTTTGTTCAGGCGGGCGTCAGTGACTATGGGACCTTGGGCTCCAATGGCAACACCTCGCCCGGCATTCTCTATGACCGCACCGGAACAGCGAACTACGGTGTCAATGACTTTCTGACACCCGGGAGTCCGTTTGAAGGGTTTTACGTGACCACGGCAACAGGTGCCGGCAACGGCAGCGCCAATAATCAGGGGCCCGCCGGGTTCGGCTTAACGTCTCCGACCTCCGTGAGCGGCACGAGCGCGACATGGAGCGGAACCAATGGGTCTTTTAATATTTTCAACACCTACACCTTGACGACCTTGGGTGGCCAATCCGTCATTGCCATCACCTCGGTGCTGACCAATATATCGGACGCGGCCCTGGTGGGAGTCAACTTCCTGCGCACGCTCGATCCCGATCCGGACGTCAACGCTTTCGGCTCCTACTCCACCAACAATATCGTGCTGTCGGACAACCAGGCATGCGGAACTGGACCTGCGAGCGGGCAGACCATCTGCATTTACAGCTTTGACAACACCACTCACAAGGCAGGCGTCAGCAGTGGGTGGACGACCAACCCTGCAAACTATCTGGTCGGCGTCAATGATGGCCCAGTCGGTGACTATGCAATCGGTGTTGGATTTGCGCTGGGGGACATGGCTGCCGGTCAGGCTTACACCCTTAGTTACGGTTATTCGCTAGGCGCGACCCGGGACGCTGCCAGCGGCGGTGGAACAGTTCCTGAACCTGCCTCACTGGCGCTGTTCGGAATCGGCTTTGCCGCACTGGCACTGCTTCGCCGTCGCGAGCGCACGGACGTCTGAACAGCTGGACGACCGGCAAGTCGAACGGCGGCCTCGGCCGCCGTTTTGTTTTCTCTCGAGGTTGGTGAAGCACTTCCCGATTCGAGGGCGCAGGCGTAGAGTCCGCGCTTTGGCGGACTCCGGGGCGCTGAACGCAGCACCGCCATGCGGGCAGGCGCCGCCGTAGGTGTCCACTATGATCTTGCGCCCGGTCAGGCCGCAGTCGCCTTGCGGCCCGCCCACCACGAAACGCTCGGTAGGGTTGATCTGGTATTGGGTCTCGGCCGTCAGCCACTCTTTGGGCAGCACCGGTTTGATGATGTCTTCCATCACCGCCTCAATCTGTGGGTGGTCTTGATCGCCCGCATCTACGAGGTCTTTGCGCTGCTGTGCCCAATGTGCGGCGGGCAGATGCGGCTGATCGCGTTCATTACTTAGGGCATACAGATAAGGCAGATCCTGGACCACATCGGCGTGGACTCCGAGGCCCCACGCATATCCCCCGCACGCGGGCCACCGCTGTGGGAGGACTTTAATGAGCAGATAGGCGAGGGTGTCGAAAGCGAGGCGGATTGGGATCTGGCGGCGCAACCCGCACACGACTATGAGGCTGACCAGCGCATCAACTGGTGACAGGTCAAAGCGGCGATTCAGACTCGCTGCGGGGGTGCCCTGCGCGTGGCGTACCCGACGAACCGCAATTCACTCTCACGGCCAGGGCTTTTTGGCGGCGACCCTGCCAGGCAATGCGTTGTCGCGTGCAAATCGAGACTCTTTACGCGGATCGGGGGCTGATTCAGAGTGCGATACTTGGCCTCATGCGGTTGAATTTCCTATCCGTGTGAAGCGGCTGCGGGCGCGTGTCGGCAAGGCGTTAAGTTTTTTACGGAAGATCATGATAGGGATTACAGTTTGGCTATCTGCGCGGCAGTCAGCACGCCGTTGTAGATGCGGAACTCGTCGATCAAACCGTTGAAATACGGGTCTGTTGGATATTGCGAACGGCCCAGCCAGTTCTGGCTGGTGTTGCTCATGCGGAACGGCGCCGCGGTCATCGCGCTATTCGTGCCGACGGCAACACCGTTCACGTACAAGCTGCCGGTCGCCCCCGCCAGCGTCACGGCCACGTGCGTCCACACGCCGGTGGGCAATGCTGCCGTGCCGACAATCGCTTGCTCGCCCACGCCGCTGTTGGTGGTGATCGCAAAGCGCACGACGCCGGCGCTGCTTTTTGGCGTCAGGAACATGTAGCGACCCTGGCCCGCGCCCAAATCGAAGATGCGTGCCCAATTGCTGCCACCGTTCCAAAACACCCAGGCCGCGATGGTGCAATCGGCGATGTCTATCAACAGATCGTTCGGCAGGCTGACGTAAGCATTGCTGCCGTTGAGCGACACCGCGCTGCCGGTCAGGTGCCCGGCAGCCCATGTCGCATTGACCAGCGTGCCGGTGTGCGCGTTGCCGCTGGCATCCACGGCGTTGGTGCAGCTGCCCGCATCGAAGGTCAAATAGGTGTGCGGTTGCACGGCGGTGATCGCCTTGGCTTCGTTCGACACAGCGGTTTCGCCGCTTGGTGTGATCGCCGTCACCACGTAGTAGTAGCTTCCCGCCGCCAGCCCGATGTCGGTATAGGTCAGTGGATCGGTGACGCTCGCTATCAGCGTGTAAGGTCCGCCCGCCGTCGTGCTGCGTTTGACGCTGTAGCTGCTGGCGTAGGCCGTACCCCACCACGACAGGACGACCTGCCCGCCGCTTACATAGGCCGTCAGCCCGCTAGGCACCGCCCCAGTGGCGATCGCGTCGCGCGAGCAGGTCAGCGTGGTATAGCCCAACTGGTCGTAGCCGCCGCTGTTCGGTCCGTAATTGCCGCCGCCGCCTTCGGGTGCGGTCAACGTCATGTACTTCCCGGTGTAAGGCGCAGCCAGCCCTTTGCGGTTGACGTAGTGGTGATAGATCAGCGCCCACTCGGGACGCACCGCTCCCTGTCCGGCAAGCGAGAACGTGGTGGTGGCGATACTGCCGTTGGTGTAAGGCGAAAACGGCACCGAGTAATAGGTCGTTCCGGTCTGGATCAGATTCCCCTTGGCGACGTATTCGGCAGCCGCCAGCACACGGTTGTTGTCATAGCCGTACAGGTCAACGCCCTGGTTCCAAGCCATTTCGCAAATGGTGGTCAGCAGCATCAGGCTGAGCGTGTTGTGCCCCTGGTCGCGGCCCGATTCCTGCGTTTGCCCGAGATAGCCGGGGTGGATGTAGTTCACCGTGTTCGCCACGCCACCGTTGCCAAGGCCGGTCTTGAAATAGTTGATCCCGGCATCGAACGCCGAGCGGTTGTCGCACAGCACGGCGATAGCCAGGATGGATGCCAGCCCGCACAGATCCCAATTGGAATAAACCAGCAAGCTCGACGGCGTGGTCAGCATGCCGCTGTTCATCGGATAGAAGACGCTTGTCATCATGGCCTGGAAGCGCACAAAATCCGCCGCCACCCAGCCCGTGTAGTTGCGCATGATTTCGCCCGCATTGGCGAACTGGTAGCCCTGCAAACCGGCCGCCAGGAAGCCGTCGTAGTAGCCGTTGCTCCAACTGATCTTGGTCAACGTGGACGACCACGCATTCATGATCTGCACTGCCTTGTCCGCATAGGCCGTGTTGCCCGTCACTTTCCAGCGCAAGGCACAGGCATAGGCGGCGGCAATGTCGTTGAACAGCAGCGCGGAGTTGTCTGCGCCATTCACCGGATCGTTGCGATACACCACCGCCTGCGCTCGGGGCGTGTAGCCCAGGCTCGCATGGCTGTTCGCAATCAGGATGTTCCAGCTATTGATCCAGGGCGCGGCATTCGCCGCCACCTTCGCGGCCATGCGGTCGAAGTCGGCCTGGGTGTGCAGCAGCCCAGGATGTACAAACGTCGCAGACGCTGAGCTGCCGGTCGCTCCGCTCGAGCCTGTCGCCGCGGACGAGGCTGGACTGCCGCCGCAAGCCGATAGACCCAAGGCACCGAGGCTGTGCAGAAACATGCGGCGTGAAGTATTGTCAGCACCTAAGGTTGAGAGGTCGAACGCCGGTTTCATCATGCTGATTGCTTTCCTGAATTGTGTTTTGGATATCGTATATTGACGCGCTTCTTTGAAGAACGTTGACACAATTACTGACACAGTTTTTCGCATTCAACTCGGGATGCCCAGGAGGTCCAAAATTCCGCAAATGAAAGTCAGGGGATGCGGCGGACAGCCGGGCACAAAGAGCTAGCGAGAATTTTGAGATCTGGCTTGACTTGGCCAGCGCCGGCCGGTTCGGCGGCCAAGGCGACCACCATACGCCGCGCACCTGCGTGCGCCAGGCGTTTCGCAAATATCTGGAATGCGGCATCTTTGTGAACGGCTTTGCCCGCGCCCGCTGTGGCGACTGTGGGCACGACTACTATGTCGCCTTCTCCTGCAGGGTCGGGGCGTTTCGCGGCGACCGATGTGGAGCGTGGTTTTATCGACTTTGTGACGGTGGAATGATCCGGCGGTGTGCCAGCGCACAGAAGTGTCATCCCAAGCCGTGCACCATGTCGGCAGGGTTAATTTCGCCCCTTTAACGCGAAAGAACGAACTTTCATGACTCGGGATGCTTCGCATTCCGAGTCATGAAAGTTAGGAGAGTAAGGCCGAGGTAGCGCTTGGGCCTGCGGTAAGACATGAAACATATCAAACTGAGTTTTTGGGGCTTCCTCATCGTGCTGACCGGGCTCTGGTTGCTGGCCGATCCCCTGTTGAGGGTGCCGTACCAGTTCTACCCGATGCGCTTGTCGCTCATCAACTACACCGGAATCATCGGCATCGGTGTCATGAGTGTGGCCATGATGATGGCCATCCGGCCGGTCTTCCTGGAGCCCTATCTGGGCGGCCTCGACAAGATGTATCGGCTGCACAAGTGGCTGGGCGTCACCGGACTGGTTTTTTCCATCGCGCACTGGCTGTGGACGAAAGCACCGCAGTGGCTCATCGAGCACGGCTGGATGGCGCAGCCTGCGCGCAACGGATCGCCCGATCAGCCCGTGCTGGCCTTTGAATTCTTGCGCAGCCAGCGCGGTCTGGCGCATGTCATCGGCGAATGGGCCTTCTATGCGGCCGTGATATTGATCGTACTCGCGCTGGTGAAGCGTTTTCCTTACCGGTATTTTTTCAAGACCCACCGTCTGCTGGCCATCGTCTACCTGTTCCTCGTTTTCCATTCCGTGGTGTTGATGAAATTCATTTATTGGGACGAACTGATTGCGCCCGGAATGGTGGCGCTCATGCTCGGGGGCAGCCTGGCCGCGCTCGGTATCCTGTTCAAGAAGGTGGGGCGAAGCCGTCAGGCGGTCGGGGTGGTCGACAAAATAACCCACCACCAGAGCGCCCGGGTGCTCGAAGTCGCCCTCCAGCTCAAAGACCGATGGAGCGGGCACCATGCCGGGCAATTCGCTTTCGTGACCTTCGATGAAGATGAGGGCCCGCACCCCTACACCATCTCCTCGTCCTGGAAGGGCGATGGCCACGTGCTCTTTCTCGTCAAGGAACTTGGCGATTACACGAAATCGCTCGCGGCGTCCTTGAAGGTGGGCGATGTGGTCAAGGTGGAAGGCCCGTACGGCCAATTCAATTTCAAAGGGCATAAGACGCGCCAGATATGGGTCGGTGCCGGCATCGGCATCGCGCCGTTCATTTCCCGCATGAAGACATTGGCGCACCAGCCGGATGGCAAGATCATCGATCTGTTCTACACCACCTCAATGGCCGACGAAAAGGCTATCGCCAAGCTGCGACTCCGTGCGCATGACGCAAACGTGCGGCTGCACGTGCTGGCGGATGCGAAGGATGGCAGACTGGACGCACAAGGGATCTGCCAGGTCGTTCCCCAATGGCTGTCCGGTGATATCTGGTTTTGTGGTCCGGTGACCTTGGGCCAGGCTCTGCGGCGTGACTTCTGCGCCAAGGGACTGTCCAAGAATGACTTTCATCAGGAACTGTTCCACCTGCGGTAAACCGAATTCGGTCAAGCGCTCCTGTGGAATAAGCCAAAGATGTTATCTACTTGATAGCAATTCAATATTGGTTACTGAGACCTGTTGAATACCCGTTTGGCGCAGCGCCTGCACGTCCTGGGCTTGCAGCACCGAGCCGTCGCGGGTCGGTGCGTTCAGTTTCGACAGACAGTTGCCACTCGCACCTGTGCCGTTCAAGGCATTGCAGCGCCAAGTCGCCGCGGCATGGGTGGCGATGGCTTGCTGAAAAGCCATCAGCATGCCCACGACGATGAGCGTCGCGACCAGCCCTGGCCAGACGGGCGAGCGGACCCCGAAGCCGTCGCCTTGCGATATTTTGAAAACCGAAAATTTTTGTTCATAGGCTATCTCCTATGGCCCACGTGATGCGGGCGCTGGGTCACTCACCACGGAGCGTTTTACAGAACAAAAATAATGAGAAGAACAATGATCAAGAGAGTGCCGCCACCAATATACATATTAATCTCCATCGCGTTGCCCACCCTCTGTGAGTGTGTATCAGCACGCATCGATGAATTTATTTGAGCACGCCCGATTAAGGCCGTCTGTGCTCTGGGCAACGTAAGTCAAGAATCAAGAAGGGCCTATTCCCCTGGACGGCTTCCGGCCGCGCCATTGCCAACGGCCCGCGACGAAGGCGCGACCAAGCTGCTGTTTGACGACTCTCCTGAAGCGCACGGCCACGGCAAGATTCTTGGCGGCGGCATCGGCGCTGTGACCAGGGCAGTGTATTGCGGGGCTAGCCTGCAATGACAGCTTACTTGGGGGCATCCTCGGAGTGCTTGGATTCGATCAACTTCACCAACGCCCACAACACCCGGTTCGCCGGCGTCGCAATCCCCAGCGCCTCCCCTCTTCGCACGATCAGCCCGTTGAGGTAGTCGATCTCGCTGCGCTTGCCGCGCGCCAGGTCTTGCGCGGTGGAGGAAAACTGGCTGGGCATGCTCCCGGCGAGCTTGGCCACGGCCGCATACACGTCGCCCGCAACTTGCACGCCTTCGGCCTGGGCCACGGCCAGGCATTCGGCCACCACGTCGTGCATCACGTCCTTGATGCCCTCACCCGCCACCGTCTTGCCGTAGGGCAGCTGGGCGATGGCCGAGACGGCGTTGTAGGCGCAGTTGAGGATCAGCTTGGCCCACAGCGCGCCGCGCACGTTGCTGGAGATCTCGGTGGGCATTCCAGCGGCGATCAGGGCTTGCGCCACGGCTTCGCTGGCGCTGGCGGGTTCGATCACCAGCTCGCCGCGGCCGTGGTGTTTGACGTGGCCGGGGCCGGCCATTTCGGTGGCGACGTAAACCACTGCGGCGGCCACCGCGCGCTGCGGCAGCACGGTGCGCAAGCGGTCGGCGTTGTCGACGCCGTTTTGCAGGGTCAACACCAGGGCATCGGGCGCCAGGTGCGGCCGAATCAGGGCGCCAGCCGATTCGGTGTCGGTGGACTTGACGCAGAACAGCACCAGCTGCGCGCCTTGCACCGCGCTGGGCTCGCTGCTGGCGGCCAGGCGCACCTGCTCGTCGAAGGTTGTGGTCTGCATGCGCAGGCCGTCGCGGGCGATTGTCTCAACGTGCTGGGGCCGCGCGATCAGCACGACCTCATGCCCGGCGCGGGCCAGCATGCCGCCGTAGTAGCAGCCGACAGCGCCCGCGCCCATCACGGCGACCTTGAGGCCTTTTTTTGCGGCGTGTGGTTCGGTGAGCGGGACGCTGGCCATGGTGGAACTCTCGTGTGTGGAACAGGACAGCCGATTCTAGGGACGACGTCATTGCCGCGCTGCAAGCCTGGCCACCCTGCTGACGAAGCGCATGCAATAGGGGGCGGCCGCTGGCAAAGTTGAGACGATGAACTACTGGCCGATGAAAGCCGACCCGATCCCACGCAGTTCGATCCAAAGTCGCCCTACTTTGATCCGGCGATTTCGTTCCCACGAAAAAACAAACCCCGCCGGAGCGGGGTCTGCCATGGAGAACGGTTGATCTCAACCGTGGCGGCGGCGAGCAAATCCGAGCCCCGCGAGCCCGAGTCCCAGCAGCGCCAACGAGCCTGGCTCGGGGACGGTGCCGCCACCGCCGGGGGCGCTGAAGCCACCGCTGCCGTAGTCGACGCGCCCGCTGCCGATGGCGCCGGCGCCGAAGCAATCGTTGGAGATGGTGTTGGTATCCATTGTCACCGCCGCATTAAGCGCGATGGCCCTGCCGCACAGAATCTTTGCGGTGGTATTCAGGGTGACGCTCTGATCCGCGATAATATTTCCTGCGAACAGCGTGCTGGTCCCGAGAGTCGCAGAGCTTCCGACCTCCCAAAACACACCGTCATTTGCACCGCCATTGAGCACGTTGACAACCGAGTTGCTTGCGGTCGTGAGCGTGCTCCCGATCTGGAACACGAAGAGCGCATCGGGATTGTTTAGGGCGTTGAGAGTGAGTGCTCCAGTCAACTGCGCCGACGACGAAAAGAAATAGACACCGGGAGTGAGCGTGAGTCCACCCAGATCCACACCCGTCAAGTTGACAGTGGACGACAAGCCTTTTAGTGTGTTGTACGCCGTGAGCGCATCAATCTGAGCCTGCTGCGCGACCGCATCATCTATGTGTACTGTTCCGGTGAGGGTGACACTCCCCAAGCCAGTGATCGAAGTGCCTGGGTAGACACCTATATTTCCCCAAATTGTGGTTGGTCCAGTATTGGTCACCGTCGAGGCACCCAGCACCGCGAAGCTCTGCGCCGTACCCAGAATTGGTGTCGCCGAGGCCGGGGCGGCGCCGCCAAACACGGCAGCCACGGCCAACGCCAGCGTCGACAATGATTTCAGTGCGCTGGCAGTGCGGGTACTTCTTGCAGACTTGGATGCGATTTTCATGCTGGGCTCCTTGTGGGGGTCAAGAACGATCAAGTTCGACGAACCATCGTGGGCTCCCTTCCAAGGACATATGCATTATTCATGCCCAACGAACATTTTTCTTATTTATCAATCACTTATGCGCGCCTCATTGCTACATGTGATCAGCAATGTAAAGAATCCCGACACGCAAAGCCGTCTATGGGCCATGAAGCCGGTTGGTGGGCTAACTTGCAAGAAGTGCCGCTGGTGACACCGACGCACTGCACAACAACGGCGGCTGGATTCCTTCGTTGTGGCGTTTTCCTGCAAAGGCCGTGGCCCCTGATGGCATGTCACGGAACTTGAACGCCGTGCAGGCGTGACGTCAACTCCTGCACCGTCATCGCTTTGGCAAACAGCCAGCCCTGGTAGACCTCGCAACCGTGTTGGCGCAAAAAGGCCAGTTGGGCATCGGTTTCCACCCCCTCGGCGACCAGTGTCAGCCGCCAGACATTGTCAAGACCGCCAGAGAGGTCGGTGACGCTGTGGCGGCAGGTGCATTCGATGTGGTCTTTGACCACGCGATGAGCTTTCCGAGCAGTGGGACATACGTTTTGTGTGGCGGCGCTGGCGTTGCACAACTCGCGGCTTTCCGCCAGAGCCTTGGCCTGGCGATGGGCCATGCGGGGCTACTGGTAAAGCGTAGCTTTACGCCGCATATGACTGTTTTGTACGATCGCCACCCCATTGCCGAGTATGCCATTGAGCCCATCACCTGGACGGCGAAGGAATTTGTCCTTATCAATAGTCATGTTGGCAAAGGGGTGCATGAGGTGCTGGGGCGTTGGTCCTTGCACGCCTGACAGCGCTCTCGTATCGCGGGGGAATACTGCGCGCTGCAGATGTGCGCCAACGTGCAGCACACCTTCGCCATCGGCGATATCGTCGGCCGACCTATGTGCGCAGCCTCAACCGTTGTTCAGGTCAACAAAGGCGTCCATCACCATCTGTGGGTTCTTCATCAGTCGCTCTTTCCAGGCGCCAAGGTGGCGGCGCGACTGGATCAGGCCGCGGATCGCACCCACATGGTGCGGATGACCGATGGTGATGGCACCGATCAACTGGTCGGAATCGAAACACAGGCGGGTGTAGATAAAGTTGGCTTCGTCCACCACTTCGGCGCTGTCGCCCGTCGCGCGGCCCTCCCACAGCCCGAAGGTGTGGGAAATGAGGCCGACGGAGTCCAGCACATTCATGCTCAGGCTGCCGCGGTAAGCCACTTCCTTGCCGACCATGTTCAGCGCGGCGATGCGTCCATGTTCGGTGGCGGTGGGCTGCAAGGCGTGCACCACCCACTCGCCAGTAGAAAAATCACGCCCCTCAGCGACATCGCCCGCCGCGTAGACATGCGGGACGGTGGTGCGCATATGCTCATCGATCACGACACCGCTGCGGATCTCGGCACCGGTGCCTTCGAGGAAAGAAACATTCGGATGCACGCCGGTGGCCAGGATGATCAGGTCGGCGTCGATGGTGCGTGTGTCCATGACCAGCCGCGGGCCGGGCTCGATGCGCAGGGTGCGCCCGCTGGTGATGACCTCCACGCCGCGGCCCTCCAGCCAGCGCTGCAGCATGTGACTGCCTACAGGTGTCATCATCGAACGCAGAATCTGCCCCGAGCGACCGGCCACCACCGACAGCTGCACGCCGCTGTTCACAAGCGATTTCATGCACACCCCGGCAACAAAACCCGCGCCCAGCATGACCACGCGCGCACCGGGCACGAGTTTGGCCGCGATCTGGCGGGCGTCTTCCAGGGTCCAGCAAGTCACTGCGCCCGGCAAATCGGTGCCGGGTATGGGCGGTAGCGAGGGGGATGAGCCGGTGGCCACCAGCAGCCGGTCATAGTTGAGCTGCGAACCGTCGTCGAGATCGACACGGCCGCCGTCCGGCCCGGCATGCAACTGCAGCGCCTTGCAATTGAGGTAGCGAATGCCAAGCCCCTCCAGATGGTGATGCGATCGGCGCTGGCGGGCGCCGTCTTCGTCGATAGCGCCATTCAGGATGTAGGGTATGGCCATGCGTGAATAGGGTTCCCCGGGTTCGCCGCTGACCAGCGTGATGCTGGCTTGGGGAGCGTTTTCGCGCAGAGTTTCAGCAGCCCGCACCCCTGCGGATCCGGCGCCGATGATTACGAAGTTCATGGTAGTTCGCCTTGTTGTGCATCCAGTGTGGATGCGTTCCTATCAAGCCCGGCTAGCGCCAGAACCGCGTCCTGCCAGGACGTGGCAGTGCAGCCGAGCGACCCTTTCAAAGTGTAGCTGCTTGTCGGCGTCAACAATCTGACTGGCGGGCGGAACGCGGAACCAGTTGTTTTCATTCCGGGCGCTGCCGCCTTCCCAATGCCTATTTGTACGACAAGGAAAATCATTCCGAGGGTCAAGAAGGCCATTCTCGCGGATGGGCGCTTTTCGGACACAAGCATCTCGGTCGAAGGGCAGCGCCGGTGGGTCTGGCTGAAGGGCTGTGTAAGCAAGCCTGAACAATCTTTCGCCGTCGAGCAACTCGTGCGCAATATTGACGATGTCGAATCCGTCATCAATCAGCTCGTCGTCGCAGACAAGTAGAAGCCGTGGGATCACGCACTTGGCAAACTGAAGTTGCTCGTGGAACGTTGATGGTCCGGGGTGCGATACTTGACCTGATGCGGTTGGATTTCCTGTCTGTTTGCCGGATGGTTGATCCACGTCAGGCCTGAATCGGCCCCGGTAGACGATAGTTGCGCTCTGGGTCGCTACAAGGCGGCCCTCAATTTCCAATCTCATCTCTTGAGTACGATGATCCTTATGGATACCGGCAGTCTGATGGGCCCGAACAATGGGCTTGATTGGATCGACTCCACAATAATTCCCACTAGCCAAAATACGGAAACGCGCACATGAAAATATTTGCATCAATAAAAATTGGCAAGCGCCTCGGGTTCGGCTTTGCGGTGATTTTGGCCTTTGCCGTCCTCATCACAGGGATTGGCGTTTGGCAGCTCAATGCAGTGGGCAACGCGACACGGGAAATGATGCGGGAACCGCTTGCCAAAGAGCGACTCATCAGCGACTGGAGCCGGAACGTTAACGTCGCCGTGATTCGCACCACCGCAGTTGCCAAAAGTAGCGACCCGAGTCTGGTTTCTTTCTTTTCGGTCAATGCGGCGGAAACAACTAAAAACACAGTGGAGTTGCTGAAAAAGATTGAGCCTCTTGTTTCGAGCAAAGATGAAAAAGAATTGTTTTCAAAGATATCGGTAGTCCGAAAAGCTTATTTATCAAGCCGCGATCAAGTCACCAAATTGAAATCCGAAGGCCAAGCTGATCAAGCGAATAGCCTTCTTGAGAGCACCTACATACCGGTTGCCGATAACTACATGAAGCTGATTGCCGAATTTCTCAATCTGCAGCGTAAAAATCTGGATGCAAAGGCCGTCGAGATTTCCGAAATTGAGACCAGCAGCCGCACTTACCTGGTGGCGCTCGCCGCCCTGGTCCTGACCTTCGGCATTATTTGCGCATGGCTGCTGACCGTGGGTATTACGGGTCCTTTGACAAATGCCGTTGCGGTCGCCCGGCGGGTCGCGGATGGTGACCTTGCGACCGACATCCAGTCCGAGGGCAAGGACGAAACGGCACAACTGCTGCAAGCCCTGTCAGCCATGAAAGACAATCTCGCCCGCATCGTGGGCAATGTGCGCCAGGGCTCGGAGGGCGTGGCCACGGCCAGTGCCGAAATCGCCCAAGGCAACAACGACCTGAGTGCCCGCACCGAACAGCAGGCCAGTGCGCTGGAAGAAACCGCTGCCTCCATGGAAGAACTGAGCGCCACCGTGCGGCAAAACGCCGACAACGCCAGACAGGCCAATCAACTGGCTCAAAGCGCCAGCACCGTGGCCATCAAGGGCGGCGAGGTGGTGAGCCAGGTGGTGGAAACCATGAAGGGCATCAACGACAGCTCCAAGAAAATATCCGACATCATTCAAGTGATCGACGGCATCGCCTTCCAGACCAACATCCTGGCCTTGAACGCCGCGGTGGAGGCGGCGCGTGCCGGTGAGCAGGGCCGTGGCTTTGCCGTGGTGGCTTCTGAAGTGCGCAGTCTGGCCGGACGCTCGGCCGACGCCGCCAAGGAAATCAAGAGCCTGATCAACGACAGCGTGCAGCGTGTCGAGCAGGGCTCCACTCTGGTCGATCAGGCCGGTGTCACCATGACCGAAGTGGTGAGTTCGATCAGGCGTGTGACCGACATCATGGGTGAGATCAGTGCCGCCAGCACCGAGCAAAGTCAGGGGGTGGCGCAAGTGAGCGAGGCCGTGACGCAGATGGACCAGGTGACGCAGCAAAATGCCGCGCTGGTGGAAGAAATGGCGGCCGCCGCGAGCAGTTTGAAGAGCCAGGCACAAGAACTGGTCGGTACGGTGTCGGTATTCAAGCTGTCGCAGAACCATGGTGCCGGTCTGCCCGACAGCAGCGCCCCCCAGCGGACAAGGAGTGTCCGATCCGCACCCGCTCCAGCGGCCAGGAAACTGGGCAACACGCCCGCAAAACCCGCGATCAGAGCCAGACCCCACGCGCTGGCAGCCCCCGCCGCCACTCCCAAAGCGGGCGGTGATGACTGGGAAAGCTTTTAACCGAACAGGCGTCAATTTCTCACAGTAGCGCCTGCCCCAAGCGCCCCATGGTGCTGGATGCGGCAGGTGCGGCTATTTCACGAGAATTTAAGCCAAATCAGGCTGTAGCCCCCGTCGCGTCTTCATAGACAGCTACACAAACAGTAGCATCTTCAGCGTTGAGAGCGACCACAAAGAAAAGGGCGTCGGCAAACTCACCGGCACCTACGCCGGCGCGCTGGCTTGGAGCGAAGTGCCCAAACGTCAGGGCCCGCCGGTGAGGCTTGGCTAACGCTGCAGCCCCAGGCGGGTGAGATAACTCAAACCGTCTACCAGCGCCACCAGAATCATCGTGGCGATGAGCACCGAACTGGTTTCCATCATCTGGAACAAGCCCATGTGAAAAGCCAGCATTTGCCCCAGGCCACCGGCGCCCACCACGCCCAGAATGGCGGCCGCGCGGATATTGTTCTCCCAACGGTACAGCGTGTAACTCACCAGTTGCGGCAGGGCTTGGGGCAGGTCGGCGTACCAAAATACCTGGGCTGGCCGCACGCCCCGCAAGCGCAGCGCCTCGGCGGGGCCTTGCGGCTGGTTTTCAAAACTCTCGGCAAACAAGCGGCCGAGCACCCCGGTGGTGTGCAGCGCCAGCGCCAGGGTACCGGCCAGTGGGCCCAGACCAGCAGATATCAACAACAGCGCCGCCCACACCAGCTCCGGAACGCTGCGCAGGGCATTGAGCAGCAGCCGTGTTAGATCACGCCAGCGGGCAGGGTCATCTGGGTGGGTTTTCGCAGCAGGCAGTGCCAGCGCCAAACCAGCCACTGCAGCCAGGGCCGTGCCCACCGCTGACATGGCCAGGGTTTCAAGGCTGGCCCAAAAGATTTTGCGCAGAAAGGCCAGGTCGGCTTGCGGCTGCAGCAATTCCTGGATGAAACGCCCCATGGATGTCAGCGCGTCAGCCGACAAAAACTTGCTCCATTGCAGGTCCAGCGAAGCAAAGCTGCTCAGCACCAAAATGACCAAACCCAGATTCAGCCAGCACGCTTTGCAGTGCGGGTTCCAAATCGGGGGTGGTCGTACCAGTGTCGGCCGGGGTTTGGCTTGCCCTGCGCTTTCGCAGGTGGGCTCGGACACCCGCTCTGGCTGCACAGGTTCGAGCGTTGGGTTAGTCATGCGAGGGCATTTCTGAGCAGGGCACTGACCCGGTCAGCCAACCAGACCAGTGCCATGAACACCAGCAGCATGGTGGCGACTTCACTGCCGTTGAACATTTTCAAGGATGCGTCCATTTGCTGGCCCAAACCCCCGGCACCCACAAAGCCGAGCACGGCAGAGGAGCGAATGGCGCACTCCCAGCGGTAAACCGTGTAGCTGGTGAGCTCCGTGGCGCTTTGCGGCAACAAAGCGTAGAAAAAAGCCTGCAGTCGCCCAGCACCGTTGCGCAGCAGCGTCTGTGTTGGCTGGGCGTCGCCAGATTCCAGAATCTCGGCATACACCTTGCCCAGCATGCCGGCGTAGGTGAGCGCAATGGCCAACACGCCCGAGGTCGGTCCCAGCCCCACCACACGCACAAAAATCAGCGCCCAGATCAGCTCAGGCACGCTCCTGAGCAGCATCAGCAGCCAGCGCACGGCTTGGCGGACGGACGCGGGAAAAAACGCCATGCGGCCGACCAATGCCGACACCGATAAGGTGCGCGAGGCAATCAATGCCAGTGGCACCGCCCACCCCAGAGCCAGCGTGATGCCTGCGGTGGCGATGGCCACGGTGCGCCAGGTCTCGCGCGCCACCATCCACAAAAATTCAGGCTCCAGCCTGGGCGGAAAAAAGTCGCCCAAAAAGTGCAAGGTGGGTTGCAGGCTTTGCGGGCTCAACAGCGTCCAGGGCTTGAATTCCGCCAGCACCAGCAGCGGCCAGGCCACGGCCAGCGTCGCCCATAGCGCAAACACCCGGCCGATCCAGGCGGGGTCGCGGCGTGGGGCGGCCCTCAAAGACATGGTTCGTTTTTTACCGGCATGTGGACACCAGCCTCGACGTGGTTGCAGGAATCAGCTCGACCACGGGTGCGGTGCCTGCCAGCTCGTCAAGATGGCGGGCGTACAAATCGGTCAGCCGCGCGGGGGTCACTTGGTCTGCAGACAGATCAAAAACAATCTCGCCTTCGCGCAGCCCCACGATCCGGGGAAAGTGCTGCAAAGCCATTTCCACGTGGTGCAATGTTGCGACCAGCGTGGCCTTGTGCTCACGCGCTACTGCGGTAAGTGACTCGCAGGCTTGGCGGGCGCGTTCAGGATCCAGCGCCGACAAGGGCTCATCCACCAGCAACAGCGTCGCGTTGGACACGGCCAGCCGCGCCAAACCGACGCGCTGGCGCTCACCGCCTGAGAGCCGATCGACCCGGTCAAACAGCTTTTCTGACAAGTCAAAACGCGCCAGTGCGTCATAAGCCAGATCAAGTTGTTGGGGGTAGAACAGGTTGCTCAAGCTGGTCCACAGCCCCATGCCCGGCAACAGGCCCGCCAGCACGGCGGTGACCACCCGCTGGCGCGGGGGCAGGGGCGGCACCTGCGGCGCCAGAAACAACCGACCGCGCAGGCGCTGCAGATCAGGCGTGCGCAGAGCCCAGGGGTTGCGCTGATCCAGCAACAATTCGCCCTGTGTTGGTTGCAGGGCACAGGCCAAGAGCTGCAACAGCGTGGTTTTACCCGCGCCAGAAGGACCGATGATGGCTACCTGCTCACCGGAAGTCACGCGCAAGCTCAGCGCTTTCAGAGCGGGGGCGGTTGCGGGCTTGGCTGCAGGGTGACTGGCCGAACAGTTCTGTAACACCACATTCATAGATGAAAATGGCCTCCAGCCCCCGATTTATATGGGCTTGTAGCTATCAAAATTGGATTGCTCCAGGCTATTGCTTGAGCAAGCCCGCACTGCGTGCGGCCGTCTCAATGCCCTTGTAGTTGGCGGCTTGGGTCGGAATAAACCGGCTGGCGCGCTGCAACTCCAACAGTTGCCTGCCCTCAGGCGTGCTGTTGTTCAAGTCGAGAAAGGCGCGGGTGACTTTGTCCTTCAGGGCTTGGGGCATGTCGGCGTGCACCGTCCAGTTGTAGTCAAAGTAAGCGGGTGTGGTGTAGAACACCCACACCTTGGTGGTGTCAACCTTTTTGTCGGCCACAAACTTCTCCCACACCGAGATGTTCAGCGCACCGGCATCCACCTTGCCGGCGGCGACGGCAGCAATGGTGGCATCGTGTGCGCCCGAGAAGGCCACACGTTTGAGGTCTTTGTCAGGGTCAACTTTGGCTTCCAGCATGAAATTGCGTGGCATCAGGTGCCCCGATGTGCTGGACGCTGAACCAAAGCTGAGTGTTTTGCCTTTCAGGTCGGCCAGCGAATGGATGCCCGCGTTCGATGTGATGAAGACCGACTTGAACTTTTCATCCTCTGCGCGCTGCACCAGAGGCTCGGCCTTCCCCCCTGAGCGCACATTGGCCTGCACAAAGGTAAAGCCGCCAAACCAGGCCATGTCCACTTGCTTGTTGACCAGGGTTTCCACCGCGGCGGCGTAGTCAGACACGGGGGTGAACTCGACCTTCATGCCCAGCTTTTGTTCCAGGTACTTCACCAGTGGCGCGGCCTTGCGGGCCAGCTCGGTGGGCGATTCGTCAGGGATAGCGGTGATTTTGAAGACTTGCTCAGCGAGCGTTTGGGTTGTGAACCCTAAGGCAGCGCAGGCGATCAGTGCTTGGAGTGTGAAGCGGCGTGAGGTGTTGAGCATAAAGAGCTTTCCAGAGGTTGCGTTAGCTAGCGCATGTGAAGGTGCGCCAAGGCGGGGGCAATGTTAATGGGAATTACGGTTGATGGCCTGAAACGCTACGATCAGGCACTTGCCATTCGCCGCATCCCATGAAAACCCCCGAATTTGTCCAGCTTCACCATGACCGCGCCGAGGTCATTCGCCACGAACTTATTCAAGGGCTGACCGCCAACCCGCAGCCCGGTGGTGCAGAAGTTTCGCCCAAGTTTCTTTACGACGCTTTGGGTTCGCGCTTGTTTGAAGCCATCACCGAGTTGCCCGAGTACTACCCCACACGCATTGAGGCTGCCATTTTTCGCGCACATGCCCAAGCGATCGCCAGGCATGTGCCAGAGGGCGCCACGCTGATCGACCTGGGTGCGGGAAACTGCGGCAAAGCCGCTGGTTTGTTTGGAGTTTTCTCGCCTGCACGCTATGTGGCGGTGGATATTTCGGTGGACTTTCTGCGTGGTGCGCTGACGTGTTTACAGCGCCAATACCCGGCCATGGACATGGTGGGTGTAGGGCTGGATTTTTCTCACACGCTGGATTTGCCGCCTGAAGTTGGCGAACCTGGCGCTGAGCCGCGGGTGCTGTTTTACCCGGGGTCAAGCGTTGGCAATTTCACGCCCGGTCAAGCCTTGGTGTTTTTGCGCCAGGTCCGTGCTGCTTGCACCACGGCGGCGGGCAGTGGCTTGCTCATTGGCGTTGACCTGGTGAAAGATGCCGCTGAGCTGGAAGCAGCCTACGACGATGCCTTGGGCGTGACTGCGGCGTTCAACCGCAATCTGATAGGCAATGTGAATCGCCTGATGGGCAGCGACATGCAGTTGACGGATTGGGCGCACCTCGCGCTGTTCAATGCTGTTGAATCCCGCATAGAAATGCATTTGGTGGCGCGCCGCGATCTCATTGTGCAGTGGCCGGGCGGCAGTCGTGCGTTCAGCCAAGGCGAACGCATTCATACTGAGAACTCCTACAAATGGACAATCTCCGGGTTTTCACAGTTGCTGCGCGAGGCTGGGTTTGCCAACCCGCTGGTGTGGACCGATGCGCCCACACCAGCGTACGGTCGTTTTGCAGTGATGTGGGCCAGTGCCTGATGTCTGTCCAGACCGAATGCCTTTGACGACCGTAACCCCCCAGCTTTTGTTATTGGGTGCAGGTCCTGAAGCCTGCATGAAGGTCGTTGCGCTCGGGTGTGAAGTAATTGCGGTAACGCGGGTGCGCCATGCGCCCCGCCGTGGCCCAACTGGCACCACGCAGTACCGGTCGGTTGCCAAACCACGGGGCGGAGTAGTCCCGGTAGGGGTGGGCCTCAAAGCCGGGGTAGGGGCTGAAGGTGCTGGCAGTCCATTCCCACACCTGACCCCAGTGAAAGCCGGACCGGGTCATGGCGGCGCGTTCCCATTGGGCCTCGGTGGGCAACTGTCGGCCCGCCCAGCGGCACCAGGCCTCGGCCTCGAAGTAGGTCAGGTGGCAGGCGGGTGCCTCCTTGTCCAGCGGCTGCCATTGGCCAAAATGGTGACGCTCCCAGGCGGGTTCGCCGTTGCCACGGGTGACCTGGCGCAGAAAACGTGGTCCGACTTGGGCTTGCCCGTTTGGTTGCGCTACTGGTCCGCAGCCTTGCGCAGACTGGAGCCACTGCCGGCCCTGGGCGCTCCACCACTGCGCGGCGGTATAGCCGCCCTTGCCCACAAAAGGCAAATAGCGTCTCCACGTCACCGGCTGGCTATCAATCTCATAAGCGCTCAAGTTGACCGTGTGGGGTGCCAGTTCGTTGTCAAACGCAAAGCCGCTGGCCATCCGGCTGGGCTGATTGACATCTGCGTAGCCCAGCGTCCAGTCTCCTGCCTTCAACCTGAGCGCTTGCACGGGTTCATCAGCGGCGCGCAGCCATTTGCCAGCCAGCACCTCAGGCAGCGCCAGGCCCAAAGCCTGTGCCATGTACACCGCGGCTTCACCGTGCATGTCTTCATGGAACAACGCCAGGCGGTAAAAGTACAAGGCGGCATCGTCTTGCGGGCTGTGGGCCAGCAGGGCCAGCGTGATGTTGAGCGTCTCAGCCAGATAGCGCCGGGTGGCTGCCAGGTTGGGCAGGGGCAAGTGCCAGCGGGTGGCATGTGCCACCTGGCTGGAGTTGTAAAGTGCGTCCGATTGCGCCAGCAGCGAGGCGGTTCGCGGGCAATCCGGGTCGGCCAGGGTACCGAGCTGGCGCTGAGGATTGCGTGTAAGCCAATATTCCTGGAACCAGCCGATATGGCCGAGCTCCCAAAGCGGTGGATTGAGTTGGGACGAGCAGGGCACGGGCAAATCTGCACCCAAAGCCGCTACATAAGCATCTGCCAACGCCAGCGTGCGTGCCCGGCTGGCGCGCAGCAGGGTTGCCAACATGCCGGCATCAGCGGTGCGCGCGGTGTGGGCCTCTTGCCATGTCGGCAGCATTGGGTTTGATGGGAGGTGCATGTTTGTCTGATGCAATGAAAAAACAGGTGGTAATTGTCAGCCCGTCGCTAGCGAGTGCCAACAATGGTAATTGGCAAACGGCGCGGCGCTGGCAGAAATTGCTTCAGTCGCGGGGGGCAACGCTCAAGCCATTCAAGGTGCGCATCGTCGCCCAGTGGCCCGACGGCCCGGCCGCGGCGCACGACAACTGCATGGTCGCCCTGCATGCGCGTCGCTCGGCTGCCTCGGTGGCTGCCTGGGCGCACAGCCGTGGTGGTGTTTCTGTGTCTGATGCGCACCCACGGCCTGTGCCTGGTCTCGCGGTGGTGCTCACTGGCACCGATCTGTACCGTGACATCCAGACCGACCTCCATGCCCAGCGCTCTTTGCAGCTGGCGCAGCGCCTGGTGGTGCTGCAAGAGCTGGGGGTGGACGCGCTGCCAGCAGATGTGCAGACACGCACCCGTGTGATTTTTCAGTCCACTTCGGCCCGGTTGACGTTGCCCAAATCAGCGCGTTTTCTCAAGGCGCTGATGGTGGGCCACTTGCGGGAAGAAAAGTCACCGCAAACCCTGTTCGCAGCCGCCCGGCTGCTTCAGTCTCAGGACGCTATTCGCATCGACCACATTGGTGCGTCGCTCGACCCACGCCTGGCCGCATTGGCCCAAGAAACCGTCAGCACCTGCCCGGCCTACCGCTGGCTGGGTGGTTTGCCGCATGAGGCGGTGCGCCGGCGCATTCAGCGTGCGCATGTGCTGGTGCACACCAGCCGCATGGAGGGCGGCGCGCATGTGGTGATGGAGGCGGTACGCTCGGGCACACCGGTGCTGGCCTCGCGCATTGCCGGCAACGTGGGCATGCTGGGTGCGGACTATGCGGGCTACTTTGACTGGGATGATGCGGCACAACTGGTCGCTCTGCTGCGTCGCTGTCACCATGACGAGGCCTTTTTTGCCCACTTGCAAGCCCAGTGCGCGGCGCGTGCGCCCTTGTTTGCCCCGCAGACCGAGCAGCTCGCGTTACACCGGCTGGTGGCTGAGCTGACATCAGCGCAGCCACTTGTTTGAAACTGACAAAAGCCATTGAATTTTTCTGGAACTCTTCCTGCGGCGCACGCCCGCTTGGCGGCCAAGGGGCGATGGATTGATGCCGCGCTGCAGTCGATGGTGCTGTCAAACGGAATCCGTCGACAGGACAGCTGAAGTGGCACATGGTCTCTGTACCGATTTGCCATCGACACGTCAATAGTGTTTGACCGAAATATCCCAACTCCCCATGGTGGAAGGCCAGTTTGTCGCGACGAAGATGTTTGAAACTTCTGGTAAAGTGCTTCCAACAACCTGAAAGAATACATTGGCAACACCGAATTACGGATACGAGAAACGTCAGAAAGAACTGGCGAAAAAGAAGAAAAAAGAAGAGAAACTTAAACACAAAGCCGACCGCAAGGTGGGCGAGGGTGCTGAGGCCGAGTTGCCCGATGACAATGATGCGGCTCAATCGACTGAGCGCGGCGCTGAAGGCCCCGTGTCATCCTGAGTCTGACTGCGGACATAAGAGGCGTGGGTTGTTTGAACAAACATCCCCGCTTTGCAGATGGACTCAAACTGCGACGCTATAGAACTGCTTTGCTGCGGACATGGTTGGGCCGGCGGGGCAGTTCATCTGGTTTTGTGACTCTGTCGCATTAACGCTTGCCTGAAGTTTTGGCACACCATGGGTAGCCCAAATTGTTGACCAGAGACACTGCCTGTGCGGGATGCCTGAAGCGCAAGCTGTGATAATTCAACCATGTCTTCACCTAAAGTTTTATTCGGCTTTCATGCCGTTGGCGTGCGTCTCAAAACCGCACCCCAATCCATCATCGAGATTTATTTCGAACCGACACGCCGTGATGCGCGCATGCGCCAGTTTCTGGATAAAGCCAATGAGGCCGGTGCGCGCCTGATCGAGGCCGACGGCATCCGTCTGGCCAAGCTCTGTGGTGGTCACGGCCACCAAGGCGTGGCGGCGCGGGTGCACGAGCTGGCGCAAGTGAAATCGCTGGATGAATTGCTGGAGCAGCTCGAAGCGGCGCAAGCTGACAGGCCACCCACCGAGCGGGAACAAGCGTTGCTCTTGGTGCTCGATGGTGTGACCGATCCACACAACCTGGGTGCTTGCCTGCGGGTGGCCGATGGCGCCGGTGTGCACGCCGTGATCGCCCCCAAAGATCACGCCGCTGGCATCAACGCCACAGTGGCCAAGGTCGCCAGCGGTGCGGCTGAGACCGTGCCCTATTTCATGGTGACCAATCTGGCGCGTACCCTGAATGAACTTAAAGAACGCAATATCTGGATCATCGGCACCAGCGACGTGGCGCCTAAAACCATTTACCAGGCCGACCTCAAAGGGCCGGTGGCGCTGGTGCTGGGGGCCGAGGGCGATGGCATGCGCGCGCTCACCGCCAAGACCTGCGATGAGTTGGTCAGCATCCCGATGCGCGGTGCTGTTGAAAGCCTCAATGTGTCGGTGGCCAGTGGTGTGTGTTTGTATGAGGCACTGCGCCAGCGAATGGGCTGAGGACACAGCCTGTTTGCTTCGCGTCACTTCGGTCTGTCTTTTACGGAGTTTCATGATTACTATTAAATCAAGAGCTTCTAAAGCAATACTGGCGGGGGCTAGCGCCTTATTTCTTCTATCAAGCTGCACGCAGGAGCAACAGAACAAAATTAGCCGCGACATCCAGAACTGGACTGGAACCAACGGTGTGCTGGAGGTCTATGCGGGCGACAAGGTCGTGCGCCGCTTCCTCAAGATCGACAAACTCAGC
>Ga0209913_1000260_pt1 | contig 51441 bp, 44 predicted proteins | sample PersoiDNA2013203_FD_185805 | JGI IMG/M metagenome (GOLD analysis project Ga0209913, IMG submission 185805) | Permafrost soil microbial communities from the Arctic, to analyse light accelerated degradation of dissolved organic matter (DOM) -... | ecosystem: Environmental > Terrestrial > Soil >...
CCTTGGAAAGAAGCCGGCTGGGCCGGCCCGCCCGACCACGCGGGCACTGGGCGAACTCGCCGAACAGCAGGCCTTGCAGCACCTGCAGGCGGCGGGCTTGCGCCTGCTGCAGCGCAATTATCGAACGCCCGGGCGCGGCGGCGGCGAGATCGACCTGATCATGCGCGCGCGCGACGGCACGCTGGTCTTTGTCGAGGTGCGCCGGCGGCGTGCCGGCACGCATGGCGGTGCGGCCGCCAGCGTGGGCGCCACCAAGCAGGCCCGCATCGTGCTGGCGGCGCGCCACTACCTGATGCGCCTGGCCACGCCGCCGCCGTGTCGCTTCGACGTGGTCTCGGTCGAGGGCGATGCACCGGGCACCGTGCACTGGCTGCAGGCCGCGTTCGATGCCTCTTGATGGGCCCGGGGCCGCCGCCGCCGCTTGACCCGCCCGCCAACCCCGGTTTCTGCCATCAAGCGGGCATGGTGCGGGGGTATCATCGGCGCCCATGCTCGAGCAACGCATCCAACAGCACTTCATCGACAGTGCCGACCTGAAATACCAGTCGGCCCAGATCCTCAGCAAGCCCATTGCCGACGCCGTGCAGGCGGTCATGGCCTGTGTCACCAGTGGCTGCAAGGTCCTGGTCTGCGGCAATGGCGCCTCTTCGGCCCTGGCCCAGCATGCGGCCGCCAGTTTTGTGGGGCAGTTCGAGCGCGAACGCCCCGAACTGGCTGCCTTGGCCCTGGGCACGGACGCGGCCGCCCTCAGCGCCCAGGCCGAGCAGGACTACCGCCAGGTGTTCGCGCGCCAGGTGCGCGCCCTGGGCCTGGCCGGCGACGTGCTGCTGGCCTTGTCGGCCGACGGCCAGTCGCCCAGTGTGCAGGCCGCGGTCGAGGCCGCCCATGAACGCGACATGACCGTGGTGGCCCTGACGGGTCGCAGTGGCGGTGCGCTGGGCGCGGGTCTGCGCGAAACCGATGTCCATATTTGCGTCCCGCACGATCGCGTGGCGCGCATCCAGGAGGTCCACCTGCTGGTGCTGCATTGCATCTGTGACGGGGTGGACGCCCAATTACTTGGTGAACAGGAGCTTCCAACATGAATCAACGTTTGACACGGGTGGCCTTGGCTGCCCTGGCGGGCGCCGCCCTGGTGAGTCAGCTCACGGCCTGCTTCCCGCTGGTGGCCGGTGGTGCCGTCATGACCGGCATGGTCGCGACCGACCGCCGTACTTCCGGCGCGCAGGTGGAGGACGAAGGCATTGAACTGCGTGCGGTCAACCGCCTGCATGAGGCGCTGGGCGATGGCCTGCATGTCAACGTCACCAGCTACAACCGCCAGGTGCTGTTGACCGGCGAGGCCACCACGGCCGAAGCCAAGCAGAAGGCCGAGCAGATCGTGCAACGCGTCGAGAACGTGCGCGGCGTCTACAACGAACTGGTGGTGGGCATTGCCAGCCCCTTGAGCGACCGTTCGCGCGACACCCTGATCTCGGGCAAGGTGAAGGCCAGCCTGGTCGACGCACGCGACCTGATCTCGAACTCGTTCAAGGTGGTGACGGAGCGTCAGGTGGTCTACCTGATGGGCCGCGTGACCCAGCGCGAAGCCAACCGGGCCACCGAGATCGCCCGTGGTGTGGACGGGGTGCAGAAGGTGGTGCGTCTGTTCGAGATCATCACCGAAGAAGAGCTCAAGACCCAGATGCCCACCCCGCCGAAGAACACCGAGCCGGCCAAGACGGGCGGCTGATCGGTACCGTGCGCCAGCAGGCCGGCTGCCGGGCCCCAGGGGCCCGGGGCCGGCTTTTTTGTTTCAGCGCAGGCGCTTGATCAGGCTGGAGGTGTCCCAGCGGCGGCCGCCCATCTGCTGCACATCGGCATAGAACTGGTCCACCAGCGCGGTCACCGGCAGGCGGGCGCCGTTGCGCTTGGCCTCGTCCAGCACCAGGCCCAGGTCCTTGCGCATCCAGTCAACCGCAAAGCCGAACTCGAACTGGTCAGCCACCATGGTCTTGCCGCGGTTGTCGAGCTGCCAGCTCTGGGCGGCGCCCTTGCCAATCACGTCCAGCACCTGGGGCATGTCCAGCCCGGCCTTCTGGCCGAAGGCAATCGCCTCGGACAGGCCTTGAACCAGCCCGGCGATGCAGATCTGGTTGACCATCTTGGCCAGTTGGCCGGCACCGCTTTCGCCCAGCAGGGTGAAGGCGCGTGAAAAAGCCATGCCCACCGGGCGGGCGGCTTCGAAGGCCGCCGGTTCGCCGCCACACATCACCGTCAGCAGGCCGTTCTGGGCGCCGGCCTGGCCACCGGACACGGGGGCATCGACAAAGCGCAGGCCGATCTGCCGTGCGGCGGTGGCCAGTTCGCGGGCCACCTCGGCCGAGGCCGTGGTGTGGTCGACAAACACGGCGCCCGGCTTCATGCCGGCAAAGGCGCCGTCAGCGCCCAGGGTGACCGAGCGCAGGTCGTCGTCGTTGCCCACGCAGCAGAACACCAGATCGGCGTCCTGGGCGGCCAGGCGGGGCGTGGCGGCAGCGCGGGGGGCGGCGGTGGCGGCAAATTCCTTCACCCAGGCCTCGGCCTTGGCGGGTGTGCGGTTGTACACCGTGACCTGGTGACCGGCCAGGGCCAGGTGGCCGGCCATGGGGTAGCCCATCACGCCCAGGCCGAGAAAGGCGACCTTGAGCGAGGGGGTGGCTTCGTAAGTGCGTGCGTTGGTGCTGGACATGGCGATGTGATGGTGTGGGTGGGGTTTCGAAAAAGAAAAGCCGCCGGCACCCAGCAAGGGGGCCGGCGGCGCGGAATCAGACGATGGCAAAGTGTTCGGTGCCGGCCGACAGGTCCTGGTTGCGGGCGCGCTGGCTGTTGAGCTTGATCTGCAGGCGCAGGTCGTTCAGCGAGTCGGCGTTGCGCAGCGCGTCTTCGTAGGTGATGACGTTGCTCTCGTACAGGTCGAACAGCGACTGGTCGAAGGTCTGCATGCCCAGGTTGCGGCTCTTCTTCATGATCTCCTTGATCTCGGAGACCTCGCCCTTGAAGATCAGGTCGGAGATCAGCGGCGTGTTCAGCATCACCTCGACCGCGGCGGCCCGGCCCTTGCCGTCCTGCTTGGGAATCAGGCGCTGCGAGATCATGCCGCGCAGGTTCAGCGACAGGTCCATCAGCAACTGGTCGCGCCGCTCTTCGGGGAAGAAGTTCACGATGCGGTCGAGCGCCTGGTTGGCACTGTTGGCGTGCAGCGTGGCCAGGCACAGGTGGCCGGTCTCGGCGAACACCACGGCGTGCTCCATGGTCTCGCGGTCGCGGATCTCACCCATCAGGATCACGTCGGGGGCCTGGCGCAGCGTGTTCTTGAGCGCGGCCTCCCAGCTGTCGGTGTCCAGCCCCACCTCGCGGTGGGTCACCACGCAGTTCTTGTGCGGGTGCACGAACTCGACCGGGTCTTCGACCGTGATGATGTGGCCGTAGGAGTTCTCGTTGCGCCAGTCCACCATCGAGGCCAGGGTGGTCGATTTGCCCGAGCCGGTGGCACCCACCATGATGCACAGGCCGCGCTTGGTCATGGCCACTTCCTTGAGCACCTGGGGCAGGCCCAGGTCGTCGATGGTGGGCAGGGTCATCGGGATCACCCGCAGCACCATGCCGACCTTGCCTTGCTGCAAAAAGGCGTTGACGCGGAAGCGGCCGATGCCGGCCGGCGAAATCGCGAAATTGCACTCCTTGGTGCGCTCGAACTCGGCCGCCTGCTTGTCGTTCATGATCGAGCGGGCCAGGGCCACCGTGTGCACCGAGGTCAGCGGTTGGGGCGAGACCTTGGTGATGCGCCCGTCCACCTTGATGGCGGGCGGAAAGTCGGCCGTGATGAACAGGTCGCTGCCGTTCCTGCTCACCATGAGCTTGAGCAGATCGTTGATGAATTTGCTCGCCTGATCGCGTTCCATGTGGGGAGGTCCTGCTGTGGGGGCTGTGTCTATTTCTGGTGGTCGCTGAGCCGGGCGCTCACCACGCGCAGGCGCAGTGAGAGCTTGCGGGCCAGCAAAGCCACCAAGCTGGCGGCCAGTTGGGGCGCCTGGGTCATCATCTCATCGAGGGCATCGGCGTTGAGCACCGCCACGTCGCAGGGCGTCAGCGTGGTGCAGGCCGAAAAGCGGATGCCGCTGTCGAGCAGCGACATCTCGCCCAGGATGTCGCCGGGCCGGGTCTCGGCCAGGCGCAGGTGCTCGCCCCAGGGCTGCACCCGGTCCACCGCGATGGTGCCTTTGAGCAGCACCACCATGAAGTTGCCGTACTCGTCCTGCAGGATCAGGTCCCGGTTGGCCGGCACAGTGGCAAAGTCGAAGAAACGTTCCATGCGCTCGATGCCCTCGGTCGGCAACTGAGCCATGTACTTGTCGCGCGCCCACAGGGCCTGCAGCATCTTGCTGCCCTGGGCTGCGGGCAAGCGCGTGGCACCCACCTCGACCGCGCGGGCCTCCCAGGGCACCAGCATGGCCGAGTCCACGCCCTGGCCGGCAAAGGCGGTCGAGAACAGGACCGAGTCCTGGGGATCATCCTGTCGTGGTGCGGTTTTCTGTCTGAGCAGTCCGAGGATGCCTTTCATGGGCGACTCCCTTGCTTTTGTTGTGTTGTTCGCGATGGGCTTCAGCCCGGGAAGTTTTCTGGCGTCTTGGCCTTGCTGCGGGCCTCGGCGGCGCTGATCACATTGCGGCGCACCAGATCGGTCAGGCACTGGTCCAGGGTCTGCATGCCCACGCTGTTGCCGGTCTGGATGGCCGAGTACATCTGTGCCACCTTGGCCTCGCGGATCAGGTTGCGGATGGCGCTGGTGCCGATCATGATCTCGTGCGCGGCCACCCGGCCCTGGCCGTCCTTGGTCTTGCACAGGGTTTGCGAAATCACCGCCTGCAGCGATTCCGACAGCATGGCGCGCACCATTTCCTTCTCTTCGGCCGGAAACACGTCGATGATCCGGTCGATCGTCTTGGCCGCACTCGAGGTGTGCAGGGTGCCGAACACCAGGTGGCCCGTCTCGGCCGCGGTCATGGCCAGGCGGATGGTTTCCAGATCGCGCATTTCGCCGACCAGGATGGCGTCCGGGTCTTCGCGCAGGGCCGATTTCAGGGCCGCGTTGAAGCTCAGGGTGTGCGGCCCCACTTCGCGCTGGTTGACCAGGCATTTCTTGGATTCGTGCACGAACTCGATCGGGTCTTCCACCGTCAGGATGTGCCCGTACTCGCTTTCGTTGAGGAAGTTGACCATGGCCGCCAGCGTGGTCGACTTGCCCGAGCCGGTCGGCCCGGTCACCAGCACCAGGCCCCGTGGCTTGAGCGACAGGTCGGCAAAGATCTTGGGCGCGTTGAGCTGCTCCAGCGTCAGGATCTTGGACGGAATGGTCCGGAACACCGCCCCCGAGCCGCGCTGGTGGTTGAAGGCATTGACCCGGAAGCGGGCCAGGCCTTCGATTTCGAACGAGAAGTCGACCTCCAGGAACTCTTCGTAGGCCTTGCGCTGCGAATCGTTCATGATGTCGTACACCATGGCGTGCACGGTCTTGTGGTCGAGGGCGTCCACATTGATGCGGCGCACATCACCGTGGACCCGGATCATCGGCGGCAGTCCGGCCGACAGGTGCAGGTCGGAGGCCTTGTTCTTGACGCTGAATGCCAGCAACTGGGTGATATCCACGGAAACCCTCTTTCCTCTTTGATAGTTTGCTACGCTCCCGGGTAATTATGACGATGATTGGTAACAACCTCCAAGCTGTGCAGGAGCGCATCCGCCGCGCCTGCGAGGCAGCCGGGCGCGCGCCGGGCAGTGTGCGCCTGCTGGCCGTGTCCAAGACCTTTGGCCCCGAGGCGGTGCGCGAGGCGGCTGCGGCCGGCCAGCACGCCTTCGGCGAGAACTATCTGCAAGAAGGCGTGGCCAAGATCGAGGCCCTGGACGCCCCCCCCGAGCCCCTGCGCCCGCGCCCCGAATGGCATTGCATCGGGCCGGTGCAATCGAACAAGACCCGGCTGGTGGCGGCCCATTTCGACTGGCTGCACTCGGTGGACCGGCTCAAGATCGCCCAGCGCCTGAGCGAGCAGCGCGCGGCCGACCAGGCCCCGCTGCAGATCTGCCTGCAGGTCAACATCGATGGCGGTCCCAGCAAGTCGGGTGTGGCGCCCGACGAGGTGCTGGCCCTGGCCCGCGAGGTGGCGCTGCTGCCGCGCCTGTGCCTGCGCGGGTTGATGACCATCCCCGAGCCCCAGCCCGACTTCGAGGCGCAAAAGCAGGTGCACCTGCGTGCCCGGGCCCTGTTTGACGCGGTGCGTGCCGCGGGCCTGCCGGGGGCGGCGCAATTCGACACCCTGTCCATGGGCATGACCGGCGACCTCGAGGCCGCCATCCACGCCGGCAGCACGATGGTGCGCGTGGGCACGGCCATCTTTGGCGGGCGCAGCTACTCCCCGGCGGGCTGAAGGGCCGGGTGAGGCTGCGGGGGCCCTGGGCCGGGGCCCAAGGCCCTACAGCAGCTTCAGGCGGGTGGTGTTCTTCACCTCTTCCATCACCGCATAGGTGCGTGTTTCGCGCACCCCTGGCAACTGCCACAGCACCGTGCCGGCAAAAGACCGGTACGAGGCCATGTCGGCCATGCGGGTCTTGAGCAGGTAGTCGAAGCCGCCAGCCACCATGTGGCATTCCATGATCTCGGGGCGCACCTGCACCGCGGCCTGGAACTCTTCAAACACGTGTGGGGTGGTGCGGTCCAGCAGCACCTCCACAAACACCATCATCCCGGCCCCCAGCTTGAGCGGGTTGAGCCGCGCCTCGTAGCCCAGGATGTAGCCCTCGCGGGTCAGGCGCTGCACCCGTGCCAGCACGGCCGTGGGTGACAGGGCCACGGACTCGGCCAGCTTGAGGTTGGAGATGCGCCCATCTTCCTGCAGCACTTGCAGGATGCGCAGGTCGATGCGGTCGAGGTCGGTTGGGGTGTCGCTCATGGTCGGGGGCGTGCTGGGCAGGCCCCGATTGTGCGTTGTCTCAGGCCGGCTCAGGCGCAAGCCCGGCGTTCATTGCGGGCGCGTCATGCGGCATTCGGTGCCCTGGGCCAGCTCGTTGCCGGTGTACATCGCATCGGTCCGGAAGCCGTAGTTCGTGCCCTCCCAGCCCAGCTTGACGGTCTTGCCATCGACTGGCGCGATGGTGTTGACCACCTGGGGCAGCAGGGCCTGGTGGTCTTCGCCGCGCATGCGCACCGGGCCCACGGGGGTGTCCAGGGTCAGGTCTTCGAGTGAACGGGCGATCTTGACCGCGTCCAGCGACTGCGCCTTCTGGATGGCTGCGGCCAGAAAGCGTGGCGTCATGTCGATGCGGGGTGCCAGAAAATCCTTGCCGGTGCGCGCTTTGTAGGCCTTGGCCAGGGCGTCGACCCGGGGCGTGCCGGCCTCGCCGGGGTGCCACTCGGCCACCCAGGTCAGCTGGCCCAGCTTGGCCTGCGACACCGCCAGCACGGTGCCCGGGATCGAGCCCGCGCTGTGGTTGAAATAGCGCAGCCCATAGCCGGCATCGCCCGCCGCCTTGAGCAGCAGGGTCATGTCCTGGCCCCAGTTGCCCGTGATCACCGAGTCGGCGCCCGCGGCCTTCATCTTGGCCACGTAGGGCGAGAAATCCTTCACCCGCCCGATGGGGTGCAGGGTCTCGCCGACAAACTGGATGTCGGGCCGGGCCAGACCCACCAGCTCCTGCCCGTAGTGGGCCCATTGCTTGCCGTGGGCATAGTCCTGGTTCAGCAGGTACACCTTCTTGACCTCGGGCATCTTCTTGATCGCGTTGGCAATGGCCTTCATCTTCATGGCCGTGTTGGCCTCGAATTGAAAGTGCCAGAAGTTGCACGACTTGCCGGTCAGGTCGGGGTCGATGGAGGAGTGGTTCAGCACCAGCACCGCCCGATCGGGGTTGCGCTCGTTGTGCTTGGCCGCGGCCTGCACCAGCGCCGCCACCACCGATGAGCCCGAGCCCCCGGTGACGATGGCGCGGGCGCCCTGGTCGATGGCCGATTGCAGCGCGCTCAGGCTTTCCTGGGCCGACAGCTTGCTGTCGAACTGCAGCAACTGGAGCTTCACCGGGCCCTGGCCGGCCACGGTGATGCCGCCCTTGGCGTTGATCTCTTCGATGGCGAACTGGGTATGGGTGAGCATCAGCTCCCCCACATTGGCAAACGGCCCCGACAGCGGGTCGATGTAGGCCAGCTTGAAGGTGGCGTCACCCGGGGCGGCCCAGGCGTTGGCGGTGAAGCCTGTCAGCAGCAGGGCTGCGGCACTGAGCGCGTGGCGGCCGGACTGGCGCGGGGGATGGTTCATGGGGTGTCTCCGTTGGGGGGTGAAAGGGCGACCCGGCGGGCCGCCTGAAGGAATCCATCCGCCCGGCGATCTCATGCAGCATCCCCACCGGTTCAGGCGGCGGCTGTGCCGCGTCGGCGGCTGCGCCGCAGGCCCAGCACGCGCCAGGCCAGCGGGGCCAGGGTCTGCACCAGCTCCTCGGGGCCCATGCGGCCATCGGGGCGGTACCAGTTGTACAGAAAGCCGGGCAGGCTGCAGGCCGCCAGGGCGGTGATGCGGGTCTCGTCGAAATCGAACATGCCTTCGCTGCGCCCCTGCTCCAGCAGGGCACACAGCCGGTCGTAGAAGTGGTTGGCCAGCTTTTTCTGGGCCACCAGGTACTCGGGGCGGTACACCTGCGGCTCGCGGTAGGGGAAGAAGGCCGCCGGGTAGTGCGCCAGTGTGGCGCGGATCAGTCGCTCAATGCCTTCGGTCACTTTTTCATGGGCCGGGCGGAGGTCGTCGGCCGCAAAGTCCATGCTGGTGAAGCAGGCCACCGCGGGGCGCCAGGACAGCTGCTCGAAGATCTCGAGCTTGTTGTGAAAGTAGTAGTAGACAAAAGGCTTGGTCACCCCCAGGCGCTGGGCGATCTGGTCGATGGTGGTATTGGCATAGCCCTGCTCGGCAAACAGGCCTTCGGCAGCGCGCAGGATGCTCTCGCGCTTCTCGTCGGTGCGGGCGGTATCGGCCTTCTGGCGGCCACGGGGAGGGGTTGATTTTTTGCTCATGACCAGATTTTGCCTGTCGCGCCGGTTATACCTTTGGGTAGCATTGTTCTACCTGTCGGTATATATTGGCAAGCCGCTGATGGGGGATAAGCCCTATCGCAAACCCTGATGCGTCGCCCGAGGCCGACCCCCATGCCCCGGACCAGCCCATAACACCCAAGGAGACACCATGGCCCCGACCGCCCAGCCCGTGCAGCCCCCCGCTGTTGCCGACCTCCCGCTGCACGAACACCTGCGTCGCCACGCCCGTGAGCGGCCAGAGGCCGTGGCCTACCTCTGGTATGGGCGGGCCCTCAGCTGGGCCGAGATCGACCGGGCCAGCGACGCCTTTGCTGCCCGCCTGCAGGCGCTTCAGGTGCAGCCCGGTGAGCCGGTGGCCTTGTTCCTGGGCAACTGCCCGCAGTACGTGGTGGCGCATTTCGGCATCCAGAAGATCGGCGCCATCGTCTGCCCCTGCGGCCCGCTCAACAAGGAACACGAGCTCAGCTACCAGCTCAACGACCTGCGCGCCCGGGTCATCGTGGCGGCCGACAGCCTGCTGCCGGTGGTTGAAAAGGTGCGCGCCCAAACTGCGCTGCAGCAGGTCTTCATGGTGCGCCAGGCCGCCTGGCTGCCGGCCGATCCGGCCCTCGATGTGCCGCCCGAGTTGCTGGCCCTGCGTGACGCCCCCCTGCCGCTGCCTGCGGCCTGCGAAGACTTCCAGGCCGCGCTCGATGCCGGCGGCCAGCCCACGCCGGTGACGGTCAGCCTCGACGATGTGGCCCTGATGACCTACACCTCGGGCACCACCGGCCTGCCCAAGGGCGCCATGCTGAGCTACGGCAACGCTTTGTTCAAGACGGCGGCCGCCTCGAACTGCAACGTGGTCGGCCGCGACGACGTGCTGCTGGCGATTGCCCCGCTGTACCACATCGCGGGCATGGTGATGGGCATCAACGTGCCGGTCTACACCGGGGCCACCACCGTGCTGCTGCAGCGTTTCGACCCGGTGGCCACGGCCCAGGCGCTGGCCCGGCACCGCGTCAGCTGGTGGTACAGCATCGCCCCCATGAACGTGGCGGTGATGCAGGTGCCCGGTGTGCGCGAGCTCGATTTCTCGGCCCTGCGCATGAACCCCGTCACCAGCTTCGGCATCACCTTCACCGAAGCGCTGGCGCGCCAATGGCAGGGCCTGGCCCCGAACTGCAGCAGCTTCGAGGCCGCCTACGGCCTGAGCGAGACCCACACGGTCGACACCTACATGCCGCACGACGCCATCCGCTGGGGCGCGCACGGCAAGGCCGTGCCCGGCAACGAGATCCGCATCGTCGACCCCGAGACCGGTGCCACCCTGCCGCCCGGCCAGGTGGGCGAGATCACCCTGCGCAGCCCGGGCAATTTCAAGGGTTACTGGAACCAGCCCGAGGCCACCGCCAAGACCCTGCGCCAGGGCTGGGTCTGGACCGGCGACATGGGTCGGCTCGATGCCGATGGCTACCTCACCTTCATCGGCCGCTTCAAGGAGATGATCAAGGTCTCGGGCTACAGCGTGTTCCCCGAAGAGGTCGAAACCATCCTGATCAAGCACCCTGCGGTGGCCCAGGCCGCCGTGCTGGGCGTGCCCGACCCCGACAAGGGCGAGGTGGTGCGCGCCTTCATCGTGCGCAAGCCCGGGGCAGCCCTGGAGGCCGCCGAGCTGCTGCAGTGGTCGCGTGAGAACATGGCCCCTTACAAGGCCCCACGCGAGGTCCGCTTCATCGACGCGCTGCCCGCCACCGGTGCCGGCAAGGTGCTGCGCCGCCTGCTGCGCGACGTGGCCTGAACCCCTGCTTTCCTGCGCTGCGGCGCATCCCTGTTTCAACCGGTCTGGAGTCCTTGTGAGCCATCCTGTGTTTACCAAAGTCCTGGTCGCCAACCGAGGCGAGGTGGCCTTGCGCATCGTGCGTGCCCTGCATGAGATGGGCATTGCCAGCGTGGCCGTGCATGCCCTCGACGATGCCCACGCGCCCCATGTGCACGCGGCCGACCAGGCCGTGGCGCTGGCCGCCACCGGCCCGGCCGCCTACCTCGACGCTGCGGCCCTGATCGCCGTGGCATGCGACACCGGCTGCCAGGCCGTGCACCCCGGCTACGGTTTTCTCAGCGAGCGCGCCGACTTTGCCGAGGCCTGTGCCCAGGCCGGCCTGCGCTTCATCGGGCCCGGTGTGGACACGCTGAACACCCTGGGTGACAAGGCCGCCGCGCGGGCCCTGGCCCAGCGCTGCGGCGTGCCACTGATGCCGGGCAGCACCGGGGCCGTCACGCTGGAGGCGGCCCAGGCCTTCATGGCGGCCCAGCAGGGTGCGGGCGTGATGGTCAAGGCGGTGGGCGGCGGCGGTGGGCGTGGCATGCGCGCCGTGCAACACCCCGACGAACTGCCTGAGGCCTGGCTGCGCTGCCGCTCCGAGGCGCTGGCCGCCTTCGGCGTCGAGGGCGTCTACGTGGAGCGCCTCATGACCGGGGCGCGTCACATCGAGGTGCAGGTGCTCGGCGACGGCCACCAGGTGATGGCCCTGGGCGAGCGCGAATGCAGCGTGCAGCGGCGCTTCCAGAAGCTGGTCGAGGTGGCGCCCAGCCCCTCGCTCACGCCGGGCCTGCGCGCCGCCCTCACCGAGTCGGCCCTGCGCCTCGCGCGCGAACTGCACTACCAGGGCCTGGGCACCTTCGAGTTTCTGGTCGACCTGGCCTCGGCCGACCTGCCCTTTGTCTTCATCGAAGCCAATGCCCGGCTGCAGGTGGAGCACACCGTCACCGAAGAGGTGACCGGGCTGGACCTGGTGCAACTGCAGATCGCCCTGGCCGGCGGCCGCAGCCTGGCCCAGCTCGGGCTGGATTCGCTGCGCCCGCCTGAGCCGCGCGGCTTCGCCGTGCAGTGGCGCATCAACGCCGAAACCCTCAGCGCCGACGGCCAGGCCACGCCCGGCCACGGCACCTTGAGCCGTTTCGACCTGCCCACCGGCCCCGGCATCCGCATCGACACCCATGGCGTGGCCGGGGCCAGCCCCTCGCCGCACTACGACACCCTGCTGGCCAAGCTCATCGTCAGCGCGCGCAGCCCGGCCTTTGCCGACGTGCTGCGGCGCTCACAGCGCGCCCTGGCCGAGTGCCGCATCGAAGGCCTGGCCACCAACCTGGGCCTGCTGCAGGCCATCGCGGCCCGGCCCGAGATGGCCAGCCAGCAGATCCACACCCGCTGGCTGGAGCAGGTGCTGCCCGAGCTGCTGGCGGCCCTGCCGGCGGCTTCCCTCCTCCGGCAGGCCGCGCCCAGCGAGTCACGCGCCCCTGCGGCCGCCTTGCCAGACGGCGCAGTGGCCGCCCCCATGCCGGCGCGCCTGGTGCAGTTCAATGTGGCCGTGGGCGATGTGCTGCCCGCAGGGGCGCCACTGGCGGTGCTCGAGGCCATGAAGATGGAGCACGTGCTGCAGGCCCCGCAGGCCGGCCGCGTGCTGGCCCTGACCGCTGTGCCGGGCGACTACCTGAGCGCGGGCCAGGCCGTGCTGGTGCTCGAGCCGGTGGCCGGCGAGCTGCAGGCCCAGGCCGCCCAGCAGGCGCTGGACCCGGATCACATCCGCCCTGATCTGCAGCGCGTCATCGACCGCCACGCCCACACCCTCGACCAGAACCGTCCGGCGGCCGTGGCCAAGCGCCATGCCCAGGGCGGGCGCACCGCCCGCGAGAACATCGCCGATCTGTGCGATGCCGACAGCTTCATCGAATACGGCGCGCTGGCCATTGCCGCCCAGACCCGGCGCCGCAGCCTCGAAGACCTGGTGGCCAACACCCCGGCCGACGGCATGGTGACCGGCATCGGCAGCGTCAACGCGGCGCAGTTCGGCCCCGAGCGCTCGCGCGCCGTGGTCATGGCCTACGACTACACCGTGCTGGCCGGCACCCAGGGCATGCGCAACCACCACAAGACCGACCGCATGCTGGCGCTGGCGCACCAGCTGCGCCTGCCGGTGGTGCTGTTTGCCGAGGGCGGCGGCGGGCGTCCGGGCGACACCGACATGCCCATCGTGGCCGGCCTCAACAACCACACCTTCAGCCGCTTCGCGGCCCTGTCGGGCCAGGTGCCGGTGGTGGGCATCGTGCACGGGCGCTGCTTTGCCGGCAATGCCGCCTTGCTGGGCTGTGCCGACGTGATCATCGCCACCGAGGCCAGCAACATCGGCATGAGCGGGCCGGCCATGATCGAGGGTGGCGGCCTGGGCGTGTTCAAGCCCGAGCAGATCGGGCCCAGCGAGGTGCAGTCGGCCAACGGCGTGATCGATGTGCTGGTGCGCGACGAGGCCGAAGCCGTGGCTGCGGCACGCCAGTACCTGTCGTACTTCCAGGGGCCGCTGGCCCAGTGGCAGGCCCCCGACCCCCGTCGGCTGCGCCATGCCGTGCCCGAGAACCGCCTGCGCGTGTACGAGGTGCGCGAGGTGATGCGCGGCCTGGTTGATGAGGGGTCGCTGCTGGAGCTGCGCGCGGGCTTTGGCGCCGGCATGGTGACGGCGCTGGCGCGCGTCGAGGGCCGGGCCGTGGGCCTGATCGCCAACAACCCGCGCCACCTGGGCGGCGCGATCGATGTGGAAGCGGCCGACAAGGCGGCCCGCTTCATGCAGCTGTGCAATGCGCACGGCCTGCCCATCGTCTCGCTCACCGACACCCCGGGCTTCATGGTCGGCCCCGACATCGAGGCCCAGGCCCAGGTGCGCCATGTGTGCCGCATGTTCGTGGTGGCCGCCCACCTCAGCGTGCCCTTCTTTGCCGTGGTGCTGCGCAAGGGCTACGGCCTGGGCGCCCAGGCCATGACGGCCGGCGGCTTTGATGCGCCGGTGTTCACCGTGGCCTGGCCCACGGGCGAGTTCGGCGCCATGGGCCTGGAAGGCGCGGTGCGCCTGGGTTTTCGCAAAGAGCTGGAGGCCGCGCCTGCCGGGCCTGAGCGCGAGGCCTTGTTCAAGCGCCTGGTCGACCAGCAGTACGCCAACGGCGAGGCCATGAACATGGCCGCCACGCTGGAGATCGATGCCGTGATCGACCCGGCCGACACCCGCAGCTGGCTGCTGCGCGGCCTGGCCTCGGCCACCCAGCAGCCGCGCCAGCCGGGGCGGTTTGTGGACACCTGGTGAGGTCTTCGCAGCGGTACGGCCGCCGTCGCTGACCCTCCGTGGTGGGAGGCCGTTCGGTGAGGTGGGGCGTGAGCTGAATCGTGAGCATTGAAGGTGCGCTATACAATAGCTATATACGTTTTCAGGAGGCATGCATGTCCATCGGCACCGTGTTCATCAACAACCGCACCCAGGCCGTCCGCCTGCCACTGGATGTCCGCCTGCCTGAAGGTGTTCACAAGGTCGTGATACGCGTCAAAGGCAACGAGCGCATCATTGCCCCTCTGGGTCAATCCTGGGACAGCTTTTTTCTCGGCGGTCCCTCCGTCAGTGACGACTTCTTGCCAGAACGTGCAAGTCAGCAGCAGGCAGCGCGGGAAGACCTCTGATGTTGCGCTACCTGCTTGACACCAACATCGTCATCTACGTTCTGAAGCGACGCCCTGTCGAGGTGTTGGCGACATTCAACGCCAATACCAGTCGCATGGCCATCTCCTCAATTACCTTGGCCGAGCTCTTGCACGGTGCGGAAAAAAGCAGCCGCGTGAGTGAAAACCTGTCCGCCATCGAGGATTTTTGCAGCCGCCTGGAAGTCCTGCCTTATGGCGCCAGGGCCGCGCAGCATTACGGCGCCATCCGAGCTGCGCTAGAGAAACTTGGCCAGCCCATCGGCGTGGACGATCTGCACATTGCAGGCCATGCACGCAGTGAAGGTCTGGTGCTGGTGACGAACAACACGTCGGAGTTCGAGCGCGTGCCTGCGCTGGCGTTGGAGAACTGGGTGCCATCCCCTGCGGCGTAAGCGGGTATGGGGCTGCTGGCCTTGGCTGGACATGCCCTCATGCCTGAAAGCGCCCGTGCCGCCCAGCCCCCTGGGCAAAGCGGGCGGCGCCGGCCTCGCCCTCGGCGGCCACCAGGGGCACGCCCAGGCGGCCTTCCTGGCGCAGCGCCTCGGCCAGCGGCAGGTCCCACTGCGCGTAAGCCGAGTGCCGGTCGGTCAGCATGCATTGCTGCGGAAAGGCCGCGATCTCGCGGGCCAGCGCTTGCGCCACCGCCAGGGCCTGGCCGGGCGGCGTGACGCGGTTCACCAGCCCCATGGCCAGGGCCTCGGCGGCGCCCACCGGGCGGCCGGTCAGGATCAGGTCCAGGGCGCGGCCCATGCCCACGAGGCGGGGCAGGCGCACGGTGCCGCCGTCGATCAGGGGCACGCCCCAGCGTCGGCAGAACACGCCCAGCGTGGCCGCTTCATCGGCCACGCGCAGATCGGCCAGCAAGGCCAGCTCCAGGCCGCCGGCCACGGCAAAGCCCTGGATCGCGGCGATCAGCGGCTTGCTCAGGGCCAGGCGGGTGGGCCCCATGGGCCCGCTGCCGCCGCCTTCGGGGTCGAGCTCGTTGCGCCGCGCCGGGTCGCCCACGGCGCTCAGGTCGGCGCCCGCGCAGAAGTGGCCGTGAGCCCCGGTCAGCACCGCCACCCGCAGGGCGGGGTCGGCTTCGAAGCGTTCAAAGGCCTGGCGCAGCTCGGTGGCCACCGCACCATCGACGGCGTTGCGCTTGTCGGGGCGGCTCAGGGTGATGGTGCAGATCGAATCGCTGGCTTCGTAGTTCACGCAGGGCATGGCGGGTCTCCTTCGGTACGGCGACCATGGTAGGCAGACCGGCGTGGCCGTGCCAGGCGTGAAACCCCGACGCCTGCGTCACCTCAGACGCCTCAGCCCGGGGCTTTGTTCCAGGCCGAGCACCAGCCGTTGCCGGCCACGTGCTTGCGGCCGAACATGGCGCAGCCACCCCATTCATCGGTGGGCTTGCCCTGGTAGAAAGAGCAGTTGTGGCAGCGTTGCTGCGGCGTGTGCTGGGCGTACTTCTTGGCATCCACGTGCTTGGTGTCGTGCTTGTAGCCCAAGGCCATGGCCTGGTCGCTGCTTTCGTCCACATGGGCGCCGGCCTGGGCCTGGGCGGCGCTGCTGGCGAGGGCGGTGCCTGCCACGGCGAGGTGGCAGATGAACTGGCGGCGGTTGCTGGATGCGGTCATGGATGTCTCCTGTCAGGGTACGGGAATGCCGGCGGCTTCCCTGTTGTGGGGGTGCCGTGCTTTTTGCAACAGGCGTGCCAGCCCCTGAAGACCGCGGGCGTGGCCCTGCCGGCAGCGTTTGGCGGCCCCCCTGTGACAGTTCTGCACCCGGATGTGTGCCTTGGGCCTGGGGTGGCCTGTTCGCGGTGTGTCAGGCTGGAGCAGGCGGCCGCGGGCTTACCCGGGGCCGGCCTTGACTCCCCAGGTCAACTGCCCACGTCGATCAGCCCATGGCGCAGGGCCAGCAGGGTCATCTCGGCCTGGTTGCTCAGGTCCAGTTTCTGTTTCACGTTGTAGAGGTGGGTGCCCACGGTGGAGGCGCTGAGCTTCAGGGCCTCCGAGATCTGCGCCACCGACTGCCCACGGGCCAACTGCATGAAGACCTCGAACTCGCGGGCCGACAACTGGCCCAAGGGGCCCAGCGGCCCTTGCGGCCCGCTGTCCAGATCTTGCATGGCCATGCGCTGGGCGATGGCGGCGTCCAGGTAGCGCTGGCCGCGCGCGATGCTGCGCAAGGCGTCGATCAGGGCCTCGGGCGCGCTGCGTTTGGACAGGTAGCCCAGGGCCCCGGCCTGCAGTGCGCGGCGCGGGTGGCTGGTGTCCTCATGGGCCGACAGCGCCAGGATGCGCAGCTGCGGCTGGTGCGCCAGCAGCCGTTTGATGGCTTCCAGCCCCCCCATGCCGGCCATGGACAGGTCCATCACCACCACATCGGGCGCGGCAACGCCCACCTCTTGGCAGGCGGCCTCGCCGCTGTCGGCCTCGGCCACCACCTCGATGTCGGGCTCGGCCTGCAGCAGCAGCTTGAAACCCATGCGGACCACGGCGTGGTCATCCACCAGCATCACCCTCACGCGCCATCTCCCTTCTGGCCCGCGCGGGGCAGCCGGGCGCGCAGGGCCAGGCCGCCCGTGGGGCGTTGTTCAAACACCAGCTCGCCGCCCAGGGCCTGGGCGCGTTCGCGCATGCCGGCCACGCCGTAGTGGCGCGGCGCGTGCAGGGCGTCCAGCTGCCCCTGTCCGTCGTCGGCCACCCACAGCAGCACGCTTTGTGCCTGCACCGTCACCGCCACCTCGATGTGGTGTGCCTGGGCGTGGCGCTGTGCATTGGTCACGGCCTCTTGCACGATGCGGTACACGGCGCTGGCGCTGGCTTCGTCCAGGCTGTCCAGCGGTCCCTCCAGGCGCAGCGACAGCGGGATCTGCGGGTGGCTCAGGCGCCAGTCGCCCAGCAGGTCGTGCAAGGCGTCACTCAGTCCGAAGGGCTCGAGCGCCAGGGGCCGCAGGCGGGCCACCAGCCGGTGCATGCCCTCATAGATGTGGTCGGCGCAGCTCAGCACCAGCTGGGCCGACTGGTTCAGCGCCGGGTCGCCGGGGCCGATGCGGCGCTGGATGGTCAGACCAGCGCTTTTGATGGCGGTGATCTGCTGGCCCAGTTCGTCGTGCAACTCGCGGGCGATGGCGCCGCGCTCCTCTTCGATGCGGGCATGCACCAGCCGCGCCAGCTCGCGGCTCTCGGCCAGGGCCTGGCGTGCCTCCTGGGCGGCGCGCTGTGCCTCGGTCTTGTCCTGCACCGCCTGGGCCATGCGGTTGAAGGCCTGGGCCACCAGGCGCGGCTCGCGTTCGCCGCGCTCGGGCAGGCGGATCGCGTAGTGCCCGCCCTCCATGGCGCGCAGGCCCTCGGCCACCTGTTGCAGCGGCTTCAGGGCACGCCCCATCAGGGCCCACACCGCGGCATTGGCCAGGGCAAAGCCGGCCAGCACCCCGCACAGCATGGGCAGCAGGTCGTCCCAGCCGTCGAGCACCGCGCGCGAGGGGTCGGCATACAGCACGATGCGGCCACTGGGCAGGGCAATCTCACGCGGGGGCAATGGTGGCGACACCAGCCGGGTGTACCAGCCTGGGGCCTCGCGCCCGGGCTTGTAGGGCGAAGGGGGCGAGCGGTACAGCTGCTGGCCCAGGGCATCGAACAGCTGGATGTCGTTGGCGCGCACCCGGCCCACGCCATTGAGGAACTCGCGCATGCCGTCCAGGCCGCCATAGCCGTACACCCAGTTCACCCGGCCCAGCAACTGGCTGGCCACCACGTTGGCGCCCTCCACCTCGTCGCGCACGCTGCGCCGGGTGTTGTCGATCTGCAGCCCCACCAGCAGCGAGGCCATCAGGCCCAGCAGCACGGTGATGATCAGGTTCACTTGCAGGCGCAGGCTCATGGGGGCGTGCTCCGGGCGGGGCAGGGGGCGGGGTTCGGCATATGGCTGATGCTAGCGCCCATGGGCACCCGGGTTTGCCCGTAGCGGTGGCCATTTCATGAAAATCATGAGCTTCAAATACAGATCCCACCGATGGCGTCGGGGGCGCTGATTGCGCACACTGGGTTCCCATGCAGCGGGCTGTCTCCGCTGCTTGGCCTTCACCGATTGCTGAACCCCATGTCCTCTTTTTGCCAGCCCCCTCCTCTCTTTCTGCCCTCCCGGTTCCGCTGCACGGCCACGGCCGGTGCCGCCCTGTGCTGCTGCCTGTTGGCGGGCGGCGCCGCCGCGCAAAGCCTGTCCGATGTGGTGGTCTCGGCCAGCCGCGCCGAGCAGAAGATCATGGACACCGCGGCCTCGGTCAACCTGGTGACGCGGGATCAGATCCAGGAGGGCCAGGCCCAGGCCAACCTGTCGGAGTCGCTGGTGCGGGTGCCGGGCCTGTACGCGCTGAACCGCCAGAACTACGCGCAGGACCTGCAGATCTCCTCGCGCGGCTTTGGCGCCAACTCCACCTTCGGCGCGCGCGGCCTGCGCATCCTGGTGGACGGCATCCCCGGCACTGTGGCCGATGGCCAGGGCCAGATCTCGCACATCGACCTGGCCTCGGCTGACCACATCGAGGTCTTGCGCGGGCCTTTCTCGGTGCTGTATGGCAATGCCTCGGGCGGCGTGATCAGCGTCTTCACCGAAAAAGGCCAGCCCGGCCTGCAGCTCACACCCTACTTTGAAACCGGCTCGTACGGCCTGCGCAAGTACGGTCTCAAGGCCACGGGCGAGCAAGACGGCATCAACTACGTGCTAAACACCGGCAAACTCGAGAGCACCGGCTACCGCCAGCACAGCGCCGCCACGCGTGACAACACCAATGCCAAGCTGGGCTTCACGCTCTCCACCGGCACCCAGGTGCAACTGGTGGCCAACCAGGTCGATCTGAGCGCGCAAGACCCATTGGGCCTGACCGCTGCCCAGCTGCAGCAGAACCGCACCCAGCCCGGCAACTACGCCCTGGCCTACGACACCCGCAAGACGGTGCGCCAGACCCAGGGCGGCATGGTGCTGACCCATGCGTTCGATGCCAGCAACAGCCTGGTGGTCTCGCCTTACTACGGCGAGCGCAAGACCCAGCAGTTTCTGGCTGGCTCGGCGCTCACGGGGGCCACGCCGGCCAGCAACGGCGTGATCAACCTGGCCCGCACCTTCTATGGGCTGGACCTGCACTGGCAGCAGAAGACCATGCTCGCCGGCCTGCCCCTGCAGTGGGTGGCCGGCCTGGACAGCAACCGCAACAACGACCGCCGGCTGACCGCCAACAACGTGGCCGGCCAGGCCCAGCCCAGCACGGCCAGCAACCAGGACCTGAGCCAGTACGCCAGCAACCTCGACACCTACCTGCAGGCCGAGCTGCGCCTGGGCGAGCGCGACACCGTGAGCGCCGGCCTGCGCCACTCCAGCACCGAGCTGGGCTCGCAAAGCAACAACAAGCAGCCCGGCACCGGCCAGAGCCGCTTCCGCGCCACCACCGGCATGCTGTCGTGGCAGCACTATCTGCGTGACGACACCAACGTCTATGTGTCGTATGGCAGCGGCTTTGACACCCCCACGCTGAACCAGCTGGCCTACACCCCGGCCGCGCTGATCAGCAGCAGCGTGGCCAACACCGGCAACTTCAGCCTGCAGGCGGCCAGCACGCATCAGATCGAACTGGGCCTGAAGACCGAGCTGGCCCAGGGCGTGCGCGGTCAGGCTGCGCTGTTCTCGTCCAAGACCACCAACGACATCGTGATCGCGGCCAGCAACAGCGGCCGCACCGCCTTCATGAACGCGCCGCGCACCAGCCGGCAGGGCTTCGAGCTCAGCCTGGCGGCCGAGCTGCCGTGGCAGTTGCGCTCCAACACCGCGCTGAGCTTTCTCAGCGCCACGGTCGACCAGGCCTACACCAGCTATGCCGCAGCCACCCCGGTGCTGATCGCCGCCGGCCGGCGTCTGCCCGGCGTGCCCGCGCGCAGCCTGTTCACCGAACTGGTCTGGCAAAAGCCCGACAAGGCCTGGGAGGCCGGGGTCGAGGCGCGCCTGGTGGGCAACATGGCCGCCACCGATGCCAACACCGCGTTTGCCGGTGGCTACGGCGTGCTCAATGCCCGCGTGGTGGCGCGCCAGCAAGTGGGGGCCTGGCAGCTCACCGAGTTCCTGCGCGTGGACAACCTGGCCGACCGGCAGTACGTGGGCTCGCTCATCGTCAACCAGGCCAGCAGCCAGTTCTATGAGCCGGCCCCGGGGCGCAACTGGGTGATGGGCGTGAAGGCCGTGCTGAAGTTCTGAGCCAGAGCCATCATGAACCGCCTGTGTGCCCATGAAAAAAGCCGCGGCGGGCCCCGGAGATCGGGGCCCGCCGCGGCGCAGGGGGGACAGGCCTGGACGGCTGGTTTACTTGGCGTCAGCCAGCTTGAACACCCACACGCTGCCGCCTTGCTCCAGGAAGTTCACGCGTTTGGCCACGTCGCCGCCCCACAGCGGCACCGCGCCGCCCCAGCCCGAGACCACGGCCACAAACTGCTGGCCATCCTTCTGCCAGGTGACCGGGGGCGCCACCACGCCCGAGCCGGTCTGGAACTGCCACACCACCTTGCCGGTCTTGGCATCGGCGGCCTTCAGGAAGCCCTCCGGCGTGCCCCAGAACACCAGGTTGCCGGCGGTGGTCATCACGCCACCCCACAGCGGGGCGTTGTTCTTGACTTCCCACACGATCTTGCCGCTCTTCGGGTCCACCGCGCGCAGGGCGCCGATGTAGTCCTCGTTGAGGGGCTTGATGGTGAAGCCGGCACCCAGGTAGGCCGCGCCCTTCTTGTAGGCGATGGGTTCGTTCCAGATCTCCATGCCCCATTCGTTGGACGGCACATAGAACATCTTGGTGTCCGGGCTGTAGGCCATGGGCATCTGGTTCTTGCCGCCCAGGAAGCCTGGGGCGGCGAACACGGCGCTGCCCTTCTTGCCGTCGGCGCCGGCGGTCGGGTCGCCCGGGCGGTTTTCAGGCACGAAGTTCGGGCGGCCGGTCTTCAGGTCGATGCCATTGGCCCAGGTGGTCTTGCGCACGAAGGGGAAGGCGTTGACCAGTTTGCCGGTGGTGGCGTCGTTCACATAGAAGTAGCCGTTGCGGTCGGCCTTGCCGCCCACGCGCTTGCCGTCCATGTCGAAGGTGATGAATTCGTTCACACCGTCGAAATCCCAGGAGTCATTCGGCGTGTTCTGGTAGTGCCACTTGATCTGGCCGGTCTTCACGTCGATGGCCACGGTGGAGCTGGAGAACAGGTTGTCGCCCTTGCGCAGGTGGCTGTTCCACGGCGCGGGGTTGCCGGCGCCGAAGTAGGCCAGGCCGGTGCGCTTGTCGTAAGTGCCGCCCAGCCAGGTGGCCGCGCCGCCGGTTTTCCAGAGGTCGCCAGGCCAGCTTTTGTTGGTCTCGCCCGAGATGCCGTTTTCGGTGGCCTTGCCGTCCTTGTCGTAGGTGTAACCCATGTGGCCTTCCACCGTGGGGCGGCTCCAGACCAGTCGACCGGTCTTGGCATCGCGCGCTTCGACGCGGCCCACCACGCCGAACTCGCCGCCCGACACACCGGTCAGCAGCAGGCCGTTGGCCACGATGGGGGCGGCCGTGGCCGAGTAGCCGGCGCGGTAGTCGTCGATCTTTTCCTTCCAGACCACTTCGCCGGTGTCCTGGTTCAGGGCCACCAACTGGGCGTCCAGCGTGGCGAAGATCACCAGGTTGTCGAACAGGGCGGCGCCACGGTTGACCACGTCGCAGCAGGGCATGATGCCTTCAGGCAGGCGGTGCTCGTACTTCCAGAGCTTCTGGCCGGTGGCGGCATCGAGCGCGTAGATGCGCGAGTAGGAGGCCGTGACAAACATCTTGCCGTTGTGGATCACCGGTTGTGACTCCTGGCCGCGCTGCTTCTCGCCGCCGAAGGAGAAGCTCCAGGCCGGCACCAGGCGCTTCACCGTGTCGGTGTTCACCTGCTTGAGCGGCGAGTAGCGCTGGCCCTCGTTGCCCATGCCCCAGGTCAACACCTCCTTGGTGTCGCCGGCGGCGTTGTCCACCATCTCCTGCGTCACCACGGCATGTGCTGCCTGGTTGCCGACGCCCATGCCCACGGCCATCAAAGCGGCCAACAATTTCAGTTTCATCTTGATCTCCTCGTTGTACTCATCCTGGGTGAAACGACATGTACCCGGCGGCCTTCTCCGCAATATGCGTACCAGTCCTTCCACCCTGGGCGGGCGGCGCTTTCAGCTCCGTGGAAACCCGGGGGGCGTGGGCCCGAAACCTGCATTGGAAACGGCCATTGCTGATCGTGCCGAGGCCCCGGAAGACGGGATTTTTTCCCTTGCAGAGCGGGGTTTTCAGGGGCGTGCCACCGAGGTTGGCGGCCGGTCTCGCTGTGTGCCTGCAGCGACGCCGGCTCGGTGCGGTGCAGCATGAAAAAGAGCCCCTCCTGGGCTCCGTGAATACCCGGAGAGCTGTACCAGAATGAATCGATGGCCTTGTCGCGACTGTTGCAGTCGTCCGCGTGTCACAGCCGCCGTTGCAGGCCTGTCGCGCTCCGTGAAAACCCGCAGCCCAGGCGCCTGGAGGGCCCTGTGGCCCTGGCTCGTCAGCCTGTTCCTGGGGGCCCTGGCCGGCCTGGCCCAGGCCGGCGTGATGGACCGCGTCGCGATGGAGAAGGCCTTTCCCTCGCCCCTCATCGTGGGTGAGAAGGCGAGCGACCTGCCGGTCTGGCCCATCCTCAAGCAGGACGCCACCGCAACCCCGGTGGTGGCCTATGCCTTCGAATCGATCGACCTGGCGCCCTTGCCCGGGTTCTCGGGCACGCCCTTCAACCTCCTGGTGTTGCTCGATGCCAAGGGCCGCTTCATGGATGTGCGCGTGCTGTCGCAGCACGAGCCGGTGTTTCTCGACGGCCTGGGCGAGGCGCCCATGCATGCCTTTGTCGAGCAGTACAAGGGCCTGTCGTTGACGCAGAACATCCGCATCGGCGCGCCGCAGGGCCGGGGCGATCGCTCAGGCAGCAACGTCAGCATCGACGGGGTGGCCAAGGCCACGGCCTCGGTGCGCATCCTCAACCAGTCGCTGCTGTCGGCCTCGCTCAAGGTGGCGCGTGCCCGGCTGGGCTTTGGCGAGGGGCGTGACCCCGATCTGATCGCCCACATCCGCCCCGGCGTGTTCCAGCCGCTGGACTGGGCCGGCCTGCAGAAGGCGGGGCTGGTGGAGAGCCGGCGTTTTCTCAACCGCGACATCGAGCAGGCCTTTGCCGGCACCGTGGGCGAGGGCCAGGACCCGCAGGCCCTGACCAGCCCCGACGAGCGCTTTGTCGACCTGCACTTTGCCTGGCTCAGTGTGCCGGCCGTGGGGCGCAACCTGTTGAGCCCGGCCGACTGGGAGGCCCTGAACCGCAGCATCGAGCCCGGCGACCACGCCTTGCTGTTGCTGGCCGAGGGGCGCTATTCGATGCTGGGCGACGACTTTGTGCGTGGCGCCGTGCCCGATCGCCTGACCCTGCAGCAGCAGAAGCTGCCGCTGGAGATGCGCGACCTCGACACCGACCTGAAGCAGCCGCTGCGACGCCCGGAGTCCTTGCAGGGGGCGGAGTGGCGCGTGTTCCGGGTCATCGGTGCGGCCGGGCTGGACCCGGCCCAGCCGCTCGATTTCGGCCTGCAGGTCACGCGCAGCAAGGGCGCCATCTACCCCGAGAAGGTGCGGCGCAGCTTCGACTTCGCCGTGCGCCTGCCCGAGGCCTATGTGGAGGCCGGGGCCAGCGACAGCAAGACCTGGCACAGCATCTGGATCAGCCGCGCCTGGGAGCTGGCCGTGCTGGTGTTGGCGCTGGCGGTGCTGGCGGTGGTGTTGAGCCGCCCGGAGCGCCTGAGCCGGCAGCCGCAGCGCCTGCGCTGGTTTCGCAACGCCTACCTGCTGTTCACCCTGGGCTTCATCGGCTGGTTTGCCCAGGGGCAGCTGTCCATCGTCAACCTGACGGCCCTGCTGCAGGCGCTGCTGGCACGGCGCAGCCTGGACTTCTTCCTCTATGACCCCATGACCGTGTCGTTGTGGGCCTTTGTGGCCCTGAGCTTTGTGCTGTGGGGGCGCGGCACCTTCTGCGGCTGGCTGTGCCCCTTCGGCGCCCTGCAGGACCTGAGCAGCCAGCTGGCGCGGCGCCTGGGCCTGCGTGCGCGCAAAGTGCCCGAGCGCTGGGACGCCCGGCTCAAGCGCGTCAAACACGCCGTGCTGATCGTCATCCTGCTGAGCGCCTGCCTGTCGGTGACCTGGACCGATCGCCTGGTCGAGGTCGAGCCCTTCAAGACCAGCATCACGCTCAACTTCGTGCGCGCCTGGCCCTATGTGCTGTGGGCGCTGGCCTTGGTGGGCTTCAGCGCCTTTTTCTACAAGGGCTATTGCCGCTACCTGTGCCCACTGGGGGCCGGCATGGTCTGGCTGGGGCGGCTGCGCCGCCTCGACTGGATCGCCCGGCGCAGCGAGTGCGGCCAGCCCTGCCAGCGCTGCCGCAGCGATTGCGCCTACCAGGCCATCGGGCGCAGCGGCCGGGTGGACTACGACGAGTGCTTTCAGTGCCTGGACTGCGTGGTGATCTATGAGAGCGACAGCTTGTGCGTGCCCCGCATCCAGCAGCAACGCCAACCGGGCCGCGCCCGCGTGATCCCGCTGCAGCCGATCCCGATTCAGGAGGAGACAACATGAACAAACGCGTTTTCTTGCAGACCAGCCTGGGGCTGGGGGCCACCGGCATGCTGGGCCGGGCCTTTGGCGCCGAGCGGCGGGCGCCGCGCCGTTTTGCCAGCGATCTGGCACTGGAGGGGCTGGTCTGGCGAGACCGCTCGATGGTGGCCTTGGGCACCGTGCTGTCCTTGCGGGTGGCCCACCGCGACGGCGAGCAGGCCGATGCGGCGCTGGACGCGGCGGTGGCCACGCTGCGCCACATCGAGTCGCAGATGAGCCTGTTCCAGCCCGACAGTGCCTTGCGCCGCCTGAACCGCCACGGGCGGCTGCGCCAGCCCGACACCGATCTGCTGCAGGTGCTGCAGCTGGCGCAGCAGGTGTCGGCGCGCAGCCAGGGCAGTTTCGACGTGACGGTGCAGCCCCTGTGGGAGGCCTTCGAGGCGGCCGGCCGCGAAGGCCAGTTGCCCAGCGCCCAGGCTGTGTCGGAGGCGCGGGCCAAGGTCGACTGGCGCCAGCTGCAACTGGATCCGCAACAGATCAGCCTGGGCGTGCCGGGCATGGCCGTCACGCTCAACGGCATTGCCCAGGGCTATGCCGCCGACCGGGTGCGCGCCACCTTGCGCGAGCACGGCATCGAGCACGCCCTGATCAACACCGGCGAATGGGCCGCCCTGGGCCGGCCCAATGCGCAGCGCGGCTGGGTGCTGGGCATTGCCAATCCACGCGATGAAAGCGCCATGCTGACCCGGCTGGCCCTGGGCGGGCGCTGCATCGCCACCTCGGCCGACAACCAGACCACCTTCAGCGCCGACCGTCGGCACCACCACATCTTCGACCCGCACACCGGCTATTCCCCTACCGGGCTGGCCGCCGTCACCGTGGCCGCGTCGTCGTGCGCGCTTGCCGACGCCCTGACCAAGGTGATGTTCGTGGCCGGCTTCGAGGGCGCGCTGCAACTGGCCCCGCAATGGGCGGTGGATGTGCTGGTGGTCGACAAGGCCGGCCGATGGCAGGCCACGCCGGGCTTGGTGCAGGTGTGATGTTGTGAGTCAGCCGATGTCGGTCCGCTGTTCTATGGCCGCGTCGGTCGGCGGGTGAAGCGTCAGATCTGTGCCCAAGTGCTCAATCACCACAGAAGGGCGACCAGGGAAGCTGGCGACCAACTCCAAGGTGCCCCCCATGCTTTCCACGTAGTGGCGCAGGGTCGACAGCAGCATGTCACTTCGCTGCTCCAGGCGCGAAATAGTCTCTTGCCTGACCCCCAGCGAGGCTGCCATTTGTGCCTGGGTCTGCTGGGCTGCTTTGCGCAAGTCCTTGAGCGTGGCCAATTCCATGGTCCGCGCCTGTACCCGTGCCTGCCTCTCTTTAGGCAGTTCCGACATCACCTCATCGAGTTTTCTTGCCATGTGGGGACTCCATGGGGGGTATGTTCAGATCATTCAGGTGATCGTCATAGCGCTGATCAGCTTTGATCAGCAGGCGCTCGTAGAACCTGCGTTGATCTGCTCCGGCCTTGTCGCCGCCGACCAGAAGGATGGCCTGTCGCTGAGGATCAAAGGCAAAAGCCACTCGCCAAGACTGTCCCTTTCAGGCAAACCTCAACTCTTTCATATTGGGGTGTCGGGAGCCCTTGAGTGTGTCGACCGTGGGTCGACCCAAATGAGGTCCGAATTCGGCCAGCAAACCAGCATGCGCCAACAGCTCATCCTGCAAACCCTCCGACAAACACTTGAACTCTGCGTGGAATGGATCGTGAAAGACAACCGTCCAGGTCATTTGAATTATGTTCTTAACAACATAATTTGGTCAAATCCGGCGAAGCGTAGGTTTTTGCTTGAACCGTTGCCTCTGGGTTTCAGTGTTTTTGCCATGTCCGCATGTCCTTGTTGAATCAAGGCCCATCCGAGTGGGCCAACAACCCGACTCGGCCTTGAGTTGGAAGGGGCTCTCGCCTTTCCTCATGACGCGGGACTCAGTCCTTTTTTTGTCCCCCGAAGGTATACGTCAAGCTGACCCACAGGGCGCGCGGCGCGGCCGGGGTGATGAACTGCTGGCTGGCCAGGGTGTAGACGCTGCGCAGGCCCGACATGCCGTAGGTGGCATACGACTTGTTCAGGGCATTGCTCAGGTTGGCGTTGAGTTGCAGCTCCGGGCTGATGCGCCAGTGGGCATCGAAGTTGAGCACGCCGTAGCCCGGGACCGTGCCGCCCGGGGTCTGGTTGCTTTCGTTGCCGTGGGCGATCTGCGAGGAGGCCAGGATCAGCTGGCTGCCCAGCACCAGGCTCGGGCTGGCCTGGTAGCTGGCGCGCAGCTTCAGGGTCTGGCGGGCGATGCCCGGGATCCGGTTGCCGCTGACCACGTTCTGGCCGCTGGCCGTGGTGAAGGCCGAGCGGTAGCTGGCATCGACCAGGCCGTAGTCGGCCGCCAGCGTCAGGTCTTTGAGGCGGGCCTGGGCGCCCAGCTCCAGCCCGCGGCGCTCGGTGTTGCCCACATTGGCAAAGTAGCCCAGCGACGAGGAGGTGGCGATGAACTGGATGTCGTTGCTCAGCCGGGTGTCATAGACCGCGGCGTTCCACCGGCCCTGGGCGCCCCAGCTGCCGCGCGCGCCCAGCTCGACCGTCTTGGCCACCACCGGCTGCAGGTCGGGGTCGCCATTGAAGCCGGTGGGCAGCGCGCAGGGGCTCTTGGGGTCGGCGCAGGACAGCTCGATCGAGGTGGGGGCCCGCATGGCTTCGCTGTACTGGCCGAACACCCCGGTGCTGCGGTCCAGCTGGTAGTTGAAGCCGAACGAGGGGTTGAAGCGCTGGTAGTGGTGCTTGCCATACAGGCTGTGCGACTCGGGCCCGGCCACCGCCCCGGCCGGGATGCCATTGGCCGAGCCCTTGACCCCGCTGGCCGTGCTGTTCGAGTACTGGTAGGCGCCGAGGTAGGCCGGGTTGTAGTAGCTGACGCCACTGACCGCATCGGTCCAGCTGTAGCCACCGTCGTCGTTGAGGTACTGGCTGCTGGTGCCGTCCTGGTTGAGGATGGTGGCATTGAAGCTGCCGGCGGCCGTCAGGCTCAGGCGCTCGCTGGCCTGCAAGGTGTTGCTCAGGTAGGTGCTGAGCTGGTGGGTGGTGGAGACCAGGTTCACCGAACCCAGCACGTTGGAGCCGGTGAAGCTCAGGGGGTTGCTGGCCGAGGGGGCCTTGCCGTCGGCGGTGAAGCCGTAGGTCTGGTTGGAGGTCTCCACGGTCTGGTAGTCGACCAGCCGGGCCAGGGTGCGGGTCTGGTCGTAGCGGATGCGCGCGCTGTCCCAGCTGGCGCCGATCTGCAAGGTGTTGTCGCGGCCCAGGCGTTGCTGGAAGTCGGACCACTGCACGCTGCTGCCCCAGCCCTGCTGCCGGGTCAGCGATTCGACCACGCTGGTGTTGATGCTGCTGGTCCAGCGGGCAAAGCCCAATCTCTGGGCGGCGGCCGAGGTGACGGCATTGGTGGCCGTGCCATTGGGCGCCTTGTTGCCGCATTTGGGGCTGCCCCCCGACAGGGCCAGGCTGCCGTCGTCATTGAGGCAGCCGTCGTCGAGCTCGGCATTGCTGTTCACGTTGCGGCTGCGCCCCTGGCGCAGGTAGAACTGGCCGCTGAGCTGCTGCTCGTCGCTGAGCCAGTGGCTGCCCTTGAGCTTGGCCATGAACAGCTGGTTGGCCGTGCTGTCGGGCCAGGTGTAGGCCGCACCCGGGTTGGCCATCATGTCCATGGGCAGGGCCTGGGTGCCGTTGAGCACGGTGTCGGCCGCGGTCAGCGACAGCTCCAGCCGCGTCTTGCCGCCGTTGCCCTGCCAGCGGGTCTTGCCGAACAGCTGGCGCACCTCGGAGCTCGAGTGGCTGCGGTAGCCGGCCTGTCTGTCCCAGTTGCCGGCGATGAAGTGGTCGGTGCCCAGCGCCGCATCGGCCCAGCCGGTCTCGAAGCGCAAGGCCTTGCGCTGGAACGAGCCACCCAGGGCGGTGATCGAGGTGCCCGCGTTGTCCTTGCCGTTCCTGGTGTTGACCACCAGCGCCCCGCCCAGGGTGTTGAGCCCGAACAGGGGGTTGGAGCCCGGCAGCACATCCACGCCCGCGATCGCGTTCACGGGAATCAGGTCCCAGTTGACGACGGAGCCGAAGGGCTCGTTCATGCGCACGCCGTCGAAGTAGACCGACAGGCCCACCGGCGCGCCCAGCAGCGACGAGGCCTGGAAGCCGCGGTAGTTCACATCGTTCTGGTAGGGGCTGCCGCTGCCGTTGCTCACGCTGACCGAGCCCAGGTTGTTGTTGAGCAGCTCGGCCAGGTTGCTCACGCCCTGGGCCTCGGCCTCCTGCTCCGTGATCTTCTGGGCATTGGCCGGGAACTGCGCCAGCGGCACGCCGATGCCATCGATGGGCGTGCTGCCCACCACGTTGACGGTGCTCAGTTGGGCCACCTCCAGGGTGTCGGCGGCCCAGGCCAGGGATTGAAAGCCCAAGGCGCACAGGGCTGAACTGAGCACACGCAGGCGCAGGGGGCGGGAGGCTGCAAGGGGGCGTTGGGGCAGGCGCTGGGTGTTCACGGCGGGTCTCTTTGGGGCTGTTTGTTGTGGGGCCTGGGGCGCCTGCCGGTTGAAAAACGGCGGGTGCCAAGCGGCTTGTCTCCAGTGCTGAAAGTTAGCGCCGTGCGCTCTTGCAGCCCAGGGAAAAATTCCCGCGCTGCACCCCGGCGCGGGGGCTCAGATGGCGCTGGCCGTCATGGCGCCGGAGATCAAGCCCTGCTGCAGCGCCAGGTGCACCAGCGCGGCCGAGGTGCTGACCTGCAGCTTCTCCTTCACCAGGGTCTGCACATTGGCCACCGTCTTGGGGCTGAGCTTGAGCAGCTCGGCGCATTCGGCGGCGCTGCGCCCTTCGGCCAGCAGGCGGAACACGCTGAACTCGCGCGGGCTCAGGCTGGCCAACTGGTCGTCGCAGGGCGCGGCCTCACGCAGCAGGCTGGGTGGCAGGTCGGGGCTCAGGTAGCGCTGGCCCTGGCGCAGGGCGCGCACCGCGGCGATCAGGCTCTCGGGCTCGGCGTTCTTGCTGACAAAGCCACGCGCCCCTTCCTGCAAGGCGCGCCGCACCACATGGGGCGAGTCGTGCATGCTGAACACCAGCACGCAGGCGTCGGCCTGGCGGGCCCGCATGCGGCGCAGGGCGTCCAGGCCGCTGGCGCCGGGCAGCGAGAGGTCGGTGATGCTGAGGTCGGGCTGCTCGCGCACAAAGGCGGCGTAGCCGCTGTCGGCGTCGGCGCACTCGGCCACCACACTCAGATCGGTTTCCTGCTCCAGCAGGCGGCGATAGCCGGCGCGCACCACGGGGTGGTCGTCAATGAGCAGGATGCGGATCATGCGGCGCGCTCCGCGGGCAGGGTGACGTGGATGCGCAGCCCGCCCGTGGCCGCGCTGTCGAATTGCAACCGGCCTTGCAGGGCGGCCACGCGTTCGCGCATGCCGGCTAGGCCGAAGCCCGTGCGGGGCGCGGCCGAGGCTTCATCGTTGGCCGCGCCGGGCAGGCCGCAGCCGTTGTCTTCGATCTGCAGCTGCAAGGGCTGGTTGGGCCAGCACGCCGCCTGCAGGGTCACGCAGGCCTCGTCGGCGCCGGCGTGGCGGGCGATGTTGGTCAGGCCCTCCTGCACCAGGCGGAACAGGGTCACGGCCACGGCGTCGTCCAGGGGCTGCTCGGGCAGCTGGGTCTGCAGCCGGCAGGCCACACCGGTCTGCGCCTCCCAGCCTTCGCACAGCTCGTGCAGGGCGGCTTCCAGGCCCAGGCTGTCCAGGCTGTGCGGGCGCAGGCGCACCAGCAGTTCGCGCACCAGGCCGTACAGGTGCTCAGCACTGCGGGCGATGCGCTGGGCACCCTGGCGCACCGCCTCAGGCGCCTCGGGCCGGTTCAGCAGCCGCGCCTCGATGCGGATGGCGGTGCAGCCCTGGCCGAACTCGTCGTGCAGTTCGCGCGCGATGCTGCGCCGCTCGGCCTCCTGCACGCGGATCAACTGGCGCGCCAGGTGCTGGTTGTGGGTCAGCAGCTCGGCAATGCGCTGCTCGGCGGCTTCGCGCTCGGCCAGCATGGCGCGCAGCTCACGCAGGCGCCGCACCGCAAACCACACCAGGCCCAGCGACAGCAGCAGCAGGCCCAGCGGCCATTCGTCGAGCTGCCAGCGTTCATGGCGTTGGGCAAAGCGTGAGAAATGCTCGAACCAGTTGCCTTGCACCGAGGCAACCCAGCCCAGCAGCACGCAGGCGCCCATGCCCAGCAGGTCGCGCTGCCAGCGGGGGGGGCGGTGGGTCAGGGGCCAGTGCTTGGGCATGGTGCGGCTCCTCAGGCGTTCGGGGCGATCAGGCCCTGGCGCTCAGCCTGGCGGCGCTCCTGCGCATAGGCCTGGGCCATGGAGCGGCCATAGTCGGCCGGCCCCAGGTAGGCCGGCTCCTGGTCGTACTTGGCCAGTTCGGCCAGGTGGCGCGGGTGGAACAGCGCGGTCTTGAAGGCGGCGTGCAGGCGCTGCACCAGCTCGGGCGCCATGCCGCGCGGCCCCACCAGCCCATAGGGCGAGGTGGCCACGATCGGGTAGCCCAGCTCTTTGAGGGTGGGCACCTGGGGCCAGCGCCGGGTGCGGGTCTCGCTGAAGGTGACCAGCAGGCGCAGGCGGCCGCTGTCCACATAGGGGGCAAAGCCGTTCGAATTGACCCCCACCATCACCTGGCCTGCAGCCACGGCCAGCATCTGCTCGGCCGTGCCCTTGTAGGGCACGTGGATGTAGCGCAGGCCTTGTTCGCTGAGCAGTTCCTCCATCACCACATGCGGGGTGGTGCCGTTGCCATTGGTGGCCACCGAGAGTTCGCCCGGGTGGTTGCGCGCAAAGTCGAGCAGGTCGCCCAGGTGGCGCAGCGGGCTGTTGCTGGCCACCAGGATGCCGAAGGTGACCCCGCTGATCTGCAGGATGGGCGTGGTGTCGCGGATCGGGTCCCAGGCCACCTTCTGCAGAAAGGGAATGCGGAACACCGGCTGTGGCATCTGGGCCAGCACGCTGCCGTCGGCCGGCGCCTGTTGCAGCAGGGGCATGGCCAGGCTGCCACCGGCGCCGGGGCGGTTTTCGATGATGACCTTCTGGCCCAGTTGCTGGCCCGCCAGATCGGCCAGCACGCGCAGCGTGACGTCGGTCGCGCCGCCGGCGGGCCAGGGCACGTAGAGCGTGATCACGCCGGGGTTGCCGGGCTGGGCCTGGGCGGGCCGGTTGGCCAGCAGCGGGCTCAGGGCGGCCAGCAGGGCCAGGGCCCGGCGTCGGGGTGAAACAGGGGCGACGGGGTTCGCGGGGCTCAGGGCCATGATTGCAGATCCAGGGTGAGGGTGCCGCCCGTGACAAAGCTGGAGGCGGTGTGTTCTTCGCGGCTCAGGCGCACCAGGCCCACCCCCGGGCAGTACCACTCGCGGGTGATCAGGGGCAGGTCCTTCCAGCCCGAGGCGGCGTCCACATACAGGTGCAGGGCCGCCACGCCCTGCACGCGCAGGCAGTGCTCGAAGCGTCCGGCCCCCGTGTCCACGGCTTCGTCGGTGGCCTCGATGCGGTAGACCATGGGCACGGCAGGGTGGGTGTGGCGGATCTCGGGCGGAAACTGCTGGGCCCGCTCCAGCAGGTAGGGGGCGGTGTCGGTCTGCCAGCTGGTGCCCACGCTCAGGGGCTGTTTGAGCACGTAGCGGCGGCTGGCGTCTGGCGTGTAGAACTCGTCGAGCTCGAAGCGGCTGGCCACGCGGTAGGTGCCGTTGTCGTCGCTGCGCAGCCAGTAGTGCATGCCATCGTCGCTGTAGCGGTGCCAGGCGGGCTCGCCGTCCAGGTGCTCCTGCCCCAGGTTGTCCAGGCGCAGGCTGCGTTGGGTGCGCTGGCCGTTGTCACGTTCGGTGGTCTCGGTGTAGGTCCAGTGCTGGCCGCTGGCCAGCGGAAAGTAGTCACTGCTGGCGGGCGCGCGGCCGCAGCCGGCCAGCGTCAGCACCAGCAGCGACAGGGCCAGGGCCAGGGCCAGGGTGCATCGGGTCAGCACGGCGGGAGCGTGGCGCGGCGACATGGCTCACTTCTCCGGCAACTGCGGCTTGGGCATGTCGCGCAGCTTGACCACCTGCTCGTCGCTGCCCGGGCGCAGCCACGACAGGCCGGGGCGGCCGCGTTGCGGCTCCAGCGTGCCGAGTTGGCTCACCCCTTCGCGCACCTTTTTCAGCGAGTCGTTGAGCAGGGCATGCAGGTCCTTGGTGTAGGGCAGGCGGTAGGCACGAGGCTGGGTCTGGGGGCGGCCGTTCTCGACCGCGTTCACCCACAGGTACAGAGCGCCGGGGTTGCGGTTGGTGGGCTCCTCGATCACCGCAGCCAGCAACTGGAAGCGCTCGGGCAGGCGGTTGGGGCTGGGCCAGCCGGCGATGTTGTTCACCTCGTCGTGGGCGAAGAAGTAGAAGACGGTCACGCCCAGCAGCAGCGCGGCCTTGAGCCAGGCTGGCCAGTGTGACCAGAGCAGGGCCAGGGCGCACAGCAGGGCCAGCACGGCGGCGCCGAGTTCGATGGCGAGGGTCATAGGCGTTCCACCAGGGTCTTGGGCAGGTTGTTGATGTGGGCCACGCTGCCGTCGGGCAGCAGGGTGAAGCGCACGGCCGTGACCTCGTCGCCGGGGCGCATGAGCTTCAGGGTGCCGTAGAACACCACCTCGGCGCGCGGGTTGACCTTGAGCACCGAGACCGTGGCATCCACCGGCTGACCGTTGCGGGTTTCGTAGTACTGCAGGTTGACCGTGTACTCCCCCGGGGCGATGCCGCGCAGGGTGACCACTTCCTGGTTCAGGGGGTTGACCACCTGGCGGCCATTGACGGTGATCACATCGTTGGACATGCCACGGTCGTCGCGGTCCAGGTGCATCAGGCCGGCTTCGCGGTTGCGGAACCAGACCAGCTTGCCGCCCGGGTCCTGCACCCAGGTGTCCAGGTCGTTGGGGTTCAGGTCGGGCCAGGACACAGTGATCACGTACTCGGCCTTGGAGGGGATGTCGCCGGCCTTCAGGGCCTTGGGGTTCATCACCAGCAGCGCGATCAGAAAGCAGAACACGAAGGCGATCAGCATGTTGAACAACATGTCGTAGAACGGGTCGACCTCCTGCTCGCGCGCGCGGCGCCGGTGGCGCAGGCTCATGGCGTGCCCGCCGGGTGATGCTGCGGGAGCCGGTTCAGGCCGTGGCGCTGGCAATCGGCCACCAGCCGGTCGGCGTAGCGGTCGAGCCGGGTCAGCTGCAGGCCCAGCAGGATGTTGGCCACCAGGCCCACCATGGTGGTCAGCAGGGCCACCCCCAGGCCGGTGGTCAGGCTTTTCAGCAACTCGCTGGACTGGCTGGCGTCCAGGCTCTGCAACTGGCCGATGTTCAGGGCCAGGATGCAGAAGCCGATCACCTTGCCCAGCAGGCCGAGCTTGAGCTGGATGCCGTTGACCCACCAGGCCGTGCCATGCGGGCCGTGGCTGTGCTCCAGCAGCACCTCCAGTGCGGTGGCGGCATCGCCACCGGGGGGCTGGCTGGCCTGCCAGTATTCATGGGCCCAGCCCTGGCCGGTGCTGCCGGGGCGCAGGCTGGCCTCCAGGGCCCGGCGCTGCGTCTGCAAGGCTTTGGCGCGGCTGCCGCACCAGGCGGTGCTGCAGGCGAACACCGCCAGGATGACCAGGGTCAGACCGGTGGGGTCGGCATGCAACAGCAGGGCCCACACGCCGCGCACCCCGAGCAGCCAGGTGCCGAACACCAGCAGGCCACCCAGGGCCAGCCATTCGAGCCACAGCGGTTCGCTCAGGGGCGGCCTGGGCCCGTTGCCTTGCCTGGTGCCTGCGGTCAGGCGGGCGCGCCATGGGCTCATGCGCCACCCCCGCGCTTGCTGAGCGCGCCAAAGCCGCGCTGGGGGTCGTAGCCCCAGCAGGCCAACACGAAGCACAGCACACCGGTGCCCACCACCACCCAGGGCGAGGCGCCCGCGTCCTGGCCGTAGAAGGCAAAGCGGATCCACTCCACCGCATGGGTGAAGGGGTTGAAGCGTGCCACCTGGTACACCCATTCGGCGCCCGACTCCTGCAGTTTCCACATCGGGTACAGCGCGGTGGACATGAAGTACATCGGGAAGATGACGAAGTTCATGGTGCCGGCGAAGTTCTCGAGCTGCTTGATGTGCACACTCAGCAGCAGGCCCAGTGCGCCCAGCATCAGGGCGGCGCTGGTACAGGCCAGCAGCACGGCCGGCAGCTGCAGGCCCCACAGCGGCAGCGGCGTGCCCAGTGCCCAGGCGATCAGCACGAAGCACAGGGCCTGCAGCAGCGACAGCACGGCGGTGGCGGCGAGCTTGCAGGCCAGCACCCACCAACGCGGCAGGGGGGCCACCAGCAGCAGGCGCATCAGGCCCATCTCGCGGTCGTAGACCATGGCCAGCGAAGACTGCATGCCGTTGAACAGCATCACCATCCCGATCAGGCCTGGGGCGATGTAGACGTCGTACGAGATGTAGGTGGAATAGGGCTCGACGATCGAAACCCCGAACACATTGCGAAAGCCCGCGGCAAACACCGCCAGCCACAGCAGCGGCCGCACCAGGGCCGAGGCCAGGCGTCCGCGCTGGCGCGAGAACTTGAGCAGTTCGCGCCACACGATGGCGCGCATGGCCTGCAACAGGTGGCGCAGCGACAGGTTCATGGTTGCACCTTGCAGAGTTTCTCGGGCTCGTCGGCACCCAGGGTGTCGAGCACGTTGCGCGGGTGCAGCACGCCCTCGGCCGGGGCCAGGGCCTGCACACCCTGGCCGTCGCTGAGCAGCAGGGGCTGGCGCAGCTGCCGGTCCCAGGGTCGGAACTGCAGGGCCACGCCCTTGGCACCATCCACGCTGATGCCGCCCAGGGCCTGGCGCAGGGCCTGGGCGTCGGCCGAGCGCAGCGTGAGTGCGGCGTTGGCCAGGGCCCGGCCCGCCACCCAGCCGGCCCAGTCGGTGGCCTGCATGGCGCGCCCGGTGGCCTTCTGGAAGCGGCGCGACAGTTGGGGCGCGCCATAGCGTTCGTATTGGGGCTGCCACTCCAGGGCCACCACGCCGCCATCGCCCACCACCGGGCGCGGGCTGGCGGTGTTGAAGGGCAGGCTGCGGGCGAATTCGCCCTCGCTGTCCACCACCCAGACCACGTCGTAGCCCAGGCCGCCGGTGAGCAGCAAGGGGTTGGCGAGCTGGCGCTCGCGCGGGTCGGTGGAGAGTTTGAAGGGGCGTTGGGCCACCAGCTTCAGACCATAGCGCTGGATCGCCTGCTGGGCGATCTGGCTGCGCGCGGCGTCGTCCGGGGCGTTGCCGCTGAGCAGCAGCACCTGGCCCCATTTGCGGCTGGCCAGGGCCTGGGCCAGCGCATCGGCGCGCATGCGCTCGCTGGCGATCAGGTGGAACAGCTGGGGCTGGCAGTCGCGTTCGCGCAGGGCCTGGTCGCGCGCGCTGAGGTTGAGCACCGGCAGCTTGACCGCGCCTGCCACGGCACGCACCCAGTCGGCCGGCAGGTCCAGCAGCAGGGCCTGGGCGCCGGCCTTCTCGGCCTGACGGGCGGCCTCGCGGGCGGCCTCCAGGCTGGGGCTGGCCTCGGTCTGCAACTTGAGCGTGGTCTGGGCGGCCTGGGTTTCGAACTGGGCGTCTTCCAGGCCCAGGGCGATGGCGGCCTTGAGCGAGCCGCCGCTGTGGCCTGGGTAGGCGCGCTCCAGCTGCTGGCGCTGCCAGGCCGGCGGGTCGGCCTGTTCGATCAGGGTGAGCTTCCAGGCGGCGGCCTGGCTGGCCGAGGTCGTCAGGGCCAGGGCGCCGGCGACCAGGGCGGCGTGCAGGCCTGTGTGGAATGCGGCGCGCATCAGTACAGCACCACGGTGTGGGGCACGCGCCCGACGGGCACGCTCTTCAAGGCCCGTGCGGCCTTCACGTCGACCACGGTCAGGTCGTCCGACAGGCCGTTGACCACATACAGGCGGGATTCGTCCTGGCTCAGGGCCAGGCCCCAGGCGCGCCGGCCTACCAGCACGCGCTCGGTGATCTGGCGGCTGGCCACATCGATGAAGGCCACGTGGTTGGCCCGCCCCATGGCCACATAGGCGCGTTTTCCGTCGCGGCTGATCAGCAGGCCCACCGGGGTGATGTCGCTGGCGCGGGCGCCCTTCAGGTCCAGCGTCAGGGTGTGGACGACTTTTTGCTCGGCGGTCGAGATGATGCTGATGCTGGCGCCCAGCTCGTTGCTGACCCACAGCTCCTTGCCGTCCGGGCTCAGGGCCATGCGGCGCGGGCGCTGGCCCACGGCAAGGGTCTTGACCAGCTTGTGGCTGGCGGTGTCGATCACGTGCACGCTGTTGGCCACCTCGGAGGTGACGTACACCGTCTTGCCGTCGGCCGACACTTTCACGCCCTCGGGCTCGCGGCCCACCGGCACACTGCCCACCAGCTTGCGGCTGGCCGCGTCGATGATGCTGAGCGCCGCATCGTCTTCGTTGGACACGTAGAAGGTGCGGCCGTCCGGCGAGAGGTCGAAGATCTCGGGGTCGTCGCTCAGGGGGATGCGGTCCACCGATTTCAGGCTGTGCAGATCGATCACGTCGGCGGCGGCGCTGTCGCTGCAGGCCACCAGCAGTTGCTGCCGGTCGGCACTGAGCTGCATGTGGCGCGGGCGCTTGCAGGTGGGGATCGGGGCCTGCAGCTGCAGGTCGGCCAGGCGGATGACGGTGATGGCGTTGTCCTTTTCGCTGGACACCAGGGCCAGGGTCTGGGCCTGCGCGGCGCCGTGGAAAAGCCCGGCCGTGGTCAGCGCGGCCAGCGCACCCAGCGATGCCAGCCAGCGGGTGGGGAAAAAAGATGACAGAGCGTGAGGCATGGTGTTCCGGTGTCGGGGGGCGGTGCGGTGTTCAGCCACGGGCGGCGGTGCGCCGGATGAAGCCGGCCTCCAGGGTGTCGGCGCCCAGGGCCCGGGTGACCTCGGCCGGGCTGCCGTCGGCCACCAGCTGGCCCTGGTGCAGCACCAGCACGCGGTCGGCCTGGGCGGCTTCCTCGACCCAATGGGTGGCCCACAGCACGCTGGTGCCTCGGTGGGCCACGTCCTGGCGCACGGTGCGCAGCAGGTCGTGGCGCGAGGGCGGGTCCAGGCCCACGGTGGCCTCGTCCATCAGCAGCAGGCCGGGGCGGTGCAGCAGGGCACGCACCAGCTCCACCTTGCGCCGGGTGCCACCCGAGAGCTCGCGCACCGGGCGGTCCAGGTCTTTGTCCAGGCCCAGGCCGGGCGCATCGCTGGCGATGCGCTCACGGCACAGGGCGCGCGGCAGGCCATGCAGGTCGCCATGGAACAGCAGGTTCTGGCGCACGCTCAGGTCCAGGTCGAGCGACTGCTGCTGGAACACCACGCCGATGCGGGCCAGGGCGCGGGCGGCGGCGTGGCGCAGGTTCAGGCCATCGACCTCGATGTCGCCGCTGTCGGGCATGAACAGGCCGGTGAGCAACTGGAACAGGGTCGACTTGCCGGCCCCATTGGGGCCCAGCAGCACGCAGAACTGGCCGCTGGCCAGCTCCAGCCCCAGTTGTTGGAGCGCCTGGCGGGAGCCATAGCTTTTGCTGAGGTGGCGCACGGAGAGCATGGCAGGGTGGGTGTGGAAACGGACGGAACAGGCGGATTGCCAATGCCGTGGTTTTGCAAAGCCCGTGCCGAAATGACCTGTCTGGCGTCTCGCTAGGGGTTTACAGGGGGGCAATGCCCTCAGACGCCCTGTGTCAGACCTGAACAGGGGCGATCAGGGTGAGGCGTGCCGGGCGTAGCCGTGGGGTGGGGTGTCCTGCAACAGTGTTGCAGATCCGAGGTGTGACACCGGTGCTCCACCGGTGTCACGGCACGCCCTGGTTTTCCCCAGGGGGTCAGGCGGGCCGGTCGCCCACCGCCTTGAGCTTGCGGTAGATGGTGTTGCGGCTGATGTTGAGGCGCTTGGCGGCCTCGGTCACGTTGCCGTTGCAGGCGGCCAGGGTCTGGCGGATGGTGCTGAGCTTGAGTTCGTGCAGCACATCGCCCAGCGAGGCGGTGTCGCCGCCCGCGGCCTGCTGCGGCAGGGTGGGGGCGGCCCCTGCGGGTTGGCCAGGCGGGCTGGCCTGGGCTGTCTGGCGTTGGCCGCGGGCGCTGCTCAGGTCTTCGAGGAAGTCCATGGGCAGGTGCACGCGGGTGATCTCGCGGTCGGTGCCGGCCATCACGCAGGCGGTGCGCAGCACGTTGTGCAGTTGGCGCAGGTTGCCCGGCCAGGCGTAGGCCTCGAACTCGGCCAGCAGCTCTTCGCTGATGCCCAGCGGGTGCTGGGGCGAGAGCTGACTGATCAGGCGCCGGCACACCACGCGCAGGTCGGTGCGTTCGCTCAGGCGGGGCAGGCGCACGGCCAGGCCGTTGATGCGGTAGTACAGGTCTTCGCGGAACTCGCCACGCTCGATCATCTCGCGCAGGTTGCGGTGGGTGGCGCAGACCAGGTTGATGTCCACGTCATGGGCTTTCTGCCCCCCCAGTGGCACCACCTTGCGCTCTTGCAGCACGCGCAGCAGGCGGGCCTGCAGCGACAGCGGCATGTCGCCGATCTCGTCGAGGAACAGCGTGCCGCCATGGGCCTGCAGCAGCTTGCCGGCCGAGCCGCGTCGCTTGGCGCCGGTGAAGGCGCCTTCCTCATAGCCGAACAGCTCGGACTCGATCAGGGTCTCGGGGATGGAGGCGCAGTTCACCGCCACAAAGGCCTGGTCCTTGCGCTGGCTGGCGCCGTGCAGGGCCGAGGCCAGCACCTCTTTGCCGGTGCCGGTCTCGCCCAGGATCAGGATCGGGATGTCGCGGTCGAGCACGCGCCGCACCTGGTCGACCACCTGGGCCAGACGGGCATCGCCACGGGCCAGTTCGTTCAGGTCGGGGGCGTGGCGTGCCGCCGTGGCGGCACGGCTGGGCGCGGGGGCGGCCGGGGCCTCGGGGGCCGGGCTGGCAGGGGTGGCGTGGGCGCGGGCCTCGCCGGCGCGTGTCTGGCCGAAGTGGAAGTGCTGGCCCAGCGAGGCATCGTTGCACTGGGCCCGGGCGTAGAGCATGCGGCCATCGGGCAGGCGCATCTGCAAGGGGGCCATGCTGTGGCTGCGCAGCCGGTCCATCAGGGCGCCGAAGTCCATGCCGAAGACCACGCGCACGCCCTGGATGCGGGCCGCCGCGCTGCTGGTGCCCAGCAGTTGCAGGCCGGCGCGGTTCACACCCAGGATCTTGCCGTCGGCGCTCAGCGCGATCACGCCCTCGACCATGGTGCCGATGAGCTCGGGACGGAAGTGAAAGTGCAGGCGCAGGTTGCGGCTGAAGTTGTCGCAGAACCAGTAGTTCTCGATGGTGCGCGCCGCCACCCGCACCAGGGCCATGGTGTGGGGGTGGAAGCTGTAGTGCTCGCCGGTCACATCAAGCACGCCGATCACGCCGCCGGAGTGGTCCATGATGGGCGAGGCCGAGCAGGTGAGCACGTGGTTGGACTGGATGTAGTGCTCGTTGGCGTGGACGAAGATGTCACGCTCGGTGACCAGGGCGGTGCCGACAGCGTTCGTGCCCTTGGCGGCTTCGGACCAACTGACCCCGGGGCGCAGCGCCACCCGCTCGGCAAAATCGACCGAGCCGCTGTGGCCGGCCGACATCAGGATGGTGCCCTTGTCGTCGGCCAGGCACACGATGTTGCCGGTGCCGCTGACCTGCTCCAGCAGCATCTCCATCACCGGCAGGGCCTGGGCCTGCAGCCGGGCGCAGCGCTCCTGGGCCAGCTTGAAATCGGCCAGGGTCTCCATCGAGTAGTCGATGTGGTCACGCGGGTTGAGGCCCAGCTCCAGGCAGCGGTCGTGCGAATCACGGATCACGCTTTCGTGGGGTTCGGCCACGGTGGCCAGGTCGCTGCTCATCGTGGCGCGCACAGGGGCAAAGCTGTGCAGCTCGTGGGGCACAAGGGGTTTCATCGCGTTTGTCTCCTGCAGCCCTGGGGGCTGTCACTTCTCGTTGTTCAACTCGCTCAAGAGCCTTGGCTAGCAAATCCTGGTCCAGCGTCACAGATTGGAGCAACGGCCTGCCACGCTATAGCGCAACGGGGTGCATGTCATGCGGAGTTGTCCTAGGGGCCGGTGTGAGGGTACGGGGCTTGGCATGCGCTTTGCTGACAAACGCTCATCGCTTTTCAACAAAAACCCGGAGACACCATGAAATCGACTTCCTTTTTCTGCCGCCCTTTGCTCTGGGCCGGTGCCCTGCTGCTGGCTTTGAGCAGCCTGGCGCACGCCCACGGCGATGTCACCCCCCAGGCGGTGGACACGGGCAACCTGCCCAAGCTGGGTGAGGAGTGGCGGGTGGACAACCCCTACAGCAAGAACCCCGAGGCGATCCGCATCGGCTCGTCGGGCTTCAACCAGAACTGCGCCCGCTGCCACGGCCTGGAGGCCATCTCGGGCGGCATCGCGCCCGACCTGCGGCACCTCGATGACGACTGCGCTTCGATCCGCGACGCCAAGAAGCAGCAGGCCTGCCTGCGCGACGTCAATGACTGGTTCGTGGGGCATTTCCGCCATGGTGTGACGCGCAACGGCGCGGTCTACATGCCGGGCTTTGAGGGCATCCTGTCGCAGGAAGCGGCCTGGGCCATCAAGACCTACCTTGAATCGCTGCGCGTCAAGCCCCTGGCGGAGGCCCAATGATTGCCCGCCGCAGCCTGTTGAAGGCATCGGCGGCCCTGGCAACCACGCCGCTGGCCTGGCAGGCCCGGGCCCAGGAGGAATCCGCCTGGGCGCGCATCCAGGCGCGCGGGGTGCTGTCGGTGGCGATCTACAACGACAACCCGCCCTTCAACGTCAAAGGCAAGGGCATCGATGCCGAGCTGGCGCGTCTGCTGGCCACCCAGCTGGGGCTCAAGCTGAACCTGCTGCCTTTCGACGCCGACGAGAAAATGGGCGACGACCTGCGCAACATGGTCTGGAAGGGCCATTACCTGGGCTATGGCCCGGCGGATGTGCTGCTGCATGTGCCGGTGGACAAGCCCCTGATGGACGCCGAGCGCCAGGTGCTGATCTTCGGCCCCTATTACCGCGAGCGGGTGGTGATGGCGCGTCGGCTGGACCGGCTGCCCGATCTGGAGAGCCTGGCCGCGCTCAAGGGCCACAAGGTGGCGGTGGCCGGGCAATCGCTGGCCGGCTGGCTGCTCATCGGCGCCGACCAGGGGGCGTACCGCGAGCTGCTGACCACCCATCTGCCCGATGGCGTGGCGGCGGCCCGGCTGCTGCGCGATGGTGAGGTGGATGCCGCGGCGGGCCAGGCCTCCGAGCTGTATTCGGTGCTGGGCGACGACAAGCGCTTCTTCATCGAGGCCCTGCCCATGCCCCGCGCTCCGCGTGACGGCTGGGCCGTGGGCATGGCCGTCAAGAAGCAGTCGGTCGAATTGGCGCAGGCCCTGCAGGCCGCGCTCAATGCCGTCGTGGCCGACGGGCGGCTGGCCAAGGCCTTTGCCACGGCCCAGGTGCCCTGGCAGGCGCCCTGAGAGCTGTTGTCACCTGCTTCGGTCTGGAGCGTTCCAAAAAGTGACAGTGCTGCGCCGCCCCGGGTTTGTCCCGGGGCGGCGTTGTGCTTTGGGGCGCCTGCTCAGGGCAGGTTCAGGATCCAGCCCACCAGCTTGCTCGCATCGGCCTGGCTGATGGCCACGGCATTGGGCGGCATGGCCAGACCGCTGGCCTGACCCTTCCAGTGGCTGTTGTAGGGGTTGGAGCCCTGCATCACGGTTTGCACCAGGGTGTCCAGCGCCTGGGTCTGGCCCTTGTACTTGTGGGCCACGTCCTGCCAGTTGGGGCCGATGGGCTTGCTGCCGTCGGCCGACTTGGCGCCGGATTCGATGTGGTGGCAGGTCAGGCAGCCGCTGCCCAGGGCCAGTGCCTTCATCTGGGCGTCCAGGGTGGCGTCGGCCTGTGCGGCCTGGGCGCTCAGCAGCAGGGCGCTGAGCATCAGGGTGTTTTTGAAAGACATGGTCCATCTCCTTGTCGTTGAACGGTGCAGAACACCCCGCAGGGCCCGGCTTGCGGCGGGCTGTGACACACCGTGTCACTTCGCGGGGGCTGAGGGCTCCGGGCGCAAATTCCATGCCTTCAATGGGGTTTTGCAACGGGGCGGCACGGGTGTTTGCGCTGCATCAAATGCGCGCTGGATGGGGCCCTGGGCGCAAGCCACAGACGGGGCAGCGGGCCCGCAGGGGCCGTGCTAAAGTGACCCGGTTCCGGGTGGTCAACAGGCACGGATGGCGTGCCCTCCCACCCGGCGTCTGACGGAGACACAACATGCCCGGACTCTTGCCCCAGGTGGACCCCGACGGTCTGCTCGAATTCTCGGTGGTCTACACCGATCGCGCGCTCAACCACATGTCGGCGCGTTTTCGCCGCGTCATGCTCGACATCGGCGACATGCTCAAAGAGGTCTATGGCGCCCACAGTGCCGTGCTGGTGCCCGGCAGCGGCACCTTCGGCATGGAGTCGGTGGCACGCCAGTTTGCCGGCGGCAAGAAGGTGCTGATCCTGCGCAATGGCTGGTTCAGCTTCCGCTGGTCGCAAATCCTCGAGATGGGCGCCATCACGCCGGAGGTCACGGTGCTCAAGGCGCGTCGTGTGGCCCCCGGGCCTCAGGCCCCCTGGGCCCCGGCCCCCATCGACGAGGTGGTGGCCACCATCCGCGCCGAAAAGCCTGCCGTGGTGTTTGCCCCGCACGTTGAAACCGCCTCGGGCATGATCCTGCCCGACGACTACCTGCGCAGCGTGGCCGAGGCCGTGCACGAGGTGGGCGGCCTGTTCGTGCTGGATTGCATCGCCTCGGGGGCGGTGTGGGTCAACATGCGTGACACCGGTGTCGACGTGCTGATCTCGGCGCCGCAAAAGGGCTGGAGCAGCTCGCCGGCCTGCGCCATGGTGATGATGTCGGAGCGCGCCCGCCAGGCCATCGAAGGCACCACCAGCAGCAGCTTCGCCTGCGATCTGAAAAAGTGGCTGCAGATCACCGAGAGCTACGAAAACGGCAGCCACGCCTACCACACCACCATGCCCACCGACGCCCTGGTGCGCCTGCGTGACACCATGAAGGAAACCCAGGCCCTGGGCTTTGCCCGCATGCGCGAAGCGCAATGGGCGCTGGGCCGCGGCGTGCGCGCCCTGTTCGAGTCGCGGGGCATCCCCAGTGTGGCAGCGCCTGGCTTCCAGGCCCCCGGGGTGGTGGTGAGCTACACCGAAGACGCCGACATCCAGTCGAGCAAAAAGTTCGCCGCCGTGGGCCTGCAGACCGCCGCCGGCGTGCCGCTGCAATGCGACGAGGGGGCCGATTTCCGCACCTTCCGCATCGGCCTGTTCGGTCTCGAAAAATGGCAGAACGTGGAGCGCACCGTCGGCCAACTGGCCACAGCCCTCGACCAGGTGGGCTACCCCGCCCGCGAACCCGTGGCCGCCTGAGGCCCGCAGCGGCCCCGCCGTTGGCGGCGAATGCGGCCTTGGCGTTGCCTGGCCGCTGGTGTCGCATGTCGGGGCCTCGATGGCCTCAAACTGGGGTCTTACCCAGGCCTCTGCAGCTGAGCGCAGCATTTGAAAAAGCAAAGCCTTACCGCTCAGAAGGCTGCGGAGCGAGCCAGGCCAGCAGACACCGCGTAGCTGGCTCTGCCAGGACGCTGGTGTTGTCCCCCTCGGCGGGATGGCGCCGAAGGCGACTCAGGGGGGGCTTAAAACCTTTCCAGTTCCGGGTGCTTGATCTTCCCGCCGCGCACCAGCTCCTTGCCGTACTCGGCGCAGCGGTGCTTGCTCGGGATCACCTTGCCCGGGTTGAGCAGGCCACGCGGGTCGAAGGCGCGCTTCACGCCCAGCATCTGCTCGCGCTCCTCGGCGCTGAACTGCACGCACATGCTGTTGAGCTTTTCCACGCCCACGCCGTGCTCGCCCGTCACGGTGCCGCCCATGGCCACGCTGGTTTCCAGGATGTCGGCGCCGAACAGCTCGCAGCGGTGCAACTGGTCGGGGTCGTTGGCATCGAACAGGATCAGCGGGTGCAGGTTGCCGTCACCGGCATGGAACACGTTGGCGCAGCGCAGCTGGTATTTTTTCTCCATCTCGCTGATGGCCAGCAGGATGTCGGCCAGGCGCTTGCGCGGGATGGTCGAGTCCATGCACATGTAGTCGGGGCTGATGCGGCCGCTGGCCGGGAAGGCGTTCTTGCGCCCGCTCCAGAAGCGCAGGCGCTCGCCCTCGTCGCGGCTCACCGCGATGGCGGTGGCGCCGCAGCGGCGCAGCACCTCGCTCATGCGGCCGATTTCTTCTTCGACCTCTTCGGGCGTGCCGTCGCTCTCGCACAGCAGGATGGCTTCGGCGTTCAGGTCGTAGCCCGCGTGCACAAAGTCTTCCACGGCAGCGGTCATGGGCTTGTCCATCATCTCCAGGCCGGCCGGGATGATGCCGGCGGCAATCACCTCGGCCACCGCATCGCCGGCTTTGCGCATGTCGTCAAAGCTCGCCATGATGCAGCGCGCCAGTTGCGGCTTGGGCACCAGCTTCACCGTGACCTCGGTGGTCACGGCCAGCATGCCTTCGCTGCCGATCACGATGGACAGCAGGTCCAGGCCCGGGCAGTCCAGGGCATCGCTGCCGAATTCGACTGCTTCGCCGGCCATGGTGTAGCCGCGCACCTTGAGCACGTTGTGCACCGTCAGCCCGTATTTCAGGCAGTGCACACCGCCCGAGTTCTCGGCCACATTGCCTCCGATGGTGCAGGCAATCTGGCTGCTGGGGTCGGGTGCGTAGTACAGGCCGAAGGGGGCGGCGGCCTCGCTGATGGCCAGGTTGCGCACGCCGCCCTGGACCACCGCGGTGCGGCTGGCCGGGTCGATGCGCACGATCTGGTTGAACTTGGCCAGCGACATCGTGACCCCCATCTTGTGCGGCATGGCGCCACCCGACAGGCCGGTGCCAGCCCCCCGGGCCACCACGGGCACCTGCAGTTCATGGCAGGTCTGCAGCACGGCCTGCACCTCGTCTTCGGTTTCGGGCAGGGCCACGACCAGCGGGCGCTCGCGGTAGGCCGTCAGGCCGTCGCACTCGTAGGGCACGGTGTCTTCGTTGTGCCACAGCAGGGCATGGGCGGGCAGCACGGCCTGCAGGGCCGCCACCACCTGGGCCTGGCGCTCGGCGCGGTGGCGGTGGTCGGTGGTCGGCGCGGACAAGGTGGCGTTCATGGCGTGAATCCGGACGGTTTCTGGAGAGCGGCGAGCACGCCAGCGCAGGCCGGCGGCAAGAGCCGGTAATTTAAGCCCAAACCGCAGGCGGCGGCCATGAAGTTTCTTTCAGCAATGCGTGAAGAAAATGCCCCCGGTCAGCGGGCTGGCAGGGTGCCTTAGGCCGCGCTGGTCGCGGCGCTGGCGCTCGCCGGGGTGGGCGAGGTGCTGCTGCCGCTGCTGTCTGCAACGGCTGGGCTGGCCCCGGCGACCGTTGTGGTGGCTGCGGCCACCGTGGTTTTTGCCGCAGCGGCACGGCTGCGGGGCCGGGCCGGGCGTCTGGCAGCAGCTGGGGCAGCGGCGGGGGCGGGCGTGGCCGGCGTGGCTGCTGCGCCTGGGCTGCGGCGCTTGGTGGCCGGGCTGGATGCTGCCGCCGGCTTGCTGGTGGTGGCCCTGCTGCGCCGCAGGGCAGGCGCCGGCGAGGCGCTGCTTGCGGCGCCCTGTGCCAGGTTCCTGGCCTGGCCGGCGGCGGCCACCGATGCGTTCTTGCGGGCTCCGGTGGCGTGGCCTGGGGTTTGGGCTGGCGCCGCTGCGGCCACCGGTTTGCCGCCCTTGGCTTCGGCCTGGCGGGCCAGTGCCAGCAACTGCTGGTGCTCTTCCAGCACGAAGTCGGCCAGCTCGTGGATCTGGGGCACGGCCTGGCGGCAGGCGATCAAGCCGTAGTCGACCCGGCCGTTGTAGCTTTGCACCGTCACGTTCAGGGCCATGCCATGGGTGGGGATGGACAAGGGGTAGTAGCACACCACGCGGGCGCCGGCGCAGTAGAGGGTGTCCTGGATGCCCGCCACGTTCGAGATCACCACATTGGCCAGGGGCGGCAACTGGTTGATGAGCTTGGAGCGCGCCAGCATGGTGTTGAGGCCCGAGATCAGCCAGGGCGCCGCGAAGATGGGGTAGTCGGTGGGGATGGCCGCCTTGATCTGGCCCATCACCCCCTTGTTGGCCTGGGCCGCGTCGTGGATGGCGTGGAAGCGCTGGGCGCGGTCGCCTTCCTGGGTGCACAGCGGCACCACCATCATGCTGACCTGGTTGTTGGCTCGGCTGTCACCCGGTGTGCGCAGGCTGACCGGAACGGCCGCCGTGAGGGATTTCTCGGGCAGGCAGCCCAGCTCGGTCAGGTAGCGGCGCAGGGCGCCCGAGGTGGTGGCCATCACCACATCATTGACCGAGCCCCCCAGGTGCTTGGCCACGTACTTGACCTCGGCCAGCGGCACGGTGCGGGCGGCAAAAGAGCGCTGGTTGGTGATGGTGACATTGAACGGGGTGCGGGGCGCCAGCAGTTGCAGGCTTTTCGGCAGGCGCCAGCTGCGCTTGCCGTCCTCGCCCGGGGTGGGCAGCAGCACGGTCTTGGCGGCGCGGGCCATGCTGGGGGTCATGCGCAGCAGCTTGAGGTACTGGCGCCCGGTGTTCTTGAGTGCGGCGGCGGCCATTTCGGCCACCCCCAGGTCGCGCTGGCGTGCCGGCGGGCGTGGCAGCGGAGCGGGAACCACCCGGCCACTGGCCACCCGGTCGAACAGGGCGTTGCCCAGGGCCACGCCCGACTGGCCGTCGATGCCGCAGTGGTGCACCTTGAGGTACAGCGCCACCTGGCCGCTCTTGAGGCCGGTGATCACGGCCACCTCCCACAGAGGGCGGCTGCGGTCCAGCAGCGAGGAATGCAGCCGGGCCACCAGGGCCTGCAACTGGGCGTTGCTGCCCGGCGAGGGCAGGGTGATGGGGCGCACGTGGTAGTCCCAGTCGATGTCATCGTCGCGCACCCACACCGGGTCGGACAGGTCGAAGGGCATCAGGGCCAGCCGGCGGGTCAGCAGGTCGGCCAGGTGCTGGCGTTCTTGCAGGTGGTGGCGCACGTCTTCGCAGTAGTCGCCCTGGTAGCCCTCAGGCAGGTCGAGGACGTGCAGCGAGGCCACATGCATCGGGGTTTCGGGACTTTCAACATGAAGAAAGGTGGCGTCAAGGCCGCTCAGGTGGTCCATGGGGGTCTCCGGGATGATGGGTTGGTCGGGAGGGGGCTTGGTTCGTTCGGGCGCGGGTGGATCGGGTGGGTGTCAGCGCGAGGGCCGCTGGCGCGGAAACAGCCAGCGCTCGGGGGGCGGTGGGTCGAATTTCTGCCAGTGGCCGTCGCTCTGGGCCAGGCGGTCGCCCACCGCGTACCAGACCAGGGGGTTGAAGCCCAGGCCCAGGTGGCTGGCGCTGTTGATCTCGATGTTGTCGGTGGCGTCGCTGTCGTGCTCGACCGAGGCCGCCCAGGCCACCACGCTGTCGCCGCGCGAGTAGATCGAGGTGGTGGGAACAGGCGGGGCGCAGTCGCCGCGAAAGGCCTTGATGTGCTCCGGGCGGGTTTCATTGAACTGCTTGTAGATCTGCCACACCAGAGGGTTGGAATCGGCGCCGGGCGTGCCGTACAACGGGCTGCCCAGGCTCATCACCTGGCGCGTCATGCCGGGCTCCTGGCGGGCCAGTTCGCGGGCGAACAGGCCGCCCAGGCTCCAACCGATCAGGCTGACCTTGCCCCCGCTGTCGCGGTGCATCTGGTGCAGGCGTTCGCGCAGGCCCTCCTGCACGCCGGGGCGCGGGCCCAGGTTGCGCCCCTGGCCCCAGCCGCGCGCCGGGTAGCCCAATCGCTTCAGAAATTGGCGCAGCGGGCGCGTGGAGGCGTCGGAGGCCATCAGGCCCGGTATCACCAGCACGGCGTGACCATCGCCACGCGGCACGCGCTGCAGCAGCCAGGGCAGGGCCAGCGGGATGGTGCTGGCTTCGAGGAAGGCGCGGCCCTCGATCATGGCCAGCCAGGCGGGCGGCGGGCCATCAAAGGGTTGGGGTGACCAGGGCGACAGCGCAGTTCGCCAGGAAAAGATGTTGGGCAAAGGGGCTCCTGTGAGAGTGTGTAGCGGGCGGCTGTGCGGCTTGGGTGGGGTGCCGGAGTCGGGGGAGGGAGGGTGAGTGGGTGAGTGGGTGGGTGGTTGGGGCGCCTCATGGGCGCTTGGCCAGCTCTTCGCGCAGCATCTGCTTGGAGAGCTTGCCCACGGCGGTCTTGGGCAGCTCGGCGCGCAGCTCCAGGGCCTGCACCATCTCGTGCTTGCCCAGGTGGTCGCGCAGATGGGCCTGGAGTTCTTCGAGCGTCAAGGTGTCGCCGGCCTGGCGCAGGCTGACGTAGGCCTTGGGCGACTGGCCGCGGTAGGGGTCGTCCTGCCCGATCACCATCACCTCGCGCACCCTCGGGTGGGTGTAGATGGCCTCTTCGATCACCCGCGGGTAGACGTTGAAGCCGCTGCACAAGAGCATGTCCTTGCTGCGGTCGATCAGGGTCAGAAAGCCGTCGGCGTCCAGGCGACCGACGTCACCGGTGCGGAAGAATCCGTCGGCAGTGAAGCTGTCGCGCGTGGCCTGGGGGTTCTTCCAGTAGCCCTGCATCACCTGGGGGCCGGCGATCACGATCTCGCCGATCTCGCCCACGGGCACGGGCTCATCGTGGCCGCCCAGCCGCAGGATGCGGATCTCGACCTGGGGCGAGGGGATGCCGCAGGCACCGGGCTTGCGTAGGCCGGTGGTGGGGGTGAAGGTGCCGATCGAGCTGGTCTCGGTCATGCCCCAGCCCTCGGACAGCATGCAGTGGCTCAGGGTCTCGAACTGGTGTAGCAGCTCGACCGGCAAAGGGGCGCCGCCCGAGGCGCAGGTCTTGAGCGAATGCAGGTCGTAGCGGGCGGCATCGGGGTGGTTGACCAGGGCCGTGAACATGGTGGGCACACCCGGAAAGCAGCTGATGCGCTTGGTGGCGATGTCGTGCAGGATCTGGCCAGGGTCGAACTTCAGCGCCAGCACCAGCTCGGCCCCCAGTTTCACGCCCATCAGCAGGTTGATCACCATGGCGTACACATGGAACAGGGGCAGGGCCACCAGCATCCGTTCCTGGCCCGGCTTGAGCTGGGCTCCGTCCAGCGAGCAGACCTCGGCCGCCTGGTCGGTCGCCGCGCTCAGGTTGGCGTGGCTCAGCATCGCGCCCTTGGGGTGGCCGGTGGTGCCGCCGGTGTATTGCAGCACCGCGATCTCATCGAGCCCGCCCGCCCCGGCCGAGCGCACTGGCCGTGCGCCCTGGCGGAACAGGGCGGCATACCGCAAGGCCTGGGGCCCTGGCGTGGGCACATCGGGCACATCGGGCACATCGGGCACATTGGGCGCATCGTGGCGCAGGTGGGTGTCGGCTGCGGCTTCGTCGGCGCGAAAGTCGTCGAGTGAGCCCACCAGCAGGTGGCGCAGACGGGTCTGGCCCGGCAGATCACGCACCTGCCCGTACAAGGCCGGCAGATCGAGCGTGAACAGCAGATCGGTTTCGCTGTCGTCGATCTTGTGGGCAATGGTGTTGCGCGCATCGAGCGGCGAGTAATTGACCACGGTGCCGCCCGCGCGCAGCACGGCAAAGAAGTTCACCACATAGTGCGGGGTGTTGGGCAGGTACAGCCCCACATGCACCCCCGGCCCCACACCCAGGTACTGCAGACCGGCGGCCAGCTCATCCACCCGACGGTCCAGTTCCAGATAGCTCATGCGTCGGCCCTGGAAATCAAGTGCCGACTGGGCGGGCCAGCGGCGTGCTGCATCGCTCAGCAGTTGATCGATGCGCCGCGGCGACAAGGCCATGTCCCAGCGGGCCCCTCCGGGGTAGGACGCGATCCAGGGAAATGCTTTCATGGGATACCTCATGAGAAAGTCGATGAATGGCGTCAGCCCTGCCCAGGCCACGCCAGCCACCCAATTTCCAACAGCCACCCCGCCCTTCGTGTCGCGTACAGAACTGAGAAAAGTAATAAACAATCAGCCGTGTGCGCAGGCTGTAAGCCTTGTGCCCAACCAGGGTGCGAGCGATTCACAAGGTGTTTTTCGTTGCTGTCTGCGTGC
>Ga0209913_1000263_pt1 | contig 51123 bp, 41 predicted proteins | sample PersoiDNA2013203_FD_185805 | JGI IMG/M metagenome (GOLD analysis project Ga0209913, IMG submission 185805) | Permafrost soil microbial communities from the Arctic, to analyse light accelerated degradation of dissolved organic matter (DOM) -... | ecosystem: Environmental > Terrestrial > Soil >...
GCCATTCCCGCCCCCAACCTGAAAGCAGCCTCCAAAAACAAAAAGCCGGGCAAGCCCGGCTTCCTCATCGTGCCCCCAGCGATGCAAACCCATTCGCTGGCGGGCACCGGCGATGACCCCGCATCACCAGTTGTTGTCGTCCGACGACGACCCACCCCCACTGTCCCAGGAGTCGCTGCCACCACTGCCGGCATCGAACGAGCCATAGTCCGGCGGGTTGTCGATCGGGCTGTAGCCGCCACCACTGCCCAGGTTGCTGCCACCGCCGCCACCGCCCGAGTCGTGGCTGCCACGGTCCTCGTTGCCGTGCTCCAGCACCTTGGCCAGGCCGTAGCCGGCGGCCGCGCCGGCCAGGCCGCCGAGCACCACGCCACCGATGCCGGGGCCGCTGCTGGGCGGGGCACCATAGCCGGGCTGGCCGTAACCGGGTTGACCATAGCCGGGCTGGGCCACGGGGCCGCGGCCGAAGGCGGCGTCACCCGCCATGCCCGGGGCCGGGCTGGGCGAGGGCAGCACGCGGGTGGCGAGCTTCCAGACCACGAACAGCACACCCCCGGCGATCAGGATGTAGCCCCAGGGAAACGAGGAGCCCGAACTGGCCGGGGCCGGTGCGCTCTGGCTCACCACGGCCGGGGTGGGGTTGACCTGGGCTGGCTTCGTTGCCGGGCTGCCCAACGAGGCGCCGGGCGCGGTCGACGACAGCGAGTCGGTCTTGGGGATCTTGTTGAGCAGGTCGTTGAAGCGCTGCGGGCTGGAGGCGAATTTGAGCGACGGGTCCAGGCGCTGCGCCTCTTGCAGGGCACTGCGCGCTTCCACGTTGCGGCCTTCGCGGGCCAGCACCTCACCCAGCTCGTACTGGGCCTTGGCGCTTTGAGGCTTTTCCTTGATCACCTCGCGCAGCATGGTCTCGGCCTGCCGGTACTCGCCGGCGTTCACGGCCTGTTCGATGTCTTTGGGGGTGGGCAGGGCCCAGGCGAACGACGCCGCCAGGGCCAGGGCCAGGCCGGCCAGCAGGCGCCGGCTGCGGGCCCCGGCGGGGCTCGCAGGAGAGGGTACAAAGGCAGTCAGCATCATGTTCAAGGGCTCCTTCAAGCGGCTGGCAGCGGGTTCCGTGCGTGGTGCGCAAAACTCGGCTGCCGGCTTCAAAACGCCATATGGTGCCACTTGGCTGACAACTCAAGGCCTTCAAGGTTGAATCAATTTGATACAGCGAGTGGCGCCGTGGCGGCCAGGCCCAGCATCTGGCGGGCTTCGGCCGGCGTGGCCACCTCGCGCCCGGCCTCGCGGGCGTAGCGGGCCAGTTGCTCGACCAGGGGGCCGTTGGACTGCACTTTCTCGCCCGTGGGCAGGTAGAAGGTGTCTTCCAGCCCGCTGCGCAGATGCCCGCCCAGCTCGGCGGTGCGGCGGTGCACGGGCCAGATCTCGGCGCGACCGATCACGGTGCTCTGCCACTGGGCGCCGGGCAGCTTGAGCTTGAGCAGGATGGGCAGCAGATCCGGGTCGGCCGGCATGCCCGACTCCACGCCCATGACAAAGTTGTACTCGGGCAGGCCGTTGTACATGCCGGTCTGCACATACATCTCGACGCAGCGCACGATGCCCACATCAAAGCACTCGAACTCGGGCAGGGTGCCGGTTTCGCGCATCACGTCCAGAAAATCCTGCACCTTGGCCGGCGGGTTGTCGAACATCATCGGCGGCCAGGCCCATTGGCCGTTGCTGCGCACCTTGAGGTAGTTGAGCGAGCCCGCGTTGCAGGCCGCCATCTCGGGCCGGGTGGCGCGCAGGCAGTCCAGGGGGCCCTGGTAGTCGGGGCCGACCACCCCCGTGGTCTGGTTGATGATCAGGCCGGGGCAGGCCTCGCGCATGGCCTCGGTGCAGGCCAGGGCCACGGCCGGGTCCCAGCTGGGCAGGTGGCCCTTGCCCGGGCTTTGCTGACGGAAGTGCACGTGCACCACCGAGGCCCCGGCGTCGTAGGCGCGGCGCGCCTCGGCGGCCAGTTCGGCGGGGGTCACGGGCACATGGTGCTGGCCGGGGTCGGTCAGCACGCCGGTGATGGAGCAGGTGATGATGGCCTTGTCGCGCGGGGTCATGGAGGTCTCCTGGGGGTTGGACCGGCACGGCGAGGCCGCCCGGTGGGTTATGAAACGATGTAGGCTGCGGTGCCGGTCGACATCAGGGTGCCGTCGGGGCCGCGGAACTCCATGCGGGTGGAGGCCACCCGCGAGCCCAGGCGCAGCACCTCGGCATGCAGGGTGAAGAATTCGCCGATGGCGGGGCGCAGGTAGTCGATGCGCAGGTCGATGGTGCCCAGCTTGCCAAAGCGCTTGAGTCGCTCCATCGGGGCCTCGTCCATGTGGCGGGCACCGATGGCCGCCATCACGGCCAGCCCGGCCAGCGCATCCAGGCCGGAGGCGATCACCCCGCCGTGCAGGCGGTTGTAGCTGAAGTGGCCGATCAGCTCGTGCTTCATGTCGATGCGCGCGCTCACCGTGTCGGGCTTGAGCGAGGTGATCTTCAGGCCGAGCACGGTGTTGAAGACGATCATCTCTTCGAAGATCTTCTTCAGGCCGGTTTCGAACTCGGGCTCGAAAGCCTGGGGCAGGGGGGCGTGGGGTTTGCTCATAAACCCCATTGTCGTGCGGCCAGATCTTTCATGATTTCCTCGGCGCCGCCCCCGATCATCATCACCTTGACCTCGCGGTACAGGCGCTCGCTGACCGTGCCGCGCATGAAACCCATGCCGCCCAGGATCTGCACCGACTGGTCGGCGCAGAACTGCATGGTCTGGGTGCTGTGGTTCTTCAGCAGGCACACCTGGGCCACCCAGTCGGCCCCGGTGTTGCCGCCGTCGGCGCGGGCCGCCAGCTGTTCCAGCCAGGCTGCGGTCGAGTGGATGCGCATCTGCATGTCGACCAGCTTGTGGCGGATCACCTGGCGCTCGACCAGGGCGGCGCCAAAGGTCTTGCGCTGCCGCGCCCAGGCCAGGGCCTCGTCGTAGCAGGCTTGGCTGAAGCCCAGCGCCGCTGCCGACATGCCAAAGCGCTCGGCATTGAAGTTGCCCATGATGATGCGAAAGCCCCCACCTTCCTCGCCCAGCAGGTGGCTGGCGGGCACGCGCACGCCGTCAAAGTGCAGTTGCGCGGTGTCGGAGCACAGCCAGCCCATCTTCTGCAGTGGCTGACGCGTCAGGCCGGCGCTCGCACCCGGCACCACGATCATCGAGATGCCCCCAGCCCCCTTTCGGCCCTGTTCGCTGCCTGGCTCGCCGGTGCGCACCGCCAGGGTGATCCAGTCGGCCCGCAGGCCCGAGGTGATGAAGGTCTTCTCGCCATCGATCACATAGTGGTCGCCGTCGCGCCGGGCCGTGGTGCGCAGGGCCGCCACATCCGAGCCACCGCCGGGCTCGGTGATGGCCAGCGCCGCGATCTGCTCGCCGCGCAGCACCGGCGGGATCACCTGCTCGCGCAGGGCTTCGCTGCCGTGGTGCAGGATGGGCGGCAGGCCGATGTTGTGCGACAGCAGGCTGGCCAGCACCCCGCCGCTGCCGCCGTGCCGGCACAGCGCCTGCCACAGCGACAGGCGCAGCGCATAGGGGGCCGGTGTGCCGCCATAGGCCTCGGGGTAGCCCAGGCCCAGCAGGCCCAGATCGCCCGCGCGCCGGTACAGGCTGCGCGGAAATTCTCCTGCCGCGTCCCAGTCGCCCACGTGCGGGGCGATCTCGCTGCGCGCAAAGCGGGCCACGGTGTCGCTCAGCGCGGCCCGGTCGGCCTGCAGGGTGTCTTCGGGGCGTTCACTCATGGCTGGGCCTCCTGGGCCGGGGTGTTCAGGTCAGCGGCTTTCAGGTCAGCGGCGTCGAGAGGGGCCAGGCGCAGCAGGCATTGGCCGGGGCTGACCTGCTGGCCCGGGCTCACCAGCAGTTCGGCCACGCGTGCCGGGCCGGCGGCGGCCAGGCTGTGCTCCAGCTTCATCGACTCGATCACCACCAGCGCGTCGCCCGCGGCCAGCACCTGCCCCAACTCGGCGGCGATGCGGATCACCCGGCCGTTGAAGGGCGCGCGCAGCTCCAGGGCCTGGGCGCCTCCGGGGCCGCGCCCGGCGGGCTCGTACGAGGCATCGTCCAGCCACAGGTCCACGCCAGCCAGCTGCACATGCCAGCGCCGCGGGCCCAAGGGCACGCCGTGCACGCTCAGGCGGTGCCCGCCGAGGTTCAGCAGCCAGCCGCCACCGGGCTGGGCCTGCAATTCGATGCTTTGCGCGGCAGCCTCGCCTTGCCGGGCCAGGGCCCGGCCGGCGCCAGTCTCGCGCACCTGCCAGTCGTGCACGCGCTCACGGTGGCGCACGCGCAAGGGGCGCTCCAATGGGCAGCCCAGGGCGTTGGCCAGGCCGTGCCGGCCCCACAGCAGCACCGGCCAGGCGCCGCTCAGGTGCTCGTCCTCGTGGGCGCTCAGTTGGGCGCGCAGCGTGTCGCCGTGCTCGGCCAGGAAGGGGATCAGCGCCTGGCCGGCGCGGAACACCGGGTGGTCCAGGCAGGCCGACAGAAAGGCCCGGTTGCTGGGCAGGCCCAGCAGCACGGTGGCCGCCAGGCCCTGGCGCAGGCGCGCGATGGCTTGATCCCGCGTGGGCGCATGGGCGATCAGCTTGCCCAGCATCGCGTCGTAGTGCGGGCTGACCTCGGTGCCGACTTCGAGCGCGTGGTCGAAGCGCAAGCCGCCCTGGGCGCCGGGGTTTTCAAAATGCTGCACCTCCGGCGGCTCGGCAAAGCCCAGCACCCGGCCGGTGTGGGGGCGGAAGTGCTCGTCTTCGGCGCACAGGCGAACCTCGATGGCATGGCCTTCGAAGCGGATCTGCTCCTGGCGCAGGGGCAGGAGCTCGCCCCGGGCCACGCGCAGCTGCCAATCGACCAGGTCCAGCCCGGTCAGGGCCTCGGTCACAGGGTGCTCCACCTGCAGCCGGGTGTTCATCTCCATCAGGTAGAAGTCGTCGCCGTCGAGCAGAAACTCCACCGTGCCCGCGCCCACATAGCCGGCGGCCCGGGCCAGGGCCACGGCGCACTCGCCCATGCGCTGACGCAGGCCAGGGCCCACGGCGGGGCTGGGGGCTTCTTCGATGATCTTCTGGTGGCGCCGCTGCACCGAGCAGTCGCGCTCGCCCAGGTGCACCACGTGGCCATGGCGGTCGGCAAACACCTGCAGCTCGACATGGCGTGGCCGCAGCAGGGCCCGCTCGATCAGCAGGCGGCCGTCGCCGAAGCCGGCCAGGGCCTCGCTGTGGGCGCTGGCCAGGGCGGCGGCCAGTTGCGCCGGGGCCTGCACCAGGCGCATGCCACGGCCGCCGCCGCCGGCCACGGCCTTCACCATCACGGGGTAGCCGATGCGGTCGGCCTCGGCGGCAAAGCGCTCGGGGCGTTGGTCCTCGCCGGCATAGCCGGGCAGGCAGGGCACGCCATGGGCCAGGGCCAGGGCCTTGGCGCCGGCCTTGCTGCCCAGCGCCCGGATGGCCTCCGGCGGCGGGCCGATCCAGTGCAGGCCCGCGTCGAGCACGGCCTGGGCGAAGTCGGCGTTCTCGCTCAGAAAGCCATAGCCCGGGTGCACCGCGTCGGCGCCGGTGGCGCGGGCGGCTTCGAGCAGGCGCTCCACCCGCAGGTAGCTGTCGGCCGAGCGCTCGCCGCCCAGGGCAAAGGCCTGGTCGGCCTCGCGCACGTGCAGGGCCTTGGCATCGGGGTCGGCGTAAACGGCCACCGTCTCCAGGCCCAGGGCCCGGGCGGTGTGGATGATCCGGCGGGCGATTTCGCCGCGGTTGGCGATCAGCAGTCGTTTGAACATCAGGCCCTCGTACTTCCATCAGGGGCGCGCCAGGGCGCAGCTTGTTTGCGGGCAAAGGCCTGCAGGCCGGCGGCCGCCTCGGGCCCGCGCAGGGCGCTGGCGAAGGCCTGTGCGGCCTGGTCCAACCAGGCGGGCAGGGGCGGCTGCCCAGCCTGCAGCAAGGCCTTGGTGGCCGCCACGGCGCCCGGGGCGGCGGCGCTCAGGGCCAGCAGGCGGCTGGCCAGACCGGCGTTCAGGTCGGCCACCACCTCGGTCACCAGGCCGTCGGCCAGGGCTTGTTCGGCCGAGTGGCGTTCGCCGCCCAACAGCCAGCGGCGGGCCCGGGCGTCGCCGAGCCGGCGCAGCACAAAGGGGGCGATCTGGGCCGGCACGATGCCCAGCGTCACCTCGGGCGCGGCCAGCACCGCGCCCGGCGTGGCCAGCACCCAGTCGGCGCAGCACACCAGGCCCAGGCCGCCGCCCATGGCGGGGCCGTCCACGGCGGCCAGCAGGGTCTGGGGCAGGGCGCACAGCGCCTCGAGCAGTTGCCCGAACTCGCGGTTCATGGGCACCAGCGGGTCGGGCTGGCCGGGGGCCAGGGCCTGGCCCAGGCTGTTGGCAAAGCCGCCCAGGCTGCCGCCAGCGCAGAAGCTGCCGCCGGCGCCGCGCAGCACCACGGCGCGCAGGGCGGGGTCCAGCGCGGCCCGGGCACAGGCCTGCAGCAGGGCCTGCACCAGTTCGGCCGTCAGGGCATTGCGGCTGGGCGGGTCGTTCAGCACCCAGTGTTCCACCCAGCCCGGGCCCAGGGGCTGGCGCTCGATCAGCAAGTGGGTCATGGCCTGGGCCTCAGCTGCGCGCACGCTTGGCGATGCCCATGATCTTGGCCAGGATGCCCAGCATCACCTCGTCGGCGCCGCCACCGATGGAGCCCAGCCGACCGTCGCGGTACAGGCGGGCCACTTTGTTCTCCCAGGTGAAGCCCATGCCGCCCCAGAACTGCAGGCAGCCGTCGGGGATGCTGCGGTTCAGGCGACCGGCCTTGAGCTTGGCCATGCTGGCCAGCTCGGTCACGTCCTGCCCCTGCACATAGAGTTCGCAGGCGCGGTAGGTGAGGGCGCGCAGGCTCTCCAGCTCGGTCTTCATCTCGGCCAGCTTGAACTGCACCCACTGCTGGTCGGCCAGGGTGGCGCCGAACATCTTGCGTTCTTGGGCCCACTCGATGGTGGCGTTGAGGCAGTTCTCCAGCGACTGCAGGCAACTGGCGGCGGCCCACAGGCGCTCTTCCTGGAACTGCTGCATCTGGTAGATGAAGCCCTGGCCCTCGGCCCCGATCAGGTTGCGCTGCGGCACGCGCACCTCGTCGAAATAGATCAGGCCGGTGTCGCTGCTGTTCATGCCGATCTTCCTGATCTTGCGCGCCACCTCGATGCCTGGGGTGAGGCGGCCGTTGTGGCCCTCGCGCAGGGGCACCATGATCAGGCTCTTGTTCTTGTGCACCGGGCCTTCGCCGGTGTTGACCAGCATGCACATCCAGTCGGCCTGCAGGCTGTTGGTGATCCACATCTTCTGGCCGGTGATGACGTAGTCGTCGCCGTCCTTGCGCGCCACGCTCTTGATGCCGGCCACATCGCTGCCGGCGCCGGGCTCGGACACGCCGATGCAGCCCACCGCATCGCCCGCGATGGCCGGGGCCAGGAACTCGCGGCGCAGTTCGTCGCTGCCGAAGCGCGCCAGCGCCGGGGTGCACATGTCGGTCTGCACGCCAATCGCCATGGGCACGCCGCCGCAGTCGATGTGGCCCAGGGTCTCGGTCATGGCCAGGCCGTAGCTGTAGTCCAGGCCGGCGCCGCCGTAGGCCTCGGGCTTGGTCAGGCCCAACAGGCCCAGCTGCCCCATCTTCTTGAACACCTCGTGGGCCGGAAAGATCTCGGCCTCTTCCCATTCGTCCACATGGGGGTTGATCTCGGTGTCGATGAAGCGCTTGAGCGTCTTCTGGATTTCGCGGTGCTCATGGGTGAATTGCATGGTGTGTCTCCGTTTTTGTCGTTCATGAGAGGGGCGCGACCGGTTGGGGGCTACATGCGGGCCACCCCGAACTGCATCGGCCGCACGGGGCGCGCTTCGGCCTCGGCGCACAGGGCCAGGCACTGGGCCAGCACGGCGCGGCTGTCACGCGGGTCGATCACGCCGTCGTCGAGCAGCAGGGCACTGGTGTGGAACACATCGGCCTGGGCCTCGAACATGGCCACGATCTGCTCGAACTGGGTCTGGGCCTGTTGGGGGTCGGGGGTCTGGCCTTTGCGTGCCAGGGCGGCCTCGGTCACGATCTGCATGGTGCGGGCGGCCTGTTCGCCGCCCATCACTGCAGTGCGCGCCTGCGGCCAGGTGAAGAGAAAGCGCGGCGCATAGCCGCGCCCGCACATGCCGTAGTTGCCGGCCCCGAAGCTGGCGCCGCATTGCAGCGTGATCTGGGGCACGGTGGCGTTGGTCACGGCCTGGATCATCTTGCTGCCGTGCTTGATCATGCCGCCCTGCTCGCTGTCCTTGCCCACCATGTAGCCGGTGGTGTTCTGCAGGTAGACGATGGGGTGGCCCAACTGGCACATCCACTGGATGAAGTGGGTGGCCTTGTTGGCGCCGGCCACATCGATGGGGCCGTTGTTGCTGATGAAGCCCAGCGGCCGGCCTTCGATGCGCGCCTGGGCGCACACGGTGGCGGCGCCGTACAGCGGCTTGAACTCGAGCAGCTCGGAGCCATCGGCCAGGCGGGCCATCACCTCGCGCATGTCGACCGGTTGGCGCAGATCGTCCGAGATCAGGCCCAGCAGGTCGTCGGCGGGGTAGAGCGGGGGCGTGGCCGCCAGGGTTGAGGGCCCCATCGGCCAGTCGATTGCGGCCAGCACCTCGCGCGCCAGGGCCAGGGCGTGGCGGTCGTCTTCGGCCAGGTACTCGCCCAGGCCCGACACACTGCAGTGCATCTCGGCGCCGCCAAGTTCTTCTTCGGTGGCGATCTCGCCGGTGGCGGCTTTGAGCAGCGGCGGCCCGGCCAGAAAGGCGCGCGAGCGCGAGCGCACCATGATCACCACATCGCTGAGGCCCGGCATGTAGGCCCCGCCTGCGGTGCCCGAGCCGTGCTGCACCGTGATCACCGGGATGCCGGCGGCCGACAGGCGCGCCAGGTTGCGGAACAGGCTGCCGCCATGCACAAAGCCCTCGACGCGGTAGCGCATCAGGTTGGCGCCGGCGCTCTCCACCAGGTGCACAAAGGGCAGCCGGTTCTGCAGGGCGATCTCCTGCACCCGCAGGATTTTTTCCAGGCCCATGGGCTGGATGGCACCGGCCTCGATGCCCGAGTCGCTGGCCACCACCATGCAGCGCACGCCCGACACCTGGCCGATGCCGGCGATCATGCCGCCGCCGGGCACCGAGCGGGCCGGGTCTTTCACGTCATGCAGGTAGCCCGCCAGCGTGGCCAGCGGCAGCCAGGCGCTGCCCGGGTCGAGCAGCAGGGCCACGCGTTCGCGCGGCAGCAACTGGCCGCGTTTCTCGAACACCGGGCGCGAGCGGGCCGAGGCGGCGGCGGCCCGGTCTTCCAGGCCGCGCAGCGCGGCGAGCCGGGCCAGCACGGCCTCGCGGCGTTGCAGGGCGGCCGGGGCTTGCGGGTTCCAGCGGGATTCGAACCGGCTCATGGTTGTGGCTCCTGCGTGGCGTGGGCGGGTGAGGGGGTGTTGACGGGGGCGGTCGAGGCGAACACGCGCGGCACCTGGGCCCGGTGAAAGCCGTCAAAGGGGCGCACGGCGGCGCGTTCGCGCTGGGCCGGTGTGGGCACGGCCATGGGCCAGCCCAGGCGGGTCTGGGGCCGGGCGCCGTCGACGCGCAGCGTGCTGCCACTGATGAAGCTGGCGGCCGGGCTCAGCAAAAAGACGATGGCGGCCGACACCTCGGCCTCGTTGCCGAAACGGCCCAGGGGCACGGTCTGGCGCATGGCGCGCAGGTGCTCGGCGGCCTCGGGCGGGTAGTGGTCCATGCCGCTGGAGGCGATGTAGCCCGGGGCCACGGCGTTCACGCGCACCCCGTCAGCGGCCCATTCGAGCGCGGCGGTCTCGGTCAGGCTGACCATGCCGGCCCGCGCCGCGCCGCTGTGGCCCATGCCCGGCATCGAGCCCCAGATGTCGGCCACGATGTTGACGATGGCCCCGCCGTGGGCGGCCATGTGCTGGCGGTAGCACTCGCGCGCCACCAGAAAGCCCCCCGTGAGGTTGGTGTTGACCACGGCCTCCCAGCCTTTGGCCGAGATGCCCGACAGCGGGGTCATGTACTGGCCACCGGCATTGTTGACCAGGCCGTCGACGCGGCCGTGACGGGCCAGCACCCGCTGCACCATGGCCACCACCGCGTCTTCCTGGCGGATGTCGCACAGCTCGGTGCTGGCGCGGCCGCCATCGGCCTCGATCTCGGCCTGCACGGTGGTCAGCTTGTCGGGCTTGCGGCCCAGCAGCACCACCTGGGCGCCCAGGCGGGCCAGTTCGTGGGCGGTGCAGCGGCCGATGCCCGAGCCGCCGCCTGTCACCAGCACCACCTGGTCCTGGAACAGGCCGGGCGCAAAGGCCGATCGGTAGCGGGGCGCGGTGGGGTTGGGGTCGGTGGGGTGGGGCTGAGGGCTCATGGGGTCTCCCGGGTGAACAGGGCCAGGGCCTGCTCGGTGAGCTGGTCCAGCGTCATGCCGCGCTGTGGGTCGAACCACTGCACCGACCAGTTGAGGGCACCGAAGATGAACAGGCGCGCCACCGCCGGCTCGGCCTGCAGCGCACCCTGCTCGGCCAGGGCCTGCAGCACCGGCATCCAGAGGCCTTCGTAGTCGTCTTTGACGCGGGCAATGCTTTTTTGCTGGGCCGGGCTCAGTGAGCGCCATTCGTACAGCATCACCGGGATGAAGTCGCTGTGGGGCCCCAGCAGGATCTCGAAGTGATGCCGCACCAGCACGCGCAGGCGTTCGCGCGGCGAGGCGCTGGGCGGCAGCAGGGCCAGGGCGTTTTTCTGGCTGTGCAGGGCCAGCACCATGCCCTCGTCCATCACCGCGTGCAGCAGGGCGGTCTTGCTTTCGAAATGGTAGAAGGGCGAGCCGCTGTGCATGCCGGCGGCCGCCGCGATGTCGCGGGTGCTGGTGGCATCGAAGCCCTGGGTGCGGAACAGGCGGGCGGCGCCTTCGATGAGGGCACGGCGGCGGTTGCCGTCGTCGAGTTCTTCCACCGTCTTGCGGGGGCGGCCACGCGGGCGGCGGGCTTCGGCGGTTTCGGGCGGGGGGCTGTCAGCGGCAACGGCAGCAGGGGCCGGTGCGGCGGCTTTCCGGGGGGATTCCAGTGGGGATTTGGGGGTCGCGCGGCGGCGTGCAGGGGCTTCCATGCACGGCACGATAACAAAACCTTTTATTTATAGCAAGCAGATGCTTTGTGAAAATAAAAGGATCACCCGATGGATCAGCGCAGGGGCCGTTGGCTCAGTTCGCGCACCGTCTCCTGCAGCACGCGCGCATCGGCGCTGGCACGGTGGCGCTGCAGTTGCAGGCGCTGGGCCACGGCCTGGCGCGTGGCATCCCAGTGCGCCAGCCGGGCCTCGTCGAGCAGCACGAACAGGTTGTCGAGGCGAAAGCTGGGCAGCAGGTCGGCCGCCTCATAGAGCCGGCCCAGCCAGCTGTAATCGTGGGCCCAGCCATCGGTGTAGACCGTCAGGCCGCGCAGGCGCCGGTTCAGCAGCTCGGCGATGTCGCGGCAGGATCGGCCGTGGCGCAGCAGGCCATCTTGCGTGATGCCATGCACCAGCGCGGCCGCGGGGTCCCAGTGCAGCCAGCCCGGCTCGGGCCGGACCAGGCTGCACCAGGCCTCGCCATCGGGCAGCACAAAGCCGACCTCGATGGGGTAGCTGCCGCGCCCGAATCCGGAGGCTTCGATATCGATCACGGCGGGGACCAGGGTGGCCTCCTCCAGCGTGGCGTCTGCGTGCATGCCTCGCTCCTCCCTTTGTTGGTTTGAAGGGTCGCATTTGCGGCCCTGCACAGGGGTTAGCAACTTTGGGGCCTGCCCGGGGGGCGGGTCAGGGTTGGAAGCCGGACTTGCGCACCACCGGTGTCCACTGGGCCGCATAGGCCGTGAGCATGCGCCGGGTCTGTTCGGCGGTGCTGCTGACGGGTTCCATGTCGGCTGCGGCAAAGCGGGCCTGCAGGTCTTTCTGGGCCATGGCCGCGGTGACTGCGGCGGCGATGCGCTGGGCCCGGGCCGCCGGCAGGTTGGCCGGGGCGTAGAGCACGTTCCAGCCCAGGGCCGACAGCTTGAGCCCGACATCGCGGAAGGTGGGCACCGTGGGCAGCGAGGCGGCGCGCTCCTCGCTGGACACCGCCAGGATGCGGAGCTTGCCGGTCTTGTGCAGAGGCTCCAGGGCGTCCAGCGTGTCCACCGCCACGGGCACGTGGCCGCCCATCAGGTCGTTGAGCAAGGGGGCGGAGCCGCGGTAGCCCACGATGGGCAGGTTCAGGCCGAGCTGCTCGCCCAGCATCAGGGCGAAGAAATGCGGCAGGCTGCCGGTGGCCGGCACGCCCGCGGCCACCTTGTCCTGGTTGGCCGTCATCCAGGCGCGCAGGTGGGCGAACTCGCGCACCGGCACCCCAGCGCCCACGGCCAGGCCGAAGGCGTAGCGGGTGATCTGCGACACGGGTCGGTAGTCCTTGTCGGGGTCGTAGCCCACATCCTTGAACACCAGCGGGGCCACCAGCATGGTGGCGGGGTTGGCCAGCAGCAGCTGGTTCTGGCCTGAGCTGTCGCGCCACAACTGCTGGGCGGCCAGCCGGCCGCCGGCACCGACGTGGTTCTCGACGATCACGGGCACGCCCAGGCGCGGGGCCAGGGCGTCGCCCAGCAGGCGCGCGGCGCGGTCGGAGGTGCCCCCTGCGGGGTAGGGCACGACGATCTTCAGGGTGCCGCCTTCCAGCGGCGCTTCGGCGCGGGCTGCGCCGATCAGGCCTGCGGCACCCAGCAGGCTCAGTGCTTGCAGGGTCTGGCGGCGGTCCAGGGTTGGACTTGGCTTGTGCATAAGGGCTCCAAGGTTTCAGTGCAGCTAGGAATGTAAGCGCATGTCACCCCCCTGCCGGGCCGGGATAACCAGTCCCTGCAGCACCCGCTCCAGTCTTGCGCTAGAGCTCGAAGCCCACCCACAGCAGCATGCCCTCCAGCAGGTCGCGCACCAGGCCCGGGGGCTGGGCCCGGTAGGGGCGGGCACTTTGCCGTTCGTGCTCGAACCAGGCGGCAAAGCGCTGCACGTCGTGGGCGGACTGGAAGGCCACCATCAGCTCGTAGTTGAGGAACAGGCTGCGGCTGTCCAGGTTGGCCGAGCCGGCCAGGGCCAGACAGTCGTCGACCACCGCGAGCTTGGCATGCAACATGCCCGGCAGCAGCCAGACCTGGCCGCCGGCCTGCACCAGGGCGCGCAGGGCCCGGGCCCGGGCCACATCAGACAAGCGGTGGTTGGACCGGGCCGGCAGCAGCAGTTCGACCTGCACCCCGCGCCGCGCCGCCAGGCACAGGGCGTTGAGCAGGGCCGGGTCGGGCACAAAGTAGGGGGTGACCAGGCACAGCCGGTGGCTGGCCCGGTAGGCCGCCGTGAGCAGCATGGCGTACACGGTGTCGTCGGCCTGGTCGGGGCCTGAGGCCACCCACTGCGCCTGCCCGGTGAGGGCGGGGGTGCTGGCCTGGGGCGGCTGCGCCGGGCTGGGCGGCGCGCGGCGCCCGCTGGCAAAGGCCCAGTCGTGCTCGAACTGCCAGTGGGCCTGGGCCACCAGCGGGCCTTGCACATCAAAGCTCAGGTCGCGCCAGGGGGCTTGGCCGGCTTCACCCTCGAAATACTCGGCCGCCAGATTGCGCCCGCCGCACCACAGCCGGGCTTGCGGGCCCCCGGCGTCGGCCACCACCAGCTTGCGGTGGTTGCGCAGGTTGATGCGGCCCTTGAGGGGTGAATGCAGCGGCGGCACGAACAACACCAGCTGGCCGCCCGCCTGGGTGAAGCGGCTGAGCCGGGGGCGGCCGGCCATCAGGCTGCCCAGGCCGTCGAGCAGCAGGCGCACGCGCACGCCGGCCACGGCCTTGGCGCACAGGGCGTCGATCACGGGGGTGCCCAGGGCATCGTCCTTGAGGATGAAGGTGGCAATGTCCAGGCTGTGGCGGGCGCCTTCGATGACGCTCAGCAAGGCTTGCCGGGCCTCGTGGCCGTCGGCATGCAACTGGAGGCTGTGGTAGCCCGAGGGGCTGGCCTGGCCCAGGGCCAGCAAGGTGTCGCAGACCCAGCGCTGGCCTGTGTCGCCAGCCAGGGGGGCATCGGCTGGCGGGGGGCTCTTGGGTGGCGGCGTGGGGCGCTGGCGCTTGCGTGAGCCGAAGGTCAGGTAGGCCGGCAAGGCCACGTAAGGCATCAGCAGGATGAAGAACACCCAGGCGATGGCCGCCGTGGGGTGGCGGCGCTGGCGCATCACATGCGAGGTGACCACATAGATCAGCACCGACACCACCGTGACCAAGCCGTGCAGGGTCAGCCAGTCGAAGGGGGTGAGAACGAACAGCATGAAAGAGGCCCAGGGTTGCGGCGCATTCTAGGCGCGGCCAGTGGCGGGCCGCCGTGTTGTCACACCTGCTTGCGTTTGGCGGGCCGGTTGGTGGGGTGTTTCACAGCAGGCAGTAGTCGACCGGTTGCAATGGGGGCGGCAGGTCGGTCTCGCCCAGGGCTTCGCGCAGGTGGATCTCGATGTGGCGGCACAGCGCCTCCAGCGGCAGGTCGTTGGGCAGCAGGCCGAAGGGCTCTTCGATCTCATCGCCCAGGGCGTCCAGGCCGAAGAAGGTGTAGGCCACGATGGCCACCACCACCGGGGTCATGAAGCCCAGGGTGTCGACCAGACCGAAGGGCAGCAAAAAGCAATAGGCGTAGGCCGTGCGGTGCAGCAGCAGGGTGTACGAGAACGGCACCGGGGTGTTCTTGATGCGCTCGCACGAGGCGGCGGCCGAGGTCATGGCCGACAGCGTGGCATCGATGTGCACCAGCTCATTGGGTCCGAGCAGGCCGGCGCGGCGGCAGGCGGCGAGATCGGCGCCCATGCGCATCATCAGGGCCTGCGGCTTGTTGCTGCTGGGCGCCACGGCCGCCCATTCTTCGGCGGTGACCAGGGCCTGCAGGTCGCGCGGGTCGCCCCCGTTGCGCAGCAGCAGGCGCAGCGCGTGGCAGAAGGCACCGGCCCGCAGCACCATGGTGCGCCGCGGGTCGGGCTGGCCCGCAGGCGGGGCGTCGATCAGGTGCAGGCATTGGCGTGCCAGGTTGCGGCTGCGCAGCACCAGCTCGCCCCACAGCTTGCGCGCCTCCCAGTAGCGGTCGTAGGCGGCGGTGTTGCGAAAACCCAGAAAGATGGCCAACGGCAGGCCGATCAGCGAAAACGGGATCGCCGTGAGCGTGACCTTGGTGTGGAACAGGGCCCCGTGGGTGATCGTGACCACGGTCGCCAGCAGGATGTTGAAGGCCAGCACACGGAAGATGCGCGGCATGATCGAGCCGCGCATCAGCAGGAAGAGCTTGAGCCCATTGGGCCGGTCGCGGACGATCATGCCCGTGACCCGGTCAGCCGGGCCCCGAACCGTGCCGGGGTCTGATTCATCATCACATCTTGCCTGTTTCGAGGAAGCGGCTGTGCCAGCTCAGGGCCTCGTTGAGCAGGTGGGGCGTGTGCAGGCCCGACGAGCTCTTGGCGGCGCGGTCCAGGTAGTCCTGCAGCTGGGGCCGGAAGCTGGGGTGGGCGCAGCGTTCCACGATCAGTTTGGCGCGCTCCGTGGGCGCCAGGCCACGCAGGTCGGCCAGGCCCTGCTCGGTGACGATGATCTCGACATCGTGCTCGGTGTGGTCCACGTGCGAGACCATGGGCACGATGCAGGAGATGGCGCCGTCCTTGGCCACCGAGGGCGTGACGAAGAAGGACAGGTAGGCGTTGCGCGCAAAGTCGCCCGAGCCGCCGATGCCGTTCATGATGCTCGAACCCATGATGTGGGTGGAGTTGACGTTGCCGTACAGGTCGGCCTCGATCATCGCGTTCATGGCGATCACGCCCATGCGGCGCACCAGTTCGGGGTGGTTGCTGATCTCTTGCGGGCGCAGCACGATGCGCTCGCGGTAGAAGTCGATGTTCTGGTTGAAGTCTTCGGTGGCCTGCGGGCTCAGCGACAGCGCGGTGGCCGAGGCAAAGCTCAGCTTGCCCGAGCGCACCATGTCGAGCATGCCGTCTTGCAGCACTTCGGTATAGGCGGTCAGGTTCTCGAACGGGCCTTTGTTGAGGCCGGCCAGCACGGCGTTGGCGATGTTGCCCACACCCGACTGCAGCGGCAGCAGGTTGGCCGGCAGGCGACCCTGCTTCACTTCGTGCTTCAGAAAGTCGATGATGTGCGCGGCGATCTGTTCGGACACGGCGTCAGGCGCGGCAAACACCGAGTTGCGGTCGGACTGGCGGGTGCGCACGACCGCAATCACCTTGGCCGGGTCGCAGCGCAGATAGGGTTCACCGATGCGGTCGCTGGGGTGGGTCAGGGGGATGGGCTTGCGGTTGGGCGGCAGTTGGGTGCCGTAATAGATGTCGTGCATGCCTTCCAGGCCGGCACTCTGCAGTTCGTTGACCTCGAGGATGACCTTGTCGGCCTGGTCCAGCCAGGTCTTGTTGTTGCCCACCGAAGACGAAGGGATCAGGCGCCCGTCGGGCAGGATGCCTGCCACCTCGACCACGGCCACGTCCAGGTGCCCCAGGAAGCCGAACCAGGCCATCTGGGCCACGTGCGACAGGTGCATGTCGATGTAGCGCACCTGGCCGTTGTTGATCAGCTTGCGCAGGGTCGGGTCGGATTGGTAGGGCAGGCGCTTTTCGATGCCGTTGACCTTGGCCAGGGCGCCGTCCAGTTCAGGGGCGGTGGAAGCCCCGGTCCACAGGCCGATGCGTGCCTCGGTGTGGCCCGCTGCATGGCAGGCGGCCAGGCGTTCTGCCAGGGCCTGCGGCACAGCCTTGGGGTAGCCGGCCCCGGTGAAGCCGCTCATGCCGACGTTGGCGCCCAGGGGAATCAGGGCGGCGGCTTCTTCGGCGCTCATCACCTTGGACAGAAGTTCGGGGCTGCGGATGCGGTCGGTCGGGCTCATGCGGTCAGGTCTCCAGTCGGTTTGCTGGCGTCTGGGATTGCGCCAGAAGCGCGGGAGTCTAGCAGGCAGAAACTTACAAATTGGTAGAAACCCTTGCTGTTTCCTGAACAACATTTGCCCAAATGGGTTTTATTGAAAAGACATATTAGATGAACGAAGAATTATTTTGAGATCAAAATAGACAGACTTGACGCTGAGTTGTTGTTGGACAGCGCAGTCTCGTCTTTTTATTTAATCGATGATGAATCAACAAAAAAAGGTTCTCATGTCACATTCTTTGAAGCCGTCCCGGCCGGCTTGGCGCCGCCTGCTTGCCCCGCTGTGCCTGATCGCTGCGGGTTGGGTGAGCGGCCTGGCTGCCCCGGCCCAGGCCGGGGAGCCCGCCGCACTGCGGCCGATTGAACGGCTGGATCTGCCACGCTACCTGGGCACCTGGTATGAGGTGGCCAAGTTTCCGAACCGTTTTCAGAAACAGTGCGTGGCCGACACCCGGGCCGAGTACCAGAGCACCCCGGAGGGGGCGGTGCGCGTCGTCAACCAATGCCGGTTGGCCGACGGCAGCGTCGAAAAAGCCGTAGGACAAGCGCGCCAGATCGGCGCGGCGGATTCACCCCGGCTGCAGGTGCGTTTCGCGCCGGCCTGGCTGTCCTTCATTCCGGCCGTGTGGGGGGATTACTGGGTGATCGACCTCGATGAGGGCTACCAACTGGCGGCGGTGAGCGAGCCCCGCCGCGAGTACCTGTGGGTGTTGTCGCGCACACCCAGTGTGCCGGCGCCGGTCTACGAGGCCTTGCTCAAGCGCCTGGCCGCACAGGGGCTGGACGTGGGGCGCCTGGAGCGCTCGCCGCAGGGCTCGGCCCCTTGAACGGCCTTTGAGCCCCCGGGAAACGATCAGGGCTTCACGTAGTCCGACACCACCTTCCAGCGCCCGTCCTGGATCTGTGAGATCCGGCTGAGGTTGTTGCCCAGGCGCTTTTGCGGGCCGAAGCTGGCCTCGGGGCTGCCGAAGATGTCGGGCGGGATGACCATACTGTCCATGGCCTTGATGAAGCTGTCGGTGCTCAGGTTGGGGCCAGCCTTCTGGGCCGCGCGGATGAAGGCGTCCACCGCGTTGTAACCATAGACCGAGAACACGGTGGGGTCTTCGTTGAACTTGGTCTTGTACTTGTTGGCCCAGAAACGGATCGGCTGCGCGGCCTCGTCCAGGTAGGGGTGCTGCACCGTCATGGTGGCGTACAGCCCGTCCATGGGCTTGCCGCCCAGCTTGTGGATCAGGTCGGTGTAGGCGGCGCTCGACCCGAGGAAGGTGGGGTTGAAGCCGATCTTGCGCGATTCGCCGATGGCGCCGATGGTCTCGCGGATGATGGTGCCCAGCACCACGAAGTCGCAGTTGGCGGCCTTGAGCTTGGCCACCTGCGACGAGAAATCGGTGGCCCCGCGCTTGTACGAGGTCTTTTCGGCAAAGTCGCTGCCCATGGCCTTGAGGGCCGCCTCGCCGCCGCGCAGCACTTCCAGGCCGAACTCGTCGTCCTGGTACAGGGCGCACACCTTCTTGGCCTGCTTTTCCTTGATCAACTGCGGCGCGGCCAGCCGGATCTGGTCGTAATAGGTGGCCGCGAACGAGTACTTGAGGCGGTGGAAGGGCTCGTACATCTCACGCGCGGCGGTGACCGGGAAGAAGTTGATCACGTTCTTGTCGAACTGCACCGGCATGGCCGCCAGGTTCTGGGCCGTGCCGATGTGCGCCACCATGGCGAAGATCTTGTCCTGGTTGACGAGCTTTTGGGCCGCCAGCACCGCCTTCTTGGGGTCGTAGCCCGAGTCTTCCACCAGCAGCTTGATCTTGCGGCCGTTGACACCGCCTTGTTCGTTGATCTCGTCCACCCGCAGCATCATGCCCAGGCGGTCCTGCTTGCCGAAGCCGGCCAGCGGGCCGGACAGGTCCTGGATCGATCCAAGCACGATGGTGTCTTTGCTCACCCCCTGGCTCTGGGCCAGGGCGGCGGTGGCGCTGAGGGTGAGCACGGCGAAGGCCGGGGCGAAACGTCTCTTCATGCGGGTCTCCTTTGGGGGTGTGTCCGTTATACGGCCCGGCCCTGCCTGCGCCACCGGCACTTTCCCTAGGACGGATGGGGATGTCGGGCGCTTGCCGATAATGGGTGTTTTGTCTGAACGCTCCACGCATGCGGTTTTCAATCCCTGACCCCCTCCGCCCGGCCCGCCTGGCCAGTGCCTTGCGTGAGCATTGGCGCCGCGTGTTGGCCTGGGGGGCGCTGGCGCTGGCCCTGCTGTCGGTGCTGACCTTGGTGGCTGGCGTGCTGATGTACCCGAACCTGCCGGACACCAGTGCCCTGTCCAACTACCAGCCCAAGCAGCCCCTTCGGGTGTACACCGCCGATGGGGTGGAGATCGGTGGTTTCGGCAGCGAACGACGCGTGTACCAGCGCATCGGCCAGATCCCCCAACTGATGCGCGACAGCCTGCTGGCGGTAGAGGATTCGCGCTTCTACCAGCACCACGGCATCGACCCCATCGGCATTGCGCGCGCCTTGGGCTCCATCGTCACAGGGGGGCGGCTGCAGGGGGCCTCCACCATCACGCAACAGGTGGCCCGCACCTTCTTTCTGAACCGTTCGCGCAGCCTGGGCCGCAAGTTCAAGGAGGCCTTGCTGGCGCTGAAGATCGAGTCCCAGCTCAGCAAGGACCAGGTGCTGGAGCTGTACATGAACCAGATCTACCTGGGCTCACGCGCCTACGGTTTCGAGGCGGCGGCGCAGACCTACTTCGGCAAGACGCTGGCGGCGCTGACGCCGGCCGAGTGCGCCATGCTGGCCGGCCTGCCGCAGAACCCCTATTTCGTGAACCCGATCCGCAACCCCGAGCGGGCCCGCGCGCGGCAGCTGGTGGCGCTGTCGCGCATGCGTTCGCAGGGCGTGATCAACGAGGCGCAGTACCAGCAGGCCAAGGAGCAGAAGCTGGTCATCCGCAAGCTCAATGAGGTGGATGTGCATGCCGAGTACGTGGCCGAGATGGCCCGCCAGCAGGTGTATGCGCAGTTTGGCGAGCTCAGCTACACCACCGGCCTGAAGGTCGACACCACCCTGCGTGCCGACGAGCAGGAGGCCGCCTACAAGGCCTTGCGCCGCACCTTGATCGAGCGCGAGCTGCGCCAGGCCTGGCGTGGCCCTGAAGGCGAAGAGACCCTGGCGGCCAGTCTGGCCGACACCGATCCTGCGGTGGCCCAGACCTTGTCCGACTACGACGATGACGATGAGCTGCGCGTGGCCATCGTGACCCAGGCTGCGCCGAAGGCAGCCACGGTGGTGCTGGCCTCGGGAGAGGTTCTTCACCTGGATGGGGCTGCTCTGCGCCAGATCCAGCCGGGGTTGGCGGCCAACGCGTCCAACAAGCTGCGCGTGCGCCGCGGCGCGGTGCTGCGGGTGCTGAAACAGGGCAAGGGCTGGGTGCTGACCCAGTGGCCCGAGGCCGAGGGCGGCCTGGTGGCGCTGGACCCGGCCAACGGCGATGTGCGTGCGCTGGTGGGCGGCTTTGACTTCCATCGCAACCAGTTCAACCACGTGACCCAGGGCTGGCGCCAGCCGGGCTCCAGCTACAAGCCCTTCATCTATGCCGGGGCCATGGAGCGCGGCGTGCAGCCCGAGACCCTGGTCAATGACGCACCTTTGAGCAACGTGGGGGATTGGTCGCCCGAGAACGACGACGGCAGCACCGATGGCCCCATCACCGTGCGCCAGGCGTTGATCCGCTCCAAGAACCTGGTGTCGATCCGGCTGCTGCAGCTGCTGGGCCCGCAGGCCGCGCGTGAGTGGACCAGCCGCTTCGGCTTCGACCCCGAACGCCAGCCCGACAACCTGACCCAGGCCCTGGGGTCGGGCTCGACCAACCCGATGCAACTGGCCGGTGCCTATGCCGTGATCGCCAACGGGGGCTTGAAGGTCAAGCCCCAGTTCATCCGCCGCATCAGCGACGCGGCCGGCAAGACGGTGTTTGAGGCACCCGAGATCACACTCACCGAGGCCGATCGCGTGGTGCCGCAGCGCAACACCTTTCTGATCGCCAGCCTGCTGCAGGACGTGGCCCGGGTCGGCACCGGCGCCCGCGCACAGGCCGCGCTCAAACGCCCCGATCTGTATGGCAAGACCGGCACCACCAACGATGTGGTGGATGCCTGGTTTGCCGGCTTCCAGCCGCGCATCGCCGCCGTGGCCTGGGTGGGCTACGACACCCCGCGCAGCCTGGGCAGCCGTTCTTCGGGTTCGGCCCTGGCCTTGCCGGCCTGGATCGACTTCATGAGCACGGCGCTCAAGAACGTGCCGGTGCAGGAGCTGCAGCCCCCCGAGGGCGTGGTGCGGGTCAATGGCGACTGGCGCTATGCCGAGTGGGCCGAGGGCGGCTTCATCCGCTCGCTGGGGCTGGAGGATCAGATCGTCAGCCCGGCCCTGGCGCTGAGCCCGCCGGTGCCACTGGTGCCCGTGGTGGGGCCTGGGCCGGTGGTGCCCGTCGAAGTGCCGGCCACACCCGCTCGTTGAGCATCGGGCCTGCCCAGCACCGTTTTACAATCTCGCGGCCCGGTTCGCCCTGGCCGACGGTGCCAACGCTGGGAGGACTCTGAAGCCCGGAGCCTAGGCGGGGGGTACCGGCGTCACTGATGTTGAAGGGTTCTCAGTCTTGTCGACGACAGAAAAACAAATGGCGACCGTCCAGGCGCCACAAGGACAGCACCGCTTTCTCTGGATCACCCATGCCTTGGGGGGCGGGGTGGAGCGCCATGTAGCCGATCTGCGCGCGCTGCTGGCGGGTCGGGCCCGCATCGATGTGCTGCGCCCCGCCGGTGCCGGTCTGGTCCGCCTGGAGCGCGCCGAAGGCGGTGAAGAGGTTTTGAACGCCGCATCCTGGCCGCGCCTGGCGGCGGTGCTGGCCGGGCAGGGCTACAGCCGGCTGCACATCCACCACGTCGACGGTTTCGGGGCCGATGTGCTCGATCTGCCCGGCTTGCTGGCCCTGCCTTACGACGTCACGCTGCACGACTACCTGGCGTATTGCCCGCTGTACAACCTGTCCACGCCCGAAGGCGGCTACTGTGGCGAGCCGGATCTGGCGGGCTGCCAGCGCTGCCAGCAAGGGCGACCGCATGCCTGGGGTCTGCCGGTGGCCACCTGGCGTGCTCTCATGCACCGCCTGCTGGCCGATGCCGACCGCGTTCTGGCGCCCTCGAACTTCGTGGCCGAGCGGGTGTTGAGCCATTTCCCCGATCTGCGCATCACCGTGCTGGCGCATCCGCCGCGGGCTGAATGGCTGGCCGCCCCCGTTCGCAGTGCCCGTGTGGTGCTGATCGGGGGCTTGACGCGCTTCAAGGGGCTGGATGTGCTGCGCCGTTGCGCCGAAGCAGCCCGCCAGCAGATGCTGCCGCTGGAGTTCACCCTGCTGGGCGCCCCCGAGACCCCGATCGACGAGACCCCGGTGTTGCCGATCCAGCTGCGGGGTCCCTACGACGACGCGGATCTGCCGCATCGCCTGGCGCTGGAGCGCGCCGATGTGCTGTGGTTCCCCGGGCCTTACCCCGAGACTTACGCCTACACCCTGGATGTGGCACTGGCCTCGGGCCTGCCCATCGTGGCCAGCGCGCGCGGCGCCTTGATCGAACGCCTGGCGCAACACCCGGGCGCGCGCCTCTTGCCGGCCGACAGTCCGGCCGAGGTCTGGAACCAGGCCTTGCTGCAAGCGGTGCGCCCGCACCACCCGGCCCCGGGCGAGGCCGAGCCCTGGCTTGACCTGCCGGCCCAGGCCCGCCTGCGGCAGGCCTACGCCGACAAGCTGATGCAGCCACTGGCCGGTTTTGAGCCCGGTGTGCCCCTGCGTCCCTTGCCTGATCTTTCTCCGCTGCGTGCCACTGTCCCTGCCGGTGTCGATCTGCCCTTGCAGGCCTTGTACGACTACGGCGTGCGCTGCGGGCATCGCCAGGCGCGTGAAGTGCTGCAGCAGCGCCTGGTTGAGGTGGAGGTGCAACAGGCCTTGCTGGCGCGTGCCAGTGAAGCGGCCGGCAGGCCCTGGCACGAGGTCTTCAACACCTACCTCGAGGACCTGCGCCAACTGCGCGAACAGTTGGATCAGGCTCGGCAGCAGGCTCTGCAGCAGGCGCAGGAAGCCCAGGCGAAACTGTCTGCCCAGCAGGCGGAGACCCGCCGCGTGGAGCGCCAGTTCGAATCCCGTGGCCAGGACCTGGTGCGCAGCCAGGCCCGCATTGAGGAACTTGAGCAAAGCACCTCCTGGCGCGTCACCCGGCCACTGCGCTTTGTCAGCCGGGTGCTCAAGGCCTTGCGTTCGCGGGCGGGCACAGCCCGTCGTCAAGGTCGGCGGGCTGTCGAGCGCCTGCCCATGATGCTGCGCATCCTGCGCACCGAGGGGCCGGCGGCCCTGGTGCGCCGCATCAACGACAAGGTCAATGCCCCCGCTTACCAGGCGCCCCAGCGCCCGGCCCCTGCGCAGGCCGAGATTGCTCCCTTGAGCCTCGCCACCTGCCCATCCGACCGCGTGCCGCGTTACTCGATCGTGATCCCGGTCTACGAGCAGCACCTCTATACCTTCAACTGCCTGAAGAGCCTGGGCGAGCACACCGACCTGTCGGATGTCGAGATCATCGTCGTCGACGATGCCTCGCCCAACCCGGCGGCCCAGGCCCTGCCGGATCTGCAGGGCGTGCGCCTGGTGCGCAACCCGCAGAACCTGGGCTTCATCGGCAGCTGCCACCATGGTGCCGACCTGGCGCGGGGTGACATGCTGGTCATGCTCAACAACGACACCCAGGTCACGCCGGGCTGGCTGGCCGCGTTGCAATGGGTGTTCGACACCCGCTCCGATGCAGGCCTGGTGGGCGCGCGACTGGTCTATCCCAACGGCACGCTGCAAGAGGCCGGTGGCATTCTCTGGCAGGACGGCTCGGCCTGGAACTGGGGCCGTGGCGACGACCCGGAGCGCCCCATCTACAACTACCTGCGTGAGGCCGACTACTGCTCGGGAGCCTGCCTGGCCATCATGCGCAGCGATTGGGTGGCCCTGGGCGGTTTCGACCGCGCCTACACGCCCGCCTATTACGAAGACACCGATCTGGCCTTCCGCGTGCGCGCCGCAGGCCAGCGGGTGTATTACCAGCCGCAGTGCACCATCGTGCATTACGAGGGCATCAGCTCGGGCACCGATGAAACCCAGGGGGTGAAGCGGCACCAGGTGATCAACAAAGAGGTGTTCTTCAAACGTTGGGAGGGCGTGCTCAAGCACCACCGTCTCAACGGTGTGGAGCCGCAGCGCGAGGTGGACCGCGAAGCGCGGGCCCGTGTGCTGGTGGTCGAGGCCTGCATGATCACCCCTGATCAGGATTCGGGCTCGGTGCGCATGCTGGCCATGCTGGAGCTGCTGGTCGAGCAGGGCTGCAAGGTCAGCTTTGTGGCCGACAACCTCGAATGCCGCCAGCCCTATGTGGCCCAGCTGCAGCGGGCCGGGGTCGAGGTCTGGTTTGCCCCCTACATCAACTCGGTGGCCCAGTTGCTGGAGCAGCGCGGCAAGCTGTACGACACCATCCTGTTCTGCCGCCACTACATCGCTGCGCCCTATATGGGGCGCATCCGCGAGTGGGCTCCTCAGGCCCGCATCGTGTTCGACACGGTCGACCTGCACTACCTGCGTGAGCAGCGCCTGGCCGAGCTGGAGAACTCATCGGCCCTGATGGGCACGGCACTCAAGACCCGCGAGCAGGAACTGGGCGTGATCCGCGCCTGCGACGTCACGCTGGTGGTGAGCCCGATCGAACTCGGTGTGCTGGCCCAGGAGGTACCGGGCGCCGATGTGCGCATCCTGTCCAACATCCACGAGGTCGAGCCGGCCGGGCCCAGCTATGCCGAGCGCGAGGGCCTGCTCTTCATCGGCGGCTTCCGCCACCCGCCCAACATCGACGCCGTGGAGTGGTTCCTGGCCGAGGTCTGGCCCCGGGTGCATGCGCGCCTGCCCGAGCTGGTCTTCACTGTGGTGGGCAGCCACATGCCGGCGCGCATCCAGGCCATGACGGGCCCGGGCGTGAACATCGTGGGCTATGTGGAAGACGTCAACCCGCTGATCGCGCAGGCCCGAATCTCGGTGGCACCGCTGCGCTACGGCGCGGGCGTCAAGGGAAAGGTCAACCAGGCCATGGCCCACGGCCTGCCGGTGGTGGCCACCGGCGTGGCCTCTGAAGGCATGGGGCTGCGCCCCGGCGTGGACCTGCTGGTGGCGGACGACCCTCAGACCTACGCCGACGAGATCGTGCGCCTTTATGGGGATGAGGCGCTCTGGAACAGCCTGGCCGCGAACGGACGGGCCAACATCCAGCGCCATTTCTCACGCGCCAATGCCGCCAAGGCCCTGGCCGGGCTGGTGGCGCCGCGCACCCCACACTGAGAAGCCGTTCAGGTCATTCCGGCCTGCGAGCGGCCGGCCAGGGCCCGGTTCAAGGCCCGCACCGGCTCCAGGTAGGGGCCCGGTGCGCCAAATTCGTCGCGTACCCGCAGGCGTTGCACAAAGCCATGAAAGTACACCCCGCGCAGCGCCATGGCGTGCGGACCGTGGTTGACCAGGGTGATTCTGGCTTGTTGCCAGTTCACCAGCCGGCCTGGTATGGTGAAACGGAGCTCTCCGGAGGCGAGCCATGTCCCGGTCAACGATTGACCATCGAACAGGGCCTGAAGGGTCGTGTCGTGTGCGGGGTTGTCCAGCACCACATCGCACTGGAAATCGCGGTAGGCGCCTTGAACGGCCTGGGCCCGCATTTCAGGTTGAAAGACCTGACTGAGACGGGCGCCTGGGCGCAGCACTGCCAGCGCCGGGTTGGTGGTGAACATGACATCGTCCAGCGCGTCGACCTCCCAGGCCGCACCTTGGCGCTGGAAGCTGGGATTCACGAGCCAATTTTCACGGTAGTCCCGGTAGGCCCACAGCCAGTAGCCTGACGCCTCTTGGTGGATCAGTTCTGCGCTGCCAGAGATGAAGGCTTGCATCTCGTCGTCACGGATGCGGGCGTTGTGGCTCGCGAAATCCAGTGTTTCGTCGGTGAAGTTGAACTGGTCGATGATGGGCCGCCGCTGGCCTTTGAAGCGCCGTAACAGGTGGCGCAGCCCGTCCTGCGCCGTTTGGGCGCTGATGCGTTCCCCCTGATTGGCCATGCCATAGAAGGGCCCCCAGTAAAGATAGCGGGGCCCATACCAGTCGTCGAACAGGTCGAAGTGGACCCACTCCGTCGCGCCACGCGGGCCAGGAACCGGGTAGGCATCCACGCGCACCTCTATCCCCAGTTCGGGGAAGTGGGGCGCACAGGCGCCGAGCACGCGTTCGCGCAACACGTGGTCAAAGAACGCGATCCACAGCCGCATGCCGGGGCTGTTGTGTGGGGGCACCCCCCAAACGCCACTTTCGCAGGGCAGGTTCAGTTCCTCGGCCTGCTGGCTGCGCTGTTGCTGGCGTATCCATTCTGAAAATCCGGAATCGCGACCTACGCGCATGCGGGCCTCGTTGTTCCAGCTTGGCGGGCCCTGAAAGCAGGGCCAGAAGTCTTCCCAGGTCAAAAGGGCGCCTGCCCAGGCTGGGTGGGCACACACAGCCGTGGCGAGAGACTGCGCCTGTCGGCCCAGGCGAGTCACGCCCTCTTCGGGCTGGTGCAACAAGGCGTACTGACGATCATGCCGGATGGCCTCCTGGGTGGCCACCGGGCTGTGGGCATAGAACAGCCGTCCCTTGACTTTCAAGCCAGCATGGCCGGCCTGGTCCATCAGTGTCAGCAGTCGCTCGAGGTACCAGGGGTGCAGATCAAACTGATCTGGATGTTCGAACAGCGCGTGCCAGGGGAGCAGCAGACAGACGGTGTCAAACCCATCGTCGCGGATGCACTGAAACTCAGTTCGCAGGTCCTCGGGTCGATAGGCATCCAGGAAGGAGATCGGATCATGAGCGCTGAAGAAGTGCACCCCCCTGGGGCAGGCCGCCGCGAGCAAAGGGTCGTCAGTTGCAGGCAGTTCCGAGGCGGGTGCGCGCAGCGATGGCCACACGAAGTTTTTAAGTGCTCGGAGGATGGCTTTCAAGTGTGGGCGCTTGGTTGAGTCAAATTTCAAGGTCACAGTGAGTGAATGCCCGCATAGGAATCTGGGGGGTGGATCTTAGCGCTTGCTCAGCCAAGCGGCTCTTTTCCACGGCTGTCGTGTCGTGTGTTCTTGATGGTGCGTGACACAATTTTGTCATCTTCAGCTTCTTCATAGGGTTCTGTTGCGTCGCTTCGGCGCTGCGTTGACCTCCCGCTTCCATTCTTCAGAATGATTTTTTTTGGCGGCCTTGCTCGCCATTGAATTCTTTTGACTGGTCACACTGTCTCCGATTCGAAGCTCCACCTGCTGACCCGGGTAACAGGGCAGATCCGCAAGTTGTTGGGCCTGCGCACCGGGGTGAAGGCTCCCGTGTCCTTCAGCCGTGGCGTGCACTATTTCGGCAGCCATGACCCCGTGAGCTTTCTGGATGCCTTCAGGCCGGAAGAGGTTCGTGCGGATTTTCAGGCCATCCGCGGCGATGGCTTTGACACCGTCTGCCTGCTGCTGCCCTGGCATGCCTTGTTTCCGGATGCGGCCAGCCCCGAGTTGGACCCATGGCACGCCCAACGCCTGGACCACCTGCTGTCTGAAGCCGGCCGAGCAGGCCTGCGCGTGCATGGGCGTTTGTTCTATGCCTACAGCTCGGATGTCACGGCAGAGGTGTCCCATCATGAGCGGCAGCTGGCTTTTTTGCTCTGCCCCGCCAGGTCCATGGCGCGGATGAAGGCCCAGGCTGATCACTTGGTGCGGCGGGTGACTCGGCACAAGGCTTGGGCCGGTGGCTTTGTCACCTGGGAGGACTTCTGGCCTTGTTTCGAGACGCCTCCCCACTGGGCTGAATCGCAACGCCATGAGTTGGCCATGCGCTCGGGCTTTTCGGACTGGGTCGAGCAGCAAGGTCTCGCACCCCTGGCCCAGCAGCTTGCCTTGCCCTGCAATGGTCAGGTCTGGATCGTGCCGACGCATCACAGCCCTGCCATGCAGTTGTGGGTCTGGTTTTTTGACCACGTGCTGCGCCATCGGGTGATGGCGGCTTGCCTGCCTGCTTTCCCAGACCTGGGGGTGGAGATTCGAATCGACGCCTATCCTGTGCCCATGCCGGATGGACAGACCGAATGGCTGCATTTTGATCTGTTCAATGATTGGCATGGCCCGCGCTACCTGTATTGGGGCCCGTTCCATGGCATGGCCAACCAGGGCGAGCAACTTGATGCTTCCGCTGCGCTGGAGGGCCTGAAAAGGCTCCTGCTTCGGTTTGGTGGAGTCCGTCGTCCTGTGATTGATCAATTCAATTTCACGGACGAAACCTTGTTGTTTGCCCGCCAGAATGCACGCTTGCGCGGTGATCAAGTGAGCCCCTTCATCCTGGACAGCGCGGCCTTGTTGCGCGATCAGACGGCTGGATGCTGGCTTTGGGCCTACCGAGACTACCGGGAGAACTGGCTGGTCAACTCGACCTTTCAACAAGGTGGTCTGGCTTGGGGCGGCAGTGCACGTTTCGACGCTTCGAAGAAGACTGCATGGCTGAAGCCAGGCACGGAACTGACTCAGGACTTGAGACCGTTCATGAGAGCGCAGGCCCCGCAAGACCATTACGGTAACTTCAGTTGTGACGTTGAAGTAGGCACTCTGGCAGATGCTTCGGACTTGAGGCTGTGCCTCGGCTCCTATGCAGGGCAGCCGCGCCCACTGAACGTTGGCCGCTGGCGTTTTGATCTTCCCATTTCAGCATTGGACTGGCAGGCCTGCACTTTGGTGCTGAGGTACGTTGGCTCGCAAGAGCTGCAGGTCAAGAGTCTGTGTTTGTATGGATTTGTCCAGCGCCTGGGCGTGCGCGATGAATTGGGGCAACCTGGCCCCCATCTGAAAGCCGTGCAAGCACTGAACCAGGCCTTGCTGGCGGCCTGTCGGCCGAATCGCTCTAGGGTCTGAGCCGTGCCGTCAACGGTACATCGCTTCGATCCGCTCGGCGTACTTCTTCTGCACCAACTGGCGCTTGAGCTTCATGGTGGGGGTCAGCTCTTCGTCTTCGGCGCTGAGCTGGGTGTCGAGCAGGAAGAACTTCTTGATCTGCTCGACCCGCGCAAAGCGGGTGTTCACCTGGTCGATCACGCCCTGGATCAGCTGCTGCACCTCGGGGGCGCGGGTCAGGCTGGCGTAGTTGCTGAAGGGCACGTCGTGGTCCTGGGCGAATTTTTCGACGTTTTCCTGGTCGATCATGATGATCACGGTCAGGTAGGGGCGGCGGTCGCCGATCACCACGGCATCGGTGATGTAGGGCGAGAACTTCAGTTCGTTCTCGAGTTCGCTCGGGGTGATGTTCTTGCCGCCCGCGGTGATGATGATGTCCTTCATGCGGTCGGTGATGCGGTAGTAGCCGTCGGCATCGACCTGGCCCACGTCGCCGGTGTGCAGCCAGCCGTCGGGGGTGATGGTTTCGGCGGTCTTTTCGGGCAGGTTCAGGTAGCCCTTGAAGACATTGGGGCCGCGCACCAGGATCTCGCCGGTGGCCGGGTCGAGGCGCACCTCGTTGTAGCCCGCAGCCGGCCCGATCGAGCCGGGCTTGATGCGCGTGGCCGGCACGCCGGTGGCCGCGCCGCAGGTCTCGGTCATGCCCCAGACCTCCAGCATGGGCACGCCCAGCGCCAGGTACCACTTGACCAGTTCGGGTGAGATGGGGGCCGCCCCGGTGACCAGAAAGCGTGCGCGGTGGATGCCGATGAGCTTGCGCACGTTGTCGAGTGCCAGCCAGCGAGCCAGCGTGAACTGGGCCTTGAGCGCGGTGCTGACCGGCTGGCCGGCCAGCACCCGGTCGGCGATGCGGGTGCCGACGCCGATGGCCCAGGCGTATACGGCCTGCTGCAGCGCGCTGGACTCCTTCAGCGCGATCATCACGCCCGAGTAGAACTTCTCCCACACCCGGGGCACGGCGGTGAACACGGTGGGGGCGATCTCGCGCACGTTCTCGGGCACGGTCTCGGGGTTCTCGACGAAGTTGAGCCGCGTGCCGGTGTAGAGCGAGAAATACTCGCCACCCAACCGCTCGGCGATGTGGCACAGGGGCAGAAAGCACATGGCCTCGTCGTGCTCGTCGCGGGCGATCAGGGTGTTGTAGCCGCGCACGGTGTAGACCAGACCGGCATGGGTGTGCATCGCGCCCTTGGGTTTGCCGGTGGTGCCCGAGGTGTAGACCAGGATGGCCAGGTCTTCGGGGCGGCAGGCCTGCACGCGCCGCTCCAGCTCGCCGGCGTGCTGCTGCAAGTGGGCGCGGCCGCGCTCGCGCAGCGCGTCCAGGCTGATCACGCCGGGGTCGGCGAGTTCGCGCAGGCCCTTCATGTCAAAGACCACGATCTGGCGCAACAGAGGCAGGCGTTCGCGCACCTCCAGGGCTTTGTCGAGCTGCTCGTCGTCTTCCACGAACAGCACCGTGGTGCGGGAGTCTTCGCACAGGTAGTGCACCTGGGGGGCCGCATCGGTGGGGTAGATGCCATTGGCCACGCCACCCGCGCTCAGCACGGCCAGATCGGCCAGCACCCACTCGATCACCGTGTTCGACAGGATGGAGGCGGTGTCGCCGGGCGCAAAGCCCAGGCTCATCAGCCCGCCGGCGATCTCGCGCACGGCCTCGGCCGTCTGGGCCCAGGTCCAGCTGCGCCAGATGCCCAGTTCTTTCTGACGCATCCACACCTGGGGGCCACGGCGTTCGACCGCGTTCCAGAACAGGGCCGGGATGGTGTCGCCCGGCACCACGATGTCGGTGCTTGGCTGCAGGCGGTCGGGTTTCCAGAGTCCGGTCACGGTTCACCTCCAGTTCTTTTTCTTTTTCCAGCGCCGCTCGCCGCGCACGCCTTCGTCTTTGAGACCGAGGTAGAACTCCTTGATGTCGTCCTTCTCGCGCAGGCGCTCGCAGCTGTCTTCCATCACGATGCGCCCGTTTTCCAGCACGTAGCCGTGATCGGCCGCGTTCAGTGCCATGTTGGCGTTCTGCTCGACCAGCAAGATGGTGGTGCCGCGTTCGCGGTTGATGCGCACCACGATCTCGAAGATCTCCTTGGTCAGCTTGGGGCTCAGGCCCAGGCTGGGTTCGTCAAGCAGGATCAGCGAAGGCTGGGCCATCAGGGCGCGCGAGATGGCCAGCATCTGCTGCTGGCCGCCCGACAGCAGGCCGGCCTCCTGGGCGGCGCGCTCGCGCAGGATGGGGAAGTAGCCATACACGGCCTCGATGTCGCGCGCCACCGCATCGGTGTCGTGCCGGGTGTAGGCGCCCATCAGCAGGTTGTCGCGCACCGACAGCAGCGGGAACACCTCGCGCCCTTCGGGCACATGCGACAGGCCCAGGCGGACGATGGCCGAAGGGTCGCGGGCGGTGATGTCGTGACCTCGGAAGCTGACCGAGCCCTTGCGCGGGTCGATGATGCCCGAGATGGTTTTCAGGATGGTGCTCTTGCCCGCGCCGTTGGAGCCCAGCACGGTGGCGATCTCGCCTTCACGCACCTGCAGGCTGACGCCCCGGATGGCCTTGATGGGCCCGTAGGCGCTTTCCACGTTGAGCAGTTGCAGCACCGCCGGTGCGGCTTGCGCGGCCGGGCTGGGCGCCGAGGGCGGCGCGGTGTGCGGCTGGGCCAGGGTGGCGCTCATGCGGCTTTCCTTTCAAACCGGGCTCCGGCGCCGGCGGGGCGGCGCAGGTTGCTCACGTCGTCGATGGTGCCCAGGTAGGCCTCGGCCACGCCCGGGTGGGTCTGCACCTCGCGCGGGCTGCCCAGGGCCAGCACCTCGCCCTGGTTCATGGCCAGCACCCGGTCGGACACACGCGACACCAGGGTCATGTCGTGCTCGACCATCAGCACCGTGATGCCCAGCTCTTTCTGGATGTCCTGGATCCAGTAGGCCATGTCTTCGGTCTCTTCAACGTTGAGGCCGGAGGAGGGCTCGTCCAGCAGCAGCAGGCGCGGCTCGGTGCACAGGGCGCGTGCCAGCTCGACCACCTTGCGCACGCCATAGGGCAGGCCGGCCACCAGGGCATCGCGGTGGTGTTGCAGATCGAGCAGGTCGATCACCTCTTCGGCCTTGCGGCGAGCCCTCAGTTCCGCTTCGCGGGTGCGGCGGGTGAAGAACAGATCGCTCCACAGCCCGCTGTCGCGGTGCGTGTGCCGCCCGATCAGCAGGTTGTGCAGCACGGTGGCATGTTCGAACAGCTCGATGTTCTGGAAGGTGCGTGCGATGCCCAGGCGCGCAATCTGGTGCGGCGGGCGCTCGGTCAGTCGCACCGGGCCCTCGGCGCTGGCGTAATCGATCTCGCCGCTGGTGGGCGTGTAGATGCGGCTGATCAGGTTGAACACCGTGGTCTTGCCCGCCCCGTTGGGCCCGATCAGGGTGAAGACCTCGCCCTGGCGCACCTCGAAGCTGACCTTGTTGACCGCCAGCACGCCGCCGAAGCGCACGCTGAGATCACGGGCCGAGAGAAGGATGGATGGGTCCATAGGGCAAACCTCAACGTCTTGATTCAGGGGTCCACGGTGCGTGAACGCGGCATGCGCTTGTCGATCGAAAGGCCGCGGAGCCGGCCAGGCCCGCAGACACCGCGGCGCTGGCTTGGCCAGGCCGCGGGTGTCGTCCCCCGGGTGGGGATGGCGCGAAGCGACTCAGAGCGGCTCATTCAGGGGGCCTCATTTCAAACGGTCTGATTTCTGGAATGACTTCTGGCGCTTGAACATGCCCTTGCGGTAGAACGGGAACATCTGCAGCCAGGTGCGCACCTTGAGCCAGCGCCCATACAGGCCCAGCGGCTCGAACAGCACGAAGGCGATCAGCACCACGCCGTAGACCAGGCCTTGCAGGCCGGGCGCCTGGGCGATGGCGTCGGGCAGCGAATCCTTGGACAGGGCGATCACCTGCGGCATCGAGATCAGGAACAACGCCCCCAGAAAGGCCCCGTGCACCGAACCCAGGCCGCCGATCACGATCATCAGCAGCAGGTCGATCGATTGCAGGATGTCGAACTGGTCGGGTGAGATGAACTGCAGCTTGTGCGCGTACAGGGCGCCCCCCATGCCTGCCAGCGCCGCCGACAGCGCAAACGACAGGCTTTTGTAGCGGGCCAGGTGGATGCCCATGCTCTGGGCCGAAATCTCCGAGTCTCGGATGGCCACGAAGGCCCGCCCCGTGGGCGAGCGCAGCAGGTTCAGGATGCCCAGCGTGCTGGCCACGGCGATCACCAGGCAGACAAAGTAGAACGATTCGGCGCTGTCGGCCTTCCAGCCGAAGAAGTCGGGGGCCTGCACATGCTTGCCGGCATTGCCGCCGGTCACGCTCTCCCAGCGTGCAAACACCTCCTCGACGATGAAGCCGAACGACAAGGTGGCCATGCCCAGGTAGATGCCCTTGACCCGCAAGGCCGGCAGCCCCACCAGCAGGCCTGCGGCGGCCGACAGCGCGGCGGCACAGGCCAGGGCCAGCGGAAACGGCCAGCCCAGGCCGCACAGCGCGGCCTGGGTGTAAGCCCCCACGCCCAGAAAGGCCGCGTGCCCCATCGAGAACAGGCCCGTGAAGCCGGCCAGCAACATCAGCCCCAGCCCCACGATGCCGTAGATCAGCACAAAGGTGAGCTGGGCCAGCCAGTACTCAGGCACCAGCCAGGGCGCGGCCAGCAGGGCCAGCAGCAGCAGCCCGTACCAGAACCGCTGGCCGCCGTGTTTGGCCAGGCGGATGTCCTGGTCGTAATCGGTCTTGAACAGAAAGCGCATGGTGGGTCAGACTTTCTTACGCAGCTTGTCGCCGAACAGGCCATTGGGCTTCACCATCAGCATCAGCAGCACCACGATGTAGGCCGCGATGTCCTTGAAGCCCTCGGGCAGGTAAAAGCCCGACAGCGACTCGACGATGCCGATCACCAGCCCGCCCACGATGGCCCCGGGCAGGCTGCCGAAGCCCCCGACCACGGCGGCCGGGAAGGCCTTCAGGCCGATGAAGCCCATGTTGGCGTGCACAAAGGTGATGGGCGCCAGCAGCAGCCCGGCCACCGAGGCCACGGCCGCGGCCAGCCCCCACACCAGGCCGTTGAGGCGCTTGACCGGGATGCCCATGTAGTAGGCCGCCAGCTGGTTCTGTGAGGCCGCCTGCATGGCGATGCCCAGCTTGCTGTAGCGGAACATCGCAAACAGCCCGCCGCACAGCACGGCGGTGGCGGCGATCACCACGGCCTGCTCGGCATTCAGCACCAGGCCGCCCAGGCTCAGGCTCAGGTCTTTGTAGGGCACGGGCAGGGTGTGGGTGTCGGTGCCGATGTTCGGGATCATCGTGACCAGGCCGCGCAGCACATAGCCGATGCCGATGGTGAGCATCACCACCGAGAAGGCGGGCTGCCCCAGGATGGGGCGCACCACGGCGCGCTCCAGCACGATGCCGAACAGCCCCATGGCCACCAGGGTGGCTGGCACCGCCAGCCAGAAGGGAAAGCCCAGCACCGTCATCAGGCCCAGGCCGCAGAAGGCGCCCAGCATCATCAGCTCGCCCTGGGCAAAGCTCACCGTTTCGGTGGCCTTGTAGATGAGCACGAAACCCAGCGCGATCAGGCCGTAGATGCAGCCCTGAGAGACCCCGCTGATCAGCAGTTGCACGAATTGCACATCGGCTCCCCAATGATTTATGCCAAGCAATTGCTTGGCATAAATAATGTAGCGGCGGGGGCCGAGGCCGCACACTCGGGGCTAACCCTGAGCGGTCGCCGGCCCTCACCTGCTGGGGCATGGTGAGGCCGGCGGGGGCGGTCTGGCTATCGGGGAAAAGGCGCTTTCGCGAGGCGCGCGCCTGGGGTAGACGAGATCGGTGGAGCGGTCGGCCTCAGCCGCGCGGGATCTCGCGCGGGCGGCCCTGATCGTCGATGGCCACATAGGTCAGCGTGGCCTGGGTCACCTTGATGTATTGGCCCTGGGCCCGGAAACGCTCGGCAAACACCTCGACCCGCACCGTCATCGAGGTGCGGCCGATGCGCTCCATCGAGGCGTAGAAGGACAGGATGTCGCCCACCCGCACGGGTTGCTTGAAGATGAACTCGTTCACCGCCACCGTGGCCATGCGACCCTGGGCGTAGCGCGCCGGCAGCACCGAGCCGGCCAGGTCGACCTGGGCCATGACCCAGCCGCCAAAGATATCGCCGTTGGCGTTGCAGTCGGCCGGCATCGGAATCACCTTGAGCACCAGCTCCTTGTCTTGCGGCAGGGGTTCTTCAAAGGCCCGCTGGGCACTGGGTCGGTCGGACATGGGCACAATCTCGTGGTTTCACAAGTCTGGAATTGTCCCCTATGCGCCGCTCTGGCGAATCCTCCCCCCCCGCGCCCAGCTCACAAGCCGACCGCTCACCCTCCCGCGACTGGCAGACCCTGGCACGGCTGTTCCCCTACCTGTGGCAGTACAAGTGGCGTGTGCTGGCCGCGCTGGGCTTCATGGTGGGGGCCAAGCTGGCCAATGTGGGCGTGCCGGTGCTGCTCAAGTCGCTGGTGGACGCGATGTCGTTCAAGCCCGGCGATCCGCAGGCTGTGCTGGTGGTGCCGGCCGCCTTGCTGCTGGCCTATGGGGGCTTGCGGCTGTCGACCTCGCTGTTCACCGAGCTGCGCGAGCTGGTGTTTGCCAAGGCCACCCAGGGGGCGGCGCGCAGCATCGCGCTGCAGACCTTCGAGCACCTGCACGCGCTGAGCCTGCGCTTTCACCTGGAGCGCCAGACCGGGGGCATGACGCGCGACATCGAGCGCGGCGTGCGTGGCATCGAGTCGCTGATCTCGTACTCGCTCTACAGCATCGTGCCCACGCTGATCGAGGTGACCCTGGTGCTGTCCATCCTGGCCGTCAAGTTCGACGTCTGGTTTGCCTGGATCACCCTGGCCGCGCTGGCCTTCTACATCGTCTTCACGGTCAAGGTCACCGAGTGGCGCACCCAGTGGCGTCGCCAGGCCAACGAGTTCGATTCGGCCGCCCACACGCGGGCGGTGGACTCTTTGCTCAACTACGAGACCGTCAAGTACTTCAACAACGAGACCTTCGAGGCCCGGCGCTACGACGAAAGCCTGGAGCGCCTGCGCCTGGCCCGGCTGAAGGCCCAGACCACCCTGTCGATGCTCAACACCGGCCAGCAGCTGATCATCGCGGTGGGCCTGGTGGCCATGCTGTGGCGCGCCACCCAGGGCGTGGTCGATGGCCGCATGACGCTGGGCGACCTGGTGATGGTCAATGCCTTCATGATCCAGTTGTACGTGCCCTTGAATTTTCTGGGGGTGATCTACCGCGAGATCAAGCAGAGCCTGACCGATCTCGACAAGATGTTCACCCTGATGGAGCGCGAGCGCGAAGTGGCCGACGCCCCGGGCGCGCAGCCGCTGCAGCCCGGCGAGGCGCCCGAGCTGGTTTTCGAGGACGTGCACTTTGCCTACGACCCCCAGGGCGGGCGGCCCATTTTGCAGGGCGTCAGTTTTGTCGTGCCCGCGGGCAAGACGGTGGCCGTGGTCGGGCCCTCGGGCTCGGGCAAGTCGACGCTGGCGCGCCTGCTGTATCGCTTTTATGACGTGCAGCAGGGCCGCATCACGATCGGGGGGCACGACATCCGCGCCGTCACCCAGGCCAGCGTGCGCCAGGCCATCGGCATCGTGCCGCAGGACACCGTGCTGTTCAACGACACCGTGGCCTACAACATCGCCTATGGCCGCCCCGGCAGCAGCCAGGCCGAGGTGGAGTCGGCCGCCCGCGCGGCCCGCATCCACGACTTCATTGCCGCCTCGCCGGCCGGCTACCAGACCCTGGTGGGCGAGCGCGGCCTGAAGCTGTCGGGCGGCGAGAAGCAGCGTGTGGCCATTGCGCGCACCCTGCTCAAGAACCCGCCCATCCTGATCTTCGACGAAGCCACCTCGGCCCTGGATTCGGCCAACGAGCGCGCCATCCAGGCCGAGCTGGCCTCGGTGGCGCGCAACAAGACCTCGCTGGTCATCGCCCACCGGCTGTCCACCGTGGTTGATGCGCATGAGATCCTGGTGATGGAGGGCGGCCGCATCATCGAGCGCGGTGCCCATGCCGACTTGCTGGCCCAGCAGGGCCGCTACGCCCGCATGTGGGCGCTGCAGCAAAGCGGAGAATGACCCTGTGCCGGTCTCTTGCGCCGATCTGAATCTCCAATCCCTTGTTTTCCTGAGTTCCTGCCATGAATCCGACCAAGCCCTTGTTGTTGGCCCTCCACTTCCTGTCTGAAGAACATCGAGCCCAGATGGGCGAGATGCTGCAGGTGATCTACGCCCCCAGCCCGGCCGAGCGGGCCGCGGCCGTGGCCGAGCACGGTGCCCAGGTGCAGGTGGTGCTCACCGTGGGCGCGGTGGGGCTGACCGCCGCCGAGATGGACCGCATGCCCCAGCTGCAACTGATCTGCGCCCTGGGCGCGGGTTACGAGATGGTCGATGTGGCCCATGCCCGCCAACGCGGGGTGGTGGTGGCCAATGGCGCCGGCACCAATGACGACTGCGTGGCCGACCATGCCCTGGGCCTGCTGCTGGCCGCCGTGCGCGGCATCCCGCGCCTGGACGCGCTGACCCGTCAGGGCGTGTGGCGCGAGGCCATTCCCCTGCCCCCCAATGTGTCGGGCCGTCGCCTGGGCCTGTTGGGCCTGGGCACCATCGGGCGCAAGATCGCGCGCCGGGCCGAAGGCTTCGACATCGAGGTGGGCTACCACAACCGCAGCCCCCGCGAGGGCGTGAGCTACCGCTACTTCGACCAGTTGCAGGCCCTGGCCGAGTGGGCCGACTTTCTGGTGGTGGCCACCCCGGGTGGGGCGGCCACGCGGCACCTGGTGAATGCGCCGGTGCTCGAGGCGCTGGGCCCGCGCGGGGTGCTGGTCAACATCGCGCGTGGCAGCGTGGTCGATACCGCCGCGCTGGCGCTGGCCTTGCGTGCTGGCCGCCTGGGCGCGGCCGGTCTGGATGTGTACGAAAGCGAGCCGCAACCCCCGGCCGATCTGATCGATCTCCCCAATGTGGTGCTCACGCCCCATGTGGCCGGCTGGTCGCCCGAGGCCGTGCAGCGCTCGGTCAATCAGTTCCTGGCCAATGTCAAGGGGCATTACTCCGGGCAGGGTGTGGTGGCGCCGGTGTGACGAGCGCGCCCTGGGGCGGCTCATAATCGCCCCCCATGGAAACCAAATGGCTTGAAGACTTCGTCAGCCTGGCCGAGACCCGCAGTTTCAGCCGGTCGGCCCAATTGCGGCATGTGACCCAGCCCGCGTTCTCGCGCCGCATCCAGGCGCTGGAGGCCTGGGCCGGGGCGGATCTGGTGGATCGCAGCTCGTATCCCACACGCCTGACGCCCGCCGGTGAGACGCTGTACGCGCAGTCGCTGGAAATGCTGCAGTCCCTGCAGACCACCCGTGCCATGCTGCGCGGGCACACCAGCGTGGGCAAGGACGTGGTGGAGTTTGCGGTGCCGCACACCCTGGCCTTCACCTTCTTCCCGACCTGGGTGACCACCCTGCGCGAGAAATTCGGGCCGCTCAAGAGCCGCCTGATCGCCCTGAACGTGCACGACGCGGTGCTGCGGCTGGTGGAGGGCAGTTGCGATCTGCTGATCGCCTACTACCACCCCTCGCAGCCCTTCCAGATCGACCCCGACCGCTACGACATGGTGAGCCTGGGCGAGGAGGTGCTGGCCCCTTACGTCAAGCCCGACGCCGAGGGCCGCCCCATGTACCTGCTGCCGGGCCGTCCGGGCCAGCTCTTGCCCTACCTGGGCTATGCCCCCGATGCCTACCTGGGGCGCATGGTCGAGCTGATGCTGAAGCAGTCGGGCACCGCCATCCACCTCGACCGCGTGTACGAGACCGACATGGCCGAAGGCCTCAAAGCGATGGCGCTGGAAGGCCATGGCGTGGCGTTTCTGCCCTTCAGCGCGGTGCGCAAGGACCTGCGGGCCCGGCGCCTCGTCAGCGCCTTGCCGCCCGATGCTCCGCCGCTGCAGATCACCATGGAGCTGCGCGCCTACCGCGAGCGGCCCTCCGCCCAGGCGGCCGGGCGCGAGGCGCCCAAGGACCGCGCCGAAGCCCTGTGGCGCTACCTGGTGGCCAATACGGTGCGTCCGGGCGAATCCGCCTGAGCGTGAGCAGGTGCCTCATGCTTTTTTTGCATGAGGCCCATTTAATCCGGCATTGGCCTTGGGTCAGGCGCTTCTCTACAGTCTGGCCCCACCAACCTGCCGCCTGTCCAAGACACAGGCGTGACGGGTTCCAAGAACAACAGGACCATCACCATGCGTCACGGTGCCGAGACAAGCCACTTCTCCCTCTATGTCAGCCATTCATTCGGATGCCGTTGCGGCGTGCACCGCGATGCCCTGGGTGGCTCACGTTTTCCCTGACTCTGTCTGATCCGTTGCATTTGAGGCTTACCCTGGCACAAAGGCTGCTTGTCTGGATCGTCCACATGCCAAGCCCTGCCGTTGAGGTGGCAGGCCTGCATGTCGGGGTGGGTAGCGCAGCCCGGATAGGCCAGGAAATGATTCCTTCAGTGCATTTTTTGCATGCTGGGACGCCGGGTATTCCCTGGGTGCTGGTTCCCTAAAATTTACCCTTCCCTTAATCTCATCGTTCCCATTCCTAGGAGATTCCATGAAGAAACATTTGCTCGCTTTCGCAGTCGCCGCCCTGGCGACGGGCAGCGTCCTGGCCCAAGCCAACGACACGTTGGCCAAGGTCAAGGCGTCGGGCGCCATCACCCTGGGTGTGCGCGATTCTTCGGGTGCACTGTCTTACACGCTGGGTGACGGCAAGTACGTGGGCTACCACGTCGAGCTGTGCCAGCGCATCGTCGCCAACGTCGAAAAGTCCGTGGGCAAGAAGCTTGAAGTGAAGTACGTTTCGGTCACTTCGCAAAACCGCATCCCGCTGGTGCAGAACGGCACCGTGGACATCGAGTGCGGCTCGACCACCAACAATGTGGCCCGCCAGAAAGACGTGTCCTTCCTGGACACCGCCTACGTCGAGGAAGTGCGCATCGCGGTCAAGGCGGCTTCGGGCATCACCGGCATCGCCCAGCTCAATGGCAAGAACGTGGCGACCACCACGGGCACCACTTCCGTGCAATTGCTGCGCAAGCATGAGCGCGCCACCGGCGTCGACTTCAAGGAAGTCTTCGGCAAGGACCACGCCGACAGCTTCCTGCTGCTCGAATCGGGCCGCGCCGACGCTTTCGTGATGGACGCCCAGATCCTGGCCGGCAACATCGCCACCTCCAAGAGCCCGGCCGACTACAAGATCGTGGGCGAAGTGCTCAACGTCGAACCCATTGGCATCATGGTGCGCAAGGACGATCCGGCCTTCAAGAAGCTCGGCGACGACACCATCAAGGAACTGGCCAAGTCGGGTGAGCTGGCCAAGCTGTACGACAAGTGGTTTGTGCAACCCATCCCGCCGAAGAACACCCGCGTGGGCCTGCCGGCCAGCGAAGCCACCAAGGCTGCCTGGGCCAACCCCAACGACAAGCCTGCCGAAGAGTACGCCAAGAAGTGATGGCGCCTGGCGGCGTCCGCCTGCCCCCTGGGTGAGCTGATGTCCGCCCTGGCTGGGCCCCAGACCGGCAGCCTGTTGGCTGCCGGGGCTGATGTGGGCCCGGCCGGTTCCCTGTTTTCAATTTTCAAACTGGAGAAGCCTGTATGGCCATGAACTGGCAATGGGAAGTCTTCCTGCAAGACCCCGGCGGGGCTTACCCGACCTACTGGCAATGGATGCTGTCGGCCTGGGGCTGGACCGTGTCCGTCGCTCTGCTGGCGCTGGCGGTGGCCCTGATCCTGGGCTCGGTGATCGGCACCATCCGCACCCTGCCGGACAGCCCCTGGCTCACCCGACTCGGCAATGCCTGGGTCGAGCTGTTTCGCAATATTCCGCTGCTGGTCCAGATCTTCCTCTGGTACCACGTGATCCCGGCGTTTGTGCCGGCCCTCAAAGAGGTGCCCAGCTTCATCCTGGTGGTGCTGGCCCTGGGCATCTTCACCTCGGCGCGGATCGCCGAGCAGGTGCGTGCCGGTATCCAGGCCTTGCCGCGCGGCCAACGCTATGCGGGCATGGCGCTGGGCTTCACCACGCCGCAGTACTACCGCTATGTGATCCTGCCGATGGCGTTTCGCATCATCATCCCGCCGCTCACCAGCGAGACCATGAACATCTTCAAGAACTCGTCGGTGGCCTTTGCCGTGTCGGTGTCTGAGTTGACCATGTTCGCCATGCAGGCGCAGGAAGAAACCTCGCGCGGCATCGAGATCTACATCGCCGTGACCGGCCTGTACGTGATCTCGGCCTTTGTGATCAACCGGCTCATGGCCTTCATCGAAAAGCGTTCGCGAGTCCCGGGTTTCATCGTCCAGGGCGGAACCGGAGGGGGGCACTGATGAATTTCGATCTCTCGTTTTACAACTGGGACCTGATCAGCAAGTTCGTTGCCAAGGGTTTCTACTTCAGCATCCTGCTGACCATCGTGTCCACCATCGGTGGCGTGATCTTCGGCACCGTGCTGGCGTTGATGCGCCTGTCGGGCAAGAAGGTGCTGGATGTGCCGGCCACCATCTATGTCAACGGCATGCGCAGCATTCCGCTGGTGATGGTGATCCTGTGGGTGTTCCTGCTGGCGCCGTTTGCCATCGGGCGCCCCATCGGGGCCGAGGTGTCGGCCACCATCACCTTCATCGCCTTCGAGGCCGCCTACTTCAGCGAGATCATGCGCGCCGGCATCCAGTCGATCCCGCGCGGCCAGGTCTTTGCCGGGCAGGCGCTGGGCATGACCTATGGCCAGAACATGAAGCTGGTGATCCTGCCGCAGGCCTTCCGCAACATGCTGCCGGTGCTGCTCACGCAGACCATCATCCTGTTCCAGGACACCTCGCTGGTGTATGCCATCGGCGCCTACGACATGCTCAAGGGCTTCGAGACCGCGGGCAAGAACTTCGGCCGCCCGATCGAGGCCTACGTGCTCGCCGCCGTGGTCTATTTCGTGATCTGCTTTGCCCTGTCCTCGCTGGTCAAGCACCTGCACAAGAAGATTGCCATCATCCGCTGACGCGGTATTGAGAGTGAGAAATTTCCATGATTGAACTCAAGAACGTTTCCAAGTGGTATGGCAGCTTTCAGGTGCTGAATGACTGCTCCACCAGCATCAACAAAGGCGAAGTGGTGGTGGTGTGCGGGCCTTCGGGCTCGGGCAAATCCACGCTGATCAAGACCATCAACGCGCTCGAGCCCTTCCAGAAGGGCGAGATCTACGTCAATGGCACGGCCGTGCACGACCCCAAGACCGACCTGCCCAAGCTGCGCAGCCATGTCGGCATGGTGTTCCAGCACTTCGAGCTGTTTCCCCACCTGTCGGTGACCGAGAACCTGACCATTGCCCAGGTGAAGGTGCTGGGCCGCAGCGCCGACGAGGCCAAGAAGCAGGGCCTGAAGTACCTGGAGCGCGTGGGCCTGATCGCCCACAAGGACAAGTTCCCCGGTCAGCTGTCGGGCGGCCAGCAGCAGCGCGTGGCGATTGCACGCGCGCTGTCGATGGACCCGATCGTGATGCTGTTCGACGAGCCCACCTCGGCGCTCGACCCCGAGATGGTGGGCGAGGTGCTCGACGTCATGGTGGGCCTGGCCAAGGAAGGCATGACCATGATGGTGGTCACGCACGAAATGGGCTTTGCACGCAAGGTCAGCAACCGCGTGATCTTCATGGACGTGGGCGGCAAGATCCTGGAGGACTGCTCCAAGGATGACTTCTTCAACAAGCCCGAAGAACGCCAGCCCCGCACCAAGGACTTCCTCAACAAGATCCTGCAGCACTGAGGCCTGCCGCGCCGCGTGCGCCCAGAAAAAAGCCCCGCCAGGAATCCCTGGCGGGGCTTTTTTTCGTCGTTCACACGATCAGAAGGGGCCCCCTTTGGGGGGGGGCGCGCTACACGCAGTGGGAAGCGTGGGGGCCTTATTTCCGTGCAGCGATGGCCTTCTCGGCCTGGGTCACCAGCTCGGCGCCCACCGTGCTCTTCCACTTGTCATACACGGGGCGGGTGGCCTTCACAAAGGCTTCGCGCTCGGCCGCGCTGAGTTGCACCACGTTCACGCCGTGGCCCGCGATTTCCTTGAGCAGGGGCTTGTCGGCCTCGACCAGGCCCTTGCGGGCCAGGGCGGTTTCTTCCTTGCCGGCGTCGATGGCCGCCTGGCGCACGATCTCGCGGTCGGCCGGGGTCCAGGAGTTCCAGATGTCCTTGTTGACCACGAACACCAGCGGATCGCAGATGTAGCCCCACATCGTCACGTACTTCTGGCCCACGGTGTGCAGCTTGGCGGCGGTGAAGATCGAGATCGGGTTTTCCTGGCCATCCACTGCGCCGCTGGCGAGCGCCGGCTGGGCATCGGCCCAGCTCATCTGGGTGGGGTTGGCGCCCAGGGCGCTGAAGGTGTCCAGGAACAGGGGCGAGCCGACCACGCGGATCTTCAGGCCCTTGAGGTCTTCGGGCTTCTTGATCGGCAGCTTGGAGGTCGAGATCTCGCGGTAGCCGTTCTCGCCCCAGGCCAGGGGCACGACACCGGCCTGGTCCAGCACCTTGAACAGGTTCTTGCCCACTTCGCCCTGGGTCAGCGAGTCCACGGCCGCGTAGTCGGGCATCAGGAAAGGCAGCGAGAACAGGTTGAGCTGCTTGACCTGGGGCGACCAGTTGATGGTCGAGCCCACGGCCATGTCGATCACACCCTGGCGCAGGGCGCTGAATTCACGGGTCTGGTCGCCCTGGATCAGCGACACGCCCGGGTAGAGCTTGATGTTGATGCGACCCTGGGTGCGTTCACGCACCTTGTTGGCCCAGATCTCGCCGCCCTTGCCCCAGGGGAAGGCCGGGCCCAGCACCAGGGACATGCGGTACTCGGACTTGTAGTTCTGCGCCGAGGCCGTGCCCGGCAGCGCGGCCAGGGCCAGGCTGCCCACGGCCAGCGCCAGCAGCGAGCGCTTGAAAGTCTGGAAAGTGTTTTTCGTCATGAAGGTCTCCTTGGGTCGAATCGGTAAGCAGGTCGGAATGGCAGGGTGCACTCAATAGCCCATCTGCCGCGGCAGCCACAGGGCCAGCTCGGGGAAGGCAATCACCAGCACCATGATGAGGAACATCGAGAACAGCATCCAGCCCACCCATTGCACGGTCTCTTCCATGCGCACCTTGGCGATGCGGCAGGACACCATCAGGTTGACCGCCAGCGGCGGGGTGAACTGGCCCAGTGCCACCTTCAGCGTCAGGATGACGCCGAACCACACCGGGTCCCATTTGTAGTACTGCACGATGGGCAGCAGCAGGGGCACGAAGATCAGGAAGATCGACACACCATCGAGGAACATGCCCACGGTGATCAGCAGCAGGATCAGCAGCGCCAGCACGCCATACTCGCCCAGGCCTGAGTTCACGATGGCGCGGGTCACCGGGTCGATGATGCCCAGGGTCGACAGCGAGTAGGCAAAGATGCCGGCCAGCGACACCACGATCAGGATCACCGCCGACAGCTCACCCGACTCGCGCAGGATCACGAACAGGTCGCGGAACCGGATCGTGCGGTGGATGAACATGCCCACGAACAGGCCGTAGAACACGGCCACCACGGCCGCCTCGGTCGGGGTGAACCAGCCGGCGCGCATGCCGCCCAGGATCAGCACCGGGGCCGCCAGGCCCCACACCGCTTCGCGCAGGCTTTTCCAGAAGGCGGGGCGCGGCAGGCTCGATTCGAGGGCGCCCATCTTGTGTTTGCGGGCCATCCACACGGCCGGCACGATCAGGGCCAGGCCGGCCAGCACGCCGGGTACCATGCCGGCGGCAAACAGGGCTGGCACCGAGGCCCCCGGCACCAGCACCGAGTACACGATGAAGGCCACCGAGGGCGGGATCAGGATGTCGGTGGCCGCTGCAGCACCCACCACGCTGGCCGAAAAGCTGGCCGGGTAGCCGGCACGCGACATGGCCGCAATCATCACACCGCCCACGGCGGCGGCATTGGCCGGGCCCGAGCCCGAGATGCCGCCCAGGAACATGGCCACCGCAATCGCCACCAGGGGCAGCATGCCGGGGCCGCGCCCCACGATGGCCACCGCAAAATTGACCAGCCGCAGGGCCACGCCCGAGCGGTCGAAGATCGAACCCACCAGCACGAACATCGGGATGGCCAGCAGCGGGTACTTGCCCAGGCCGGCATAGAAGTTCTGCGGCACGGCCAGCAGGCCGAACCATTGGGCATCCAGGTTGGCCGCCGCGATGGCGGCCGCACCGGCCAGGCCCAGCGAGGCCCCGATGGGCACGCCGGCCAGCATCATGGCCAGAAAGGCGATGAACAGCAGGGTGGCGATCATGGTTGGGCCTCCACTTCGGCCACGGCACCGCGCAGGCGGCGCAGGAACAGGCCAAAGGCCCGCAGGCTGATGGCCGCCGAGATGATCGGCATCCACATCGAGTACCACCACTGCGGCACCCCGATGCCGGGCGAGGTTTCGCCGAAGCGGTAGTCGTCCCACACCACGCGCACGCTCAACACGGCGATCACGCCGAACAGCAAGGCCACCATCAGGGCGCCAAAGCAGGCCAGGCCCCGCCGACGCGCCATTGAGCCGCTGTCCGAGAAATACTCGATGCGGATGTGGCGGTCGCGCGCCACCGCGGCCGAACCGGCCACCAGGGCCAGCACGATCATCAGAAAGACCGAGAACTCCTCGGTCCAGGCAAACGAGGAGTTGGTGAAGTAGCGCACCAGCACGTTGGCAAAGGTGATCAGGGCCAGGGCCGCCATGATCAGCACGGTCAGCCAGTCTTCGATGGCCAGGGGCACGCGCGTGGGTTCGTCGGCCTCGGGCTCGGGCAGGGCGGCGGGGTCAAGCTCGGGCGGCTTGGCAGAAGAAGAGGACATGTTGGGCAACAGGGTTGGCAAAAGAACGCGGCACGGATGGAGCGCAGCAGAGGGCCAGTTCGCTGCAGGGCCCGGATAACAGCCTCGGCGATGACCGCGGGCGATGGTAGCGGTGAATCCACCAGGCGCGCCTCGGTATTATCGTCTTACCGTTTGTAACGTCCTGGGCCCGGTGGCACCCCGGAGACCCCGGGTTCATCCCGTGTCATTTACATGTTGAAACACAGGAGCGGCCTTGCGCATCCTAAGATGCCAGACCATGAATCCGATCCGACATCACCCCTTGCGCCGTGGCGTTCCCGCCGCAGACCCCCGAGCCCGGTGATTCGTTCGTTCCTTTGGCTGAATCGCCGGGCCCCTGTGGTGGCCGGGCGTTCGTCCCGCCCGCCAGCCACCGAGCCGGCCGGTCCAAGCCGGTGCCTCTCTGTCTGAATTCTTGCCTGAATTCCTGCCCGAACGAACTGACCATGGATTCCAAACCTTCTGCCTCCCGCCCCCCTTTGGCGGCCGAACACCGCGTGCTGACCGAACTCGACGAGGTGCGCCTGCGCCGCCTGCGTGAACGCCAGCCCCTGCCCGAACCTCTGGCCAGCGCCCTGGCCACCGTGCTGGACGAGTCCGATGTCGTGCCTTCGCGCGACATCCCGCCCGGCGTGGTGACCATGCAATCCCGCGTGACCGTGCAACCTGTCGATGGCGGCCCGACGCATCTCATCACACTGGCCTACCCGGCCGAGGCCCAACCCGACAAGGGCCAGCTGTCGGTGCTGTCGCCCGTGGGTCTGGCCTTGCTGGGCTGGCCGGTGGGCCAGCAGGTGCAGTGGCAGACCCCGGATGGCCGCGAGGCCTGCTGGGTCATCGTGTCCATCGAATACCAGCCCGAGGCGGCGGGGCATTTCACGGTCTGAGGCGGCAGGCCGGGGAGGGCGCAAGGGGCTGCACATGCGGCACCGGGCGCAGGAATGCGAAAATCCCGGCCCATGACCGACCTCCTCAAGATCACCCGCCCCGACGACTGGCACCTCCACGTGCGCGATGGTGACGCGCTGAACACCGTGGTGCCGCACACGGCGGCCCAGTTCGGGCGCGCCATCATCATGCCCAACCTCAAGCCCCCGGTGACCACGGCCGAGCAGGCTCTGGCCTACCGTGACCGCATCCGCGCCGCCGTGCCGGCCGGCATGAGCTTCGAGCCGCTGATGACGCTGTACCTGACCGACAATCTGCCGCCCGAGGAAATCGTGCGTGCCAAGGCGGCCGGCGTGGTGGCCTGCAAGCTCTACCCCGCCGGGGCCACCACCAACAGCGATGCCGGCGTGACCGACCTGCGCAAGATCTACCCCACGCTGGAGGCCATGCAGCGCGAGGGCCTGCTGCTGCTGGTGCACGGCGAGGTCACCTCGTCCGACATCGACCTGTTCGACCGCGAAGCCGTGTTCATCGAGACCCAGCTGATCCCGCTGCGCCGCGACTTCCCGGAGCTCAAGATCGTGTTCGAGCACATCACCACCCGCGAAGCCGCCCAGTACGTGCAGGCGGCCGACCGCTTCACCGGCGCCACCATCACCGCCCACCACCTGCTGTACAACCGCAACGCCATCTTCACCGGCGGCATCCGCCCGCACTACTACTGCCTGCCCGTGCTCAAGCGCGAAACGCACCGCCAGGCCCTGGTGGAAGTGGCCACCGGTGGCAACCCCCGTTTCTTCCTGGGCACCGACAGTGCGCCGCACCCGGCCCACCTGAAGGAGCACGCCACCGGCTGCGCCGGCTGCTACACCGCGCACGCCGCCATCGAGCTGTATGCCGAGGCCTTTGACCGCGTGGGCCGACTTGATCAACTGGAAGCCTTCGCCAGTTTCAACGGGGCCGATTTCTACGGCCTGCCGCGCAACACCGGCCACATCACCTTGAAGCGCGAAAGCTGGACGCCGCCCGAAAGCTTCGCCTTCGGCCAGGCTGAACTCAAACCGCTGCGTTCAGGCGAAGCCCTGCCTTGGCGCCTGGTCTGATCGACATCGACTGGGAGGCCCCCTGGCTGGCCCCCTGGCGCACTGTGGGCGAGCCGCTGGCCACCACGGCGCTGGCCGGGGCTTCGGTGGCCCATGGGCTCAACCGGGCAGCCCAGGCGACCGGGCTGGCGTGCCGCTTCCAGCCGCAGACCCAGGCCGCCGGTGCCGCAGCCTATGAGCTGGGCATCCACGAACAGGGTCTGGTGCCCACCCGTGACAACCTGCACGACTTTTTCAATGGCCTGTGCTGGTTGCATTGGCCGCAGGCCAAGCAGCAGCTCAACCGGCTGCACGTGCATGAGCTGGCCCGTCCTGCCCTGGGCCCGGCCAGCGGGCGCTCGTCACGCGGGCCGGTGCGCGACGCCCTGACCGTCTTTGACGAGAACGCCGCCTTGCTGCAAGCCCCAGATCCGCTGTGGCAGGCCTTGCAGGAGCGCCGCTGGGCCGATCTGTTCGGGCCCTTGCGGCCCTTGTGGGGCGAGGCCCGGCTGCTGCTGTTCGGACACGCTCTTCTGGAGCAGCTGGTGCGCCCTTACAAGGCGATCACGGCCCATGTCTGGCGGGTGCCGGGCGAATGCGACTTCCGCGCCCCGGCCCTGGACGCCTGGCTGGCGGCCGATCTGACACCGGCCAAGCTGGCCACCAAGCCTTTCGCGCCTTTGCCGGTGCTCGGCGTGCCGGGCTGGTGGGCCGCCAATGAGGCGCCCGGCTTCTACCAGGACAGCTGGGTGTTCCGACCTGCCCGCAGCCGGCTGCTGGATGCCGGCCATGGCGCGGTGCACGGTGCAGGGGGGCCTCATGCCCGTCGCCGGGCGCATTGAACGACCGTCCCGGGCCATTTCGCAGGAACCCTTTCGCCGGAACTTTTCCCACTAAGATCCGTCTTTGGAACAAGGCCTGCGCAGGCCTGCACAAAGCACCACACAACAAAGCACATTGCGCAAGGGCCCTGGGAGCCGGTTGCCTGCCTGATGGCGGCCCGGTCTCCAAGACCTGTCCGACAACCCTAGATGGAGCTTTGATGAAACGTATTTTCCTGCTGGTGCTCACCAACGTGGCCGTGGTCGTGGTGCTGGGCATCGTGGCCAGCCTGCTGGGCGTGAACCGCTACCTCACGGCCAACGGCCTCAACCTCGGTGCGCTGCTCGGCTTTGCCCTGATCATGGGCTTTGGCGGCGCCTTCATTTCGCTGCTGATCAGCAAGCCCATGGCCAAGTGGACCTCGGGCGTGCGCGTGATCAACCAGCCCCAGTCGCCTGACGAGGCCTGGATCGTCGACACCGTGCGCCGCTTTGCCGACAAGGCCGGCATCGCCATGCCCGAGGTGGGCATCTACGAAGGCGAGGCCAATGCCTTTGCCACCGGTGCCTTCAAGAACTCGGCCCTGGTGGCCGTGTCCACCGGCCTGCTGCAAGGCATGACTCGGGAAGAGGTCGAAGCCGTGATCGGCCACGAGATCGCCCACGTGGCCAATGGCGACATGGTCACCATGACCCTGATCCAAGGCGTGATGAACACCTTTGTGGTGTTCCTGTCGCGCGTCATCGGCTATGCCGTCGACAGCTTTCTGCGCAAGAACGACGACGAGCGCTCGGGCCCTGGCATCGGCTACATGGTCACCACCATCGTGCTGGACATCCTGCTGGGTTTCCTGGCGTCGATGATCGTGGCCTGGTTCTCGCGCCAGCGTGAGTTCCGTGCCGACGCCGGTGCAGCCCAACTGATGGGGCGCAAACAGCCCATGGTAAATGCCCTGGCCCGTCTGGGCGGCATGGTGCCCGGCGAGCTGCCCAAGAGCGTGGCTGCCATGGGCATCACTGGCAGCCTGGGCAAGCTGTTCTCGACCCACCCCCCGATCGAAGAGCGCATCGCACGCCTGCAGGCCAGCTGATCCTGTCAGCTCACCGCAGGGCCTGGGCGCCCGCCTTGTCCCACTGGGCCGGGTCCAGCCGCCAGCGGGCCCGTGGGGCCCGCAGTGCATGCGCTTCGCGGTACGCCGAAGGCGTGCACCCGCAATGGCGTGCAAACACCCGCCGGAAGGCATGGGGGTCGCTGTAGCCACAGGCCAAAGCGATGGTGGGCACGCTCTCCAGCGTGATCTCCAGCATCACCCGGGCACGGGCGCAGCGCATCCGGTGCAACTGGTCCAGCGGGCTGCGGCCCAGTTCCTGGCGGAAATGCCGCAGCAGGGTGCGTGGGCTCACCGCCGCTGCGGCAGCCACGGTGGCCAGATCGTAGGGCGCCTCCAGGTGCTGCTCCAGCCAGGCGATGGCCCGTGCCAGGGTGCTGTCGCGGGTCTTGCGGATCTGGGCGCTGGCCTGCGCCGCGGCCCGGCTGCGCTCGGGGTCGAACTCGAATGCCGGGCGGCACAGCTGGGCCAGACCGGGCCCGGTGCTGTGTTCCAGCAGGGCGCAGACCAGCCCGCCCAATTGTTCGGCACCGGCCACGCTGAACCAGGGCGCCTCGGCCACGCAGGCCCGATCGGCCACCAGCCTCACTTCCGGATGGTCGTCCCGGAACGCCGACGCGTAGAACCAGGGCAGCACCAGTGCTCGGTCCGCAGCCCGCCCGGTGGCGGCGGCCAGCCACGCGCTGTTGCCCTGACAGGCCAGCAGGCCGCCGGCGTCCAAGGCCTGGCGCAGCGCGGCCACCAGAGCGCCCTGGCCCTGCACCAGGCCGCGCACGCTGGGGATGTCGGCCGCATGCATGGGGGGCAGGAACACGGCGTGCTGAACCGCGCCCTGCCCGGTGGGTGGGGCGCTGCCCTGATAGTCCTCCAACCGGGAGGCCAGGGAGGGCAGCGCAGGGTGTGGGGCCACGGGTAGGGCCGGCGGCCAGGCCCCACCCTCGGCCGTGAGCAGGCGCCAACTGATGGGGGGCGCCAGGGCCCCCAATCGAAGCTGGGCCAGCATGCGCGCCGTGCGCAGCAGATCGATCAGCGTCAGGGCGCTGCCCAGCGTGGCCCGGGGCAGCAGTGGAATGTCCACGTGCAGGCCTTGGCGAGGCGACAGGGCGCTGGGCGGGGCAGAGGCGGGAATGGCGGCCGGGGTGGCGGCGGGAATGGCGGCGGG
>Ga0209913_1000267_pt1 | contig 50253 bp, 52 predicted proteins | sample PersoiDNA2013203_FD_185805 | JGI IMG/M metagenome (GOLD analysis project Ga0209913, IMG submission 185805) | Permafrost soil microbial communities from the Arctic, to analyse light accelerated degradation of dissolved organic matter (DOM) -... | ecosystem: Environmental > Terrestrial > Soil >...
AACTGGCCGCGCTGGGCAACGTCAAGGCCTTGCGCGACAGCGCCTTGCTGCAACTGGGATTTTTTGGCGGTTTCCGCCGCAGCGAACTGGCGGGATTGACACTGGAAGACGTGAGCTGGGAGCCGCAGGGCATGGTGATCACCTTGCCGCGCTCGAAAACGGATCAACTGGGGGAGGGCATCGTTAAGGCGATCCCGTTCGGCGACGGCGTCTGCTGTCCGGCAACAGCCCTGCGCGCCTGGCTGGGCGTGGCGCATATCCGCACGGGGCCGCTCTTGCGCACCGTCAACCAGTGGGGTCATGTGGGAGCGAAGGGATTGCACGCCAGCAGCATCAACACCATCCTGGCAAGCTGCGCCAGGCTGGCGGCGCTTGATTATGTGCCGGAACTATCGAGCCACAGCCTGCGCCGCGGCATGGCCACCAGCGCGCACCGCGCGGGCGCCGATTTCCAGGCCATCAAGCGCCAGGGCGGCTGGCGCCACGACGGCACCGTGCATGGCTATATAGAAGAGGCGGGGCGTTTCGAGGAAAATGCGGCCGGCAGTTTATTGAAGGCGAAGAAAAAGACGGCGGGCTGAGGCGCCCGAGAGCGCCTTGCCGGCATCGGTCTGGCGGCGAACAGGACGGCAAGCTTAACGCTCGCACCATGGCTTAGTATGTCTGTTTTCGCCCCATAGCGGACGGCTACGTCTGTGCCAAGGTCATCTGCGGGGCCGCGCCTCGAACTCATCGACCAAACGATACAATTTTCCTAATTGTGTTTCAGAATCGCCAGAACCTTCAAGTTCGTCGATCCGATGCCGCACAAGATAGAATTGGTTCTCCCCCCGGATCTTGCCGGTTGTCAGAATCTCTTCAAGGCGTTTAGCTTCCTTGGCAGCGAAATCTGGATAAAACGTACGCACGGCGCTGCTTAGCGCAGCTACAACTTGGGAACGGTTCTTTAGCTCAACATCCGCAAGGAGCAAGGGCAATTCACGCAGGCCTTGCTCAAGGCCGGCAGCAATTCTCGACTTCGATTCGCCTGCAGAGAGAAACTTCTCATACTGTGCCTTTGCCAAATTCCATTAGTCTCGCAGATCGGAAATTCGTCGGTCTGACAGTTCAGGTAATGATGCATAGAACTGCTCGAAGACATTGAATAGTTTGTCGTATTTCGTTCGGGGCTGGTTCGACGCTTCGTTCATCAAGTTCCCTAGGTTAAATCGATTGACTGCTTCTGGCCGTTCTCTGCCGGTCGCGCCAGCATAGCATGTTGCCGTTGCGAAAACATCATGGTCTGCCCTGACACGCCGTTGTCGCCCCAAAGCTGACACTCCCGATTTTCAGGGACGAGAGCTATTACTTGCCGCTCTTCTGTGGCCAGACCAGCACGTATATTGTGCCCGCCAAGCCCACAACTATACCGATGAAGGCCGCACGTCCCCAATCAAGTTGATGAGCCTCACCAAGAAACCGGGTATAGAGCAAAGTTCCAGTTGTCATGCCAAGGGCAAAGTGAACCACTCGTTTCATAAGTCGCCTTTTGCGTTTCAGGTGTAGATAGCCAAGGCCCGTTCTTGGCCCAGGCTGTGTAAAAACCCAAAAACACGACATTTTCATGGGTAGGGTAACCATTCCCTGCGTCGTGAAAATCGCGTAGTGACCGTTCTGAACGGTCGATTTTTTCTCATGCCGAATTTTTCTATGTTTTTACACAGCCTGGGCCGGTTGCCGTCGCCGCCCGCACCCATCATGTCAAAAGCTTGTAGTGGAAATGTCCGTGACGTTTGAGGAAGTGGGCCGTTAAATCTAAGGTAAAAAAGCCATCCAGTCGGTTTCAATTTAGATCCATACCGGCTGGGGCTGCGGCTGCTTGGAAATCAAATTCCACCAATGTGTCATCTGGCCAGCTTTTATCATGCAATGGTGGCGCATACCGGGTGTGGTCCTTTGGACTCAGGCGCTCTGCTGGCAATTTTTCCCGGCGAGTATTCGATACCAGCGTTACACCCGTGATCGGTGCGGCCGTCGCATAGAAAACCCGGCTTCTGGACGTATGGCAGACTCCCCCGAGGGGAACCAGGTACACCAGTTGAATGATTGAGGCGTCAAACTTATCGACAGCCCAGCGCACCTCGCATTCCAGCCGTAGATCACCCAACCTGCGTGTCCCTGCTGGCAGGCCTTGAGTATGAATGTCCGGACGCCAGCGGAACAAGCCCTTCTTGCTGGAGAGCCGCAAGTCCGCATCTTCCCTGGATGCCGATTCGTCACGTGGTAGCGAGAAGGTATTGTCGGTGGCGATCGGTATCGCGATGTCGACGCTGTCACCCACAATACGCAATTTCAGATCAGGTACCGCCACGTTGGCTTGTTGTGGGCGCAAGATGAATTTCAATTCCGCCTGCGGGGCCAGCGAGTGGTAGCGCTCGAATGCGTCCATGCCCGCCAACATTTTACGATATGGCTTCCAGTCGGGATCTCTAGTGCCTGAGACCGCCACTTGCTGGGTTACTTCAGGTGAGGAATCTTGTGTATCAGTTTCAGCCATGGCAGAAGCTGATACGCTCAACAACATGATAATTGGAAGTGCGATACGCATGGCTAAGGAGCTACTTTCAGTCAGGAATTGAATAAATCTTTAGCGCGGCATGTTGCCGGCAGTCATCTTCGAGCATATTGAATTTTGCCTTCATAAATAGTCACACATTGTCACACTGCGGTGTATCTCTCCTGGACCCTGAAGCGGCACGCTTGCATGGCGCGTGAATGTCCGCCGCTGATAGCGGACGACCGGGGTCACTTAATGTCTGGTGTTATTGCCTTTTTTGCGATCTTGAGACAAGCTGGTTGCGGAGTGAGGCGTTCTAAGACAGGCGCTTAATGAAGTGAATGCGCTCCCTGGCAGGGTCACCAAAGTGCCTCACGGCGCGTATCCGATAGCCATTGCGGTAAAGAGCCATCCTCGGCACCATCCCCCCAGCTTGAGGCGGCCCCAAAAAAGCATAGAGCTTGAAAATCACGGGTATTGCTGCCTGTAGGGCAAGCAGGTCAATACTGCCATGACAAGCAGAGAGAATACGACAAACCTTGGTCTTTGCAACGACTTCAACCGCATGAGGCAGCCTGTCGAAGGCGATGCCGGCCAGGAAGCCGAGGACAGCAAATCCTGTTATGCATCCTTGCGCGCGATGCTGGCGGCGGCGCTGGCGCGGGCCAGGCTTGAGCGCGCGCCAGCCAGCGCGCGCAGGCATTCTTCCAGGTAGGCGCTCACGCGCGGATGCTGGCTGAAGGCGACGTTGAAGCGGATATGCTGGTCGGGTGTGTCGTTGGCCGAGAACGCGGCGCCGCGCATCAGCAGGATCTTGTTGCGGTAGGCGTCCTGTACCAGCAAGTCCACGTCCAGCCCTTCGGGCATGCTGCCCCACAGGAAAATGCCTGCGTCGCCGGGCTGCTCGAACAGCACGCCGGCCGCGCTCAGTTGCCGCGTGCTGGCGTTGCGCGCCACCATGATCTTGCGTTGCAGCCGCTCCAGGTGCTTGCGCAGGTTGCCGGCCTTGAGCACTTCCAGCAAGACGTATTCGTTCAGCGCAGGCAAGGTCATGATGGAGTGAATCTTGGTGCGCATCAGCAGTTTGAGCATGGCGGGCGCCGCGGCCAGGTAACCCATGCGCAGGGCCGGACTCAGCGCCTTGCACAGGCTGGAGTAGTAAATCACGCCGTCCAGTCCGGACAGCGACGCCAGCCGCGTGCTGTGGCCCGGCTGGAAATGGCCGTGCACGTCGTCTTCGGCGATCAGGAAGCCATACTGCTGCGCCATGATCAGCACCTTGTGCAGGTTGGCGGCGCTGCTGCTCCACCCGGTGGGATTGTGCAACGCCGTCTGCATGAACAGCAGGCGCGGACGGTGCACGCGGCAGGCCGCTTCCAGTTCGTCCAGGTCGAGGCCATCGGGGCGGCGCTGGATGGGCACCAGGCGCACGCCGTCCTGGCGCAGCCTGCCGAACATCAGGAAATATCCGGGATCTTCCACCAGCACCGTATCGCCGGGCTGCAGGAAGGTGCGGCAGATCAGATCGATGGCATGGGTGCCGCCGAACGTGGTGAGGATATGGCTGGCGTCCGCAGCGACGCCGATGCCGCGCAACAGCAGCGCGATCTGCTCGCGCAGTTCCGCCAGCCCTTGCGGCGGACAGCGCGAGGCCATGCCGGCCGCGCTGCGCGCCAGGCCACGTTGCACGGCCGCCGCCGGCAGCGCATCGTGCAGCCAGGTGGGCGGCAGGGCGCCGCTGCTGGCCAGCAGCACGCCCGGCCGCTGGTCGTTCACTTGCTGGCTCAGCCAAACCGGCTCCTGCTCCTGGCCCGCTTCCAGCGCCACCTCGTCGGGAATGGCGCGGCTGGCGTCAATTGGCGCGCGGACGAAGAAGCCTGTCGTGCCGTGGGTATCGATGACACCGGCGGCCACCAGCCTGTCATACGCCACCACCACGGTGTTGGTGCTGACCGCAAGCTGGGTGGCGAGCTGGCGGATCGACGGCAGCCTGGTCCCGCCAGGCAGGACGCGTTGCGCGATCTGCAGGCGCAACGCGGCCTCGATCTGCTTGAACAGGGCGATGGGGGAGGAGCGGTCGATGGCGAACATGGGTGGCAGTCTAGCGTAAAAACGTCATGGCGAGTACCAGCAGGATGGCGCCCATCACCAGATTGAAGATGCGCTGGTTGCGCGGTGCTTTCAGCACGCTGCGGATCGACACGCCGAACAGCGCCCACATGGCGTTGCACGGCATGCCCACCACGGTGCCGATCACGGACACCAGCAGCGCGCTGGCGAGCATGTTGCTGTGCGCAGGCATGAAGACCGACGCCATGGTGACCGCCTTGAGCCAGCTCTTGGGATTCAGCGCCTGAAACAGCGCTGCCTGCGCAAACGACACGGCCTTCGGTGCGCTGCTTCCCGCCACCGAGGCGCCGGCCAGCTTCCAGGCCAAAAACATCAGGTACAGCGCGCCCGCGATCCGCAGTACCTGCTGCGCCATCGGGTACGCGACGAACACGCTGCCCAGCCCCACGCACATGAGCATGGTCTGCACAAAGATGCCGGCCTGAATGCCGAGGATGACCGGCAGCGCGCCGCGATAGCCGAAATTGGCGCCGGTGGTGGCCAGCATGACGTTGTTCGGCCCGGGCGTGGCGGACATCACAAAGCAATAGCTCATCAGGGGCAGGAGGTCGGTCATGGCAGGCAGTCGCAGCGTGGAGAAGATCCCAGTCTAGGAGCGCGGCACGGCAGGGACAAGACACAAGGCGCCGCGTAGCAGCACATGCTGTATCAGTCGGACGACTGCTACAGCGGCGATACAGGCCGCTCCATGTCAGACACCCTGACCAAGCCAGGCAGACGTGGGCAGCGTCTCTGTCAGCCCGGAGAACTGATGCGTTTGTCCAGCGGCCTCTCGTTGAGCGCATCGGCGGCCCGATCCACGAATTGCCTGACGTCTCCCACCTCGGCAAACAAGCCGGCATAGGCTGCCCGTATCAACACCGTGCACTGCTCGAATTTCGCAAGCTGTGACAAGCCTTCTTCCGTGGGCATCAATATCCGTCGCCGGGCGTCATTGTCATCGTTCCGATACTGTATGAGCCCCAGGCGGAGCAGCTTTGGTACCTTTTGCATGACCAACTGGTGCGAATGGCCGAGTTCGCGCGCCAGATCCGAGGCGCAGGCCGTGCCGAGCGTTGCAAGAACAGCCATCAGCGAACAGGAGCGAACCGGGATGACGATCCCCATCGTATCGAAGACCGCCTTGGATTGCTCGGCGATCAGGACGCTCAGCCGTTCGACGGCGCGGCCGAGGAACACGGCGTCATCGATCGCGGCCGGGTGAAGTGTCTCCTTAGTCAAGGCGCTTGTACCTCTGGATGCTGCCGTCCTTGTTCACGCGTTCCAGCTCCGTCACTTTCCCGCGTGAAACATTCAAGCGGTATCGAAAATCTGACACGCCTTCCACCGCGAACAGCTCGGGACCGATCGGCTCAAGCGCGACCCGAAACCGGTCGCGCCAGAGATAGTAGAGCGTGCCATCGTCCAGGATGATCTGGCGGCCTTCATATTTTCCGGCCGCTTTCGCCAGCATCCGGGCATCGACATGCGTGCGCTCGACAGCGGCCGTCAAGCTCGGCAGCAGCCAGGCAAATTCGGTTCGCCTGGCCTCATCGGTCTTCGCCAGATTTTCAAGCGCCAGCTTGTGCGCCAGAGGCAGCGCGCGAATAGAGGGGCTGGGGATATCGGGTTGCACGCCGGCTCCTTCGAAATCGCCATAGTCCACGGGATCCTGGATCTGGCCGATCGGCACTTGCACGAAAAAATCGTCGTTGAGCGGCTTGCGTGCAACCGGATGCGCACCGCCGGCGGTCCGCTCCCCGATCAGGGTCGCGCGCCCGAGTTTCTTCATCGCATAGGAAAACCATTCCGCGGAGGAAAACGATGTGGAGCCGGTCAGGATATAGACCGGCTTGTCCACCATACGCTTGCCCGGCAAGCCCGGCAGCACCCACTGCCCGCGCTCGATACGCTTGCCATCCTCATTGTAATAATAGTCGAAGAGCAACTGGTCTTTCTCGCTGGAGAAGAAATAGCTCGCCAAAAATTGTGCCATTTCCAGATGTCCGCCATTGTTATAGCGCAAATCAATGATAACGGCATCCGTATTGGCGACGAAGCGCATCACGGACGCCGCCGTATCATAGGCAAGTTCCGGATCGGCAAAATAGCTGAATCGTATATAACCGATATTTCCCTTCAGGCGAGCGACCTCATCGAAACCGAAATTGGTCTCCTCCAGTGTGCTCGCTTCTTCTTTTCGTATCTTGCTCTTGAGCGCCGGATCGGTCTTCGCCTTGAATTCCGCGATCCACTTCGCGTCGACACCCACGAAAAAATGCAGGTCGCCGCTGACTTTGAGGAGATCGTCGGTCAGCTTGCTCGCAAACTCTGCCTTCGTGGTCGCCGAGTCATACTCTCCCTTTTTCAGACGATGCGAGTTTCGCCCGGGGGGAGGCTGGTGTTCGTCAAGCTCAGCTTCAGCGCGTCAAATGCACCATGGCGTTATCCATTTGCTTCAACTTTGCTTCGATCTGATTCAAAGCATTGAGCTTTTCTTCGCGATGAGACCAGTTCCCAGCGGCCAGCGCCCGGGCTCTTTGCTGCCCGATACAGTCCAATGCCAGTTGTCGCGCCTGCTGGTCGCATGCCGCTCTTAACTTTATATCCGCAAATGCGAGAGCAATCGACGCCTCGCAGCGAACATCATCGTCCATGGCGTTGATGTCGGAGTATCCCCACTGCCTTGCCAGTTTCTCAAGGAAGCGAATTGGCATGACGTCCTTGTGCGTCTTGTGCCAATCGCGATAGCTCTCCAGAAGATCGGCTCCAGTATCATTGCCGTTCGGCGAGAAATCATCCGTGCAGCTCCAAAAAAATGGATCATCCAGAATTTCGCGTGCTTTGGGATGAAAGTCCTCCCAATCAATTCCCAACGCCTCCCAGGGCGACATTGCATCACGCTGGGCTTGTGCTGCTGCCTCCAGCCCGGATGCAAGGTGTTGCAGAGCTTCCTCCGAATGCGGGATGCGTTTCTTGGCAGCTTCACAATGGTCTAGAAATTTCTCCAGGCTAAAATCATCAGTGCGCTTCAATCGCGCTCTCAATAACCCTAGTGCATGGATGACTTCATCAACACCTGCTTTAAAAAGTGGCAAAGACAATGTTGGAGAACGCGTCCAGTCCCGACCTTCCATCAATTCGCTGGCGATATCGATCTCGACCATGCCCTTTGCTCTTCGATAAGTGATCTTAGGTAGCGTTGAGCGAAAATTGTTGTGCGTCTCCAAGAGAGATTCCAAGGTCTTCTTTGCCGGACCAGAGTCTCTAAAGTGAAGCGTGATTGCAATTTCCTTAATCGCGTCGCCAAAACTGCCACCTCCCGCCAGAAGAAAATCCCCGATCGGCGACAACGTTGTGTGTCCGCCGTAGCAATTATAGGATTTAGCGCTTACATCGAAATCCATAGGAGGGTGCCTTTCATGCGAAATTCCAATTTTTCTGAATGTTGATACAGCTAAAAACTGCACAAACCAGTGCCGGGCCGTATCATGCGCCCGCTTGTTCCCGGGGGCGGATGATCATGCAGGTGGCTGTCGCGTGCGCGTACACTTTACCCGCTTCGTCGCGGATCGTGCCTTCGGAAATGACCAGATTGCGTCCCGCATTGATGACTTTGCCTTCGGCGTAGACCGTCACGTTGAAGGGCAGGGGGCGGCACATCTTGATGTTCAGGTCCGTCGTGCCATAGCTTTCGCCGGCCGGCAAGACCGTGTGCGTGGCGCAGCCCGTGACCGTGTCGAGCACGGTGGCGGCGAAACCGCCGTGCACGCCGCCCATGGGATTGGTGTGCGTTTCATTCGCCGTCGCCGTGAAGATCACGCGGCCATGCTCGACCGTGTGGGCGTCCATGGGCATGGTCTTGGAAATGCCGGGCCGCGGAAACAGGCCTTGCGCGAAAGCTTGCATCAATTGCAAGCCGGTCATGTCGTTGGGGTGCATGGTAACTCCTGTGGTGGTGGTGTGGGGATAGTCAGACGTCCTGCGCAAAACGTAGGCGCGAGGCGTGCAGCAGGAAGCGGGCGACGACGGCCAGTTCTTCTTCGCTGAAACCTTGCTTCAGTTGTTCATTCAAGCTGTCGAGCAGGGGCAGGGCGGCGGCCAGCACCTCGCCCCCTCTGGGCGACATGTGCAGGGTGCCGGCGCGCGCGTCGAGCGCCGACTGGCCGCGCACGATCAGGCCGTTTTCCTCCATGCGCGCCACCAGGCCCGTCACGGCCGAGTTTTTCAGTTGCAACAATCTCCCCAGATCCTTCAATTGACAGCCTTCCTCGCCCTTCAGGGCAAACAGGGCGACGACTTGCGTGCCGGAAAATCCCAGTTCGCTGGTGAAGACGGCATCGGCCGAGCGGAACAGGTTCTGGCGCGCCAGGTTGAGCAAGTTGAACAGGCGCGGCGAACGCTCGCCCAGCGGGCAGGCGGCGGCATCGGGAAGATCGGATGGGGGGGAGGTATTGGTACGCATGCGGAGTATACTACTACGTATGCGTAATAAATCAAGCGACTATTTCCAGTCGCGCTGGTGGCGTCCGATATAGCGGGCGCGGGGACGGATCAGGGTCGCGCTGGCGGCTTGCTCGGCCGCATGCGCGATCCAGCCGGCCGAGCGGGCCAGCGCAAACACGCTCATGCCCGCGCCCTCGGGCCAGCCGAAGGCCAGTTCTATGGCGGCCAGTGCCAGGTCGGCATTCGGCTTGGCATCGAGCAACTCTCCCGCCGTGGCGCAAACCGCCAGGATGGCGTCCAGTTTCGGCTTCTCGTGCGCCATTGTCGACAAGATTCCCAGCAGATACGCGGCGCGCGGATCGCCGCCTGGATACAGCGGGTGGCCAAAACCGGAGAATTCCGGCGCGAACATCGTGTAAAAGGCGCCGATGGCATCCCTGGCGTCCGGTGCGGCCAGCGCCTGCGTCAGCATGCACCTGGCGGCCGCGCTGCCGCCGCCGTGCTTGTCTCCGGACAAGGCCGCCAGCCCGGCCATCAGCGCGGCCGGCAGGCTGGCGCCCGTCGAGGCGACGCAGCGCACGGCAAAGGTTGACGCATTCAATTCATGGTCGGCCAGCAGCACGAGGGCTGCGCGCAGCAATTCAGTTTGCTCCGCGTCGGCTTGCCACGCCTGGGCCAGCTGCCGGTGCAGCGGCAAGGCGGACGGCGCCGTCTGCAGCAGGGCGGCGGCCAGCAGGCGCATCAATGCCGGGCCGGACTGCAGCGAGTGCGCCATGTCCGCTGGCGCCAGCATGGCCATGGCAAGCATGGCGCGTGCCAGCGGTGTGGCATCCGCCGCGCTGGACAGTCCTGGCGACAAGGCCGGCGCGTCCTGCTGAAAATAGTCACTCGCACCATCGTCCCACAGCAGGCTGGCGGCCGTCTCCAGCGTCGCGGACTCGGCCAGCGCCGTCGCATCGCAGCCGCGGTACAGCAATCGGCCATCGAGAATCTGGGAAATCTGCGTCTCCAGCACGGGCAAGCCCCAGTGCATGGCGGCCACGGCCGTCTGGCCGCCCCGTTTGGCGTCGTTCTTGCGCGCCGCCAGGCGCAGCACGTCTTCCTGCGGATAGCGCTTGCGGCGCGATTGCCCGTTGCTGACGGAAGCGAGCAGCCCCCGGCTCACATACGAATACAGGGTGGGCAGGCTGACGCCCAAGAGGCGCGCCGCGTCAGGAGCGGACAGATCGTTGTTCATGGCGGCCATTGTAGCGTTAGTCACTTTATATTGATTAATGGAATCAAGATTGACGGGCCGGGCGGCGTGTCACTAGACTCATGCCTTTCCAGGAGTCTCCATGAGCATATTTACCATTCGCACCCTGCGCCCCGACGACGCCGCGCCCTTGCTGGCCTTCGAACAAGCCAACCGGGCCTGGTTCGAGCGCCATATCGACCCGCGCCCGGACGAGTTTTACAGCATTGACGGCGTCCAGGCGCACGTCGCGCAATTCCTGGGCGAGCACCAACAGGGCCGCTTGCACCCATGCGTCATCGTGGGCGAACACGGAGAAGTGATCGGGCGCGCCAACCTCAAGAACATTGACAGGGAGCAAGGCGTGGCCGAAGTCGGCTACCGCATCGGGCAACAGCAGGCGGGCAAGGGCCTGGCCACGGCCGCGCTGCGTCACCTGATCGCCCTGGCGCAAGACGAGTGGCGGCTGCAACGCCTGTGCGCCTGCGCCATCGATGGCAATGCGGCGTCCATTCGCGTGCTGGAGCGCTGCGGTTTCGTGCAGGGAATGGCCGTGCCCGATATTGCCAGCGTGGAAGGCAACGTTGTCGATGGCCACGCGTATGCGCTGGAGCTGCGGGCAGCCCCCCAGCGCATCGTCGTCATCGGCGCCGGCATCGTCGGCGCGTCGCTCGCCTACCACCTGGCCAGCAAGGGGGCAAAAGTCACCGTGGTCGAAGCGGGCGGCATCGCGTCCGGCGTGACGGGCACCTCGTTTGCCTGGATTAACACGTCCTGCGCGGGGCCGGATCCCATTGCGACCCTGCGCGGCGGCGCCATCGCGGCCTGGCGCCAGCTGGAAACGCAAGTACCTGGCCTGACGCTGCGCTGGCATGGCGCCTTGTCGTATGGCACGCAGGATGGGCGCGTGTCGCCCGAGTCCATCTTGATCGACCGCTCGCGCATCGCCCAGCTTGAACCGCAGCTGCGGCAGCCGCCGCAACAGGCCGTCTACGAACCGGAGCAGGGTGCCCTCGATGCCGTTGCCGCCACGCACGCCTTGCTGGCAGCGGCCGGGGCGCTCGGTGCGACCGTCCGCACGCACACGCCCGTGCTGGGTTTTACCGTCCGGGACGCGCGGGTGACGGGCGTGAGAACGGCCATGGGCCTCATCGAAGCCGATATGGTCGTGCTGGCAGCGGGCTCCGGCACGGCCACACTGGCCGCGCAACTGGGCGCCAGCCTGCCCATCCACGCCTCCCCCGCCATCTTCCTGCGCTACCAGGCGCCGCCGGGCCTGGTGCGCGGCATCATTTCCAGCCATGCCATGGAAGTGCGGCAGGGCGAAGATGGCACCATGCTGGCTGCGGAAGACTATGTGGACGACGCGCCGGAAAACCAGCCTGCCGCCATGGCGCAGCACACGGCCAGCGCCATCAAGGGGGAAATCGAAGGCGCCGAAGCCATCACGCCGGCATTCGCCTGCATCGGCCTGCGCCCCATGCCCGTTGACGGCGTGCCCGTCATCGGCTACTTGCCGCAGGTAGGAGGCGCGTACGTGTGCGCCATGCATCCGGGCGTGGTGCTGGCGGCCTTCGTCGGCCAGCTGGCCAGCGAGGAAATCGTCACTGGCGAGCCAGCATCAGCGCTGGCGGCTTGCCGGCCTGCACGCTTCCAGGCCTGATTCTGGCGTGCTGATTCCTACGGCACAGGCGCCACGAACACGGGCAGGACGAACGGCGCCGGCTCTTGCTCATCGCCTTGCTCATCGCCTTGCTCCGCCGGAGCCTGCATGTAATTCTCGTTGCGCCAGTCCCCGTTTACCACGCTGTCGGCGATCAGAGATAAATCCTGCGTTTCGCGCAGCGCGCAGCGAAATGGCAGCCGCCCATGCGAACGCGACACCAGGCTGAAGCGCAACTGGCGGCATTGCGCATCATGCCAACAATACAACAGCATAGCCTCGCCTTTGACTGCGCTGCGGCGCGCCGCGATCACCTGGCCCATGAATTCAACGATATCGGCCGCCTGAATCTGCGGCGTTTCCTCGTCCGTGGGCGAGAAGCTCCACATATTGGTCCTGGCTTCGTGATTGATGTCGTCGGGATCGATTTCCACGGCATCGTCTTTTGCCATGGTGAGCCAGTTGTTGATGACGGTTGAGTGAATCATGTAAAGCTTTCAGTACTTATCAATATTTATTCATGCATCGCCGGCTTGAGTGTGCCTACGCAGCCATTCATCCGCGACATCGCCCATGGTTTTGACAGTGCCATCGCGTATCCAGGCCATGAAATCACGGTCTAGCTTGAATTCGGGGCCGCATTGGTCAAGCAGGAAACGCCTGACGTTTTGCGTGTTGCGGTAGTTGGCATCAACGAGTGTGTTCCGGGTAATGACGCCGCCGTGCCAATCGAAATCCATGCTGTACTCCATTGAATGTCCAGAGCGTGCCATTCTAGACCATGGGCGCCAGCTCGGCGACTGTCCAGCCGTCTCACCCCCTCGGCCCATCCAGCAACAACTCCGCCAGCCTCGTCGTCAGCCACAAACTCGTCTCGCTCAGTTTCTTGCCGTGAATCGACAAGCGCCGCACGGGCAAGCGCGACAAGGCCAGCGCCGGGCAAGGCACTTCCTGCAAATACCCCTTGTAGTTGTCGTAATTGGCGATATTCAGCGGCAAAATCGCCCAACCCAGCTCGTCCGCAACCATTTCCGCGATGCTGTAAAAGCTGTCGGAAAACCAGACGGCGGGGCTGAAGGCGTGTTCGCGGTTCAGGTCGGAATCCATGATCAGCTGGCGGTAGCGGGTCAGCTCGTTGCGGCTCACTTCCTGGCCGTGCGCCATAGCGTGGCCTTTCGCCACGAACACGCCTTGCGCCACGCTGCCGATGTGCTGCTGTTCCAGTATGGGCGAGATGGGACCGCGGTCGAAGTGGAAAGCCACATCGGCTTGCTGCTGTTCCACGTATTGCGCCACTTCCGAGGCCGTGGCGTTGAGCATCACCAGTTCCAGCGCCGGGTAGCGCGCCGCCAACTCCTTGACCAGCTTGCTGATGGCCAGGTAGGGCAGGGCTTCGTCCAGTGCCAGGGTCAGCTGCGCTTCCGGCGCTTCGCTCAGCAGCTGGGCGCGCAGCTGCAAGCGCTCGGCCTGGCGCAGCAGTTCGCACGCTTCCAGGTGCATCACCTTGCCCGCTTCCGTCAGCACGGCGCTGCGGCGTGAGCGGTCGAACAGTTCCACGCCGAATTCCGCTTCCAGCAAGCCGATCGAGGTGCTCACCACCGATTGCGCGCGGCCCAGCCGGCGCGCCGCGCCCGAGAAAGAACCGGCCGCGACGGCCGCTTCAAAGTAGCGCATTTGTTCCAAAGTCCATTGCATGGCATCCACCTATCTGTTTTACAGATGGATTTTAACTTGAATGCCATTCAGGGGCGACATAAAATGCGTTTACTAATTCAATAACATGAGATCCGCCATGAAAAACGCCCAAGCCAATTCCCCCGCCATCAGCTTTGGCTGGTGTCACGACGCCAGCGCCGAAGATGCGCTGTGCAAGTTGTATCTTGATAACGTCAGCGCCGACTATATCTCCCATTCGGAGCTGCAGGGCGAACGCGCCGATGCGCCAGGCAACTGGCGCGCGGACTTGCCTGAAGTGATACGCGGCGAAATCCGCGCCGCCCTGTCGCATGACTGGGCACATGGCGATTCGACCCTGCTGGCCGTCGCCACGTCCGGTGACGCCATCGTCGGCATGGCTTTGGTGTCCATCGACACGCGCCAGCGCGCCTCGAAATCGTTCGCCGCACTGGACGACCTGGTCTTGCTGCCCGCCGTGCGCGGCAGCGGCATCGGCAGCCAGTTGGTGGAGTGGGTGGCAAGCGAATTACGCAGTCACGGCATCGCCCGATTGTTCCTCGAATGCGGCGCGCACAACCTGACGGCGCAACAATTCTTCCAGGGCCGTGGCTTCAAGCAAGTGTCCGTCGTCATGCTGCGCGAACTTGACGTAGTCGCAGCCCCAGCAAGCGCCGCGGTGGATGACAAGGATGGTGACCGTGGCTGACGCCCGCCGCCCCCGACAAGCCCAGGCCCGTGGCAGCCTGGAACGTAAATATTTGCGCAGCACCAAATTTATCCACACCGATAGTTGTTAAAAGTTACACTAAAATACATGAGTTGTTTATGCATCCAATGAAAAAATGGCTGACGCTGGCCATCGTCTCCAGCGCCTTATTCCTGATCGTGGTCGACATGACCGTGCTCTACACCGCCTTGCCCGCGCTGACGCGCGACTTGCAGGCATCCTCTTCACAAAAACTGTGGATCATCAACGTGTACGCGCTGGTCGTCTCCGGTCTGCTGCCCGGCCTCGGCACCCTCGGTGACCGTTTGAGCCACAAACCCGTTTTCCTCGCCGGCCTGGCCGTGTTCGGCATCGCCTCGCTGTGCGCCGCGTTTTCGCCCGCGCCGGAATGGCTGATTTTTGCCCGCGTGCTGCTGGCGATCGGCGCCGCGCTGATGATGCCGGCCACCTTGTCCATCATCCGCCTGACCTTCACGGACAACCGCGAGCGCTCGTTCGCCATCGGCGTGTGGGCGGCGATTGCCTCGGGCGGCGCCGCGTTCGGCCCCGTGCTCGGTGGTTTCCTGATGGAACACTACTGGTGGGGTTCCGTCTTCCTGATCAACGTGCCCATCGTGCTGCTGACCCTGGTGCTGGCAGCCGTCGTCCTGCCGAAACGGGCCGGTAACCGCGACAAGCCGTGGGACTTGAAAGGCTCGCTGCAAATCATGATGGGTCTGCTGGGTGGCGTGTATGCGATCAAGGAACTGGGCAAGTCGCAGCCGTCGTATGCGCTGGCTGCCGCCTCGTTCGCCGTGGGCGCCTTCTTCATGCTCAAATTCGTGCGCCGCCAGAAGCGGCAAGCCAAGCCGCTGATCGACTTCGCCCTGTTCCGCGAACTGCCGTTTTCCAGCGCCGTGGCCGCCGCCATGGTGGCCTCGGCCGCCCTGATCGGCATGGAACTGGCGCTGAGCCAGCACATGCAGCTGGTGCGGGAACTGTCTCCGCTGGAAGCGGGCTTGCTGCTGTTGCCGCTGCCGCTGGCGTCCGTGTTTGCCGGTCCGTTGACGGGTTTCATGCTGCCGCGCGCCGACAAGGCCAAGGTATTGTGGGGTTCGCTGCTGCTGTCCGGTATCGGCATGGCGTCGTATCTGGTGCTGCATGACGCCGCCGTCTCGGCGCAAGTGGCCAGCCTGGTGATCCTGGGCCTGGGCCTGGGCGCCGTCATGACGGCCGCGTCGAGCGCCGTGATGCTCAACGTGGCGCCGCAACAGGCCGGCATGGCCGCCTCGATCGAGGAAGTGTCGTACGAGCTGGGTGCCGTGATCGGCGTGACGGTGCTGGGCACCATCATGTCGGCCGTCTACAGCGCCACCCTGGTGATCCCGGAAAGCGCGGGCCTGTTGCCGAACGCCCATGACACGCTCGACGCGGCGCTGCTGGCCGCCGAGCAATTGCCGGCCGAACTGGGCTTGCAAGTGTCGGAACTGGCCCGTTCGGCCTTCGATAAGGCATTTATTGTCGTGCTGGCAACAGCTTCAGCCATCCTGATGGCGGCGGCCGCCACCATCCGCCATTTGCACCTGCGCGCCCGCCGCGTGGCTTGAGCGGCGCAGTCAGGGCGGCTACTCCGTGACGATGATCTTGCCGTTCATCTCCTCGTGGCCGCTGCCGCAAAAATTGTCGCATAAGAAGGCGTATTCACCCGCCTTGCCAGGCGTCAGCCGCACTTCGGTGACCTGGCCCGGTTTCAGGTCGGCACGGATTTTCATGTCCGGGATGAAAAAACCATGGATGAAATCGACGGCCGTGAACGCCAGCAGGACGGGTTCATCCTTTTTTAAAATGATCTCATTCGGCGTGTAGACGAATTTCCTCGCCTCGATGGCGATGATCCTTTCCTTTGTAGCAACTTCCTTGACGCCCTGGGCGTCGATGGCGGCTCCCGTCAGCAGCGCCCCGAAGCCACAGGCCAACCTTGCACATAACTGTCTTCTGGCGCGGTCCATGGCTCACGTCCTTGTGACGGGAAATTCCGTGAGTTTGTATTCCTGGTTCCCGGATTCCGCTTCCACCTCGCGAAAGCCGAGTCCCTTGTTCGGCGTAGCGGGGTCCCACGGCAGCGGCGTGCGCTTTTCCTGCGATCCCGGCGCCGGCAGGGGAAAAATCAGCGATTTGGCGGCATGGTGCGAGATCTGGCCCGTCATGTGGTGATGTTCCTGGTGGATATGGCCATAGAACACGTTCACATTGCTGTACGGCATTAACAGGGCGATCGCCTTGTCGCCGTCGCGCGTGGCCCAGTCCCATTTGGGCACCAGGTCGAACAGGGGGCGGTGGGTGAAGACGACGATGCGCGCGTCCTTCGCCTGCTTGTCCAGGTCGTTCTTCAGCCACTCCAGCTGGCTGTCGCCGATGCGCGCGCCGGGGTCGGAGACGTTATCGAGGGCAATGAAATGCACGCCCTTGTGCTCGAACGTGTAATTGGACGGTCCGAAGTTTTCCTTGAAGGCGGCGCCGTTGTCGAGCGAGGCGTCGTGCTCGCCGGGGATGAAGCGCACGGTTTTTACCTGCAACCCCGCCGCAATATCCTTGAATTCGGCCATGCGCTGGCGGCGCTCCTTCGGGTCGTCCGTCGTATGCGTCAGGTCGCCCGTAAAGATGATGAAATCGGGTTGCACCTCCAGCGCATTCACCGTGGCAACCGTTTTCCTGAAGGTGTTGAGGGCATCGGGATTGGCGGCACCGCTAAAGCCCCAGTGCACGTCGGACAACTGGACGAAGTAAAAATCCTCGTAGGGAGCGGCCGCCTTGCCGGCCGCCGCCGCTTGCGCATGTCCATACAGTCCGGAAATGAACACGGCGCCCCCGCCGAGGGCGGTCAGTTTCATGAAACTTCTGCGGTCCATCATGATATTTCTCCTCGTTGAAGTGGATGCCTGGCCTGGCTGGCAGGCGGTGGCAAAACAAGCTCTATTTGGCGGCCGTGGCCGGGCTGGCCCGCCCGGATTCCTGTTGCAAATACGCGATCAAGTCGGCGCGGTCCTGCGCGGACGGCACCATATAGCCCATTTTTTGTCCGGGAATCAGCTTTTCCGGATTCGTCAGCCACTGTTCCAGCGTTGTCTCGCTCCACACGATGGCAGACGCCTTTACTGCCGGCGAGTAGCTGTAGCCAGCGACGCTGCCGGCTTTCCTGCCAAACACGCCCTTGTGCGCGGGGCCCACGCCGTTGTAGTCGATCGAGTGGCAGGACATGCACATGGTTTTATAGAGCGCCTGGCCGTGGATGGCGTCGCCGGCGGTAGCCGCGCCGCTGGAAACCATCAGCATGGCCGCGGCTAGGCCAGCGATGAAGTACGGGTATTTCATGTCGAAGTCCCTCGCATTGCGGATAGTTCGCATGGACCCGATGCAATTGGGGTCTGTAAATGCTATAACTCCGAAGGCAGTGAAAATATTCCCGCAAAAGCCGGTTTATTTTTTTCCCTGCAGCGGGAATAAATGGCAGGCAAAGCGAGTCTTATGCAATGAGACGGTCGACAGGCGGATGGGTGTTGAGTTGAATGACATCGATAAAACCAGGTTGTTTGAAAAAATTGCCATGCCTCATCTGGATTCCGCCTACAACCTGGCGCGATGGCTCACGCGCAATGACCAGGATGCCCAGGACCTGGTGCAGACGGCGTTCCTGCGCGCCTACCGCTTCATGGACGGCTACCATGGCGAAGGCTGCGGCGCGCGCGCCTGGCTGCTGACGATCGTGCGCAATACGTATTACACGTCTCTGCGCGACAACCGCCCGCAACACGATGACATCGGCTTTGACGAGGAAATTCACGGGCACGATGAGGACGCATGCGGCATGGCGCCGGAAGACATCCTGGCCCGCTCCGACGTGAAGCAGGCGGTCAATCAGGCCCTGGAAACGCTGCCGCGGCCTTACAGGGAAGTGCTGGTGCTGAAGGAGATCGACGATTTGTCCTACAAGGAGATCGCGGACATCGTCGGCATCCCGATTGGCACGGTGATGTCGCGCCTGGCGCGGGGACGCAAGCTGCTGTTGATATACCTGAAACAACATACCGATGAGAAATGAAATGGAGTGCACGGAATCACACAGCAAGATGTCCGCCCTCGTCGATGGCGAGCTCGATGCGGTGGCGGCCGGACGGCTGACGCAGCATCTGGCCCATTGCCCTGACTGCGCGAAGGCGTTCGAACAGCTGCAGGCTCTGCGCGTGGCGGTGAGCAAGCACGGCGTGCGCCATGTCGCGCCCGCTGCCCTGCAACAGCGCTTGCGCCAGGCGCTGCAGGAAGCGACGAAGGAATCGAAGGCAAGCCCGCGTCGGCGAAAATGGGCGCAGCTGCCGTGGGCATGGATCAATTTTGGCGTGGCCTGCGCCAGTACGGCGGCCCTGGCCGTCACCCTGGCGCTGTATCTGTCCGTGCCATCGGCTGCGGAGCGGCTGGACCAGGAAATCGTGGCCAGTCATTTCCGTTCGCTGATGCCCGATCACCTGGCGGACGTGGCGTCGTCTGACCAGCACACCGTCAAGCCATGGTTCAGCGGCAAGCTCGACTTTTCGCCGCCCGTGGTTGACCTGGCGCGAGCTGGCTTTCCCTTGGTCGGCGGGCGCCTCGACTATATCAAACAGCGTCCCGTCGCCGCGCTCGCCTATCGCCGGCATCAGCATGTGCTGAACCTGTATGTCTGGCCTGAGCAAGCAAAAGGCGATGCGCCGCCACGCCTGACCGTCAAGCAGGGCTATCACTTGTTACACTGGAGCAGGTCCGGCATGGAGTATCGGCTCATCTCCGACCTCAATGTGGCTGAACTGATGGACTTCGAGCGCCAGTTCACGGCGCAAATCGACAAGGACGGGTTACCGTAAAGCACCGCGCCAGGCCTGCTAATTGACTACTGCGCCGGCGCAAGCACTTCCCGGTACATGCCGGTCTCATTGTCCCGCGCATTGACCACCTGCGCCGTCCCAACATACGCGTGGAGTTCGGAGCAGGGCGTGAAAACCATCGGTTCGGCATGCACGGAGGTGCCAGCCAGCAGCGTGGCCAGCAGAGTCAGGCGGGGCAGGAAGGTGATCGGCTACTTTGGCGGCGGTGGGGAACTGCCGCCAAAGTAGCGTTTTTTACAGCAATTGTCCAGATGGAAATATTTCTGCGCCGGACTATGCCTGCTTGTTATTGCGCAACAAGCGCAGCCCGTTGGCCACCACCAGCAAGCTGGCGCCCACGTCGGCGAACACGGCCATCCACAGGGTCGCCAGGCCAGCCAGGGCCAGGCAGAAGAAAACGGCCTTGATGCCGATGGCAAAGCTGATGTTTTGCACGAGGATGCTGCGCGTGCGCTGGCTCAAGCTAATAAACTCGGGCAATTTGCCCAGTTCATCATCCATCAAGGCCACGTCCGCCGTTTCGATGGCCGTGTCGCTGCCGGCCGCGCCCATGGCAAAGCCGATGTCGGCCTGCGCCAGGGCCGGGGCGTCGTTGACACCGTCGCCCAGCATGGCCACCACGCCGAATTGCTGCTGCAAGGCCTTGATTTCATCGAGCTTGTTTTCCGGCAGCAATTCCGCCTTGACCAGGCTCACGCCCACCTCGGCGGCGATGCGCTGCGCCGTCAGCAAGTTGTCTCCCGTCAGCATCACGGTGGTCACGCCCAGCGCAGTCAATCTGGCGATGGCCGCCGCCGCCGTGGGACGCAGCACGTCGGCCACGGCGATCACGCCCAGCGCACCGGCCGGGCTGGCCAGCACCATGGCCGTGTACGCTTGCTGTTCCAGCCGCGCCAGGATGGCTTGCAGTGCCGGCGTCAAGAGCTTCAACTCCGTCATCAGGCGGGCATTGCCCAGATAATAGGTCTGGCCATCGATAGTGCCTTGCACGCCGCGCCCATGCAGGGCGACAAACTGGCTGACGGGCAAGTGGCTGTTGGCGGGCGGACCCGCCTTGACGATGGCAGCGGCCAGCGGGTGGGCGGAATTGGCGTCCAGGCTGGCGGCCAGCAGCAGGATGGTAGCGCGGTTGCTGCCTTCCAGGGCCACCACGTCCGTCACGGCCGGTTTGCCCTTGGTCAAGGTGCCCGTCTTGTCGACGGCGATGGCCTTGATCCGATAACCCGTTTCCAGGAATTGCCCGCCTTTCACTAAAATGCCGCGGCGCGCGGCCGCCGTCAGGCCGCTGACCACGGTCACGGGCGTGGAAATGACCAGCGCGCACGGGCAGGCGATCACCAGCATCACCAGCGCTTTGTAGATCCAGGCCATGAAGGGCTGGCCCAGCAGCAAAGGCGGCAGCACGGCCACCAGAATGGCGAAGACGACCACGGCCGGCGTGTAGTAGCGGGCGAAATTATCGACAAAGCGCTGCGTGGGCGCCTGCTTGCCCTGCGTTTCCTCGATCACCTTGACGATTTTTGCCAGGGTGCTGTTGCCGCTGTTGGCTGTCACGGTGACGTCGAGCAAGCCCCGTTCATTGATGGTGCCCGCATACACGACGTCGCCCACGGCCTTGTCCACCGGCATGCTTTCGCCCGTGATCGGCGCCTGGTTGACCGATGACTCGCCGCTTTGCACGATGCCGTCGAGGGCGATACGCTCGCCCGGTTTCACGCGCATGGTCGCGCCGATGGCCACCGTGGCCACGCTGACCTGGCTCCAGGCGCCGCTGGCGTCGGCGACCGTGGCCGTGTCGGGCGCCAGCTGCATCAGGCTGTGCACGGCGTTGCGCGCACGGTTCAGCGACAAGCCTTCGATCAGCTCGGCGATGGCGAACAGGAAGATGACCATGGCCGCTTCCGGCCACTGGCCGATGGCGATGGCGCCGAAAACCGCCAAACTCATCAGGAAATTAATGTTCAGGGTGAAGGTTTTCAGGGCGATCCAGCCCTTTTTCAGGGTCGGCCAGCCGCCCGTGGCGATCGACAGCAGTGCCAGGGCGATGACGAGGGGCGAACTGTCTTCGTGCGTGGTCCACGCCAGCGCCTCGGCGCCGGCCGCGGCCAGGCCGGACACCACCAGCAAGCCTTTTTGCAGGCCGGACAGGCTGCCTTCGTTCGGGTCGCGCGCGATGACCGCATCCGCCTGCATGGGAATCGCCTGCATGCCGATGCCATGCAGGGCCGCTTCCACCGTGGCCAGCGAGGGCAGGGTGTGATGCACATCGAGCACGCGGTTCATCAGGTTGAAATCGAGGCCCACCACGCCCGCCATATTGGCCAGCTTGTTGCGGATCAGCCGCTCTTCCGTGGGGCAATCCATGTTGGCGATGCGGTATTTGGCCGTGCTCGCGCCATCGATGGGGGCGCTGGGCAGGGCTGGCGCTGTATCGCCAGCAGGGGCGGCGTGGCTGTGTGAACAGCAGCCGCCGTGACTGGGCTTGGCGTCTTGTGCATGGTCATGCGCGTGGTTATGGCTATCGTGCGGCATCGCATCATCCTTCAGGATTGGTGTATGCTTCCATTAGAAACCCTGTAGCCGCTACAGGGTCAAGCGGAATGTGTACGAAAGAATGAAAAGGGGATGCCATGCGTATCGGAGAACTGGCCAAACGGACAGATTGTGACGTGGAAACCGTGCGTTACTATGAAAAGGCGGGCTTGCTGCAGGAACCGGGCCGCAACAGCGCCGGCTACCGCGAATACCGCGAAGAACACCAGGAACGGCTGCAATTCATCCGTCATTGCCGCTCGCTGCAGATCGGCTTGACCGATATCCGCGCCTTGCTGGAATTTAAGAACAACCCGGCCGAAGGCTGCCAGAGCGTCAATGAATTGCTCGACCACCATATCTTGCGCATTGCCGAGCAGATGGCGAACCTGCAAACCTTGCAGCAGCAACTGGTGACCCTGCGCCACCAGTGCGACCAGCCGCAGCCGTCGCAAGACTGCGCGATTTTGCAAAACCTGTCCGAGGCCGCCAGCGGCCACGATTGCGCCTGCCATACCGGACTTCATTGACCCCAGAACTTCATGCTGAAACTAATATTCAAAAGAACTTTACTCACCTTGTCGCTGTTATCGCCACTGAGCCATGCGGCCGATGCGCCTGCCGCCACCGGCCACTACCTGACCCTGTACGCCGTGCCCGGCGTGCCGCAAAGCGATGACCCGTATACCTGGAGCACGGCTGGCGGCAAGCAATTAACAAAAGGCCTGACCAAGGCTGACGGCCGCGCCTATCTCAAGGCAGAAGAGGGCGTCGATACGTATGTCCTGGAAACGATCAGCATGCGCTGGACGTTCGCGGTGCCGGCTCGCTGCTGGCAAGAAGCGCCTGCCGCCTTCCAGTCATGCCTGAAACTCAAGCAAAGCACCAGCCAGTACGATGTCAGACAGGATGCGGAAAAACTGGCCAGAGAGAAAGATCAACAGGCCCAGGCGGTAGCCTACGAGCTGGCGGTCCGGGCCAACGACGATGCGCTGGCCTGGCTGGGCAAATTGCCGCCGCAGTGGTCCATGCAGGAACACGCCAAGCGCCTGCTGTCCATCGGCGACAAGATCGAGCGGCATATCGCCAGCGGCTTGCGGCAAGGCGGCCCCGATGCGCGCCAGTTTGTCTGCAAGGCGCCCACGACCTACGGCGCATTGCCGCAGCAGCAAGCCGTGCTGGCCTATCAGCTGCAGCCGCAGCCCGTGCTGCACGCCGGTGCCGCCTGGGACCAGCTGCTTGCGGCTGCCGCGCAGGGCAACTGGATGGCGCGCCTGGAAGTGTATTACGCGCTGGCGGAGCGCAAGGTGAGCGAACTGAGCTATGTGGAGCAGGCGCGCCTGGTGCAATTGATGCAATGGCTGCAGCAGCGCGAAATCGCCGGCCTGTACAGCTTTTTCAGTGCCAGTACCTTTGGCGATGGCGCCACGCAAGACCGCGTGGCACGCCTGGCCGCCATGCAGGGCAGCGTTATCGACCAGAGCGTCGTGGGGACGCTGCTGCAGGATGAGGACGATCCGGCACTAGTGGCGGCAGGCAAGCGCATGCTCGACTGCGCGGCAGCGGCCATGCAGTCACCGCGCTAGCTCGGCAACAGCGGCGGGCCGCCGTCGCTCAGGCGGAAGGCGTCGACCACGCGCAATAAATCATGCGCCTGGTCCTGCATGCTTTGCGCGGCGGCGGCCGATTGTTCGACCAGGGCGGCATTGCGCTGGGTCAATTCGTCCATTTCCGTGATGGCATTGTTGACTTCCTCGATGCCCTTGCTCTGGCGCTGGCTGGCCGCCGTGATGTCGTTCATGATTTCCATCACTTGCTGGACGGAGGCGACAATATCGCCCATGGTGCGCCCGGCGCTGTCGGCCAGCTCGCTGCCCGTTTCTATCCGGGCCACGGAATCCTCGATCAGCTGCTTGATTTCGCGCGCCGCCGTGGCCGAGCGCTGCGCCAGGCCCCGCACTTCCGTGGCGACGACGGCAAAGCCGCGTCCCTGTTCGCCCGCGCGCGCCGCTTCCACGGCCGCGTTCAAGGCGAGGATATTGGTCTGGAAGGCGATGCCGTCGATGACGGCGATGATGTCGACGATGCGCCCGGAACTGGCCTTGATCGAGCCCATCGTTTCGACCACCTGGCCCACCACGCGGCCGCCTTCCAGCGCCACGTTCGAGGTCGACAGCACCATCTGGTTGGCCTGGTGCGCATGGCTGGCGTTTTCGCGCACGGTATCGGTCAAGGCATGCATGGACGTTGCCGTCTCCTGCAAGGAATGCGCTTGCGACTCCGTGCGGGCCGACAAATCCGCATTGCCGAGCGCGATTTCACTCGCTTCCACCGTGATGGTGGAGCCCGCCTGGCGTATCTCGCCCAATAAAGTGTTCCAGTTTTTCACCACGGTGGCCAGCGCACGCGACAGCTTGCCCACCTCGTCGTCGCCCCGGGCATCGATGCGCATGGTCAGGTCGCCCGCGGCCAGGCTTTCGGCGGCGCGGCAAGCCTCGTCGATGGGACGCACGACGGAACGGGCCACCCAGGTGGCGATCAGGGCCAGCAAGGCAAAGCCGATGGCCATGGTGCCCAGCGACAGCCAGCCGGCGCGCTGGCCCGCATTTTTTGTTTCCTGCAAGGCGTCGGCGGTACGGTGGTCAAGGTTGAGCAGCACCTGGCGCAGCTGCCCGCGCACTTGCTGGTAGTGTGTGGCGGCATTTTGCATCGCGGCCACGCCCGTATTCGGGTCCATCGAGGCCAGGTCCAGCGCCTGCGCCACGCTTGCCCGGTAACGTTCGACGCCGGGCAGGGCCTGGGCCGCTTCCGTGGCGGCGCCCGAGAATTTCTTGAGTTCCGTCAAGCCTTGCGCGATGGCATTGAGCTGGCCATCCGTTTGCGCACCGAATTGCTTGAACTGCTCGTCCGTCAGGCTGGCGGCGATGGCGATCTTCGCATACACATCGGCGTGTACCTGGCCCAGGGCAATAGCTTGCTGATTGGCAAGCCGTTCGGCCGTCAGGGTAACGTCTTTCAGTTCGCGCATGCGCTGTTCGTTCTGCTGCATGGCGAAGTAGGACAAGGCCCCCATGGCCAGCAGGCAAGCCAGCGCGACCACCGGGACGATCAACATCTTCTGTGCGATTTTCATCGGAACCCATATCGTCAAGAGAGCGAAAAACCATCGCGGCGCTGGCGGCGCGGCGGCGGGCTACAGGTAAATGCCGCCGCAGACGACGGTTTCGGCCAGCTTTTCGCAGTACATCACCTTCGGCTCGATCTTCTTGGTTTCCGGATTCGTGAATTTGTATTCCTGCCAGAACTTGCCCTTGCTCTTGGCCAGGTCGACTCTCTCCTTGACGAAGGCCTTGCCGTCGATATCTTTCAGCTCGATCAAGTTCTTGCCCACCATTTTCGGGTTCGCGCCATGCGCGACCACCGTGCCGTCGAGTTTATACACGACCAGGTACAGGTCGTGCAGGATGAATTGCGGCGACTTGGCCGTGATCTCGCCATACGCCTTGGCGTCGCCGGCGCTCTTGATGTAGCTCACGCCTTTCTTGACCATGGCTTCGGCGTCGGTGCGCGTGGCGCCGCCTTCGGCCGCGCTGGCGATGGAAGGCAAGGTGGCGGCGGCAAGCGTGAGCGACAGGCAAATGGCAGGGGCGAACTTGGACATGAATATCTCCTTCACATTGCGGCAGGGAAAGCCGGCAGAGAACCGGTACGGTGGGGGAGTGCTGACGGCCCATGGTAGCGCGCCGCCAGTGGGCATGCGCTGGTGCAACAGATTTTTTTTCAGTGGGGCGGTTTTGCAACATCGCGTGCACGTTGCCGCAATCGGGTTTTCAGAGGGGAAAGGCCGCTGCCGGCTATCGAGACGCTAGTGTGGCATGCGCACCGCGCTACCAGCCGGATGGGTCTTCAGCCGCCGCGCGCGCCAGCTCATCGCGCCAGTCTTGCGACACCAGGCGGCAGATATCGGCAAAGAAGGCGTGCACAGGCCTGATGGCGCAGGCTTCAGCATCACGGCTCCCGGATCAGGCGCACTCGGGCAAGGTCCAGCCTTCGTAGCCCATGTCGGTCGGGTAGATCGCGCGGTTCTGGCCCCAGCGGGCATGGTCGAGGATGCCGTCTTCATGCATGTCCAGTACCCATTCCGTGCTTTCCAGCAGGGTGCCATCCTTGTGATACACACGGAAGAAGGTAGAGGTGCTCAGCGCGCGCACGATGTTGTGCGGCACGCCGTTGCCGTAGTGCGGCACATAGGTCTTGATCACGCACGTGCCTTGTTCATTCCACTGCTGCGCATACACAGTGGCGTTGCGGGCGGCCGCCACCTTGATGAACAGCCAGCCTGCCAGCAGGATGGCGAACAGGAGGGCGGCGGCGATCAGGCCGGTTTTCTTGAGTAGCTGCATGAGGTCATGGCATGGCCGAAAACGAAGTTGCCGCATTGTATGTCAAGAGCGGAAATGCTTGCTGTACAGCACGTACAGCAAGCATTTCGCCCCGTATGGTGCTCTATTTCGCCAATGCCGCCTGCAGCGCGTTCGCCATGTCCAGGTGATGTTGTAGCGCTGGCAAGTTTTTCTTGGCAAAGGCCTTGATGTCGGGATCGCTGGCTTTCTGGCTGGCGTCCGTAAACAATTTCACGGCCTCCGTGTGCGCCGCCACGCCGATGCTGGCCGCATATTCCTTGTCGAAGGACTGGCCTTCCAGGCGGCCCAGCTTGTCGATCTGCGCCTGGTGTTTGGCACCGGGCTGGTCGCTGACTTCGATCTGCTTGCTGCTGGCCAGCTGTTTCAGCTCGTCAGCCACTTTCGTGTGGCCCGTGACCATGGCGTCGGTGAATTTCTTCACCTCGGGATTGCTGCTCTTGTTTTGCGCCACTTTGCTGGCGGTAATTTCCGTGCTGCCCGCGTCGGCGGCCTTGCTGAGAAATTGCTTGTCGTACGCGCCCGGCGCGGCGGCGGCGATGCTGTTGATGGCGATACCGCTCAGCAGCGCCACGGCGGCGCCGATGGCCACGCTTTTCAGGGACGGGGTACGGGAACTGGTAGTCGAGATACGCATGGGATGCCTTTCAAGTATGGTTTTTTCTACAAGCTGATGGCAATGTTAAGCCCGCAGCCTGCGCACACCCATAGGACACACACGACTGTCCGCGTAGGACTAGTCCTGTTCGTCAGCGCACAATTCGACTTGTTTCAGCGCAAACAAGGCGGCGATGCCGGCATCGCGGCGCCAGGCGGGCATGCCGATATCGAGCCACTGCGCCATCGCATCCAGGTGCGAGGGTTCCGAGACGCTGTGTTCGAGTTCGTCAAGCACCGTGTCGCGGTCGATGTACAGGCTGTCCAGCCAGGCATCGAAGGAGGGCGCCAGCTCGATGAAACCGTGGGCGCGCTTGCCCGTCCATTCCGGCAACTCCTGCACATAGGCCAGCACGCGGCCGCCGCCCGCTTCCGTCAAGTCCAAATAGACCATGGAATTGCCGCCGTCGCGGGCGAAGGGCAAGATGCGCACCGGCATGTCCGTATGCTTGCGCGCGGCACGGATTTCTCCAACTAAGGTTTCATCGCAGAAATCGCCCTCGTCGGCGCTGAAAAAGGTATTGAAACCCATTTTTTCCACGCCGCCATTGCCGTCCGGCACATCCGTGGTGTAGTCGAACCAGGCGCCGTTGGCCACTTGCAGGAAGGCCAGGAAGGCGGGCGGCAACGGTGCTTCCAGCAAGGTTTCGATGGCGGCGATCTGCTGCGCCGTGGGGGCAGGCTTGGCGCCCTGGAGCGCCAGGTGGCGGTATTGCGTGTAATAAGTCATTGATTATCCTTGTAAATTTCTTGCGACCGCGATGCCATCTTCGCAGCCCGTCTCCACCTTCGCCAGCGCATCGACGAGTCCGGCGCGCAGCACGGCCATCGAACGGGCCTTGTCGTCGATCTGGGCGATTTTCGTTTCCAGCATGCCCCGCTTGGTGGCCGCATCGAGTGCATTTTCCTGCCAGACGGCAATGACTTCGGCGATTTCCTTGAGGGTAAAGCCCAGCGCCTTGGCGTGGCCGATCAGCTCGATCCGCCGCAAGGCTTGCGCCGAGTACTCTTTATAGTTGTTCGTCAAACCCGGCTGCGGCGCTTCATCCAGCAGCCCCTGGCGCTCGTAAAAGCGCACCGTGTCCTTGCTGACGCCCGTCAGGCGGGTGATTTCTCCGATGCGCATAGATTCCCCTTGACCGTCGACTAAAGTCTACAGTTTACAGTGAATTTCTCTTCACTACGATTCAATTGCCATGACCGCCTTCAACTATACCAACCAGACCGTGCTGATCACGGGCGCCTCGTCCGGCATCGGCCGCGTCTTTGCGGAAACCCTGGCCGCGCGCGGCGCGCATTTGCTGCTGCTGGCCCGTTCCGGCGCCGTGCTCGACAGCCTGGCCAAGGAGCTTTCCCAACGCCACGGCATCCGCGCGCACGCGCTGGTGGCCGACCTGAGCCTGCCCGGCGCCGCTGCGCAAGCCCATGCACAGGCCTGCGCGCTGGGCATGCCGCCCGATGTGCTGATCAATAACGCGGGGTTCGCCACGCACGGCAGGTTCGAGACCATCCCGGTCGCGCGCCAGGCGGCCGAGGTGACCGTCAATTGCACGGCCCTGATGGAACTGACGCACTGCGCCTTGCCGCACATGCTGGCGCAAGGGCGGGGCGCCATCATCAACGTGGCATCCACGGCGGCCCTGCAGCCCGATCCTTATATGGCGGTGTACGGCGCCAGCAAGGCTTTCGTGCTGTCGTTTTCGGAAGCGCTGTGGGCGGAAAACCGCAGCCGCGGCGTGCGCGTGCTGGCCCTGTGCCCGGGCGCCACGGAAACGGCTTTCTTTGACGTGGTGGCCGCGCCCGAAGCGGCCGTGGGCAAGCGCATGGATCCTCAAGCCGTCGTCGATGAAGCGCTGCGGGCGCTGGACCGGGGCCGCAGCAGCCACGTGGCGGGCCGTCCGAACCGGCTGCTGGCCTGGCTGCCGCGACTACTGCCGCGCCAGACCGTGCTGGGCATCGTGGAAGGCATGCTCAAGCCGAAGGCGGCGTAGGCCTCAGAACGCCATGCTGGCGAACATGGCCAGCACGGCCGTCGCCATGACGAGGGTCGACAGCCAGCCCAGCGCCCGCAGGCGGCGCGAAATGGTGAGCGTTCCCATGATGGCGGGACGCGAGGCCATCAGCATCATCAGGGCCATGATGGGCACGGAAATGACGCCGTTGATGACGGCGCTCCAGTACAGGGCCTTGATGGGGTCGAGCGGCGAAAAACACAGGGCCGCGCCGATGACGGTGGCCGTGACGATGATGCCATAGAACTTCTTGGCGGCCCTGGGCGCCAGTTCCAGGCTGTTTTTCCAGTGGAAGGCGCCCGCCATGGCGTAGGCGGCCGAGCCGGCCAGCACGGGAATGGCCAGCAAGCCCGTGCCGATGATGCCCAGGCTGAACAGGGCAAACGCGAACTCGCCCGCGATGGGACGCAGGGCGGACGCGGCCTGGGCGGACGTGTCGATGTGCGTGATGCCTTGCGCGCCCAGGGTCACGGCCGTGGTCAGCATGATGAAGAAGGCCACCAGGTTGGAAAAGCCCATGCCGATGGCCGTGTCCATCTTGATGCGCTGGAATTGCCGTGGCGCCTGCTCTGGCGTGCGGCGCAAGGCTTGCGCTCCAGCATCGGCCTGCAAGTCTTCCACTTCCTGTGATGCTTGCCAGAAAAATAGATAGGGACTGATGGTGGTGCCGAACACGGCCACGATCATGGTCACCGAGGCGGCCGACCAGGTGAACTGGGGCCAGACGGTGCGCAGCGCCACTTCGCCCCACGGGACATGCACGGTCAGCACGGTGGCCACATAGGCCAGCAAGCCCAGGGTCAGCCATTTCAGGATGCGCACGTATTTTTGATACGGAATGAACACTTGCAGCAGCAGGGACAGCAGACCGAAGCCGACGGCGTACACATGGGTGGGACCACCGATGATCAGCGTCAGGGCATCGCCCATGGCGGCCACGTCAGCGGCGATATTGATGACATTGGCCAGCAGCAGCAAGCCGACGATGGCGTACAGCAAGGATTTCGGATAATGGCGGCGGATGTTCGTCGCCAGTCCATGGCCGCTGACCCTGCCAATCTTGGCGCTGATGACCTGGATGCCGAGCATCAGGGGAAACGTCAGGCACACGGTCCACAGCATGCCGAAGCCGAACTGGGCGCCCGCCTGCGAATACGTGGCGATGCCGCTGGGATCGTCGTCGGCCGCGCCCGTGATCAGGCCCGGTCCCAGCTTGCCCAGCCAGGTGTCGGATGGGGCGGCCGGGCCGCTGTCAACATGCATGCGTCACTCCTGTGTGGTGGAGCCAGCAGCGTAGCACAGGCGGGCGGCGCCAAGAAGGGGCGCCGCCCAGGAAACACGCGCTTCAGTAACGCGCATCCTTGGGCTTGCCGCCCTTTGGCCAATCCTTGACCTTGTCGGGGAAGTCGGGACGGGGCATGTGGGTAAAATATTCGGCCACGTCGACGGCGTCCTGGTCGGACAGGTTGCCTTGCCCCAGCGGGAATTTCTGGCCGTGGCCCATCACCATGTTGGCCTTGACGAAGCCGGCCGCCGTGTAAGTGCGGGCCATGCCGGCGCCGATATTGAACGAGCGCTCGCCCCACAGCGGCGGGAAGGCCACCACGCCGTTGGCGCCACGGATGCCCTCGCCATTCGCGCCATGGCAGACGGCGCATTGCTCGGCATACACTTTTTTTCCGTGCACGGGATCGGGCAGCAGAGTGCGGTCTATCTTCGCCACGCCGCGTCCCGCCACCTTGTCGCTCGCTTGCGTGGCGCCCTTCATCCAGTCGATGTAGGCGACCATCGCCTGCAGGTCGGGGCCGTCCACGGGCAGCGGCTTGCCGTGCATGGAGCGGCGGAAGCAGCCGTTGATGCGTTCGCCCAGGGTAATCACCTTGCCCGCGCGCGGCGCTTCCGCCGGAAAGAAGGCGGAAATGCCGAGGAAGGGCGAACCGTTGGCCACGGTGCCGCCGTTCAGGTGGCAACTGCTGCAATTGAGGTCGTTGCCCACGTTGTGCGGCAGGCGGGCGCGCGTTTCCGTCATCAGTTGCATGCCGTGGATCAATTGATTGGCATTCGGATCGGCCGTCAGGGCGGCGAAGCGGGGCGTGACGAAGCCGCCCGCGTCCGGCGCCTTGAGCTTGAGTTCCTTGCGCACTTTGGCGATCTGCGTGGGCATGACGGGTGCGCCCTGGTTGCCCCACTTGCCGCGCACAAAGGTGAGGATTTCCGCCAGTTCCATGTCCGACAGCCGGTCATATGACGGCATGCCAAACGAGCGGGGCGAGTGCTGCGTGACGGCCGACTGCCAGCCCGTCAGCGCGATATGGATGACGGAGGTGACGTCCTTCGACTGCACCGAGTCGTTTTGCGCCAGCGGCGGGAAGATGTTTTCCACGCCACGGCCATCGCGGCGGTGGCAGGTGGCGCAAAACTGCAGGTAGCCGAGTCCGCCGCGCGTGTTGTACAGCGCGTCGTTGCCGGCCGCCACCAGCGGCGCGGTTTTCTTCAGCGCCGCGGCCGCTCCGTCCCTGGCAGGCAAGCCGTGCAGGTAATGGGCCAGCGCATCGAGGTCGCCATCCGTGAAGTACTGCGTGCTGTGGGTGATGACTTCCGTCATGCTGCCGGCCGCCGTGCCGAAACTATTGCGGCCCGTCTTGAGCAATTGGACGATGTCGCCCGGCGTCCACAGATTGCGCAAGTTCATCGCATGCCAGCCGTCAAACGTGAAACCGGACAGGTAGAGCTTGCCGCTGCCGCCATCCTGGCCCATGGTTTTTTCCTGGAAGGCCACGCCGCGCGGCGTGTGGCAGGAGCCGCAATGACCGAGGCCCTGGGCGATGTAGCTGCCCCGGTTCCACAGGGCCGACTTGGCGCTGTCGGGCTTGAACGGCGCGTCGTCGAGGAAGACGGCATTCCACAAGGACAAGCCCCAGCGCATGCTGAATGGCCATTTCATGTCCGTTTCGCGGTTTTGCTGCGCCACGGGCGCCACGCCACGCTGCAGGTAGGCGTACAGCGCCTGCATGTCGTCGGGCGTGATCTTGGCGTAGGAAGGGTAGGGCATGGCCGGATACAGATTGTGGCCATCGGCCGCCACGCCCTTGCGCATGGCGCGCTCGAATTGGGCGTAGGTGTACGTGCCCAGGCCCGTCTTCGTATCGGGCGTGATATTCGTGCTGTAGATGGTGCCGAACGGCGTTTTCAGCTCCAGGCCGCCGGCCATGGCGGCGCCGTTCGGGCTGGTGTGGCAAGCCACGCAGTCGCCCAGGCGGGCGACATATTCGCCGCGCTTGATCAGTTCGGCCGACGCCGTGGGCGCGGCCCAGGCGCTGGCGCAGCAAGCCAGCATGCCCAGAAGCAGTAGCCATATGAAAAAGAAGAAGGCGGGAGGGCGGCGCGAACCGCGATGCAGGATGGAAATGGCGTTCATGGTGACCCTTTATTATTGGGGCCAAGCGTACGCCTTCGTCACCACGGCGAACATTGGGAATTTCTTTCGAGCAACTAGGTAATCTTCCCTAGTGTTTTACGCTGGAAAATCGTATACGCCAGCCTGCAAGCTGGCCATAATGCGTTCGCGCAGCCAGCGGTGAGCCGCGTCCAGGTGCATGCGCTCGTGCCAGACCATGGCCATTTCGTAGTCGGGCAGGCTGACGGGCGGCTCCCACGTGCGCAGCGCGCCCAGCGCATTCTTCAGCAGGCGCGACGGCAGCAGGGCCACCATGTCGGACTCTGCCAGCAAGGGTGGGACGATCAGGAAATGCGGCACGGACAGCACCACCTTGCGCGTGCGCCCCAGCTGTTCCAGGGCCGTGTCGACATTGCTGCGGAAACCGCCGCCGTTCGGCGAGACGACGATGAATTCCAGCGCGCAAAACTGGTCGAGATCGGGCGGTGCCTGCAGCAGCGGGTGATCGCGCCGGCCCGCCAGCACGTAGTGCTCGGTAAACAAAGTGCGGTGGCGTAAACCAGGCGGCGCTTTTTCCTGCGCCAAAAAACCCAGGTCGACCTGGCCGCTTTCCAGGTCGTGCGCCATGCGCGCCGGCACGGCTTCGAACACGGCCATGCGCGACAGGGGCGCCTGCGCGCGCAAGGCAGGCAGCATGGGCAGCAGGATCGCATACTCGGTGGCGTCGGCCGCCGCCAAATTCCAGCGCACCAAGGCTGTGGCCGGGTCGAACGCCGATTCCGGCTGCAAGACGTGCTCCAGCTGGGCCAGTACGGCTTGCAACGGTGCAAACAGCGCCAGTGCGCGCGCCGTGGGCAGCATGCCGCGCGGACCGGGCAAGAGCAGCGGATCGCCGAAGGCCGTGCGCAGCTTGCCCAGTTGCACGCTGACGGAAGGCTGGCTCAGGTGCAGCCGCGCCGCCGCCCGCGTGACATTGCGTTCAATCAACAGCGCGTTCAGGGTCAGCAGCAGGTTCAGGTCCAGCTTGTGCAAATTGTTCATGACTATACCTTGTATATCAACTATTCATTTCTACTATGATAGCGCAAGCCCTACAGTTGTTCCTGTGATCTTCACTCTTCATCTATTACAGGAACTAACTGATGCAACTCCATGAATATACAAGCTTTGATGGACTAGGACTGGCCCAGCTGCTGCGCGAGGGCGGCGTTACCGCCACCGAATTGCACGACGCTGCCGTGCGCGCCTGCGCCGCCGTCAACCCGCAGATCAATGCCGTGGTCGAGCTGTGGCCGGCCGATGTTACGCAAATAAACAGCGCGGCACCGTTTGCCGGCGTGCCATTCCTGATCAAGGATGTGGCCGTCACCATGGCGGGCCAGCACAGCGAAGCGGGCAGCCGCCTGGGGGCCGGCCATGTCGCTGCGCTGGACTCCCATCTGATGACGCAGTTCCGCCAGGCGGGACTGGTGACGTTTGGCCGCACCAGCACGCCGGAAATGGCCTTTGCCACCACCACCGAACCGGTGTTATATGGCGTCACGCGCAATCCCTGGAACCTGGCCCTGAGCGCGGGCGGCTCCAGCGGCGGTGCGGCGGCGGCCGTGGCCGCCGGCATCGTACCCTTGGCGCATGCGACGGACGCGGCCGGTTCCATCCGCGTGCCGGCCGCCTCGACAGGCCTGTTCGGCTTGAAACCGAGCCGTGGCCGGGTCTCGAACGGCCCCGCCATGGACGAAATCTTCAGCGGCCTGGGCGTGCAGCTGGGCGTGAGCCGCACGGTGCGCGACAGTGCCGCCTTGCTCGATTGCGTGCAGGGCGTGATGGCAGGTGAACCCTATCTGACGCATGCGCCCAATTTCACCTGGCTGTCGCAGGTGGACGTGGCGCCGGGCAAGCTGCGCATCGGCGTGCAGCGCGCCGCCAGCAATGGCGCCCATCCCGTGCCTGCCATCGATACCGCGCTGGACGCCACCGTGCGCCTGCTGGAGGGACTTGGCCACCACGTGGAAGAAGTAGCACCCGCGCTGGGCGTGTCGTGGCAAGCGTTCGTGCACGCCAATGCCGGCATCTGGTGCGCCAACCTGGTGCCGTGGATAGCTGCCCTGGCACAGGAAAGCGGGCGCGGCGTGTCGCTCGACACGCTGGAGCCGGCCACCCTGGCCTGCTACCAGTACGGGCAGACGGTGTCAGCCGTCGATTTCGTCGCCGCCCTCGACGTGCGCAATACGGTCACGCGCCACGCCGCCGCCCTGTTTGGGCAGTACGACGTCTTGCTGACGCCCACCATGCCGGATGTGCCATGGCAACTGGGGCGCTATGGCGAGCACGAGGAGAAACTCGACGGTGTTGGCTGGACGGCGCGCCTGTTCGAGCACTCGCCGTACACGCCGCTGGCCAACGTGGCGGGCTTGCCAGCCATGTCCGTGCCGCTGGCCATGTCGAATGAAGGGTTGCCGATCGGCATGCAGTTCATGGCCGGCTACGGTCAGGATGGAACGCTGCTGCGCCTGGCCGGCCAGCTGGAGCGGGCGGCGCCATGGCTTCCGAGGCGGCCGCCCGTGTGGGCCGGTAATTAAGAAGGGGAGGAGGAAGACTACAGGGCGGCGAGGCGGGCCGCACCCCGGTTTTCCAGGCGAAAGCGGACTTTTTCCCACAGCCGGTCGTGGAAGGGCAGCACGATCACGTTGCAGATCGGTTCGACCACGGCCAGCAAGCCGCCGAAGGCCATGGAACCCGTGGCCCAGTACATGACGCCGAAGGCCACGCCCATGTGCAGGGCCGTCTGGCTCAGCTTTTCGCCGGCCAGGGCGGCAAAGCCCACGCGGCTGGCGGCATAACGGCGGCGGATCGCGTGCCAGGCTTTTTCATGCCATGGCAGCAGGGCCACGTTGATGACCGGTTCGATGATGGCGGCCAGGCCACCGAGCGCGAGCGACCCCGTCAGCAAATAGGCGAGGCCGAAGGCGATCGACATGTGCGTGCAAACCTGGCTGAATGTTTTGATGGCGGTGAACAAGGGAGGCTCCTTTCTGTTGAATTCGCTTATCCTTGATTTAAATAGTAACGATTCTCATTTACAAAAGGAAGTAAAATATTTCAACTGAATCAATAGATACAGACTATTAATAGCCTGCATCTCATTGCTACTGCCGCGATGACGGCTCATCCGCCGCCGGCAGGCCCCGCAGCAAGAGCCACAGGCCGGTGAGCGGGTACGCCAGGCCCAGCGGAATCAGCAAGGCGTGCATCACGTCCAGGCCAAACAGTTCGCGCGCCACGGCAAACCACTGCAGCACGCCGGCCAGCATGCCGGCCAGGGCCAGCAGTCGCGGGATCGCCCTTGCGCGGTACAGCAGCAGATACATCAGGGTCACGCCGAGTCCGCCCAGCAGTTTGTCCGGAAAGTGCACGCCGTTGCGCAGTCCCGCCAGCAGGGCGCGCGCCGGCTCATAGGCATTGCCATCGGCGCCGGAGGCGAGGAAGGCGACGCTCAGGCTACGCATGGCCAGCACCAGCGTGCCTTCGAACAGGCTCGTGGCCAGCGCCGCCGCCACCAGCGCCCCGTAGCAGCGTGTCAACAGGGGGTGCTGCTCGCCATACAGGCCGCGCAGGGCTGCCGCGACGGCCAGCCCGAGCAAGGCCGTGAGCAGCCCGAGCATGACGATCAGCCCCACCTGCAGCGGCATGCCGGCCGCCCGCAAGAGGAAGCCCGGCGCGGCAAATACTTGCTCCTGCAGCCAGAAATTCGACCAGATACCCAGGCCGAAAATGAATAGCAGGCCCAGTCCCAGCCACCGCCCCAACGGGACGGTGGCGCCATGCAGCAGCGGCGAGGCGAACAGGGGAGCGGCTTGCCGCGTGGCGGCGGATGTTGTTTGGTTCATCGATACACCTTTGTCGGAGTGGGTTCAAGCCTGCCGAGGCAGGACCAGCCAGCGCAGTGTCGGCACTTGGGCTCGCCACAGCAAGGTCGATGCGACGCGTCACGCGCCCAGGGGGCCAAAGTGCGCCCATGCACGATGAGTGACGCGGCCTTGCCGCGCCCGGGGACTATTCCGCCTTGAACAGGTGGAGAAAGGAGCGGCTGACCGGCAGCACTTCCGGCCGGTGCTTCAAGGTCACTTCAGCCGTCTCGTGCGCGCCGCGCACAACCTGGCGCACGGCATGCAGGTTGACCACCACGGCGCGGTGGATTTGCTGGAACTGCTCTGGATCGAGCTGTACCAGCAATTCCTTGAGGGAGTTGCGCAGCAGCGCTTCGGCGGGCTTGCCGCCGTCGCGCCAGGCAACCAGCGTGTACTTGTCGTCGGACTTCAGGTAATCGACATCATCGACCGGTATCAGCCGCACGGCCGGGCCCACGCTGGCGCGCAGCCAGCGCAGCGCAGCTGGCGCTGGTTGCGGCGCGGGGGCGGCTTGCAGGTACGCGGCCAGTTGCCGCAACAGCGTTTCGCTGGCCGCGCCGGGTTGGATGGCCGCCAGGCGTTCGCGCAAACGCGTCACGGTACCGGCCAGGCGGGCCAATTGCACCGGCTTGACCAGGTAGTCGAGCGCGCCCTGCTCGAAGGCCCGCACCGCGTACTGGTCATAAGCGGTGACAAAGACCAGGTGGGCGCGGCGGCCGATGTGGCTGGCCACGTCGACGCCGGACAGGCCCGGCATGTGCACGTCGAGGAAGCAGACCGCCGGCTGGTGCCGCTCGAACAGCGCGAGCGCCTCCGGTCCGTTGCGCGCTTCGGCTACGACCAGCAGCTCCGGCCAGCACTCGGCCAGCTGGCGCCGCAGGCTGGCGCGCAGCAAGGGTTCATCATCGGCAATCAGGGCGGTCAGTGTCATGGCCATGCGGGGCATTCTATGGAAACACGGAAACCGTGGGGGGCAAGTTCGCTGATGCGCAAGGCCGCTTCGCCGCCAAACATCAGCGCCAGGCGCTCGCGCAGGCTGCCAAGCCCCGTGCCCAGGCCGGGGCTGCCCGCTTGCAGGCCCGCTCCGGTATCGCTGACCTCGATATGGCAACGGCCATGCGCCTCGGTAATGAGCACATCGATGCGCCCGCCATCCATGCAGGGATCGATGCCATGGCGCACCGCGTTCTCGACCAGGGTCATCAGGGTCATGGGCGGGCACTGCAGCCTTTCGCAGCCGGGCGCGACGTTTATGCCGAACTGCAGGCGGTCAGGCATGCGCATCTGCATCAGCACCAGATAGGCGCGCACCATTTCCAGTTCCTGTTCCAGGCGGGTGGCCGCTTCGCTCAGGCGCGGCACGGCGGCCCGCAGATACGTGACCAGATGCGCCAGCACGGGCGCCGCATGGCTGGACCCCGCATCGAGCAGGGCTTGCAGGCTGGCCAGCGTATTGAACAGAAAATGCGGCTGGACCTGGGCCTGCAGCAGCCACACGCGCGCATCGCGGGCCTGGCGTTCCAGCTCGCCGCGCCTGCGCTCGGCTTCGCGCACGCGGGCGTCGCGCTGGCGCAGCAGGGCGGCCATCGCCGTCCACGGGCCGAGCAACAGTCCCAGGAAAGCGAGAGATATATAGCTCTGCAACCGCTCCGGTACCTGCCAGAACGGCGGTGCACCGGGCTTGGTATTGAGCAGATACAGGCTGGCCAGGGTCAGCATGATCGCCAGCGCCACGCCCACCACCTGCAACACCCAGCGGGGCAGCCTGCCGGGCAAGCGGCGCGGCCAGCGCTCGAACAAGCCATACGCCAGCAGCGCTGCCAGCGCCGGTAGGAAGACCGCCATGGCCAGGTACCCTAGCGGGTCTTCCCATGACAGGGTAAACAGGGCGAATTCGAATAGCGCAGCCAGCCCGGCCACGCACAAGCGTCGCGCGGACAGGCAGGTTCGCAGGCCATCGATAGCGGAGCGCAGTGTGAACATGAATGTGACGGCCCCAGGAATTGCCATAAGAGCAGCAGAATAGGGCAAAGCCACGCGGCCCGCAATAGCGGCAGGCATGAAGCACGCTTTACCGGGCACCGGCGACGCCCTGCGGGGCCGGGCCGCGATGGCGCCACGAGCGCCGCGCAAGTCCGGGCAGGCCCGCAGCGGCTGGATGATGCCGCATTTGCACAGGTCAGCGTATTGCCGTCGCCTGCGACCAGACGGCTTGCCAGCGCCCATCGCGCCATTCGTAACTATCCATATGCCAGTAGCGCGCGCGCGGCACGGTGTGGCCACCGAAGACGATTTCCAGCTGCGCCGAGTAACGCAGGACGGCGGCCGTGCCGTACAGGCGCACGCTGATCGCTTCCGGTTCCCAGCTCACATAGCGCATGTGGCCGGAGGCGATGGCGCCCAGGTATTCTTCCCGCGACAGCATGCTGCCGATGGGCGTGATCAGCTGGAAGTCATCGGCATGCAGGGCGCGCGCCGCCTGCGTATCGGCGGCCACGAGGGCGCGCAAACGGCTGCGTTCCGTATGGCGCAGCAGGTCCATCTGCTGTTCTTCAGTCAGTGCGGCATTGAAATCGTTCACGGTAGTCCTGTTCGAATAGGTGATTGACACTTTGACGGTTTTTGTCCAAAAGTCATATTGACACTATATATTCATAGTGTCAATATGCCAGCATGTCACTCCACACCCTGAAAACCCAGCGGATACTCGATGCGGCGCTGGCCGTGTTTTGCCGTTACGGCTACCGCAAGACCTCCATGCTCGACATCGCGCAGGCGGCCGATATGTCGCGTGCCGCGCTGTATTTGCATTTCAAGAACAAGGAAGACGTGTTTCGCGCCGGCTCCGAACGGGCGCATGCCACTGTCATGGCGCAAGTGGTGGCGGCGCTGGCCGAACCCGGCCCCGTGTTCACGCGCATCGAAACGGCGCTGCTGGCATTCCAGCAAGGCTTGATGGCGGAAATTTCGGCCAGCGCGCATGGGCAGGAATTGTTCGATGCCAACATGACCCTGGCCGCCGACATCACCTTGAGCGCGCGGGCAACCTTGGCGGCCTCGCTGGCCGGCGCGCTGGAACAGGCCGAAGCGGCGGGCGATATCGCGCTGCGGCGGGTGGACGCGACTGCCGTGCAAGTGGCCGCCTTGCTGGTGGCCAGCATGGATGGCATCAAGCACACGCAAGGGGGAGGGGAGGCGTCGCGCCAGGGCATAGCGCTGCAGATACGGGTGCTGGGCGCGGCGCTGCTGCGCATGTGAGCGGCCAAGCTCGCATGCGCAGTCGGGCCAAGGCTGTTACGGCAGGGTTTTCAGCACCGTCTTCGTCGGCACGGAAAAGTTATAGCCATCGTGGCGGTCCCAGTTGATCGACCACGTCATCACGCCGCGGAAGTCCGGATACGCCTGCAGCGGCTTGATGCTGCCGCAGTTGAGCAGACGCGTCAGGCAATTCAAGGCGTTGCTGACGTCGGCATTCGTCGTAAAACCGGAGCCGGCCGAGCTGCGGCCGGACGGCACGCCGAAGCCCACCTGGTCTGGACGCAGGCCGGCGAAGGTATTGCCGCCATAGTTAAATCCCTCGATCAGCATGCGCGCCGTGGCCACCAGCTGGTCGGCCGAACCGGCCTTGATGGCGCCCGTGGCATACGGCGTGTAGATGTCGCCGTTGTTGTAATACTGCGGGTGCAGCACCGTCAGCTCGCTGCGCAAGGCATTGATGATGGGAATGTAGGCGCCCCAGATGCTGCCGTAGCTCGTATATCCCCCTTCCACGTACACCCATTCCGGCGCCATCGACAGATAAAAGCTGCTGCCGACCTTGGCTTTCAGGTTTTTCACGGCGATCGGCAGATAGGTCTGGATGGCCGCGCCTTGCGCCACGCCATTTTCCAGGTCCAGGTCGATGCCGTCGAAGCCATACTTGGTGATGATGGCGTACAGGCTGTTCGTGAAATTTGTTGCTTCGGCCGTGTTGCCGACGGACACGGAACCGTTTTGCCCGCCCAGCGACAGGATGACTTTCTTGCCCTTGGCCCGCTTGGCGGCCACATCGGCGATGAACTGCGCTTCCGTGCCCGCGCCCGGATCGATGGTCAGGCTGACATTGCCGCCGCCCGCGTTGTCGCCGAACGAGACGACGATCACATCCCAGTCCTCGCTGACCTGGCTGATCGGGTAGGTGGCGCCGCTGGGATTGGTGAAGTTGTGCCAGTAGCCGATCAGCGCGTGCTTCGCCAGGCCGGTGGGGGTCGGAGTAGGCGTCGGAGTCGGGGTAGGTGTCGGGGTAGGAGTGGGTGTCGGCGTCGGGGTGGGAGTCGGCGTAGGAGTTGGCGTAGGAGTTGGCGTAGGAGTTGGGGTAGGCGTGGGTGTCGGAGTCGGTGTTGGAGTCGGCGTGCCGCAGTCTCCCACCACCGTCCAGGGCTGGCCGCTGCCGGCGCCGCCGCTGCTGGTCGCTGGATTATTGCCTTGCGTCCACCAATTGGCCGTGTAATTGACATTGTTGTAGCTGGCCTGGCCGCCTCCGTTGTAGGCGGTGCCATTGCTCCACGGCGTATAGCAGGCCACTGCTGTGGTCGCACCGGCCAAGAGCTGGCTTGCGCCCGCGCTGGCTCCATCGCTGCCGCCGCCGCAAGCGGCCAGGGTCCCGCCGAAGAGGGTAATGATGAGGCTATTCATGACTGTCCGGTGCATTGCATCTCCTTGTGTGTGTTTTTATCTTGGCCGGGCGGCTGGACACCGTCCGCTGTTTCAGAGTGCAAGCATTGCAAGTGGTAGTCAACTGGTTTTATTCTTTGTGCAAGATCACAATACCAGTCGCAGCCTCACCCCAGACGATGGGCGATGCGGGCCATACCAGTGCCTGTTTCCCAGTGCGCTGGTATGGTGTACCCAAGAGCGCCGGGAGCAGGGCGGGGAAGGGCGGAGTACTCTCGCGACGGCTACGGCGCTGTTTCCTTGCGCAAATCGGCATACGGCACGCGCGACAGATCCAGCAGCATCTGCGTCAAGGCCACCGTTTCGCGCTGCATCAGCGGGTAGTCCAGGCGGGTCACGGTGCTGACGCCATAGTTGAGCAGATAGGCTGGGGCCGAGAAGTAGTGAAGCGTGGGGATGCGCTGCGCATCGGGGCAATGCGCGCCTGCACCCGGCAAGGCGGCAATCTTCGTCCTGCCGCCAGGCCAAAGATTGCCGGACGACAGCACAAACGCGGGCGCCGCATCGGCGTGCTTCAGCATCGCATACGCGGCAACCGTCAGGGCCGGCGTGCGCGGCACGAACACGGCGGCAGGCTCGAACCTGTCCGTGGGACGTAAATAACCGTTGCTGTCTGGCAGCCATTCCAGCGCCCCCAGGTGCTCGATGGTCAGCATTGCACCGATGCGCTGCGTTAAGCCATCGTCGTTGTGGTGGTCGATGAACTGCTCGATGCCCACGTCGCCCGCGAGATGGCCACTCGACAGCAACAGCATGATGCTGCGCGGCAGGCTGTCCCGCGGCAGGCGCGCCAGGTACTGGGCCATGTCGACGATGGCGTTCGGCCCATTATCTGCCAGCGCGTTCGGGCCATCCGTGTGGCTGTGAAGCACCATCAATTCCTCGGATTTACCGGGAATAATGCCCACCAGATTGCGCGTCTGCACCTGCCGCACGGTGGCATCCATGGTCAGCCTCAAGGCTGGCGCCGTGCCCGCCTGCACGCGGTCGCGCAGGCGCTGGCCCCGGTCGCGGTCGACAAACACGCCAGGCAGCTGGCGCACCTGGCCGTCGTAGGGCGCATACAGGCCATACGCCGTGGATGCCGGTGCGTCAAGAATGACGATCACGCCCGCCGCACCGGCCGCCTGCAGGCTGTCCAGCAAGGCGATAAACGGCCCCAGCATCTGGAACGGGCGCGCATATGGCGTCTCTGGCGCCATGGCGTGGTCGGGATCGTGCACGTGCACGGCTCTGTCGTAGAAGACCTGGCCCGCCCACGCCACTTTCGGCATCTCGACAAGCACCAGCTTGCCCGCCAGGCTGGCATCGGGCTCGCTGCCGGGAGCCAAGTACACCAGGGGCGCGACGAGGCCGGACGGCGGCGTGACGCCCGAGTACGGAATGTAACCGGCCGCAGCGAGTATGCCAGGCCGTTCGCCATCGATTACTTCCAGATTCCAGTGTCCCGGTTCCACCGACCATTGCCGGAAGCTGACAGGCTCGAAGCGCAGCTGTTTGACACCAGCGCGCACCAGGCGTTCATGCAAGACGTCGATATACGCTTCATGCCGGGGCGATCCCGTGGCGCGCAGGTGGCGCTGGTCCAGGTCGAGTTGCCAGTCGACCAGCTGCTTCCTGGACAAAAACTGCGTGGCGTCGACCGTTACGGCAGCCGAAGACGGCAGGGCGCGCGCAGGCCAAGGGCCAGGCTTGCTGGCGCAGGCGGACAAGGCGGCCGTGGTGGCCAGCGCGCCGGCAAGGGACAGGCAGCGCCAAAGAGGCGCCAGGGTCATGCATTTGTTGAGACTTATCATCAAAAATAGTCGGTAAATTACTGATTTCATTGCTTATTTTTTCTATTGCTAGCGCTGGAAAGCCTGCCACAGCCGGCAATTTACCATGCAACAAGGCGCTGGGCCTGCACCCGTGACAAGGGAAATTGCCTCTTTTTCAAGCGCGAGTGGATCATTCCGGCAAACTGCCCACGCCAGTCCCGGCCAACGCTAGTGGGCGAAGACATGGAAGACCAGGCCAACAGCATCATTGCCGCCATGCGGACCTCGGGCGTCGAACGCCTGGTTTTCGTCCTATCGATGGGCATCTACGATGAAGCTCCCGGCAAATTCGGCGAGTGGAACCACGCCAGGCTGGCCGACGACCTGAAACCATTGCGCCGCGCCGCCGACGCCATCGAAGCGTCGAGCCTGACATTCACCATCGTGCGCCCAGCCTGGATAACGGACGAAGACGAAGTCGACTACGAACTGACCACGCGCCACGCGCCATTCTCGAAGCGCCAGATTTGCACCTGCACGCCAACTTGGGCGTGAACAAACCGAACACGGACGGGGACAAGCCATATTTCATGTAGCTCTTCAAGCGCCAGCGCCCAGCGTTGCCATCGCTGCGCAGATGAAGGAAATCGCATTTGCGATTGGGGAGTTGGCAAAATGGGAGTTTTCTCAAATTCATCCATAACTTCGCATAATTTATATTATGTAAAATTGATAAAGTAGTGCAGAATCAAAGCCATACACCATCTTCCTAGAAAAAGTCTAGCTTTTTACGAAATTATGCAAAACGCCAAAGACCCCTCTTTTCCCCGCATTGCCGCCCCAGTTCGCCGGGCATTATATCCGAATGAAAAAGACAACAACCCGCCGCAAGCCGAAGCCGCCAGCAGCTTATTTTTCCTACCAGCTACGCCAGCCAGCAATCGACCTCTTCGGAGAGATTGCCGTCATTGAGGACGATTTATATGACTGGGTGGCCGCCGTCGCGCCGCTACACCTCAGCCCCCGAGCCTTCACCAACTACGCGCGCGGCTACGACGTGGCCGCCAAGGTGCGCCATGCGAAGCTTCACGACCTGTTCGACGCCATCAAGGATCGCCCGTCCCGGCCATGGCATGCCCGCCTGGCCATGAACGCTATCATGTAAAAAGGCCCGCGATCTGCGGGCCTTTTCTATGCTCTACGGACAATCGCTTGATTTATTGCTTCGACCACCTCGCTGACGAACGGCTTTACCTTGCTTTTCAAGGCCCGATGCTCCCCGGACGCGCTTGCAAGCGTGACCGTATAGTGAGTTCGTTGAAAACACATCCAGATTAGCCCGGGAAGCAAGATAATGGACTTATTGCATGAGTTTCGCCATCGACCATGAAACGGGCGTTTGTGACGGTCACCCTGTCATTCGCGTAATACGTGGTTTCTGCTGCGCCGCTCATTGTTTCTCCCAAGAAATGAGATTCAATGTTATCAAGAATTCTTGATTCGGCCTAGCTCTTGTACGCCATTGGATAGCGATCATTCAGCACATTGGCCGCCTTGTGCTGCTTGTACATGAAGTACGCGGCCACGGCGGCGGCCAGGATCAGCATGTTTTTCTGGCTCAGTCCGCTCATGCCTTGGCGCCTTCGCTGATCGCGCCGGCCAGCGCACCAGCCATTGCGGCGACACCCTGCGCGCAGATATGGAACGGCGGCGGCAAGAACGGAGATACCGACAATGCAATGACCGGAAAGCGCCTGGAATGCGACCTGCGCAGCGCGCAGCATGTTTGTACAAAACGGCACCCGCCATACGTCGACTTCCGACACCACGATGCCCCTGGAGCGGAAGTAGCGTTTCTGGTCATCCGTTGCGCGTGGTCAATGCCTGCACGAACACCGCAGCCGACCGACGCAACTCACGCCGGGGCCGAGAATTCCTCGAATGCGGCCAGCGCATTGGCGCAGTACATTGCCGACGGCCCGCCGCCCATGTAGATGGCCATGCCCAGGGTTTCTTCGAATTCGGCCCGGGTGGCGCCCAGCTTGACCAAGGCCTGCACATGAAAGCCGATGCAGGCATCGCAATGGGCCGCGATGCCCAGGGCCAGCGCGATGAACTCCTTGGTTTTCTTGTCCAGCGCACCATCGCGCGTTGCCGCGCGCGCCAGATCACCAAAGCCTTTCATCACGTCGGGAATATCCGCGCGCAGGGTCGCCAGTTGTTGCGACACCGACTGCGTCAAGACGCGATAGCCGCCAGCTTGCGTGCTCATGTTGCCACCTCCTTTCCCTGTTTCATTTTTTCATCGCACAGGTACGGATGCCAAACGGCAGATACGCGGGACAGAAGCGGAAAATGCCTGTCGCCAGGGGAATCACGCCCAGCCAGCCCCAGGCGCCGATGGCACCGGCCAGGGTGGCCACGATCAGGCCCAGCCCCAGCAGTATCCGGATGGCACGATCAATATTGCCGACGTTCGCGTTCATGGTCTTGCTCCTCAATGGTTAATCTGCTTAAGCGTTGCGATGACAACACGCGACACACACCCAAGTTCCAGGTACGCGTCATGCTTCTATCTGAGCATATTTCATGCCAGCGTTACGCCAACTGAGGAATGGATATAAAACAGGGACTTAGGGCGCTGCGGCAGGCAGCAGCGCGCTGCCAGTCAACTGATGACACTGCCACACTGGCAGCATGGCAGTGTGGCCAGCGCGTGCTAGGCGATCCCCAGCGCTTTCAGGCGGCGGTACAGGGTGCGCTCGCTGAGGCCCAGGTGCGCCGCCAGCTCCTTGCGCGTGCCGCCGAAGCTGGCGTGCAGCTCGGCCAGCGGGATGCTGTCGCCGCGCGCAGGCGTGGCTGGTACGGCGCCCTGCTCCACCGGCGCCGCCAGCAGCTGCTCGACGCGAATCACGCCGTCATCGGCAAACAGGCTGGCCCTTTCCAGCACGTTGCGCAGTTCGCGGATATTGCCCGGCCATGGGCGTTGCTGCAGCTGCGCCAAGGCATCGGCGTCTATCGTCAGCGTGCGCTTGCCCGCGCCCGCTCGGCGCAGGAATGACTGCACCAGCAACGCGATGTCGTCGGGCCGTGCGCGCAACGGCGGCAAGGCGATGGGAAAGGCACTGATGCGGTAATACAAGTCCTGCCGGAACTCGCCCCGCGCCATCATGTGTTCCAGCGATTTGTGCGTCGCGGCGACCAGGCGGAAATTGGCGTGCTGGGTCTCGACGCTGCCCACGCGCCGGTATGTGCCCGACTCGATCAGGCGCAGCAGCTTGACTTGCATGGCAAGGGGCACGTCGCCTATTTCGTCGAGAAACAAGGTGCCGCCTTGTGCCGTATCGACCAGCCCAGGTTTGCGCGAGGTCGCGCCCGTGAATGCGCCCTTTTCGTGTCCGAATAATTCGCTTTCGAATAGCGTCTCGGTCAGTCCGGAGCAATCGACCACGACAAACGGTCCTGTGGCCCGCTCGCTGTTTTCGTGTACGGCACGCGCAAACAGTTCCTTGCCCGTACCTGACTCGCCCAGCAGCAGCACCGGCAGCATCGACGGCGCTACCCGCTGCAATGCCGCCAGCACCCGGCTAAATGGGGCGGAACGGCCCACCAGTCCCTCCTCGCTGGGCCTGGCCGAAGCACTGCGCACCACTTCCAGCCGCTCGACATACGCGGTAATGCTGCCGCCAGTATCGAAAATGGGACGCAGTTCGACGGCGACGTGCTCGGGGCCCCGCGGCGTATGGTGGATGTGCAGCACGCGGTCGGGTCCGCGCAGTTCCTGCGCTTTCTTCATGGGACAATGTTCACCGGCCTGGTCGCAAGGAGCATCGTAATGATGCGAGATGCGGTAGCACTTGTGGCCGGTCACGGGCTCGCCGATGCTGCCAAATTGCCGCTGGTAGGCGACGTTCGCGGCCAGGATGGTGTAATCGGGATCGAGCACGATCATCGGCTGGACCTCGTGTTCGAGAAACGAGATCAAGGACTGCACCATGGGCGCGCTGGGGGATGGCTCGATGCGGGTGACCGGTGGCGTTGGCATGCTGGCTCCTTGTTGTGCAGCCATACTGTCGCAGGACTGCCAATGCGTCAAGTGGCACTGCCAGTGGCAGCACCAAACAGAGGTAGCGCATGTTTACATCTGGCAGGAAAACGCATGGAATCAGGCACTTGGGAAAGATGTGTAGCCCACTGCGTACTGGCACAGGTCTTGCGTTACCACTTAGACCTCATGCACGCCAGGCTTGCACATCTAGGAGATAGACGCATCATGACCAACACGTCACCGCAAATAGAAGGTTTCTTCGACCCCGCCACCAGCACCGTCAGCTATCTGCTGCTCGATCCGCTTACGCGCCGCTGCGCCTTGATCGACAGCGTACTCGACTATGATCCGAAGTCGGGCCGCACCAGTACCGCCTCGGCCGACCAGCTGCTGGTGCGCGTCGCGGCCCTGAGCATGGCACAGGCGGGGCCGATCGGCTTGCTGGCGGTCGCTCTTACGTTGGACGGCCCCTTGCGCACCAAACAATAGTCCCGCTATGGCCCGGAAACAAGCGCGGCGGCGCATTCTGCCGCATGTTTCTGCAAAAAATTGATCTCACGATGGTTGACCCGCAAATACCCGGATTTGTCATCGCGCGATGCCGGGCTGGTCAGTATGATGTCAGCATGAACTGCCATGCTCAGGTGGTTATCAAGGAGAGCAAGCGATGTTCTTAGCGCGTACATGCATGGCGCTGTCTGCCCTGGTTTTCAGCAATGCGGTCCATGCGGATGTCCACTGCACGGATCCGATTGCCGACTGGAAACCTCGCGAGCAATTGCAGCGCGAAGCCGAACAGCGCGGCTGGACTGTCCAGCGCATCAAGATCGATGATGGCTGCTACGAGCTCAGAGCCATTGATCGCAACGGCAACAAAGTCAAGGCCAAATACTCCCCGGCGTTGCTGCGCATGCGCAGCCTGGCGGTGGACTTCGGCAACAACGGCGACGCCGCCGACTACCTCGGCCCTGTACCACAGGCTCCCGTCAGGCGGCCTGCAGGTCCGACATCCCAAGGGGAAAAGAAATGAAAAACATCACAGCCTGCGCCTGCCTTGCAGGTGCATTGGCGCTGCCCGGTCTCGTCCAGGCACGCCCGGTCACACTCACCGCGCAACTGAAGAACTACGCCGGCAACGGCGCCTACCTGGCGGTGTATGTCACGGATGCTGCCGGCAAGTACAAGAAAACGTTATGGGTAGCCGGAAAGAAGACCAAGTATTACAAGCACCTGAGCGACTGGGCGCGCGGTAGCGGCATGAACGCGCGCGAATTTGACGGGATCAGCGGAGCGAGCGTCGGCAGCGGCAAGACCCTCAAGGTGACGGTCGAACTGGCCGATACCCTGATTGATGCAGGTTACGAGATCCGGGTTGACAGCGCGGCAGAGGACGGGCGCGACAATCCGGCCGACGTGCGCACGCCACTGAGCAAACAGGGCGCAGGCAAACCCGTCGGTGGACGCGGATACGTCAAGTCCTTCATTTACGACATGTAGCCACCGCCGCATGTTACGACAGATACATTCGCTCGCTGGCCTGATCAGCGCACTGCTGGTCATGCTCATCGGTTTGACGGGCGCCGTGCTGTCGATCAACCCCGCGCTCGAGCGGCTGGCGACCAGCGTGCCGGCGGGCGTCAGCGTTGCCGAACTGGCGGGGCGGGTGGCGCGCCACTATCCGGGAGCCGAGCAAATCCAGCGCACGGCCTCCGGAACCATCATCGTCTACTACAGCGCCGGCGACATCTCGGGCGTCGACCGGGTCGACCCGTCCAGCGGCAAGGCGATCGCGCCCTATGCGCCGCCGGCATACGCGCGCTGGTTCAAGGAGTTGCACAGGTCACTCTTCCTCGACACGCCAGGCAGCGCCGCTGTCGGCATCACCGCCCTGCTGATGCTGCTGATCTCAAGCTCCGGCTTACTCCTGCTGCTCAAGCGGGTGGGCGGTTGGCGCCAGCTGGCACGTCCACTGCATGGCAATCGCAGCCAGCGCTGGCACGCCACGGTGGCCCGTTTTGCTGTCGCCGGCCTGCTGTTGTCCGCGGTGACCGGCAGCTACATGTCGGCGGCGACCTTCGCCCTCATTGCCGATGGCAGCCAGGACGAACCCGATATCCCTGCCACCACCTCCGGCGGAACCCCGCTGCCCGCTGCCCGCTTGCCAGCCTTGCTGGCCACCAGGCTGGTCGATCTGCGCGAGCTTTCCTTTCCGCTTGCCGGTGACACCAGCGCCGTCTATACCTTGCGCACCCGGCAAGGCGACGCCTATGTCGACCAGTCCAGCGGCGCGCTGCTGGCCTACCGCGCGCACAGCAATGTCCGGGAATCCTTTGAACTGATCTACCAGTTGCATACGGGCGAAGGCCTGTGGTGGCTGGGTCTGGCGCTCGGCCTGAGTGCGCTCGGCGCGCCCTGGCTGGCTGTGACGGGCATCGCCGTATGGTGGCAGCGGCAGCGGGCCAAACCGCGCATCGCCAACAACTCGGCTCCGGCTTCGGCTGACAGCGTGATACTGGTGGGGAGCGAAAACAACAGTACCTGGGGCTTTGCCCACGCGCTGCACGATGCCTTGCGACAGGCCGGCCAACGCGTGCACACGGCGCCGATGAACCAGTTCTCGTCGCGCCACAACGCCGCGCGCCAGTTGTTCATCCTGACGGCGACGTATGGCGATGGCGACGCCCCCGCCTGCGCCACGCACTTTCTGACCAATTTGGCCGGTGTTGCCCCCAACCAGGCGGCAAGTTACGCTGTACTCGGTTTCGGCGACCGCCAGTTCCCCACGTTCTGCCAGTTCGCACAGGAGGTCGACGCGGCGATGGCGGCGCGCGGATGGCGCCGGTCGCTGGAACTGGCCCTGATCGACCGCCAGTCGCCGCAGGAATTCGCGCGCTGGGGGAGCCAGGTCGGCGCGCTGCTGGGCCATGAGCTCGTACTCGACTATGCGCCGGCACATCCGCACACGCATGCGCTGCAGTTGCGCGAGCGCATCGCCTACGGCGAGGAGGAGCACGATCCCACCGTGGTGCTGCGCTTTATGGCTGCCCCGCCGCCGGCCAGCGCCGGTTGGCTGAAAAGCCGGTTTGCCGCCCACCGACTGCCCCGCTTCGAGGCCGGCGACCTCGCTGGTGTCATGGCGCCCGGCAGTTCCATGCCGCGCTTTTATTCGCTGGCGAGCGGATCGGGTGACGGCGTGCTGGAAATTTGCGTGCGCAAGCAACCCGGGGGCGTGTGTTCAAGCTACCTGTACCACTTGCTGCCGGGGGACCGCATCGAGGCCTTTATCCAGCCCAATCCGCAATTTCGTCCGGCCCTGGGCAAGGCGCCCGTCATCCTGATCGGTGCCGGTACCGGGATCGGGCCACTGGCCGGTTTCATCCGCAACAATACGGGCCAGCATCCGATGTACCTGTACTGGGGCGGGCGCCATCCCGACTCCGATTTTCTGTATGAGCCCGAACTGCGCAACTATCTGGCCGACCGCCGGCTGACGCAGCTGCACACGGCCTTCTCAAGAGTCA
>Ga0209913_1000269_pt1 | contig 49948 bp, 32 predicted proteins | sample PersoiDNA2013203_FD_185805 | JGI IMG/M metagenome (GOLD analysis project Ga0209913, IMG submission 185805) | Permafrost soil microbial communities from the Arctic, to analyse light accelerated degradation of dissolved organic matter (DOM) -... | ecosystem: Environmental > Terrestrial > Soil >...
CCACCTGGCCCCCCGAGGGGTTGCCCACCGGCACGCCGCCAACCTGGCTGATCACCGTGAACCAGCCCGCCTGGGTCGACTTCAGCGTGACCGAACAGCTGCCTGCCTGCGCACCACTGGTGGCCGTGGTGCAGGCGCCGGCACTCATGACCGTCCCTTGGTTGCCCGACCTGGGGTTCACGGCCTGCTTCAACGCCCGCATGTCCAGAGTTCGGGACACCGCCCCTTCGCGCCAGGAGAAGGCAAAAGTCTGCGGCTGCCAGGTGTTCAGGTTGCCGTTGTTGTCATAGGCCGTTGCGGTGATGGTGTACGAGTCCACACCGTTGGCTATCCTGGTCGCACCGGTCAGGGTGATGTTCACCCGCGACTGGGCCGCATCCAGGCCCGAAGCCACGAACACCGCCGTGGCCGGGTTGGTGCCCGCGACGTTGGCACCGTCCAGGGTGGTGGTCACGCCGTAGCTGCCCGCCGTGGTGGCCGTCAAGGTCACCGAGCAGGTGCCGGCATTGGCACCCGAGAGTGCCGTGGTGCAGGTGCTTGCGCTGAGGCGCGCCCCTGCACCGGGATCGCTGAAGCTGAAGCTGATCGCGCTGCTGGTGTTCAGATTGCCCTGGGCGTCCAGGGCGCTGGCCGTGAGGGTGTAGGCATCCACCCCATTGGCTGCCTTGGGCCCGGCGCTGAGGCTCACGCGTGCCGAGCCCGCAATCACGGCCCCGGCCACAAACGTTCCGACCATCGGATTCATTCCACCGACCAGAGCCCCACCCACCGTGGCCGTCACGCTGTAACTGCCCGCTGTGGTTGCCGTCAACGTCACCGAGCAGGAGCCGGCCGTGGTCGTGCAACTGCTGGCACTCAGGTGGGCTCCCGCGCCAGGCGCGCTGAAGCTGAAGGTACTGACACTGCCCGTGTTGAGGTTGCCCTGGCTGTCGTAGGCACTGGCCGTGATCGTGTAGGCGTCTGTACCGTTGGCCGTCTTGGGGCCGGCGCTGATCACCACCCGCGAGCTGCCCGCCGTGGCTGTGCCGGCCACAAACACCCCCGTCACCGGGTTGGTCCCGCCCAAGACCTCGCCCGCCAGGTCGGCGCTCACCGCATAGCTGCCGGCCACAGTCGCCGTCAACATGACCGAGCAGGTGCCCGAAGTGGGGCCTGTGAGAGCGGTCACACATTCGGCAGCGCTCAAGGCGGCGCCTGCGCCCGGCACGCTGAAGCTGAAGGTGGTGCCGTTGAAGCTGCTCAGGTTGCCCTGGGCGTCGTAGGCCGTGGCCGTGATCGCGTAGCTGTCCACCCCATTGGCCAACTTGGGGCCCGTGCTGATGGCCACCCTTGAATTGGCCGCCGCCGGCAGCCCCGCCACGAACACCCCGGTGACCGGGTTGCTGCCGCCCACCGGCACCCCGCCGGTGCTGGCCGTGACGGCATAGCTGCCCGCCACCGTGGCACTCAGCGTGACCGAGCACACGCCCGCCGTGGTGCTGCAACTGCTGGCGCTCAGGCTGGCACCAACCCCCGGGGCAGTGAAATTGAAGACGGTGGCACTGCCTGTGTTGAGGTTGCCCTGGCTGTCGTAGGCGCTGGCCGTGATCGTGTAGGCGTCTGTGCCGTTGGCCGTCTTGGGGCCGGCGCTGATCACCACCCGCGAACTGCCCGCCGTGGCTGTGCCGGCCACAAACACACCCGTGACCGGGTTGGTGCCGCCCAGGACCTCGCCCGCCAGGTCGGCGCTCACCGCATAGCTGCCGGCCACGGTCGCCGTCAACATGACCGAGCAGGTGCCCGCGGCGGATCCTGTGAGAGCGGTCACACATTCGGCAGCGCTCAAGGCGGCGCCTGCGCCCGGCACGCTGAAGCTGAAGGTGGTGCCGTTGAAGCTGCTCAGGTTGCCCTGGGCGTCGTAGGCACTAGCCGTGATCGTGTAGCTGTCCACCCCATTGGCCAACTTGGGGCCCGTGCTGATGGCCACCCTTGAATTGGCCGCCGCCGGCAGCCCCGCCACGAACACCCCGGTGACCGGGTTGCTGCCGCCCACAGGCACCCCGCCGGTGCTGGCCGTGACGGCATAGCTGCCCGCCACCGTGGCACTCAGCGTGACCGAGCACACGCCCGCCGTGGTGCTGCAACTGCTGGCGCTCAGGCTGGCACCAACCCCCGGGGCAGTGAAATTGAAGACGGTGGCACTGCCTGTGTTGAGGTTGCCCTGGCTGTCGTAGGCGCTGGCCGTGATCGTGTAGGCGTCTGTACCGTTGGCCGTCTTGGGGCCGGCGCTGAGGGTCACCCGTGAGCCCCCCGCTGTAGGTGAGCCGGCCACAAACACCGCACTGACCGGGTTGCTGCCGCCCAAAGCGCTGCCACCCGTGCTGGCCGTGATGGCATAGCTGCCCGCCACGGTGGCCGTCAGCGTGACCGAACACGCGCCTGCCACCGTGCTGCAACTGCTCGCGCTCAGGCTGCTCCCGACCGCAGGAGCGCTGAAATTGAAGACAGTGGCATTGCCTGTGTTCGGGTTGCCCTGGGCGTCGTAGGCCGTGGCCGTGATCGTGTAGCTGTCCACCCCATTGGCCAGCTTGGGGCCCGTGCTGATGGACACCCTTGAATTGGCCGCCGCCGGCAGCCCCGCCACGAACACCCCGGTGACCGGGTTGCTGCCGCCCACCGGCACCCCGCCGGTGCTGGCCGTGACGGCATAGCTGCCGGCCACCGTGGCCGTCAGCGTGACCGAACACACGCCCGCCGTGGTGCTGCAACTGCTGGCGCTCAGGCTGGCGCCAACCCCCGGGGCTGTGAAATTGAAGATGGTGGCACTGCTCGTGTTGAGGTTGCCCTGGCTGTCGTAGGCGCTGGCCGTGATCGTGTAGGCGTCTGTGCCATTGGCGGTCTTGGGCCCCGCACTGATACTGACCCGGGACGACGCTGCGCTGGGGTTGTCGGCCACAAAGACCCCCGTCACCGGGCTGTGTGCCACCGGGTTGCCCAGGCCCTCGCCGTCCAGCCGCACCTGCACCCGGTAGGAATCGGCACGGGTGGCGACCAGGCTCACCCCACAGCGACCGGCCTCCGCGCCGGTGGTGGGGGTCACGCAACTGGCCGCGCCCAGGGTGGCGGCGTTGGGCGCCCCCTCCAATGCAAAGGTGAAGCTGACGGCGTTCAGCGTGACCCGGTTGCCCAGTGCGTCATAGGCTTCGGCGCTCACGGTGTAGGCGTCCAGCCCATTGGCAATTTTGGGCCCGGCGCTGATCACGGCCTTGGAAACGCCTGCTGTCACAGCCCCCGCCTGGAAGCTGGCGCTCACCTGATGCCCGCCGTCAACGGGCGTGCCCCCCAGGCTGGCCCCCACCAGGTAGGAGCCGGCGACGGTGGCCGTGATCTGGACCTGGCAGCTGCCAGACAGCGTACTGCAACTGCTGGCACTGAGCGCCGCACCGGGGCCCGGGTTGCTGAAGGTGAAGGTGCTGGCCGTGCCCGTCACCAGGTTGCCCTGGGCATCCAGGGCACTGACCGTGATGCCAAAGGAATCGAATCCGTTGGCCGCTTTGGGGCCATCAGGGGTGATGCTGATGCGCGAGCTGCCCGGCGTGGCGGGGCCCGCCACAAACACGGCCTGTGCCGGGTTGCCAACGCCCAACGCCGTGCCCGCCAGACTCGCCGTGACGCTGTAGCTGCCCGCCACGGTGGCGCGAAGTGTGACACTGCACTGCCCGCCACTGCTGCTGCAACTGCTGGCACTCAGGCTGGCCCCGCTGCCGGTCACGCTGAAATTGAAGGTTTGACCCCCCATGCTCACCGGGTTGCCCTGGGCATCGAGGGCGGTCACGGTCAGGGTGTAGGCGTCGCTTCCGTTGGCCGTCTTGGGGCCGGCGTCGATGGCCAGGGTCGAACGGGCTGCCGACACCGGGCCAGGCACGAACAGCGCCGTGAGCGGATTGCCGCCCCCCAACGCGGTGCCCCCCAGGCTGGCCGTGATGTTGTAGCTGGCGGCCACCGTGGCCGTGAGCGTGACCGAGCATGTGCCGGCGCTGGTGGTGCAGCTGCTGGCGCTCAGGCTGGCGCCCGCGCCCGGGTTGCTGAAGCTGACGCTGAGGCTGACGCCGGTGTTGAGGTTGCCATAAGCATCCAGCGCCTGGGCTGTGAGGGTGTAGGCGTCGCTCCCATTGGCCGTCCGGGGCCCGCTGCTCAGGCTGACGCGGGCGCTGGCGGGTGTCACCGGCCCAGCCACAAAGGTGCCTACCAAGGGGTTGGTGCCCCCGAGGGCCTGGCCGCCCAGGCTCACACGGATGGCCTGAGCACCCGCCACCGTCGAACTCAAACTGACCGAACAGGTACCCGCCGCCGCCCCGCTGGTGGCCGTGGTACAGGTGGATGCACTCAAGGCGCCCCCAGCCCCAGGCGGGCTGAAACTGAAGACGTAGGTCCGGCTGCTGTCCAGGTTGCCAAAGGCATCGGTGGCGCTGGCCGTGAGGGTGTAGGCCTCAATGCCATTGGCCAGCTTGGGGCCGGCATCGATGCTGGCCCGGGCCGTGGCGGCCACGGCCTCACCGGCCACAAACCGGGCATTGAACGGGTTGTTCCCCCCCACAGCGGCCCCCCCCAGGCTGGCGCTCACGCTGTAGACGGTGGCCAGCGTGGCGCGCAGACTCACAGAGCAGGCCCCTGCCGCGGCACCGGTGGTGGCCGTGCTGCAAGTGCTGGCACTCAGCACGGCACCCGCGCCCGGATCACTGAAAGCGAAAGTGATGGCCGCGCTGCTGTTGAGGTTGCCCCAGGCGTCTTGCGCCCGAACCGTGAGGGTGTAGGCAGCCACCCCATCGGCCGTCAGGGGCCCGGAAGTGTCCATGCTCAGGATCGACCCCGCGGCCGACACCGGACCAGGCACAAACACGGCCGTGACCGGGTTGCTGCCCCCCAGGGGTGTGCCGGCCAAGCTGGCTGTGACGGGGTAGCTGCCCGCGGTCGTGGCGGTGAGGCTCACGGTGCAGGTACCGGCTGCAGCGCCGCTGGTGGCCGTGGTGCAGCTGCCTGCGCTCAGACTCGCCCCAGCCCCTGGGGCGCTGAAACTGACCGTGATGGCGCTGGCGCCGTTCAGGTTGCCATTGCCATCCAGGGCACTGGCTGTCAGGGTGTAGGCATCGACCCCGTCGGCCAGCTTGGGCCCGGCACTGAGGGCCACCCGTGCACTCGCGGCCGTGGGCGCTCCTGCCACAAACACCCCGGTCACAGGGTTGCCGCCCCCCAGGGGGTTGCCGCCCAGGCTGGCCGTGATGGCGTAACTGCCCGCCACCGTGGCGCTCAGGGTCACCGAACAGGTGCCCGCCGTGGTGCTGCAACTGCTGGCACTCAGGCTGGCCCCCGCCGACGGGGCACTGAAGGTGAAGGTGCTGGTGCCGGCGGTGCTGAGGTTGCCATTGGCATCCAGCGCACTGACGGTCAGGGTATAGCTGTCCAGGCCATTGGCCACTCGAGGGCCGGCACTGATGGCCACCCGAGACGCGTTTGCACTGGGGCTGCCGGCCTCAAACACGGCAGTGGCAGGATTGCTGCCCCCGACCAAGCGACCATCCAGCCGCGCCTGCACGCTGTAACTGCCGGCCGTGGTGGCCTTCAAGCTCAGGCTGCACCGGCCTGCCTGAGGCCCGCTGGTGGCCGTCGTGCAAGTACCCGCGCTCAAAAACGCACCGCCGGCGGGCTGCGGGGTATCAAAGCTGAAGGTCGTGGCGCTGTCGGCACTCAGGTTGCCCTGGGCATCATTGGCCGTGATGGTGAGGGTGTAGCTGTCGCTGCCGTTCGCCGTTTTGGGCCCCAGGTCAATGGCCAGGAGAGAGGCACTGGCCACGGGCACACCGGCCACAAACACCGCGTTGACCGGGTTGCTGCCGCCCAGTGCCGTGCCTCCCAGGCTGGCCGTGATGGCATAGCTGCCGGCCACCGTGGCGCTCAGCGTGACCGAGCAGGTGCCCGCCGTGGTGCTGCAACTGCTGGCGCTGAGAACAGCCCCCGCGCTGGGGCTGCTGAAAGTGAAGGTGCTGCTGCCGGCAGCCAGGTTGCCTTGGGCATCATAGGCTGTCACGCTCAGCGTGTAAGCCGCGCTGCCATTGGCCGGCAAAGGCCCACTGCTCAGGCTGATGCGCGAGGCCGCCGCCGTGGCCGCGCCGGCCACGAACACGCCCGTGACCGGGTTGGTCCCGCCCACCGCCGTGCCTCCCAGGCTGGCCGTGATGGCATAGCTGCCGGCCACCGTGGCGCTCAGCGTGACCGAGCAGGTACCCGCCGTGGTGCTGCAGCTGAGGGCACTCAAACCAGCACCGGTGCCCGGAGCGCTGAAGTTGAAGGTATTGATGCTGCCGCTGACCAGATTGCCGTTGGCATCCCAGGCGGTGGCCGTGATCGTGTAGGCGTCGCTGCCATTGGCCGTCTTGGGCCCTGCACTGATCGTCACCCGCGAGGCCGTCGCCGTGGCTGCACCCGCCACAAACACCCCGGTGACCGGATTGCTGCCCCCCACTGCCGTACCGTCCAGGCTGGCCGCGACGGCGTAGCTGCCCGCCACCGTGGCCGTCAGCGTGACCGAGCACACGCCCGCTGTGGTGCTGCAACTGCTGGCACTCAGGCTGGCCCCGGCGCCCGGGTTGCTGAAACTGAAGGTGCTGACACTGGTCGTGTTGAGGTTGCCCAGGGCATCGTAGGCGCTGGCCGTGATCGTGTAGGCATCTGTGCCGTTGGCGGTCTTGGGGCCAGCGCTGATCACCACCCGCGAGCTGCCCGCCATGGCAGCGCCTGCAGTGAAGACTCCCGTGACCGGGTTACTCCCGCCCACCGCTGTGCCGCCCAGGCTGGCCGTGATGGCGTAGCTGCCGGCCACGGTCGCCGTCAAAGTGACTGAGCAGGTGCCCGCGGCAGGGCCGCTGGCAGCGCTCACGCAGGTGCTGGCGCTCAGGCTGGCGCCGGCGGGTGCCGGGCTGAAGTTGAAAGTGGTCGCCGTGGTGTTGCCCAGATTGCCCTGGGCGTCGTAGGCACTGGCCGTGATCGTGTAGCTGTCAACGCCGTTGGCCAGCTTGGGCCCGGCGCTGATGCTGACCCGCGATGCGATCGCCACAGGTTCACCGGGCTCAAAGCGGGCTTGCACCGGGTTGGTCCCGCCCACTGCCGTGCCACCCAGGCTGACCGTGACGGCGTAGTTGCCCGCCACCGTGGCCGTCAGCGTGACCGAGCACACGCCCGCCGTGGTGCTGCAACTGCTGGCACTCAGGCTGGCCCCGGCGCCCGGGTTGCTGAAACTGAAGGTGCTGGCACTGGTCGTGTTGAGGTTGCCCTGGGCATCGTAGGCGCTGGCCGTGATCGTGTAGGCGTCTGTGCCGTTGGCGGTCTTGGGGCCGGCGCTGATCACCACCCGCGAGCTGCCCGCCGTGGCAGCGCCTGCAGTGAAGACCCCCGTGACCGGGTTGCTCCCGCCCACCGCTGTGCCGCCCAGGCTGGCCGTGATGGCGTAGCTGCCGGCCACGGTCGCCGTCAAAGTGACTGAGCAGGTGCCTGCACTGCCCCCCGTGGTGGCAGTCGTACAGGTGGCCGCACTGAGTGCTGCGCCGGTGCCCGGTGCGCTGAAACTGAAGGTCGTCGCCGCACTGATGTTCAGGTTGCCGTTGGCATCCTTGGCGGTGACGGTGATGGTGTAGGCATCCGATCCATTGGCGATCTTGGGGCCGCTGCTGATCGCCATGCTGGAGCCAGCCGCTGTGACCGAGCCCGCCGTGAACACACCGACCACCGGGTTGGTGCCGCCCACGTTGGTGCCGCCCAGCGTGGCCGTGACCGAGTAGCTGCCTGCATTGGTGGCCGTCAACGTGACTGAGCAGGAGCCAGCACTGCCCCCCGTGGTGGCGGTCGTACAGGTGGCTGCACTGAGTGCTGCACCGGTGCCCGGTGCGCTGAAGTTGAAAGTCGTCGCCGCACTGGTGTTCAGGTTGCCGTTGGCATCCTTGGCTGCGACGGTGAGGGTGTAGGCATCCGACCCATTGGCGATCTTGGGGCCGCTGCTGATCGCCACGCTGGAGCCAGCCGCCGTGACAGAGCCCGCCGTGAAGGTGCCCGTCACCGGGTTGGTACCGCCCACGTTGGTGCCGCCCAAGGTGGCGGTGACGCTGTAGCTGCCGGCCGTGGTCGCCGTCAGGGTGACCGAACAGGTGCCTGCACTGCCGCCCGAGGTGGCAGTCGTACAGGTGACCGCACTGAGTGCTGCGCCGGCGCCCGGTGCGCTGAAGCTGAAGGTCGTCCCCGCACTGGTGTTCAGGTTGCCGTTCGCATCCTTGGCCGTGACCGTGATGGTGTAGGCATCCGAGCCGTTGGCCACCTTCGGCCCGCTGCTGATGGCGACATTGGAATTGGCGGCAGTGACGGTGCCCGCCGTGAAGGCGCCTGTCACCGGGTTGGTACCGCCCACGTTGGTGCCGCCCAGGGTGGCGGTGACGCTGTAGCTGCCAACCGTCGTGGCTGTGAGCGTGACCGAACAAGTGCCCGCACTGCCCCCCGTGGTGGCGGTCGTACAGGTGGCTGCACTGAGTGCTGCGCCGGTGCCCGGTGCGCTGAAGTTGAAAGTCGTCGCCGCACTGGTGTTCAGGTTGCCGTTGGCATCCTTGGCGGCGACGGTGAGGGTGTAGGCATCCGATCCATTGGCGATCTTGGGGCCGCTGCTGATCGCCACACTGGAGCCAGCCGCCGTGACCGAGCCCGCTGTGAACACACCGACCACCGGGTTGGTGCCGCCCACGTTGGCGCCACCCAGCGTGGCGGTGACCGAGTAGCTGCCCGCCGTCGTCGCGGTCAGGGAGACAGAGCACGTGCCCGCACTGCCGCCGGTGGTGGCGGTGGTGCAGGTGGCAGCACTGAGTGCCGCACCAGCGCTCGGCGCGCTGAAGTTGAAGGTGGTGGCAGAGGCCGTGTTCAGGTTGCCGTTCGCATCCTTGGCCGTGACCGTGATGGTGTAGGCATCCGAGCCGTTGGCCACCTTCGGCCCGCTGCTGATGGCGACATTGGAATCAGCGGCAGTGACAGAGCCCGCCGTGAAGGTGCCTGTCACCGGGTTGGTGCCGCCCACGTTGGTGCCGCCCAGGGTGGCGGTGACGCTGTAGCTGCCGGCCGTGGTCGCCGTCAGGGTGACCGAACAGGTGCCCGCACTGCCGCCCGAGGTGGCGGTGGTGCAACTGGCAGCGCTCAATGCCGCACCAGCGCCCGGCGCGCTGAAGTTGAAGGTGGTGGTAGAGGCCGTGTTCAGGTTGCCGTTCGCGTCCTTGGCCGTGACCGTAATGGTGTAGGCATCCGATCCGTTGGCGATCTTGGGGCCGCTGCTGATGGCGACATTGGAATTAGCGGCAGTGACGGTGCCCGCCGTGAAGGCGCCTGTCACCGGGTTGGTACCGCCCACGTTGGTGCCGCCCAGGGTGGCGGTGACGCTGTAGCTGCCAACCGTCGTGGCTGTGAGCGTGACCGAACAAGTGCCCGCACTGCCCCCCGTGGTGGCGGTCGTACAGGTGGCTGCACTGAGTGCTGCGCCGGTGCCCGGTGCGCTGAAGTTGAAAGTCGTCGCCGCACTGGTGTTCTGGTTGCCGTTGGCATCCTTGGCGGTGACGGTGAGGGTGTAGGCATCCGATCCATTGGCGATCTTGGGGCCGCTGCTGATCGCCACGCTGGAGCCAGCCGCCGTGACCGAGCCCGCTGTGAACACACCGACCACCGGGTTGGTGCCACCCACGTTGGCGCCACCCAGCGTGGCCGTGACGCTGTAGCTGCCGGCAGTGGTGGCCGTCAACGTGACCGAACAGGTGCCCGCACTGCCGCCCGAGGTGGCGGTGGTGCAGGTGGCCGCACTGAGTGCTGCGCCAGTGCCGGGCGCACTGAAGCTGAAGCTCGTGGCAGAGGCTGTGTTCAGGTTGCCGTTGGCATCCTTGGCTGCGACGGTGAGGGTGTAGGCATCCGACCCATTGGCGATCTTGGGGCCGCTGCTGATCGCCACGCTGGAGCCAGCCGCCGTGACCGAGCCCGCCGTGAAGGTGCCCGTCACCGGGTTGGTACCGCCCACGTTGGTGCCGCCCAAGGTGGCGGTGACGCTGTAGCTGCCGGCCGTGGTCGCCGTCAGGGTGACCGAACAGGTGCCTGCACTGCCGCCCGAGGTGGCGGTGGTGCAACTGGCCGCACTCAGTGCCGCACCAGCGCCCGGTGCGCTGAAGTTGAAGGTCGTCGCCGAACTGGGGGTCAGGTTGCCATCGGCATCCTTGGCCGTGGCGGTGAGGGTGTAGGCATCCGACCCATTGGCGATCTTGGGGCCTGCGCTGATGGCCACACTGGAGCCCCCCGCGATGGCATTGCTGGCCGAGACGGATGTGGGGCCCGCGCTCATGCAACCGGCCGCATTGGGGCAAGCACCCAGGCTGGTCTGCAATGGCATGCTGGGATCGTTGCCTCCAGAGACCTGGGCCACGCTGGTCACCCCAGAACCCGTGAGTGAGGCCATCGGCACCACCGGAAGCGTGAAGACACTGCCAGCCCCGCCGCCGATGACCGACAGACTGCTGCAGGTCAGGCTTTGACCGGACCCCGTGGCGGCCTGAGCCACACAAGACCAGGCGGCACCATCGGTGCTGCCCGCCACCACAGTGCCGGCGGCACCGCCATTGGCTCTCAGCCCTGCAGGCAACTGGATGACGATGTTGATCTGACCGGATGTGGCGGCCGAGCTTTTGTTGCTGACAGTGAACGTGTAGTTGTCGCTGTTCAGGGCCGTGAAATGACCCGGGGCAGTCATGCTCCCCTGCAACGTCAGGACTGTATTGGTGTCACTGGCTGTGCAGGTGCCAACACCTGCCGAGTACTGGTAGCTGCGCGACAAGCCCCCGCTGGCCGGATTGGTGCACCCGAGCCCATTGATGTAGCTGCTGTTGCCGGCCAGATGGCTGACCGAGGCGGTGTTAGTGATGGTGCCGCGTGCGCTGTTGTCGACCAGGACCGTCACCAGCAGTTCATAGGTGTCTCCGGGGTTCAGGGCAGGCAGAGCAAACGTGCCCGCTTGCAATTGCGCCACGGTGGGGGGACTGACACATTGGCCTGGGGTGGAGGAACACGCCACAGCCTGTTTGCTGAGGCCGCTGACGGCGGGGTCGGACAAGATCGCTCCGGTGATGGCCCCCTCGTAAGCGCTGCCGGTCAGATTGCTGACGGTCAATGTGTAGGTCGTGACGTCACCAATCTGGACGCTGGTGCGGGCGTCGCTCTTGCTGACCACCAGGTCGGCCGAAGGCGCCGGTCCCAGCACGGCCATGCCGGTACCGTTCCAATTGGAGGCAGCCGTCGGTGCGGCCATGAAAATGCCGGTCGCGCCCACGTTGTTGACATAACAGGAGCTGCCGGCCGACGCCGCCGCCCCTGAGTAGGTTCCGTCGGCATGGCCTGTGCCGCCGGCAGCGGCAGCACTGTTGCCACCTCCCCCACCGCCACCGCCACCGCCGTCGCCGGCCATCGCAGCCCCCGCCTGGCCGTTGGTCGGCAGGCAGCTGCTCGCGCCGGTGATGCTGCTGGGGGGGTTGCTGCGTTGTGGATCCGATGCCGTAGCACCGCCTTGCCCCCCCGGTCCCCCGGCCGCCAACAGCACCAGACTGCCTCCCAGCGCCATCGATGAAGCGCCGCCGCCGCCGCCGCCGCCACCAGAGGCCCCGGTGCTTCCCGCATTGCCACCACTGCCACCATTGGCGGCTCCTGAGCCACCCGCCCCCGCACCAGCGCCCGTGACATCGCTGGTACCCGCACTGCCCTTGGAACCCACCACACCGCTGACCACCTGACCGGGCTGTACGTTCAAGACGCCATAGGCCTGCAATCCACCGCTGCCCGAGCCCCCTGGGATCGACAGGTCATAACCACCGTGACCGCCGCCTGCGCCATCCACCAGATAGGCCAGGCGATATACCCCGTTGGGAACCGTGTAGCTGTAGGCGCCAGGTGAAAACACCGAACTGTAGTTGTCTGGCTGCAGGATCACGTACCCGCTGCCGCCCGCTGTGGGTGGCAGGGTCGAAGACGTGGTGCCGAAGTTCAATCCCTGCCCCGACCTGAGCGCGACAGCGAACAGGGAAGGGGTGGTCAGGGCGCAAGAAGTCCCCTCTGTGGCGGGGGTGGTTGCGTTGACTGAGTCAGCATGCCATGGCCCCCCAGCGCCTGCTGCAAAGCCCGCACCACCACCACCACCACCACCTCCCCCATCACTGCTTGAAGTCCCCCCCGCAGACCCCGGGCTCACGCTGCAAGTCGCCGCCAAGGTGAGAACCGAGGCCGGCATGCCCTGCACCGAACTGCCCACGCTACCAGCGCCCCCTCCTCCACTTCCGCCGGCCGCCACCATCACCAGATTGCCAGCCAGCAAGACCGAGGAAGCCCCGCCACCGCCACCGCCGGAACCCAAGCTGCCGCTCCCGCCAGCGTTGCCCCCGGCCCCACCACTGGCGGCGCCTGAGCCTGCGGTACCGCCGCCCGTGCCAGTCACGGGCCCCTGCCCAGCGCCCCCGCCACCCGCCACCACGCCAGAAACCACTTGTCCAGGGCTGACATTCAGAATCGTCCACAGCACATGCCCCGCCCCCCCGCGGCTGCCGTTGTTGGAACCTTCACGTCCGCCACCACCACCGCCGCCACCGCCCACCTCAACACGCAGACGTGTCACCCCGCTTGGCACGGTGTACGAGTAAGCACCTGCCGACGTGAAGGAGACCGCCTGAGCAAGAGCCAAGCCGGAGCCCAAAGCCCCCAACCACAACAACAGGACCCTGAAAAGCCTCATGACAGACATGGACCTGGTCCGGAACACACATCTGCGTGAACCGATGCATCCATCAGAACAAGCGAAATGCAACGAGAAAGGGGCGACATGGACATTCATTCAAGCCAAAGGAATCATGAAAGTCATTTTTACAATAAATTAAGAATAAAAGTAATATTTAATACACCTAATTATTTTTGATCATTTTCATCATTTGGTGATCGACAGGCGACGATTCCTGGGGCTCGTCCAGGACCACCGCCCCCTTCCAACAGAAGCGGTTCACACGGCCCGGTCGCCAGTTCACGCCATGGGGGCGCATTTCGTCGCAAGCCATTGGGAGGGTCGAAGGGGGCGCGACACACTGAGGTCCCGTGTCTGGAACACCTCGTCCACCAGGAGCCTCACCATGTATTTGCAGATCCTTCAAAACACCCCGCGCTGGGTCTTCGCCCTGTTCATCGCCCTGCTGTGGCTGGGCCTGCGCCAGACCCTGACCCGGCAGATGACGCTGAAGCGCTTGCTGCTGCCTGCGCTGGGGCTGACGGTTTTTTCTTTGTATGGCGTGCTCAGCGCCTGGCCCACGCAGCCCCTGACGCTTTTGTGCTGGCTGCTGGCCGCCGGCAGCGCCGGCTGGTGGGTGCAACGCCAGCCTGTGCCGGCTGGAACCCGCTACGACCCCGATCAGCAACGCTTCACAGTGCCCGGGAGTTGGGTGCCGCTGGCCACGATGCTGGGCCTGTTCATGACCAAGTACGTGGTGGGCGTGGCTCTGGCCGTGCAGGCCGGCTGGGTGCATGAGGCGGGGTTTCCCATCGTGTGCAGCGCCGTGTACGGCGGCTTCAGCGGCTTGTTCATGGGTCGGGTCGGGCGCCTCTGGGCCCTGGCCCTGCGCACCGACCGGGCGGCTCGCCAATGGGATGCCAGCAGCCCTGTGGCCTGAAGGCCGCAAGGAGCTTGCCTGAAGGCCGCCCGCAGACCCGCTGAGCCCACCCTGGGCCCGGCCTTGATCGACAATGCAAGGGCTGCCCTCATCCACCCCAACCCGGCGTGTTGCACGCCCATTGACCATGAGACCTGACCGCACCCCCGATGACCTGGAACGCCTGGCCCAGCGCCGTGCCGGCGCCAAGATGGGCTGGTTCATCCACCTGGGGGTCTACCTGGTGGTGAACACTGCGCTGTTCATCCTGTCCACCCAGTTCGGCATGCACCGGTGGTCCATCTTCCCGGCGGCCGGCTGGGGCCTGGGCGTGCTGCTGCACGGGGTGTCGGTGTTTGTCTTGGGCTCGGGCAGCGGCCTGCGGGAAAAGCTGGTGGAGCGCGAGCGGGAGCGCCTGCGCCGCCAGTTCAACAACGACACGCCGCCCCAACCCTGAACGGAGCCTCGACATGCGACTGAAACAACTCATCTCCCGCAGCCTGGCCGCCTCCGCCTTCTTCCTGAGCCCCTGGGCCCTGGCCTCAGTGGGGCTGGATGTGCTGCCAGGCCAAGGGGACGAAGGCCCGGTGACGGTGTTCTACCCGGCCCAGGCCGCCAGCGCACCGGTGAAGCGCGGCAGCTTCACCCTCGACGTGGCCTGGCAGGCGGCCCCGGTGGCGGGCAACCACCGGCTGGTGGTGCTGTCGCACGGCTCGGGCGGCTCGCCCTGGCCGCAGGCTGATCTGGCCATGGCCCTGGTGAATGCCGGTTACGTCGTGGCCCTGCCTGAGCACCGGGGCGACAACTGGCACGATCACCGCCGGGTGGGCCCGCCGAGCTGGAAGATCCGTCCCCAGGAGGTGTCTGAGGCCATCGACCGGGTGAGCGCGGATGGCCGCTTTGGCCCCTTGTTCGATGCCCGGCGCGTGGGGGTGTACGGCATGTCGGCCGGGGGTTTGACGGCGCTGACACTGGCCGGAGCACGCTGGTCGCCAGCCCGCTTCGCCCAGCATTGCGACCAGCACGCCCATGACGATGCCGTGGCCTGCACCGGTGGCATGGTGCACCGCGATGGCTGGGACGGCGTCAAGATCACGCTGGCGCGCTGGTATGTGAACCTGCGCTACGGCCACGACACCGAAGCCGAATCGCACACCGATGCCCGGGTGCAGGCCGTGGTGGCCGCGGTGCCCATGGCGGCCGCCATCGATCTGGACTCGATCAGTCACCCGACCCAGCCCCAGCCGCCCGCACTGGGCCTGATCGAAGCGCGGCGCGATGAGTGGCTGGTGCCACGCTTTCACATCGACCGGGTGCGCGAGGCCTGCGGGCCCCGCTGCGAGCTGGTGGCCGACCTGCCCGAAGGCGGGCATGGCGCCGTGCTGTCGCCCTGGTCCAACGAACGGGCGGCTGAAGTCGACCGCTACCTGATGGACCCGCCGGGCTTCCAACGCGCCAGCGAGGTGCCGGCCACGTTCGACAAGATCGTGACCTTCTTCAACCGCCATCTGCTGCCATGAAGCCCGATCTGCTGCACACCACCCGCCACCTGGTGCAGGTGCTGGCCTTTTGCCTGGTGATCTCGGCGCTGCAGTACCTGTTCCACCCCGAGCGCCCTTACGAGGTGCCCCTGGTCTATTCGCTGAGCATCGGCCTGTGCACCTGGTTCATCACCGACATGGGCCGCTTTGTGGTGGGCATGGACCCGATGACCTCCTGGCCCCGCGGCTGGCGCGGGCCGGCCCTGGTGGGCTTTGGCATGGTCACAGGCTACACGGGGGGCACCCTGCTCTCGGACTACTGGTTTGGCTGGTCGACCTGGCACTCGGCGGCGTCCGGTGACCTGCGCGGGTCAGTGATCATCACCGTGGTGGCCGGCGTGGTGATCAGCAGCTACTTCTACCTGCAGGGCAAGAGCATGACCCTGCAGCGCCGCATGAAGGTGGCCGAAAGCCAGGCCACCGAGGCCCAGTTGCGCCTGCTGCTGACCCAGCTGGAGCCCCACATGCTGTTCAACACCCTGGCCAATCTGCGGGTGCTGGTGGGCATCGACCCGGCGCGGGCCCAGCACATGCTGGACCACCTGATCGCCTACCTGCGCGCCACCTTGAGCGCATCGCGCGCCACCGAGCACGGGCTGCAGGCCGAGTTTGACCGCCTGCGCGACTACCTGGCCCTGATGGAGGTGCGCATGGGCCCCCGCCTGAGCTACAGCCTGGAGTTGCCCGTCGCGCTGCGCCAGGCCAGCGTGCCCCCCCTGCTGCTGCAACCGCTGGTGGAGAACAGCATCCGCCATGGCCTGGAGCCCAAGGTGGAGGGGGGCCACATCACCGTTGAGGCCCAAAGCCTGCCCGGCGCCGATGGGGCCCCGGCCCTGCTGCAGATCACGGTCAGCGACACCGGCGTGGGCCTGCGCGGCGATGCCCCGGCCCCGCCCGCAGCGCCCCACCCGACACCCGACCTGGGTCGGGGCTTCGGCCTGACCCAGGTGCGCGAGCGCCTGCGCACCCTGTACGGGCCGCAGGCCAGCCTGAGCCTGCAACATGGCCCGGGCGGCGGCACCGTGGTGCTGCTGCGCTATGCCCTGCAGACCCTGCCCGAGAGCCCCACTGCCAACCGCCTTGCCGACGCGCCAGAACATGCCTGACATCACCGCCCTGATCGCCGAAGACGAACCGCTGCTGGCCCTGGCCCTGCAGACCGAATTGCAACGCCAGTGGCCCGGATTGCGCCTGTTGGCCACGGTGGGTGACGGCCTGAGCGCCGTGCGCCAAGCACTGCAGCTGCGCCCCGACGTGTTGTTTCTGGACATCCGCATGCCTGGACAGAGTGGCATCGAGGCCGCGGCCGAGCTGGCCGAGCAATGGCCCACCGGAGCCGGTGCGCCGCCCTTTCCGGCCCTGGTGTTCGTGACGGCCTACGACCAATACGCTGTGCAGGCTTTCGAAGCCCAGGCCGTGGATTACGTGCTCAAGCCGGTGCAGGGCGCGCGCCTGCTCAAGACCGTGCAACGGGTGCAGCAGGTGCTGGCGGGCCGGCAACCGAGCGCGCCACAGCCGCAGACCGTACCGGCCGACCTGCTGGAGCCCGCGCTGGCCCAATTGCGCCAGCTGCTGGCGGCCCAGATCGGCCAACACGGTGCTGAGCCCGCAGCCGTCGCCGTACCGCCACCCGCATCGTCAGCCGGCGGCCTCAAGGTGATCCAGGCCAGCCTGAGCGGGGGCAGCAGCATCCGCCTGGTGCCCATCGAAGAGGTGGTGTACTTCGAGGCGGCCGACAAATACGTGCGCGTGCTGACCGACCAGGAGGAATACCTGATCCGCACCCCGCTCAAGGAACTGATCGCCCAGCTCGACACCCAGGTGTTCTGGCAGATCCACCGCGGCACCCTGGTGCGCGCCAGTGCCATCGACACCGTGACGCGCGACGAGGCGGGCAAGCTGCGCATCAGCCTGCGCGGGCGCGCCGAGCGGCTGGGGGTGAGCCGGCTGTACGCCCACCTGTTCAAGGCCATGTAGAGGCCCAGGCCCCTAGCGCCGACGCTCCATCACATGTTCGCCCAGCAAGGTGACATGCCCGTCGGCCGCCTGCTGTTCCAGGCGCACCTTGAAGCCCCACAGCGTGGCCAGGTGGCGCAACAGCACGGGGGTCTGCTCTGACAAGGGGCGGCGCTGGTAGGGGAAGTAGCGCAGGGTCAGCGTGCGGTCGCCACGCCGGTCCACGTTCCAGACCTGGATGTTGGGCTCCTGGCTGCCCAGGTTGTACTGGTCGGCCAGCTTGCGCCGCAGTTCGCGGTAGCCGGGCTCGTCATGGATGGCACTCACCGCGAGCTTGGTGCAGCGGTCGTCGTCGAGCACGGCAAACAGGCGCAGCTCGCGCATCAAGCGCGGCGACAGGAACTGCGCCACAAAGCTCTCGTCCTTGAACTCGCGCATCGCAAAGTCAAAGGTCTCGCGCCAGGGCTTGCCGGCGATGTCAGGGAACCACTCCCGGTCTTCGCGGGTGGGTGACTCGCAGATGCGGCGGATGTCGCGCCACATGGCAAAGCCCAGCGCATAGGGGTTGATGCCCGAGTACCAGGGGCTGTTGTAGGCCGGCTGGTGGACCACATTGGTGTGCGACTGCAGAAACTCGAGCATGAAGCCATCGCCCAGCCGGCCCTGGTCGTACAAGGTGTTGAGCAAGGTGTAGTGCCAGAAGGTGGCCCAGCCTTCATTCATCACCTGGGTCTGGCGCTGCGGGTAGAAGTACTGGCTGATCTTGCGCACGATGCGCACGATCTCGCGCTGCCAGGGCTCCAGCAGCGGCGCGTGCTTTTCGATGAAGTACAGCAGGTTCTCTTCGGGCTCGGCCGGAAAGCGCGGCTCGGGGGTGATGGTGGTCTCCAGCGGGCGCGGCGGCAGGGTGCGCCACAGGTCGTTGACCTGGCTTTGCAGATACTGCTCGCGCTCCTGCTGGCGGGCGCGCTCCTTGTCCAGCGACAGCGAGCCGGCGCGCCGGTAGCGGTCCACGCCCAGGTTGCTCAGCGCGTGGCAGGCGTCGAGCAGGCGCTCGACCTCATCGAGCCCGTGGCGCTCCTCGCATTCGGTGATGTAGTTGCGGGCGAACACCAGGTAGTCGACGATGCTGTCGGCACTGGTCCACTGCCTGAACAGGTGGTTGCCCTTGAAGAACGAGTTGTGCCCATAGGCCGCATGGGCAATCACCAGGGCCTGCATGGCCATGGAGTTCTCTTCCATGAGGTAGGCGATGCAGGGGTCGGAGTTGATGACGATCTCATAGGCCAGGCCCATCTGGCCACGCTTGTAGCGGTTCTCGGTTTCGAGAAAGTGCTTGCCGAAAGACCAGTGGTGGTAATACACCGGCATGCCGATGGCGGCATAGGCGTCCATCATCTGCTCGGCCGTGATGATCTCGAGCTGATGGCGATAGCCGTCCAGCCCATAGTCGCGCGCCACACGACCGATCTCGGCGTCGCAGCGATCCAGTTCCTCAAAGGTCCAGTCACTGCCCTGGGCCAGCAGCGTGGGGGCGGATTTGCGCAGGCGGCTCATGTCAGGCGCTTTCTGAAAAGTTCGCGGAACACCGGGTAGATGTCGGCCGGGGTGCGGATGCGCTGCAGCGCGAAATGCCCGGGGTGGGCCCGGGCCAGCTTCTCGTATTCCTCCCACAGATTCTGGGGTTCGCCGTCGGTGATCTCCACATAGGCATGGAACTGCACCACGGGCAGGATGTGCTGCTCGACCCAATCGCGGCACAGCTCGGAGTCGCCGCCCCAGTTGTCGCCATCCGAAGCCTGGGCCACGTAGATGTTCCACTGGCTGCCCGAGTAGCGGGCCTGCTGGATCTCGGTCATCAGCTTGAGCGCGCTCGAGACGATGGTGCCGCCGGTGTCGCGCGAATGGAAGAAGGCTTCTTCGTCCACCTCCTGCGCGGCGGTGTGGTGGCGGATGAAGACCACCTCGATGCGCTCGTAGCTGCGGTTCAGAAACAGGTACAGCAGCATGAAAAAACGTTTGGCCATCTGCTTGCGTGCCTCGTCCATCGAGCCCGACACATCCATCAGGCAGAACATCACGGCCTGAGTGGACGGCTCGGGCACCCGGATGCGGTTGCTGTAGCGCAGGTCGATCGGGTCGATGAAGGGAGCGGCACGGCGGCGCAGGCGCAGCGACTCGATCTCGCTGCGCAGCGGCTGCAGCACCGCCTCGTCCGGCGGGCTCTGGGCCAGGGCCAGGGCCAGCGCCTCTTCCAGCTCGCGCAGGCGGCTGTTGTAGGGGGCGGCAGCAGCCACCCGCCGCGCCGCGCTGCTGCGCAGGGTGCGCAGCAGATGGATGTTGGTGGGCACGCCGCTCTGGGTGTAGCCAGCACGCACCAGCTTGTAGTCGTTGATGCGCGCCAGCTGCCGCTTGACCATGCGCGGCAGCTCCAGCTCATCGAAGAACAGGTCGAAGAACTCGTCGCGGCTCAGGGTGAAGAGGAACTCGTCCACGCCCTGCCCGTCGGGGCTGGCCTGCCCTCGACCGCTGCCCTGCCCGCCACCGCCTGGCGGGCGGTCCATCTGGTCGCCGTGGCTGAAGCGGTCGTTGCCAGGGTGCACCGATTCGCGCACGCCGCCCCTGCCGTGGTGGAACTGGGGCTCGCCGATGTCCTGCCCCGGCACGCCGATCTTCTCGCCGCTGTCCAGATCCCGGATGCTGCGTTTGGCAATCGCGTCCGACACGGCACGCCGCACCTGGGTCTTGAAGCGGCGCAGAAAGCGGCTGCGGTTGACGGAACTCTTGTTCCGGCTGTCCAGCCTGCGGTCAACGATTCGAACCGTCATGAGGCCTCTCCGGCAAGGGTGGACGTTCCGGCCTCTTGGCCGCTCGGCCGCCCACCCTGGGTTCACGAAGACTTGCGCACACGCATGTACCAGTCGCACAGCAGGCGGACCTGCTTTTCGGTGTAGCCCTTGTCGATCATGCGGTCGACAAAGTTCTGGTGCTTCTTCTGGTCCTCGGCACTGGCCTTGGCGTTGAACGAGATCACCGGCAGCAGGTCTTCGGTGTTGGAGAACATCTTCTTCTCGATCACCGCGCGCAGCTTCTCGTAGCTGGTCCACGAGGGGTTGTGACCGTCGTGCTTGGCGCGGGCCCGCAGCACAAAGTTGACCACCTCGTTGCGGAAGTCCTTGGGGTTGCTGATGCCGGCCGGCTTCTCGATCTTTTCGAGTTCGTCGTTCAGGGCCCCGCGATCCAGGATCTCGCCGGTGTTGGGGTCGCGGAACTCCTGGTCCTGGATCCAGAAATCAGCGTAGGTCACATAGCGGTCGAAGATGTTCTGGCCGTACTCGGAGTAGCTCTCCAGGTAGGCGGTCTGGATCTCCTTGCCGATGAACTCGGCATAGCGCGGGCTGAGAAACTCCTTGAGGTGGCGGCGATACCGCTCCTCAACCTCGGTGGGGAACTGCTCGGCCTCGATCTGCTGCTCCAGCACATACATGAGGTGCACCGGATTGGCGGCCAGCTCGCGGTGGTCGAAGTTGAAGACGCGCGACAGGATCTTGAAGGCGAAGCGGGTCGACAGCCCGGTCATGCCCTCGTCCACGCCGGCGAAGTCGCGGTACTCGGGGAAGCTCTTGGCCTTGGGGTCGGTGTCCTTGAGGTTCTCACCGTCGTAGACGCGCATCTTGCTGTAGATGCTGGAGTTCTCCGGGTCCTTCAGGCGCGACAGCACCGAGAACTGGGCCATCATGCGCAAGGTGTCGGGCGCGCAAGGCGCCTGGGTGAGCGAGGAGTTGGCCAGCAGCTTCTCGTAGATGTGCATCTCGTCGGTCACGCGCAGGCAGTAGGGCACCTTGACGATGTAGATGCGGTCGAGAAAGGCCTCGTTGTTGCGGTTGGTCTTGAAGGTGGTCCACTCGGCCTCGTTCGAGTGGGCCAGCACCAGGCCATCGAAGGGGATGGCGCCAAAGCCTTCGGTGCCTTTGTAGTTCTGCTCCTGGGTGGCGGTGAGCAGCGGGTGCAGCACCTTGATCGGCGCCTTGAACATCTCCACGAACTCCAGCACCCCGCGGTTGGCCAGGCACAGACCGCCCGAGTAGGAGTAGGCGTCGGGATCGTTCTGCGAATAGTGTTCGAGCTTGCGGATGTCCACCTTGCCCACCAGGGACGAGATGTCCTGGTTGTTCTCGTCGCCCGGTTCGGTCTTGGACACCGCGATCTGCGACAGCACCGAGGGCCGCATCTTCACCACCCGGAAGCGGCTGATGTCGCCACCGTACTCACGCAGCCGCTTCACGGCCCAGGGGCTCATGATGCCGCCCAGGTAGCGACGGCCGATGCCGTAGTCCTGCTCCAGGATGTGGCCATCTTCGTTCACATTGAACAGCGACAACGGCGACTCATGCACCGGTGAATCCTTGATGGCATAGAACGGCACCTTCTCGATCAGCAGCTTGAGCCGCTCGGCCAGCGAAGATTTGCCGCCGCCCACCGGGCCAAGCAGGTAGAGGATCTGCTTTTTCTCCTCCAGGCCCTGGGCCGCATGCCGGAAGTACGAGACCACGTGCTCGATCACCTCCTCCATGCCGTAGAACTCCTTGAAGGCCGGGTAGATGCGCAGCATCTTGTTGGCAAAGATGCGGGACAGGCGCGGGTCCAGCCGCGTGTCCACCAGCTCGGGTTCACCGATGGCCACCAGCATGCGTTCGGCCACGCTGGCATAGGCCATTTTGTCGGCCTTGCACAGCTCCAGGTAATCCTGAAGAGACATCTCTTCCTCTTGCGCCGCCAGGTAAGCACTTTGGTATCGGGCCAGCAATGACATGGCACACCTCCATGGGGAATGGAATGGACAAGCTAGGGATTCAACGGCCGTCAGGCAGGGGGGGATGACAGCGGGGCAGCGCGCGACAACAGGCAGCGCCGAGGGCCGGTGTTTCAGACGGGCCCAGTGCCCGCCATGAGCGCGGCCGTTTGGCAGACCGCATGAGGGGCTTCATCGACATCGGGTCAGGACAGCAACTACGCATGGCGTCACTCCTTTGCCACCAGCAGCGGGATGGCTTTGCCTGTTTGGACTCCAGGCCGCTGGATTGGTTTCAGTTTGTATTGCAGCGCGAGCAGGTGTCAATGACTTTGCTACCAGTGGCTCTCGAAGCGTCACTCTGACGACACAGCCTGTGTGAAGCAGATCACCGATGGGGCCTTTGCAAGGGACAGGATTTGGCAAGCCACCGGCCCAGCGTCACACAGGCGGTGCATACTGCTATCTTTCGGAGCAGGATGGCATCGATGACGCAAGCGACGAAGATTTGCCAGCATCAGAACTACGAATTGAAGTGCAGCGCCAAAGTGCTGGACAACGGCGAGTACGTTCCCTTGCTGGTCATCACCAAACAGGTCTGGCCGACGCGCCCGCGTGAGATCGCGGTGCGTCGCGGCGACTACACCACAGCCGAGGCAGCGGTTGAAGCCGCCTATGCCCAGGGCCTGGAGTGGATCGCCAACTACGGTTGAACGCGGCCGGTCAGCCGCCCGCGCCCATGCCGCGCAGCCCATGCCGCGCAACAAGGCATGAAACGCCGCCCCCAGGCGGCGGGTTGGGCTGTCGACGCTGAACCGGCGCCCTCAGGCGGCCCGGCGCGGCAGGCCACACACCTGGGCCCCCGGGTCATTGTGGGGTTTTTCGCGTTCGTTCTTGGCCTGGGCCACCGCCATGTCGCGCGGCAGGGTGACCCCATTCTTCACGGCCAGGATCTCGGCCATCACACTGACAGCGATCTCGGGCGGCGTCTTGCTGCCGATGTAGATGCCGATCGGCCCACGCAGGCGCGCCAGGCTGGCCTCGGTCTGGTCAAAGTGCTCGATCATGCGGGCGCGACGGGCCTCGTTGTTGCGGCGCGAGCCGATGCCCCCCACGTAGAAGGCCTCGCTGTCCAGGGCCTCCAGCAATGCCAGGTCATCGAGCTTGGGATCGTGCGTGAGGGCCACCACGCAGCTGCGACGGTCGGGCTGGAAGGCACGCACCACGTCGTCGGGCATGTCGCTCACCACCCGCGCCCCAGGCACACGCCAGGTGCTGCGGTACTCCTCGCGCGGGTCGCACACCGTGACGGCAAAACCGCTGAACAAGGCCATGGTGGCCAGGTACTCGGTGAGCTGGCCAGCCCCGATCAGCAGCATGCGGTACTCGGGGCCGAAGGTGTTGTTCAGCACCCCGTCGGCCACCGTCAGCTCGGCTGGGGCATCGGCAGCCCATAGGCTCACCGCGCCGTCGGCCAGGCGCACCTGCCGCTGCATCAACTGCCCGCGCTCCAGCGCCTCGATCAGTTGCCCCAGGCTGGCTGCATCGGGGTCGAACTCGAGCATCAGCTCCAGCGTGCCGCCGCAGGGCAGGCCGAAGCGGTGCGCCTCATCGGCGCTGATGCCGTACTTCACAAAGGCCGGCGGGCCGCTGGGAATGGTGTGATCATGGCGGCTGGCCCCTTCGGGTGGCGAGCTCTGGGCGTAGGCCCGGGTATGGCGGTCGATCAAGTCGTCTTCGATGCAGCCGCCCGATACCGACCCGACCACCTGCCCCTGCTCACTCAAGGCCATGATCGAGCCCACCGGGCGCGGCGAGGAGCCCCAGGTCCGCACCACGGTGACCAGCATGGCCCGCAGCCCTTGCAGCCGCCATTCACGCAGTTTGCGCAACACCATCACATCCAGGTTTTCCATCTCGATCTCGCTTTCCGGGGGCAAAAGTGCCCGCCCCCCTTCCAGATTCCGTCAACGCAGCCAGAGCACCAGGGCGGCCAGCACCACGGCACCCGCCCACCAGACCCAGACCGGCACCCCCCCCTGGCTCTCCTCCTGCGGGGCGGCGTCGCTCGGCGCCATCTCGGCAGGGGCCTCGGTGGCGGCCGCTTCGGGGGCGGGGTAGCGGCGCTGCATCTCGTCGTCAAAACGCTTGAAGAAGTCTTCGGCCATGCCCTTGGCCGCACCATCGATGAGGCGCTGGCCCAACTGGGCGATCTTGCCACCCACCTGGGCGTTGACGGTGTAGCTCAGCTCACACCCCCCCTCGGTGGGCTCCAGGCTGACCTGGGCCTTGCCCTTGCCAAAGCCGGCCACACCGCCCTGCCCGTCGAAACCGATGGCGTAGCTTTGCGGCGGGACGATGTCGCTGAGCGTGATCTTGCCGCTGAATTTGGCCGACACCGGGCCGATCTTGACGGCCATGCCGACAGCGTACTGGTTCTCACCCGTGGGCTCGACCTTGTCGCAACCGGGAATGCACAGCTTGAGCACCTCCGGGTCGTTGAGCGCATCCCAGGCCTGCTGCTGGGTGATGGCCAGGGAGCGGCTTCCTTGCATGTCCATGATGGGTTCCTCGTGTTGTGGGGGTCAGAAAAGGGGCTGCCAGCGGCGCTCAGCGCCGCAGCACCGCCGCGATGCTGCCGGCCAGATCCTCCAGCCGGCTCAGATTGTGGACCGCCAACATGCCGTGCGCCTGGGCGTGCAGCTCGATGGCCCCACGCGCCAGCGGGGCGTAACCTTCGAAGCGCAGCAAGGGGTTGAGCCACAGCAGGCGGGCACTGTGGCGCCGCAGCCAGGCCAGTTCGCGCCCCAGCGCGGCCGGCTCGCCGGTGTCGAGCCCGTCGCTGATCAGCAGCACCAGGGTGCGGCGCCCCAGCAGGCGCCGCGCATGCCGCAGCCGCAACTGGGCCAGCGAATCGCCCAGCCGGGTGCCCCCGGCAAAGTCGCTGATGCGGGCACTGGCCTGGGCCAGCATGGCATCGGTGTCGGCCAGGCGGAAGGCCGGCGTGAGATCGGTCAGACCGGTGCCGAAGGCGAACACATCACGCCGTGGCAGGCTGGCCGTGGCGGCATGCAAAAAGGCCAGCAGCAGCCGGGCATAGCGCTCCATCGAGCCCGACACATCCACCAGCACCAGCAGTGGCAAGGGCTGCTCGCGCCGGCGCAGGCGCGGCAGGTGCAGCAGCTCGCCGCCGGTGCGGGCGGCCTGCTGCATCACCCCCGGCCAATGGAGGCGTGCGCCGCCCGAGCCCGCCCGTGTGCGGCGCGACTCGAACACCGGCACAGGCAGGGCGATGCGCCGCGCCAGACGCTCCACCAGTTGGTATTCGGAGGCCGACAGGCCGTTGAAGTCGGCCTGGCGCAGGCGCTCGGCCTCGCTGGCCGTCATGGCGGCGTCCAGTTCGATCTTGTCGTCAGGGGCTTTCGGGGCGCCGGCCTGCGCTGCGGCTTTCGGCGGCGAGAGGGCCTCGTTCACCCGAGGTCGACGGCGCGAGGGCTCGGCCCGCCCCTGGGCGGTGGGCAGCATCTGGGCCAGCAGTTGGCGGGCCATGTCGGGGTCGCGAAAATAGGCGTCGAACAGCTCGCGGAACACGGCCCGGTCGGCCTCGCGGCTCACCAGCACGGTCTCGAGCGCGGCGCACAGGTCGTCGCGCCGCCCCAGGTCGACCCATTGCGCCGCCTGCAGCGCCAGCGCCATGCGCGAGGCATCCAGCGGCACACCGGCCCGGCGCAAGGTGCGACCGAAGCCGGTGATGTTGTCGGCCAGCTTGCCGCTGCGCGCATCACCCAGCCGGGGGCTCATGGTCCAGCCACCTCAGGCCTCGTCGGGTTTGAGCAATTCGGTGGCCAGCGCATGGGTCAGGGCGGCCACGTCTTCGCGCTGCTTGAACAGAATGCCAGCGGTGTCCGAGGCCAGCTCGGGGTCGATGGCCAGCGTGTCCAGCGCCACCAGGGCCTTGGCCCACTCCACGCTTTCGGCGATGCCGGGCGCGCGCTGGAAGGCATTGGCAAAGGGCGCGCTGCGCAAGCGGGCTACGAAGCTGGCCACCTGCTCGGCCAGCGCCGCGCTGGCCTGGGGCACCTGGGCCCGCACGATGGCCAGTTCGCGCTCGCGGTCGGGGTAGTCCAGCCAGTGGTAGAGGCAGCGGCGCTTGACCGCATCATTGAGGTCGCGCGTGCGGTTGCTGGTGAGCAGGGTGACGGGTTTGCAGGCCGCGCTGATGGTGCCCAGCTCGGGAATGCTGACCTGGTACTCACCCAGGTATTCGAGCAAAAAGGCCTCGAAGGGCTCGTCGGCCCGGTCCACCTCGTCGATCAGCAAGACCGCGCCGGGGGCCGGGGCCTGCAGCGCCTGCAGCAACGGGCGTCGGATCAGGTAGCGGCCCTGGTAGACCTCGCGCTCGGCGTCATCGCCCTCCCCCAGGCCCTGAGAGCGGCCCTCAGCCACCCGCAGGTGCAGCAACTGGGCGGCGTAGTTCCATTCGTACAGGGCTTCGCGCTGCTCCAGGCCGTCGTAGCACTGCAGGCGGATCAGCTGCCGCTGCAGCACCTGGGACAAGGCCTTGGCCAGTTCGGTCTTGCCCACCCCGGGCTCGCCCTCGAGCAACAGGGGGCGCTGCAGTTTCAGGGCCAGGAAAACGGCCGTGGCCAGGCGCCGGTCGGCCAGGTAGCCGACCCCGGCCAGGGCTTGTTGAAGCGCGTCGATGGATGCCAGCACCGGGTGGGGTCTCCTTGCGTGATGAAGCGCGATGAACTCAGGCCGCCAGGGCCTGGGCCACGGCGCGCTGGGTCTGCACGCTGATCAGGTTGGCACGGTAGGCCGCGCTGGCGTGGATGTCGCTGTTGAGCTCGTCGGCCTCGATGGGCACGCGGGCGGCCGCCTCGGGGGTGAAGCTCTGGTTGAGCGCGGCCTCCAGGCCGGCATGACGGAACACCGCACTGGCTGCGCCGGTCACCGCCACCCGCACCCCGCCCGAGGTCTGGGCCACAAACACCCCGACCAGCGAGAAGCGCGACGCCGCCTGCTTGAACTTCAGGTAGGCGGCACGCTGCGGAATGGGAAAGCGCACCGCCGTGATGATCTCGCCGTCTTCCAGGGCGGTGGTGTACATGCCCAGAAAGAAGTCATCGGCGGCGATCTCGCGCCGGTCGGTGATCACGGTCGCGCCCAGCGCCAGCAAGGCACTGGGGTAGCAGGCCGCGGGGTCGTTGTTGGCCACCGAGCCGCCCAGGGTGCCCCGGGCCCGCACCTGGCGGTCACCGATGTGGGCCGCCAGATCGGCCAGCGCGGGGATGGCGGCCTGCAGTTCGGCGTTGGCCGCCACATCGGCATGGCGCGTCATGGCGCCGATCACGAAGGCCTGGCCTTCGCGCCGGATGCCGGCCAGCGAGGGGATGCGGTTCAGGTCGACCACCTGCTCAGGCGCCGACAGGCGCAGCTTCATCGACGGCAGCAGGCTCTGGCCACCGGCCAGCAGCTTGCCGCCGGCCTGGGCCAGGCCCGCGGCCTCGGCCACGGTGGCGGGGGCTTCAAAAGTGAAGGCATACATGGGGCGATTCTCCTTGTTCGGCGATTCGTTGTACGTCGTTGGGCGTCGTTGGGCAGTGGCCGCGGTTCAGGCACGGGCCGCCTGGATGGCCGCCCAGACGCGGGCCGGTGAGGCCGGCATGTCCAGATCCTGGACCCCCAGGGGCTTGAGGGCATCGAGCACGGCATTGATCACGGCCGGCGGCGAACCGATGGCCCCGGCCTCGCCACACCCCTTGGTGCCCAGAGGGTTGTGTGTGCAGGGGGTGCAGACATGGCCCAGTTTGAACTCGGGGAAGTCATCGGCCCGTGGCATGGCGTAGTCCATGAAGCTGCCCGTCAACAACTGCCCGGTCTCGCGGTCGTACACGCAGTTCTCGATCAACGCCTGGCCGATGCCCTGCACCAGGCCGCCATGCACCTGGCCCTCGACGATCATGGGGTTGATGATGGTGCCGAAATCGTCCACCGCCGCAAAGCGGTCCACCCGCACGCTGCCGGTGGCCGGGTCCACCTCGACCTCGCAGATGTAGGTGCCGGCCGGGAAGGTGAAGTTGGTGGGGTCGTAGAAGGCGGTTTCGTTGAGCCCGGGCTCCAGCTTGTCCAAGGGGTAGTTGTGCGGCACGTAGGCGGTCAGCGCCACCTGGCCGAAGGTCACTTTCTTGTCGGTGCCGCGCACGGTGAACTCACCGTTGGCAAAGTCGATGTCGGCATCGCTGGCCTCCAGCAGGTGGGCTGCGATCTTCTTGGCCTTGGTCTCGATCTTGTCCAGCGCCTTCATGATGGCCGCACCGCCGACCGAAATCGAGCGCGAACCATAGGTGCCCATGCCGAAGGGCACGCGGCCGGTGTCGCCGTGCACCACGTCGACCTGGTCCGGCGTGAGGCCCAGGCGGGCGGCCACCACCTGGGCAAAGGTGGTCTCGTGGCCCTGGCCGTGGCTGTGCGAGCCTGTGAACACGGTGACGCTGCCCGTGGGGTGCACCCGCACCTCGCCGCACTCGAACAGGCCGGCCCGCGCGCCCAGCGCCCCGGCGATGTTGGACGGGGCGATGCCACAGGCCTCGATGTAGCTGCTGTAGCCGATGCCGCGCAGCAGGCCCTTGGCGGCGCTGGCCGTCTTGCGGGCCTCGAAGCCGGCGGCGTCGGCCAGTTGCTCGGCCTGGTCGAGGCAGGCCGGGTAGTCGCCGATGTCGTACTGCAGGGCCACCGGGGTCTGGTAGGGGAAGCTGGTGATGAAGTTGCGGCGCCGGATCTCGGCCTGGCTCAGGCCCAGCTCCCAGGCGCAGCGGGTGACCAGACGCTCCAGCAGGTAGGTGGCCTCAGGGCGGCCGGCACCTCGGTAGGCGTCGACCGGCGCGGTGTTGGTGAACCAGGCGTCCACCTCCACATGGACCTGCGGCGTGGTGTACTGCCCCGCCAGCAAGGTGGCATAGAGGATGGTGGGCACGGCGCTGGCAAAGGTGCTCAGGTAGGCGCCCAGGTTGGCGTCGGTGTGCACACGCATGGCCAGAAAGCGGCCGTTGGCGTCCATCGCCATCTCGGCATGGCTCACGTGGTCACGGCCATGGGCATCCGACAGAAAGGCCTCGCTGCGGTCGGCCACCCACTTGATGTTGCGGTTGAGCTTCTTGGACGCCCAGGTCAGGCACACGTCTTCGGCATACAGGTAGATCTTGGAGCCGAAGCCGCCGCCCACATCGGGGGCGATCACCCGCACCTTGTGCTCGGGCAGGCCCATCACGAAGGCCGTCATCAACAGGCGTTCGACGTGCGGGTTCTGGTTGGACACATACAGGGTGTATTCGTCATTGGCCCGGCTGTACGAGCCGATGGCGGCGCGGGGCTCCATGGCGTTGGGCACCAGGCGGTTGTTCACCAGGTCCAGCCGGGTCACGTGGGCGGCACCGGCAAAGGCGGCGTCCACCGCGGCCTTGTCGCCGATGGCCCACTTGAAGCAGTGGTTGTCGGGCGCGTTGTCGTGCAGCGCCGGGCCCTTGGCCGCATCCGCCACCTGCACCACCGCGTCCAGCACCTCGTAATCGACGTTCACCAGCTCGGCCGCATCGCGCGCCTGCTGCAGGGTCTCAGCGACCACCATGGCCACGTGGTCGCCCACATAACGCACCTTGCCCTGGGCCAGGATGGGGTGCGGCGGCTCTTTCATGGGTTGGCCATCGGTGCTGGTGATCAGCCAGCCGCAGGGCAGGCTGTTGATGCCCGCAGCCGCCACATCAGCCCCGGTGAACACGCCCAGCACGCCCGGCGCGGCCTGGGCGGCTGCGATGTCGATGGCGTTGATGCGGGCATGCGCATGCGGCGAACGCACGAACACCGCGTTGGCCTGGGCCGCCAGCACCACGTCGTCGGTGTACTGACCGGCCCCGGTCAGAAAACGGTAGTCTTCCTTGCGGCGCACTGCGGCGCCGATGTGCGGAAGGTTGGCAAAGTCTGAGGCACCCATGTCTTTGTCTCCTGCTGTTCGGGAATCGAAGCGCCCGTCGCCACCCGGCGCGGGCGGAGGGTTGATGCGCTGTACCGGCGCGGCAGGAGGCCTCAGCCGCCTGCCGCCATGGCCTCGCGGCCCTGCACCACGGCCTTGACGATGTTCTGGTAGCCGGTGCAGCGGCACAGATTGCCTTCCAGCAACTCGCGGATCTCGTGCTCGTCGGCCTTCGGATGGTGTTGGCACAGGTCGACCGCGCTCATCACCATGCCCGGGGTGCAGAAGCCGCACTGCAGCCCATGGCACTCTTTGAAGGCCGCCTGCATCGGGTGCAGCGTGCCATCGGGCTGGGCCAGTCCTTCGATGGTGGTGACCTCGGCGCCCTGGGCCTGGGCAGCCAGCACCGTGCACGACTTGACGGCCCGGCCATCGAGCAGCACGGTGCAGGCACCGCACTGGCTGGTGTCACACCCGACGTGGGTGCCGGTGAGGGTCAGTTGCTCGCGCAGCAACTGCACCAACAGGGTATTGGGCGCCACATCCGCCCGGGCCGCACGGCCATTCACCTTGAGTTCAACCTGCATGGACCATCTCCTTGAAAAGTAGAGGCTTGGGACAGCAGGCATCTTTTCGCGCCCTCGGGCGAGGCTGGCTAGGCAAAACCCTAGGGTGCTGGCGACCGGAGTCGGATATTCTCAATTTGCGACAGCCATGACCGTTTGATGTCTGCGCAATACCGCTCACCCATCTGCCGCCGGGATGTCCAGGCGCCAATCAACGAGCCTGCCCCCCAGTCACCCAGCCACCGCCCCAGGCCCATGCCAGCGACTGACACCCCACCCCAGCGTGCGGCCCCTCCCCCCCACGACCGCCAGGCCCTCATACGGCAGGCCCGCCAGGCCTGGCTGGATGGCGACGCCAGCCCGCCCCAAACCCTCGGCCATGCCCCGATCGAGCCCTGGATCACGCGCTCCTGGCAACGCTGCCTGGCCGACGGTCTGCGCCCCCACCAGGGCTTGGAGTTCGGCCCGATCAGCGCCAGCACGCAACGTCAGCTGACCGAGGACAACCGAGACCTGATCCAAGCCGCACGCCCGGCGCTGGTCCAGCTGTCGCGGGCCATCGCCGGCACGCGCTATTTCAGCCTGCTGACCAATGCCCAAGGCGTGGTGGTGGACGTGCATGGCCCGATCGACCCCCGACAGACGGCCGCCACCACCATCGCCCGCGTGGGGGTCGACCTGTCCGAGCGCCATGTGGGCACCACCGCCATCGGCGCGGCACTCAACGAGTTGCAGCCCGTGTGGCTGCACCAGGGGGAGCATTTCTTTGATCAGAATGCGGTGTACAGCTGCGCCGGCGCCCCCCTGATCGGCCCCGAGGGCCAATGCGTGGGCATGCTGGACCTGACCGGGGTGGAGGTGCCCGAGCGACCCGAACTGCGCCACCTGGTGACGCGGGCGGCGCGCCACATCGAGAACGCCCTGGTGTTGCAGTCGCCCTGGCACATCATGCTGCGCCTGAATTGGCCCGGCGCGCCCATGCCCGAGGGCCCGGCCGCCGATGCCGAAGGCCTGTTGTGCCTGGACGCCGAGGGCACGGTGCTGGCCTGCAACCCGGCCGGCCGCCAGATGCTGCCGCGCCCCCTGCTGCGGCCCGGCAGCCGCCTGCACGCCGACGACCTGTTTGCCCTGCCTTGGGGCATGCTGGTGGACCACGCCCGGCGCCAGGCGCCGCCGCTGGATGTGCCGCTGTGGTCCGGGCTGCGCCTGCAGGCCCTGGCCCGGCTGCGCAGCGCGGCACCCCAGGCGACAGCCCCGGCCCGGCAGGATGGCCTCACCTCAGCAGCCAGGCCGCTGCGCGATCTGGAAACCGCCCTGATCCGCCAAGCCGTGGATGAAGCCCGCGGCAATGTGGCCGAAGCCGCCCAACGCCTGGGCATCAGCCGGGCCACCGTCTACCGCAAACTGGGCCAGAAGACCCGTCTGGCGGGCCCGGCAGGCGACTGACCGCCCGCCGGCCTCCCTCAGTCCACCGAACCCAGCACCACGGCCGCCGGATCGACCACGGCACGGGCCAGGGCACCGCGGCGCAGCGCCCCGCCCGGGGTGGTCAGGCCCACCCATTGCAGCCCGCCCTCGGAAGTCAGCACCACCTCCTGCAGTTCGCCCGCGCGGGCGGTGCGGGCCACCCGGCCCGCCACACTCGACACCGACTCGGGCAGATCCTCACCGGGGACCGAGGGCAGGATGCGCACCGCGGTGGCCTTGCACAGCGCCAGCACCGGCAGGCCCTGGCGCAGGCCCAGCAGTTCGGCACTCTCACGGGTGAGCGAGGCCAGCAGCCGATCCGGCCCGGCCAGGCTCAGCTGCGCCAGCACCACGGCGCCCTGGCGGCGCAGCGCCGTCACGGTGGCCGGCCATTGATTGCGCATGCTGGTGCGCAGGCCCAGCGCGGGCGACGCGGCCGCCGTCGGGGCCAGGCCTGCTGCAGCACCGGTACCGGCCAGATCGGCCAGCACCTGCTGCCGGGCCACGGCCAAGGCGTCGGCCACGCGCAACAACCAGGCGCCCTGCGGGGTGATCACAGCCCCACCGCCGCCGGCACCGCCCACGGCCCGCTGCACCAGTTCGGCGCCGGCCAGGTTGCTCAGGGTATCGATCGCCTGCCAGGCCGCCTTGTAGCTCACGCCGGCATCGCGCGCCGCCTGCGAGATGCTGCCGCCGGCCGCGATGCCGCGCAGGATCTCCAGGCGTTTGTCGCTGGGGCTGTGGCCCAGCGCCTCCGACCAATGCAGGACGGGGGTTGAAGGCTGGGGCATCGTTGTCTTCGTTGTCTCGGGGCTGGGGGCGCTGACCATGCCCTGCACTTTAACCATTCCGGCAGCCGCTCGCGGCTGACGCTAAACTGGCGCTGAATGCGCTATTCAAGCGCGGAATAGCGAAACCCACCAAGCCCCCTGCCCCTCGCATCCCGCCCCATGCCTGAATCGACCCTGATCCCGCTCTGGCTGACCCTGAAGGTGGCCTGCCTGGCCACGCTGGCCAGTGGTGTGCTGGGCGTGGGCCTGGCCTGGTGGATGGCCAGGCGCCGCTTCGTCGGCCATGCCCTGCTGGATGCCCTGCTGATGCTGCCCATGGTGCTGCCGCCCACCGTGCTGGGCTACTACCTGATCGTGCTGGTGGGCCGCAACGGGCTGCTGGGGCGCTACCTGGACCAATGGCTGGGCATCAACCTGATGTTCACCTGGCAAGGTGCCGTGCTGGCCGCGGCCGTGGTGTCGCTGCCCCTGATTTACAAGGGCGCCCGCGCCGCTTTCGAGGAGACCGACCCGCGCCTGGCGCAGGCGGCCCGCACCCTGGGGGCCGGCGAGCTGGAGGTGTTCTGGCGCATCAGCCTGCCCATGGCGCTGCGCGGCATCACCGCCGGCCTGATGCTCACCTTTGCCCGGGCCATGGGGGAGTTTGGCGCCACGCTGATGATCGCCGGCAACCTGCCGGGCAAGACCCAGACCCTGTCGATCGCGGTCTACGACGCCGTGCAGGCCGGCAACGACGCTCAGGCCCTGTGGCTGACAGGCGTGATCTCCGCCGTCTGCGTGCTGGTCCTGGTCGGCTCCGGTCGCCTGCTGCAGACCCGGCACTGATCCCATGACCCCACCCATGCCAACATCCCCGCCCGCCCCCGCACTGCCGCCCGTGCTGGACATCCAGCTGCATCTGCAGGCCCATGCCCCGGGCCGGCATTTCTCGCTGGGGGTGGCGTTCTCATCGCCCAGCCTGCGCACAGCCTTGCTGGGGCCCTCGGGCGTGGGCAAATCCATGACCCTGCAGGCCGTGGCGGGGCTGATCGAGGCGCCGGGCCATGTGCACGTGCAAGGGCAGGTGCTGCAGGACAGCCAGCGCGGGCTGCGCCTGAGCGCGCGCGAGCGCGGCGTGGGCTATGTGTTCCAGGACTACGCTCTGTTTCCGCACATGACGGTGCGCCAGAACGTGGCCTTTGGCGTGCGCCGGCCTGGCCAGCCACGCAGCCCCCAGGCCGAAGACCGGGTCAACGAGATGCTGGCCCGCTTTCAGCTGGAGGAACTGGCCCAGGCCTGGCCGCGGCACCTGTCGGGCGGCCAACGCCAGCGTGTGGCCCTGGCCCGGGCACTGGCGGCACAACCCCGCCTGCTGCTGCTGGACGAGCCGCTGTCCGCCCTGGACACGGAGCTGCGCCTGCGCCTGCGCGATGAGCTGCAAAGCCTGCTGGAGCAGATCCGCATCCCGGTGCTGCTGGTCACGCACGACCCGCAGGATGTGGCGCAACTGGCCCAGACCGTGATCCGACTGCGGCCCGGTGAAGCAGCCCGGCCTGAACACGTGGCCGAGCGGCCGGCCGCCGCGCGCCTGGCCTGAACCCGATCCCCGGCGACCGCACTCAGATCGCGCAGGAACGAAAGCCCACGAAGGCGTCGTCTTCGTGCGGCAGGCCGAACCAGCGCCAACCCGGGTCGCGCAGGCGTGCCCGGCTGGCCAGCGAATACCCGCGCTGCACCCGGGCCTGCTCCATCACCGGCCAGGCGTAGTCGCTCCAGGGGCCAGGCTGGGCGCCAGGCCAGGGGCGCAGACGGGTGGCGGTCCACTCGTGCACCTCGCCCCAACGCCAGCCACGGCGGGCGGCCGTGTGGGCGGCCAGATCCCATTCGACCTCATCGGGCAGGCGCCGACCGGCCCAACGGCACCAGGCATCGGCCTCCCACCAGCTCACATGCACCACCGGGTGGGCCGCAGCCAGCCGCACCCGGCGACCGAAGCGGTTTTGCAACACCGCGCCACTGCTGCCCTGGCGCGCCACCCCCATGTGTTCCACATGGCGAGGGGCCGAGCGGCCCGCCTGCGCCTGCAGCCAGGCCCAGCCCTCGGGCTGCCAGTGCGCCGCATGGTCATAGCCGCCATCGTCGACAAACTCGATGTACTGCGCCCAACTGACCGCCTGGGCATCGATCTCGAACTCGGGCACCGGCACGCTGAGCTGGCCCGGCTCCCCCTCGGGGTGGAAGCCGCCTTTGCGCTGGGGCAGCGTCCAGCGGGTGGCCGGGATCAGCAGGGGGTCGCGCGCCGCCAGCACCGTGGGTTCGGGCAAGTCCAGCGGCACGCCCTGGGCCTGCGCCAGACGGATCAGGCGCTCACCGAGCAGGTCCTCGTGAAACAGGGCCAGGCGAAAGAAATAAAGCGAGGCATCGTCTTCGGGCAGCCGGTCCAGCAGTTCGAGCGTGGCCTCCAGGGTGTTCAACAGCCAGGCGCGCACCGCGGCGCGCTGCGGCAGGGCCTCGGCCGCCCGCTGCGCAGGGCTGCGCCAGCGCGGGTCCCACAAGCGGTCGGCGGCCGGATCCAGCGAAGGCAGGCGCAGCGGATCGGGCGGGCACTTCGGCCCCAGGGCGCGCCGGGTGTTGCGCCCCACCCAGTATTCGGCAAACCAGCCGGCATGCCCGGCCAACCACAGAGGGGGCTCCTGCCCCGGACCGGGCTGCCAGCGCCAATGGCCACTGTCCTCGGCCTCTTCAAAGCGCGCCAGCAAGGCCAATGTGTGGTTGCGGGCATCCATCAGGGCCAGCGACAGCAGAGAGGGCCCGGCCGACCAGAGCTGGGGCGAATCGATGGCGGCCGAAGGGTTCAGGGCGGGATGGGGCATGGCCGGGGTGGCAGGTCAGGCCACAGGTTCAGAGGAAAAAGAACGCCAGGGCCGCCACCAAGGTCGGCGCCAGCGCCCCCAGCAGCAGGCCGCCGGCGCTGATGGCGCCATCCGGGAACCCGTTGCGCAGCAAGGCCACCCCCGCCGGGTTGGGGGCATTGGCAATCACGGTGAGGCCGCCACCGGTGACGGCACCGGCCACCAGCATGTACTTGGCGCTGTCGGAAATGCCCTCGATCAGCGAGCCCAGGTAGGTGAGTGCCGCGTTGTCGGTGATGCCGGTCAGGGCCGTGGCGCCGACAAACAGCGCCGTGGGCGACAGGCCTGAGACCAGCGGCTGCAACCACCATTGCTGCAAGCCCCCCAGCACCACCAGACCGGCCAGGAAGAAGCCCACCAGCAAGCCCTCTTTGATGATCAAGGGCGACTGAAAGCGGCTGTAGGCCTGGGTGTAGCCCAGGAACATCATGAACAGGCCCATGAAGATCACCGGATGGTGGGCCATCAGCACCACCGCAGCCAGAAAGCCCAGGTGCACCGCCGTCACCACCCAGGGCACGGCCACGCTGAGATCGCGCGGCATGCGAGGCGCCTCGGGCTCCTGCAGCGAGCCCCGGATGGCGACCACCAGCACGGTGGCGTTGATCAGCACGGCCACAGCGGCCTTCCAGCCGAAATGGGTCAACATGAAGGCCGAATCCCATTGCCAGGCCCCTGCCACCATCAGCACCGGGGGCGCAGCATACGAGGTGAGGGTGCCGCCGATGGAGACGTTGACGAACAGCACACCGAGCGCCGCGTACTTGTGCCGCACCGGCACCTCCGGCCGGAACACCGTGCCCGCCAGGGTGAGCGCGGCGATCGTCATGGCCGCCGGCTCGGTGATCAAGGAGCCCAGCAGGGGCACCCCGGCCAGCACCAGCCAGGCCTGGGCCACCGGGCGACGCAGCGGCAGCACGCCACTGAGGGCCTGCAGCACCGAGGACACCGCCTCCAGCACCGGGCGCGAGGCCGCCACCACCATGACCACGAACACGAACAGGGGCTCGGTGTACTGGCGCGACTCGGCGTAGGCCACGGCGCTGGCCGTGCCCTGCACCACAGCCATCAGGCCCAGCAGCACGAAGGCCCAGAAACCGAACACCACCTCGACCTCGCCCAACAGGTGCAGCAAGCCGGCGTGGCGCGGATAGCGATGGGCCAGGTGTTCGATGGCGCTGGCAGCAAAGGTGTGGACCAACGCGATGGCGAACACCGCGGCGGCCATCAGGTGAATGGGATCAGGCGACAAAGAAACTCCTTGCAACAGGCCCCAGACGGTGCTCGGGGCGATGATGGGTGCGGCGCACAGGCCAAGGCCTGACCCGTCGATCCTGGGGGAAACCCGGGCTCAGGTAGTCAGGGTTTTTTCAGTGAGCTGGCGCTACCATTGCCCACCCGCCAAGGTTGCAGACTTGGAATACCCGCCCGACCGGGTGCTGGGTATGCAGCTCAAAAAATCACTGGAGACACCGCGTGTCAATCTTACTCAAACTCTCTGCGCTGGTGGACTGGATCAGCGTGCGCATGTCGCAGGTGGCCGCCTGGACCGTGCTGTCCGCCGCCCTGATCTCGGCCGGCAATGCCTTCATCCGCTATGGTTTTGACATCAGCTCGAACGGCTGGCTCGAGATCCAGTGGTATCTGTTTGCCGCCACCGTGATGCTGGGCGCGCCCGCCGTGCTCAAGTTCAATGAACACGTGCGTGTCGACATCCTGTACGGCAAGCTGCGCGGCAAGGGCCCGGTGGTGGTCGACCTGTTCGGCCTGGTGGTGTTCCTGCTGCCGGTGATGGGCCTGCTGGCCTACCTGAGCTGGCCGCTGTTCATGAAGATGTACCTGACGGGTGAGGTGTCGGGCAATGCCGGTGGCCTGATCCGCTGGCCCGCCATGCTGCTGCTGCCCACGGGTTTCGGCCTGATGTTCCTGCAGGGCCTGTCCGAGGTGATCAAGCGCGTGGCCTACCTGACCGGTCACCTCGAACTCGACACCCGTTACGAAAAGCCGGTGCAGTGATGCCAGCCCCGCGCTGACACACCCACCCTCAACCACCGGATTTCAGGACTCATAAAAATGCAGATGGAAAACTTCGCGCCCTTCATGTTCGGAGGGCTGGTGCTGGTGATGCTGATCGGGTTCCCGGTCGCGTTCTCGCTGGCCGCTCTTGGCCTCGCCTCAGGCTTCTTCGCGATCAGCCAGGGCTGGTTCCCGGCCAGCTACCTGTCGAACCTGCCGCTCAACATGTTCGGCATCCTGTCGAACGACCTCTTGCTGGCGATTCCGTTCTTCACCTTCATGGGCGCGCTGCTCGAGAAGTGCGGTCTGGCCGAAGACATGCTCGACTCGATGGGCCAGCTGTTCGGCCCCGTCAAGGGCGGGCTGGGCTACTCGGTGATCATCGTCGGCTTCATCCTGGGCGCCATCACCGGCACCGTGGCCGGCCAGGTGATCGCCATGGCGCTGATCTCGCTGCCCGTGATGATCCGCTACGGCTACAACATGCGCTACGCCACCGGCGTGCTGGCCGCCTCGGGCACCATCACGCAGCTGGTGCCGCCGTCGCTGGTGCTGATCGTGATGGCCGACCAGCTCGGCCGCTCGGTGGGCGACATGTACAAGGGCGCCTGGGGCCCCTCCATCCTGCAGGTGCTGATCTTTGCCGGCTACACCTTTGCGCTGGGTGTGATCAAGCCTTCGCACATTCCGGGCGTGCCCAAGTCGGCACGCACCCTGGTGGGCTGGGCGCTGTGGGCCAAGTGCCTGCGCGGCATCATCCCCTCGGCCGTGCTGATCTTTGCCGTGCTGGGTTCGATGGGTGGCCTGCCCGGCATCGACACCGCCATCGCCACGCCGACCGAAGCCGGCGCCATGGGCGTGGTGGGGGCCATGGTGCTGGCCGCCATGCACAAGCGCCTGAGCCGCGGCCTGATCTGGGAGGCCATGCAAGGCACCATGCGCCTCACGGCCATGGTGGTGTTCATCCTGATCGGCGCACGCGTCTTCTCGATGGTGTTCCAGGGCGTGGACGGCGCCAAGTGGGTCGAACACATGCTCAGCGGCCTGCCCGGCGGCCAGACCGGCTTCCTGATTGCCGTGAACGTGTTCATCTTCTTCCTGGCCTTCTTCCTCGACTTCTTCGAGATCGCCTTCATCATCCTGCCCATGCTGGGCCCGGTGGCCGACAAGCTCGGCATCGACCTGGTGTGGTTCGGTGTGCTGCTGTGCGTGAACATGCAGACCAGCTTCATGCACCCGCCCTTCGGCTTTGCGCTGTTCTACCTGCGCGGCATCGCCGACACCCTGTTCAAGGAAGGTCGCATCAAGGCGCCCATCAAGTCGGCCGACATCTACATGGGCTCGATCCCCTGGGTGGTGATGCAGCTGATACTGGTGGCCGTGGTGATCTTCGTGCCGCAGACCGTCACCATGTTCATCCCCAAGGAAGCCGTGATCGACGTCAACAAGGTGCAGATCGACGCCCCGCCGCCCGAGGCCGAAGACCCCTCGGCCGAAGATGCCGACGCCGAGCAGAAGAAGCTCGAGGAGATGTTCAAGCCCTCGACCGACAAGCCGGCCGACAGCAAGTAGGCAAGCCCACACGGCAACCCACTGCCCTGATCCCCACAGCCCCTGCCCGTCAGGGGCTTTTTCTTGGACCGATGCATGAGCGACCCGACGCCCCAACCCGAGCTTCCACCCACGGCAGACACCACAAACGGACTGCCTCGCATGGGTCCCCCGCCCTTTTGTTTCGAACCCACCAGAGGGTCGGTCGAGGGGCCGGCCTTCCCGCGCCTGGTCAAGGCCCTGGCCTTGCTGGTCACCGTGGGCTGCGGGCTCTGGCTGGCCCAGCTGTGGTGGCAGGACCAGCCCGTGCTGCACAGCCGCTCGGCCGGCCTGTGGTTTCTGGCGGCCCAGGCCATGATCAGCTGCACGGCCTGGTTCATCGTGGTCAGCCGCACCCGCCTCGACAGCACCGAGTTGCGCCAGCGCTGGGTGGGTGACAAGGTGATGCCGCTGGCCGACCTGGCCTATGGCAAGCTGATCCGCGTGCGCGGGCTGGAGTGGCTGATCGCCCCTCGGCTCTACGTGCGCACGCTGGGTGGCAAGTTTGCGGTGTTCTACGCGGCCTCGCCTGAGCTGCGCACCGAGTTCGAGCGCCTGCTGCGTGAACTGGCCGAGTTCCGCCGCATGTGATGAAAAAAAACGCACCCGAGGGTGCGTTCTGAGCCCGTGTTCTACACGCGGGATGCCGGCCAGGCCGGCACCTTGCGCCTCACAGCTTGGCGGTCTGCATGAAGCTGTCGAAGCGCGCTTCGGCGAAGCGGAACCAGAGGATCTGGTCCTTCTGGAAGGCACGGTAGTCGGAGTAGATCTTCTTCCAGTCGGGGTTCTTGGCTTCGAGTTCGGCGTAGATGGCCATCGAGGTGTCGAACGAGGCCTGCAGCACTTCCTTGGGGAAGGACACGACCTTGGTCTTGGCACCCACCAGCTGCTTCAGCGCGGTCGGGTTCAAGGCATCGTACTTGGCCTGCATGTCGACGTGGGCATAGGCCGAGGCGGCTTCGATGATGGCCTTGTTTTCAGCCGACAGGGCATCCAGCGCCTTGTTGTTGATGAAGAAGTCGACTTCGGGGCCGCCTTCCCACCAGCCGGGGTAGTAGTAGTAGGGCGCGACCTTGTTGAAGCCCAGCTTCTGGTCATCGTACGGGCCCACCCACTCGGCGGCATCGATGGTGCCTTTTTCGAGGGCCTGGTAGATCTCACCGCCGGGGATGTTCTGGGGCACGCCACCCATGCGTTCGATCACACGGCCGGCAAAACCACCGATGCGGAACTTCAGGCCCTTGATGTCGGCCGGGGTCTTGATCTCCTTGCGGAACCAGCCCCCCATCTGGGCGCCGGTGTTGCCGCCAGCGAAGCTCACGATGTTGTACTTGGCGTAGAACTCGTTCATGAGCTTGCGGCCGTTGCCGTGCATCATCCACGAGGTCATCTGACGCGAGTTCATGCCGAAGGGGATGGCGGCGCCGATCGCAAAGGCTTCGTTCTTGCCGAAGTAGTAGTACGGCACGGTGTGGCACATCTCGACCGAACCCTGCTGCACGCCATCCACCACACCCAGCGGAGGCATCAGTTCACCACCGGCATGCACCGAGATCTCGAACTTGCCACCCGACAGTTCCTTGACCTTCTTGGCGAAGACTTCGGCCGCGCCATAGATCGTGTCCAGCGACTTGGGGAAGCTGGAGGCCAGGCGCCAGCGCACGGCCGCCTGGGCATGCACGGCGGGGGCGGCACCAGCGGCCAGAACGCCTGCGATGCCTGCGTTTTTGAGGATTGAACGACGATCCATTTGGTTTTGACTCCGAACTGTGTGAAAAACCCGCAGGCCGCTGCCACGTGCAACAGGCCAGCCTGCAATGAGGAGTCTGGATTGTAGAAAGCGCCCACGCCCACCTGGCACGGGTTTACCCTGCGATCGGCGCCCGCCCGCGCAAGGCTTCAGGGTTTTGCAAGGATTTGGGCGACACCTCGCCCCACCCCGCACGCGATCGCATCAGTTCTGATCGGGCTGCAGCACGTAGCGCCGCTCAATGGCCTGTCGGATGCCTGCCGCGTCCAGCCCCTGCAGGCTGAGCAGCTTGGCCGGGTCGCCATGCTCGATGAACTCATCGCGCAAGCCCAGCTGCAACACCGGGCGCACCACGCCGGCCGCCTGCAGCGCCTCCAGCACGGCCGAACCGGCGCCGCCCATGATGGCGCCCTCTTCCACGGTCACCAGGGCCTCGTGGCCGCGCGCCACCTGCAGCAGCAACTCGGTGTCCAGGGGCTTGACCCAACGCATGTTGACCACCGTGGCATCCAGGGCTTCGGCCGCTTCAAGCGCAGGGTAGAGCAAGGTGCCAAAGGCCAGGATGGCGATGCGCTGCCCCTGGCGGCGCAACTCGCCCTTGCCAAAAGGCAACGGCTGCAGATCGCTGGCGGGCACCGTGCCCACGCCGGCACCACGCGGGTAGCGCACAGCCACCGGGTGGTTCTCTTGATAAGCCGTGGTGAGCAGTTGACGGCACTCGGCCTCGTCGGCCGGGCAGGCCACGCTGACCTGGGGGATGCAGCGCAGGAAAGGGATGTCGTACGCCCCCGCATGGGTGGCACCATCGGCCCCCACCAGGCCGGCGCGGTCCAGCGCGAACACCACGGGCAGGTTCTGCAGGGCCACGTCGTGGATCAACTGGTCGTAGGCCCGCTGCAGGAAAGTGGAGTAGATCGCCACCACCGGTTTCAGGCCCTCACAGGCCAGACCGGCGGCGAAGGTGACGGCATGCTGCTCGGCAATGCCCACGTCGTGGTAACGGCCCGGGAAGCGCTTCTCGAACTCGACCATGCCCGAGCCCTCGCGCATGGCGGGCGTGATGCCCACCAGGCGGGTGTCGGCGGCCGCCATGTCGCACAGCCACTGGCCGAAGACCTGGGTGAAGGTGGTCTTGGGCGGTGTGCTGGGCTTTTGCAGGCCCACGGCCGGGTCGAACTTGCCCGGGCCATGGTAGGCCACCGGGTCGGCCTCGGCCAGCTTGTAGCCCTGCCCCTTCTTGGTGACCACGTGCAGGAACTGCGGGCCGCGCAGGTGGCGCAGGTTCTCCAGCGTCGGGATCAGCGAGTCGAGGTCGTGGCCATCGATGGGGCCCACGTAGTTGAAGCCGAACTTCTCGAACAGGGTGGCCGGCACCACCATGCCCTTGGCCTGTTCCTCGAGGCGCTTGGCCAGTTCGAACAAGGGGGGCAACGGCTTGAGCACCGATTTGCCCACCTCTTTGGCGGCCGCATAGAACTGCCCGCTCATGAGCTGGGCCAGGTAGCGGTTGAGGGCCCCCACGGGCGGGCTGATCGACATGTCGTTGTCGTTCAGGATCACCAGCAGCTTGCAGTCATGCTGCACACCGGCGTTGTTCAGGGCTTCAAAAGCCATGCCCGCGCTCATGGCGCCATCGCCGATGATGGCGACGGCATGCCGGTCCTCGCCCTTTTGCCGAGCGGCAATCGCCATGCCCAGGGCCGCGGAAATGCTGGTCGAGGAGTGCGCCGTGCCAAAGGTGTCGTATTCGCTCTCGGCGCGCTGCGGAAAGCCCGACAAGCCCCCCAGTTGGCGCAGCGAGGCCATGCGATCGCGGCGCCCGGTCAGGATCTTGTGCGGGTAGGTCTGGTGACCGACGTCCCACACCAACCGGTCTTGCGGGGTGTTGAACACCGCGTGCAAGGCCACCGTGAGTTCAACCGTGCCCAGGTTGGAGCTCAGGTGCCCGCCCGTCTTGGACACACTGTCGATCACATAGGCCCGCAGTTCATCGCTGAGCTGCTTGAGCTCGCTGCGCGTCAGCCGCCGGAGATCGGCCGGATCATTCACTTTCTGCAGCAGGGGGTAGCTCGTGGATTGCATCGCGGATTGCTATTGGTTGGTCGAGTTGCCCGGGCGTCCATCACCGGGGCCGATGGGGCAACTCGTGTTGATTCAGTTGGAACGGTTCACCACCATGTTGGCCAGTGCTGCCAGCGCCTGCGTATCGGGCAGGCCGCTGTCCGCCAACGCCGCCAGTGCCTCCTGCAGCAACTCGGCAGCATACGCACGCGAAGGCTCCAGGCCCAGCAGCGAGACATAGGTGGGCTTGTCCTGCGCCGCATCCTTGCCGGCCGTCTTGCCCAGCGTGGCCGAATCGGCCACCACATCGAGGATGTCGTCCACCACCTGGAAGGCCAGCCCCATCGCGGCGCCGTAGCGCCGCAAGGCCTGCAGTGCATGCGGTGGACAGGGCCCGCAAGCGGCGCCCATCAGCACGCTGCCCTGCAGCAGGGCCCCGGTCTTGAGGCGGTGCATGCGGCGCAGACTGGCCTCGTCCAAGGCTTTGCCCACACTGGCCAGATCAATCGCCTGGCCGCCCGCCATGCCCTCGCTGCCCGCCGCCCGCGCCAGCAATCGGCACAGCACGGCCTGCATGGCATCGGGCACGCTGCCGTCATCCGGGGTCAGCAATTCAAAGGCCAGCGCCTGCAAGGCATCGCCGGCCAGCAAGGCGCCAGCCTCGCCGTATTGCACATGGACCGTGGGCTTGCCACGGCGCAGCACATCGTTGTCCATGCAGGGCATGTCGTCGTGGACCAGCGAGTAAGCGTGGATCAGCTCGACCGAGCAGGCCGCCCGCAGACCGGCCGCCGGCAAGCCTTGCACGGCCTCCTGGGCCGCCAGCACGAGCAAGGGTCGCAGGCGCTTGCCACCATCGAGCACGGCATAGCGCATGGCATCGCCCAGATCGGCCGGCGCATCCCGGCCCACCCAATCACTCAAGGCCTGTTCCACACGCGCCAAGTGGGCTTGGCTCCAGTCACGCACATCCCACGCCATCGTCGACACCCCAGCAGTCATGCCTGCCCCCCCGGTTTGAATTCTTCACCATCCAGCACACGCTCCCGTCCAAGCCACGACCACACGCCCTCAAGAGCCAACGAACGATGCAAGGACAAAACAGGCAGGACCGTCTGAAAAAAGGCTGGAGGCATATCAGAGAGCATTAACGGGCAAACCCTGAATTCTAGGCGGTGTCTGCCCCCGGGCGTGCCGGGCTGCCTCCCATGACGGTGCCCGGCTGCATCGGGGAGGCACAGGTCGGATCATGCCGCTGCATTTGCGCTGGGTCAGGAAAGCAGTACACCGATAGAGCGGCATTGGCGGATTGAGCACCCCCAGGGTACAATCCGCGGTTCCCCTCGCCGGCAACGCCGGTTCCCACCACCGCGCTTCAGCCCGTGGCCTGGCCCCTGGCCAAATGCCCCGGCGCGCTTTTACCTCCCTGTGGGGAGTCTTTAGGTCAGGTCACCCATGTCTGATTTAAGTCTTCAACTGCAGCAGGCCGCAAGCCAACTACCAGTTTCAAGCTACTTTGACGATGCGCTGTTCCAGCGCGAGATGGACATCATCTTCCAGCGCGGGCCCCGTTATGTGGGGCACCGTCTGAGCGTGCCCAATGTGGGCGACTACCATGCCCTGCCGCAGGAAAACGGTGGCCGCGCGCTGGTGCACACGCCGACCGGCATCGAACTGGTCTCCAACGTGTGCCGCCACCGTCAGGCCATCATGCTCAAGGACCGCGGCTCGCTGCACGACACCGCCCCAGGCAGTGCCGGCGGCAACATCGTGTGCCCCCTGCACCGCTGGACCTACAAGGCCAGCGGCGAGCTGCTGGGTGCCCCCCACTTTGCACACGACCCCTGCCTGAACCTCAACAACTACAAGTTGCGCGAGTGGAACGGCCTGCTGTTTGAAGACAACGGCCGCGACATCGAGGCCGATCTGGCCCACATGGGCCCGCGCGCCGAGCTCGACTTCACGGGCTTCTCGCTCGACCGGGTTGAACTGCACGAGTGCAACTACAACTGGAAGACCTTCATCGAGGTCTACCTCGAGGACTACCACGTGGGCCCCTTCCACCCGGGCCTGGGCCAGTTCGTCACCTGCGACGACCTGCAGTGGGAATTCAAAGAGCACTACTCGGTGCAGACCGTGGGCGTGTCGGGCGGCTTCAACCGCCCCGGCTCCAGCGTGTACCAGCGCTGGCACGAGGTGCTGCTCAAGTACCGTGAGGGCAAGCTGCCCGAACGAGGCGCCATCTGGCTGACCTACTACCCGCACATCATGGTCGAGTGGTACCCCCACGTGCTGACCGTGTCCACCCTGCACCCCGTGAGCCCGCAGAAAACCCTCAACATGGTGGAGTTCTACTACCCCGAAGAGATCACCGCCTTCGAGCGTGACTTCGTCGAGGCGCAGCAAGCCGCCTACATGGAGACCTGCATCGAGGACGACGAGATCGGCGAGCGCATGGATGCCGGCCGCCGAGCCCTGCTGGCCCGTGGCGACAACGAGGTCGGCCCCTACCAGAGCCCGATGGAAGATGGCATGCAGCACTTCCACGAGTGGTATCGCAAGACCATGGGCGCACAAGGCGCAAAGTACTGACGCTGTGCCCCAGGCCCCGCGTTGACACACAAGCGACCCACGGGTCGCTTTTTTTTCGTAACATCGTGCGTTTTGAGCAAAGGCCCGCCGGGCCCGCGCCCGGACTACTCTCGAAAGCGAACCCGATGCAGGCGATGTGGATGGTGGTGGCGGCATTCTTTTTTGCCTCCATGGGGGTGTGCGTCAAGATCGCATCCAGTCAGTTCAACGCCGCCGAACTGGTGTTCTACCGGGGCCTGCTGGGCATCTTCTTCATGTGGGCCCTGGCCCGCTACAGCGGCATCAGCCTGCGCACACGCTACCCCCTCATGCACGCCTGGCGCAGCCTGGTCGGTGTGACCTCGCTCGGGGCCTGGTTCTATGCCATCGGTCACCTGCCCCTGGCCACGGCCATGACCCTGAACTACATGAGCAGCGTCTGGGTGGCGGCCTTTCTGGTGGGAGGCGCGTTGATGTCCTGGCGCCCCTCGGCCACCGAATCGCGTCCCATGCTGCAAGGCCCACTGGTGCTCACCGTGCTGGCCGGCTTTGCCGGCGTGGTCATGATGTTGCGCCCCTCGTTGCAGGGCGACCAGATGTTCGCTGCCCTGATCGGCCTGCTGTCGGGCATGTGTGCCGCCTTCGCCTACATGCAGGTCATGGCCTTGTCGCGCATCGGCGAGCCCGAAACCCGCACCGTGTTCTATTTCGCCGTCGGCTCGGCGCTGGCCGGGGGCCTGGGCATGGGCGTGGCCGGGGCCTCGCCCGTGACCTTTCCGGGCGCGCTGTGGCTGCTGCCCATCGGGCTGCTCGCCTCGCTGGGCCAGCTGTGCATGACCCGCGCCTACGCCACGGCACGCAACCAGCGCGGCACGCTGGTGGTGGCCAACCTGCAGTACTCCGGCATCGTCTTCGCCGGCATCTACAGCGTGCTGCTGTTTGGCGACCACCTGCCCCTGGTGGCCTGGGGCGGCATGGCCCTCATTGTGGGCAGCGGCATCGGTGCCACCGTGTTGCGCGGAAAAGCCGCGCCCAACGCGCCCGCAGAAGAACACTGAGCCCGATGGCCGGCAGCCCGCCCCAGCTCATGGGCCAGGGCAACAACAAATCCGTACCTAACTTTCACGGCACACAAACTACTTACATCACTTACATCTGAAAAGTCGATTTTTGGCGCTACCTTGTTCACCCCCGATGCCCAGAAGGCCTCCAAGCCGCATACCTCTCGGACATGAACCCAAGGCCCAAGAACAGCCGCACTGCTTGCGTCGCGCCAGACCCGACCCTCTCCCTGCGCAGAGGCCTGGCCGGCCTGACGCCGGAGGCCGGACATCGCAACCCTGCGCCCTCCGCGCCCCCGCAGATCGGGCGTGCCACTTCGCAGCCAGGCGCACCGCGGCACTCACCCGGCACCGCCCGCCAGATGATGTATGGCCTGCTGGTATGGGGCTGCAGCGCCGCCCAGGCCGCACTGCCACCGCACCAGAAGCAGGCACTGCTGGACCTCTACCAGGCCACCCAGGGGCCACTCTGGCGCCAGGCTGCCAACTGGTTGCAAGGCGACCCCTGCCAGCAGCGCTGGCAAGGCGTGAGCTGCAGCGCAGACGGCCACTCGGTGATCGGCCTGCACCTGCCCGGCAACCGACTGCAAGGCACCCTGCCCGACACCTTCGCGGCCCTGGACACCCTGGAGTCGCTGGACCTGCGCGGCAACCTGGGCCTGACCGGGCCCTTGCCGCCCCTCAACGCCCTGCCGGCCCTGACCCAGCTGAACCTGAGCTTCAACCAGTTCAGCGGCCCCCTGCCCACCCCCTTGCGCATGCCCAGGCTGCAAAGCCTGGTGCTGAGCAACAACCTGCTGACCGGCTCTTTGCACGACCTGTCGGGCCTGCCTGCGCTGCAGAACCTGCGCCTCAATCACAACCAGCTCAGCGGCCCACTGCCGCCCCTGAGCCCGCTCAGCGCCCTGCAGGCGCTTGACCTCAGCTTCAACCAGTTCAGTGGCCCCCTGCCCGAACTGGGCCCACTGAGCCAGCTCAGCACCTTCCAGGCCGACTGGAATCGCTTCCAGGGCCCGCTGCCCAACCCCTCCGGGCTGCTGCAGCTCCACACCTTGAGCGCCACCGGCAATCAACTCTCGGGCCCGCTGCCACCTTTGCGCAACCTGCCCGTGTTGTCGATGCTGGCCCTCAACCACAACCAGTTGTCGGGGCCCTTGCCGCGGGTCCTGGACCTGCCCCAGTTGAACCAATTGAACCTGGCCTACAACCTCTTCACAGGCCCCTTGCCTGATCTGTCTGCGCTGCGCCAGCTCAAACGCCTGCAGGTGGAGGGCAACCAGCTCAGCGGCCTGTTGCCCGAACGCCCGGGCCAGTTGGTCCAGGCCAGCCTCTGCCCCAATCGCCTGCAGGACGCCAACCCCGCTGAGGCGGCCGAGCCCATCGAGTTCGAACCCGACTGGCGCGGCTGCGAAGAGCCCGCGGCCACCGCCACCACCACAGCCACTGCGCCCGGCGGCGTGACGGGGACCGAGCCCGGCAGACTGCGACGCAGCTCGGCCCCCGGCCGCACCACAACATCGGCCCTCCGGGCCGACACACGCTGCAAGCCCGGCCACCCGACCGACCAGACCCTGCCGACCCATCAACGCACAGACTGCCCGGCCACCCAGGTGCCACGCCGTGGCGGTGCCGCCAGCAAGCCCCTGACCGAACCCAGCGTGCTGCCCCCCTGGAGCGAATGGGTCATGGCGCTGAGTGCCCTGCTCGCCCTGGTCACCATGGGACTGATCTGGCGCCTGAGCTGGCTCGGCCAGGATCGCCCCGCACCCGACACCGAGGACACCGCAGAAGGCCCGCCCAGCGCACAGGACAGCTGGCTCAACAGCCAGGCGCCAGCCCCCAGCGAAAACACACGCCGCTTCCGCCCGCGGCCGAGTTGGCCTCCGGCCTGAGACCTCTGTGACGCAGGGCTTTTCGCTATACGATCACAGCCTCATTGCGTTCCAGGTCCGCCTCAGCAGCCATGTACTCCACCCTCATTTCCGCCGCTCAGCTCCAACAGTTGCAAGCCCAGGGCCAGCCCCTGCTGGTGTTCGATTGCAGTTTCGATCTGGCCCAGCCAGAGGCCGGCCGGGCCCAATTCGCCCAGGCCCACATCCCGGGTGCGCTGCACGCCGACCTGGACCTGCACCTGAGCGTGCACGATGCCCGCCCCACCGCATCGGGTGGGCGCCACCCCCTGCCCACACGCGAGCACTTTGCCGCCTGGCTGGCCGGGGTGGGCCTGAACCAGAACATGCAGGTGGTCGTGTACGACCGCAGCAACAACAGCTATGCCGCCCGCCTGTGGTGGATGCTGCAATGGGCCGGCCACGGCGCCGTGGCCGTGCTCGATGGCGGCCTGGCGGCCTGGCAGGCCCAGGGCGGTGCCGTCGAGGCGGGCCCGGCGGTGGCCCTGCCTGCCGGCAATTTCGTGCTGCGCGCGCCCCTGCGCCGCCTGGTCACCGCCGCCGAGGTGCTGCAGGCCCTGGGGCACCCCGAGCAGACCCTGATCGACGCCCGCGCCACGCCGCGCTTCAAGGGCGAGGTCGAGCCCCTGGACCCGGTGGCGGGCCACATCCCGGGCGCCCTGAACCGCCCCTTCACCGACAACCTGACGCCCGAAGGGCGCTTCAAGCCCGCCGCCGAGTTGCGCACGGCCTTCGAAGGCCTGCTGGCGGGGCGCGCGCCGGCCAACGTGGTGCACCACTGCGGCAGCGGCGTCACGGCCCTGCCCAACCTGCTGGCCATGGAGGTCGCTGGCCTGGGTTCCACCGGCCTTTTTGCCGGCAGTTGGAGCGAGTGGTGCAGCGATTTGCAACGCCCCATGGCCAAAGGCTGAAAAAAGATCGATTTATTTTTGCCAATCCGCAGAAAACCGGCCCTTGTGGCTGGTTTTTTTTGGCATTGCCTCGCAGCAGGCACGCTCCAATGGCGGGGCCAGCTGTCCCTGCATGCCATGTCAGAAAAAACCTGACAAGCCCGGTAAAAAACCAGACAAGGCACACATCCGTTACCTGACTTAATTTTCTTTTACGGGATCTTCACAATCCATTTCAACGGATCGCGAAACCCTGCATGAGGCAGCGACAGCGGCTCCGTACAAAGGAGTTTGACCATGACCAGCGAACAAATGCTTGCCGAGATCCGCGAAGCCAACCTCACCTACCTGATGCTGGCCCAGTCCCTCATCCGCCTGGACAAGGCCGAAGCCATCTTCCGCCTCGGCCTC
>Ga0209913_1000271_pt1 | contig 49581 bp, 46 predicted proteins | sample PersoiDNA2013203_FD_185805 | JGI IMG/M metagenome (GOLD analysis project Ga0209913, IMG submission 185805) | Permafrost soil microbial communities from the Arctic, to analyse light accelerated degradation of dissolved organic matter (DOM) -... | ecosystem: Environmental > Terrestrial > Soil >...
TGGTGGTCGCCAAGACCCTGGCGGCGCAGACCGATCTGGTGCGCCAGTTGCAGGCGCGTACCGTCAAGCGTCGTTATCTGGCGCTGGTCTGGGGCACGCCGCAACTGTCGGGCACCATCGATGGCGCTATGGCCCGTCACCCGCGCGATCGCATCAAGATGGCCGTATCGGAAAGCATGAGCGCCAAGCCGGCCATCACCCACTATCAACGCGTTGCCGTGGGCGCACTGGATGGCCGTGCGGTCAGCCTGATGCATTGCCAGCTGGAAACGGGACGCACGCATCAGATTCGCGTGCACATGCAGTCGCTGGGTTTTGCACTGGTTGGCGATGCGCTTTACGGCAAGACGCATCTGATGCCGTTTTTCCCGCGTCAGGCCCTGCAGGCCTGGCGACTCGGGTTGGTGCATCCGACCAGCGGCAAGGCATGCCAGTGGGAAGTCGCGCTGCCGGAGGATTTCACCGAGCTGCTCGGCCGTGCCGGCATTGATATCGATGCCCTCAAGACCTTGGACGAGTAATTGTATGGAACTGCTGATTCCGGACTGGAGCGATCGGCCAGACAATGTCGGCGCGCTCACTTCCTTGCGTCAGGGCGGCGCAAGTCTGGGGCCGTATGGTGACGGGCAGGGCGGTGGCGGACTGAATCTGGGTGTGCACGTTCAGGATGATCCTGAACATGTTGCTCACAATCGCCGTTTGCTGCGCAGTATTTTGCCGTCGGAGCCGGCTTGGCTGACGCAGGTGCATGGTGTGAATGTCGCCGATGCCGCCGACGTTCATGGCGCTCCGGAGGCGGATGCCTGTGTGGCGACGCAGACCGGCGTCGTTTGCGCGATGATGACTGCCGACTGTTTGCCTGTATTGTTCTGCGATGTCGCCGGTAAGGTCGTCGGCTCCGCTCATGCGGGATGGCGTGGTCTGGCCTCAGGCGTGCTGGAGCGTACGGTGGACGCCATGCGTCAACGTGGCGCAGCAGAAATTCTGGCCTGGCTTGGTCCGGCAATTGGTCCGGAAAAATTTGAAGTGGGGCAAGACGTCGTTGATGCTTTTGTCTCACATGACGCGGTCAGTCGCAGCGCCTTTGTCGCAATTGCGGGCCGGGAAGGAAAATTCCTTGCCGATATTTATCAGCTAGCCCGCTTGCGACTGGGGCAGGCCGGCGTCACACGCGTTTCTGGCGGTGGATTTTGTACGGTCAGCGACACGCGGTTTTATTCGTATCGTCGCGATAAGGTGACCGGACGGATGGCTTCGCTGATCTGGCTCAAGTAGCCAGTCGGGTCTGCGCTTGCTGGTGAGGTTGACCCAGCAATTGCTCCAGCAGTTGCCGGGTGTGGCCCGGCAGTTCCAATTCATTTCTGACGCAAATCAATAACTGACGCCTGGCCCAGGCATCGCTGAGCGGGACGCACTTGATCGCCATCGTCTTCTGACAGCGCAATGCTGCCGTGGCGGGAAGAACGCCAATCCCTACCTCACGCTCCACCATGCGGCAGATGCCATCAAAGCTGCGCAGGCGTACGCGGTATTGCAACCGTTTTCCGGTCCGGATTGCATGTCCGGAAAGATGCTCTTGCAAGGCGCTGCCGCCGCTGAGTCCGACAAAGTTTTCCTCCACGATTTCGGCGAATGCCAGTTGCTTTCTGCGCGCGAGCGCATGTTTGCGCGGCATCACTATCATCAAATGATCTTGGCGAAACGGCATGGTGTGTAAATGCCCCGTGTCCACCGAGTCGGCAACGATACCGATATCAGCGATGCCATCAATGATCGCTTGTACGATTTCATGACTGAGGCGCTCTTCCAGATCGATATCAATGTAAGGGTTTTGCGCCAGGAAGGTACCCAGTGCTTCGGGCAGAAATTCGGTAATGGCAGCCGTGTTGCCCAGAAGGCGAATGTGGCCTTTGAGGCCATGAGCGTATTCGCTGAGCTCATCGCGCATCTTATCCATTTGCTGGAGCACGCTACGTGCGTGATGCTGCAACGCGCGGCCGGCATCGGTCAATTGGACGCCGCGTCGATCACGCGTCAGAAGTGCAACGCCGAGCGCATCTTCCATCCCGCGAACGCGCGCGCTTGCCGACGCCAGCGCAAGATGCGACCGCTCGGCGCCTGCGGTGATGCTGCCGGTTTCGGCGACATGCAAAAATAGACGCAGATCGTTCAGGTCGAGGCGAGTGCTCATGGGGTTCGCTATCCGTATAAAAATCAGCAGGGTAATCAGCCTCCGGCACAGCCGAAGGCTGACTCAGTGTATTCCAGATTTTCGGCGGTGACGATAGCTGGCAGACTACGGCTATCTAATGGAGGCGCAATGCAAACAACCCTGTCTTTTGATGCCGCACACCTCATGCTGCTATCGGCAGTCACAGCCATCTTCCTATTGGCCGGTTTTGTCAAAGGCGTCGTCGGTCTGGGTCTGCCCACAGTCGCGGTGGGTCTACTGGGCTTGTTCATGCCGCCGGTACAGGCGGCGGCGTTGCTGATCGTGCCGTCGCTGGTCACCAACGTCTGGCAGTTGCTGGCGGGAGGACGCTTTGTCTGGTTGTTGCGCCGGCTCTGGTTGATGCTCATCGGTATCGTTGTCGGTACTTTGCTGGGGACACGCTGGATTACCGGTGACGATAGTGGTCAAGCGACGGCAGCCTTGGGTGCGGCGCTGATCGTCTATGCAATATTGGGATTGGCGGCGGTCAAGTTCTCCGTATCTGCAGGTACGGAAAAATGGCTGTCTCCGATCATCGGTCTGACAACCGGATTGGTCACTGCGGCGACAGCGGTTTTTGTCATTCCGGCAGTTCCGTATCTGCAGGCATTACATCTGGAAAAGGATGAATTGATCCAGGCCCTCGGCTTGTCATTTACCGTGTCGACCATTGCGATGGCTGCGGGCCTTGCTCAGGGCGGTGCGCTGCAAATGACGAGTGCTGCGGTTTCACTGATGGCATTGGTGCCGGCCTTGGGTGGCATGTTCATCGGCCAGTGGCTGAGAGGGAAGATTTCGGCTGTCCTGTTTCGTCGCTGTTTCTTTGTTGGTTTGCTGCTGCTGGGTTTGCATCTCACATCTCATTTTTGGCTGTGACTTTGGGTATGACTATGGCGCAGGCATCCCTGCAAAATGATGTGGAGTTTGATATCGAAGAACGGGAGGAGGAAATACGGATTTACGCCAGAAAGGGTGAACAGATAGTAGGCGCGCTTGCGGCAGAATTCTACGGAAGCTATCTGGCGATTTCGCTGATCTATATCGTGCCAACCTGGCGCCATATGAAAATAGATGAAGCACTGCAAACAAAGTTTTTTGGTTGCCTCGAAACCTGCTCAGAAAGATGAGCGTCCCAACTACTCAGATGAACGCGGGCGCTACGGAAGTGGACACCTTAGTGAATAGGCCGATAAGCGGAAATAATCACAAGAGCAAACGTTGCGCCGAAATTTCGAAACTCTTCTATTGGCGGCTTCTCGCCGCCATGTAATTCTCGCAACCCATTGATGACATCGCCAGAGAGGGGATTTTGCGATTCAGGACTCGCTTTTGTTTTCGGCAATCGACTCGCCGATCGGCCCCTGTCTTGCGTCTTGCGAGGCTTTCAATTTTTCCTTCATTTGACGATTCCGCTTGCGTTGCGGTGTACCCATCAGGTATAAAACAATTGTCAAAGGAAATACGCCGTACAGGAAAAACGTCCCGATTCCAGCAATGGCGGACTGTTCGGTGATCGACATCATGAAGACGACATATAACCAAGCGATTGCGACGATATACATTGTGGTTTCTGGCTATTCAGACTGAGCGACAAACCGTAACAATACGCGAAAATTGTAGAAGCGAGCATGAATAAGCATAACGCGCAAAATGCGCAGAATGTCCCTCCCGTCTTTGCAGCGTGGCTAAATCAGTTGTCTGATCCCAAGGTGTGGCAGTCGTGGCCGATGCCGGCTGCGCCGCTCGACACGCAATCGATCCAGGCAAAACTGACCGATCTGGGCGCCACGCTTGATCCCGCCGATGTCCTTCGCTTGCAGCAGGATTATGCTGATCAGTTTGCCGGTTTGTGGCAGACGGTCATGCGCTCCCAAGTGCCTTCCATCTCTGATCGGCGCATGTCCGCGCCGGCTTGGCAATCCAATCCGTTCTTTGCATTTCAGGCTGCTGCTTATCAACTCAACGCGCGCTTTCTGACGTCGTTGGTTGATGCTGTGCAGTCGACGGACAAGGTCAAGCAGAAGCTTCGTTTTGCAGTGCAGCAAATGATCGATGCGCTGTCGCCGGCGAACTTCCTGGCGACCAATCCGGAGGCCCAGCAAAAGATCATCGACACCAACGGCGAAAGTCTGACTCGCGGGATTGCGCAGCTTTTTACTGATCTGCAAAAAGGCCGTGTCTCGCAAACGGATGAAACCGCGTTCGAAGTTGGCAAGGATGTGGCGACGACTGAAGGTTCGGTGGTGTTTGAGAATGCGCTGTTTCAGCTCATTCAGTACAAGCCACTGACTAAAACGGTGCATGCGCGTCCGCTGTTGATCGTGCCGCCTTGCATCAACAAGTTTTATATTCTTGATTTACAGCCGCAAAATTCGCTGGTGCGATATGCGGTGGAGCAGGGCAACACCGTCTTTCTCATTTCCTGGCGCAATGCGGATGCTTCGCTGGAAACGACCACGTGGGATCAGTACGTCGACGATGCCGTGGTACGTGCGATTCACGTAGCTCAGGAAATTTCGGGACAAGACCAGATCAATGCGCTGGGCTTCTGCGTTGGCGGCACTATCCTTTCTTGCGCGCTGGCTGTGCTTGCTGCGCGTGGGGAGGAGCCGGTCGCAAGTCTGACCTTGCTGACGGCGTTTCTCAATTTCCTGGATACCGGAGCGATCGACGTGTATATCGACGACGTCCAGATTCAGATGCGCGAACAGATGATCGGGAAGAGCGGGCTGATGTCCGGACGTGATTTCGCGACGGCCTTTTCAAGCCTCCGTCCCAACGATTTGCTCTGGAACTACGTCGAGTCGAATTACCTTAAAGGTGAGACGCCGCAGGCCTTCGATCTGTTGTACTGGAATGCCGATAGCACCAATCTGCCCGGGCCGATGTTCTGCTACTACCTGCGCCACATGTATCTCGAAAACGCGCTCAAGGATCCTGGCAAGCTGACCATCGCCGGTGAGAAGATTGACCTCTACAAACTCAACTTGCCGTCGTTTATTTACGCATCGCGCGAAGATCATATTGTGCCGTGGGCCTCGGCTTACGCGTCGACGGCGATCCTGAATTCAAAAAAGCCGGCCAACAACCGTTTCGTGCTGGGTGCGTCGGGCCATATCGCCGGCGTGATCAACCCCCCATCAAAGAACAAGCGCAGCTACTGGACCAACGACAAGATCGGTGCCGATCCTGACACATGGTTCGCCGGCGCCAAAGAACATCCGGGAAGCTGGTGGACGGAATGGTCGACCTTCCTCGCCAAGCATGCTGGCAAGCAAATTGCTGCACCGAAAAACGCAGGCAATGCAAAATACAAAGTGATTGAACCGGCTCCAGGGAGGTACGTCAAAGTCAGATCAGAATGAAAGACCCTGAAAGTTCAACAATAAAGAGGATGCGGTTTCATAAAGACGTCTGCATGAGCGAAGCAAGAGAAAACGCGAAGTAGCAGGTGTCGTCATCCTCTGAAGTTATCCACCCGACACAAATTAGGAGGCAGGACATGGTTAAGCGAATTGCATATGTGACAGGCGGCATGGGAGGTATCGGTAGCCCAATTTGTGCACGTCTGTGCAAAGACGGCTATACAGTGGTGGCCGGTTGCGGTCCCAACTCGACCCGTAAGGACAAATGGCTGGCCTCCATGCGTGAACAAGGTTTTGACGTCCACGCATCGGAAGGTAACGTCGCCGACTGGGAGTCGACTAAAGCGGCTTTTGAAAAGGTCCGCGCAGAAATCGGTGAAGTCGATATTCTGGTCAACAACGCCGGCATCACGCGTGACGGCCAGTTCCGCAAGATGAGCAAGTCCGATTGGGACGCTGTCATCGATACGAACCTGAACTCGCTGTTCAATGTGACCAAGCAGGTTATCGAAGGTATGGTCGATCGTGGCTGGGGTCGTATCATCAACATCTCTTCGGTCAACGGGCAAAAGGGCCAGTTCGGTCAGACCAATTATTCGACGGCCAAAGCTGGTATCCATGGCTTCACCATGGCGTTGGCGCAGGAAGTCGCGACCAAGGGCGTGACGGTCAATACCGTATCGCCAGGCTATGTCGGTACCGACATGGTGCGAGCCATCCGTCCTGAAGTTCTGGAAAAAATCGTGGCAGGCATCCCAGTCAAGCGCCTGGCTGAACCAGAAGAAATCGCTTCGATTGTTGCCTGGATTGCATCGCCGGAAGGTGGCTACGCTACCGGTTCCGACTTTTCGCTGAACGGCGGTTTGCACATGGGTTAAGTTTGTCCATACGGCGGGTCGCCTGATTCGCCGTTCTTGTTTGGACAGGTTCTAAGGGAAACTGCGTACTTCATACTTGTATGCATACGTGGTTTCCCGCCTATAATGCGATACGCCGACGGGTCGACATCAATACAATAATACGATCCCGTTTAATAGCTGAAAACAGACTGGAATTTCAGATGACAAGTGCAAAAAACTCTGCAGAGCGTTTAATTAAAAAATATCCTAATCGCCGCCTGTACGATACTCAAACAAGTTCCTACATTACCTTGACCGACGTGAAGCAATTGGTTCTCGACAACGAAGAATTCGCCGTCGTCGATGCCAAAAACGGGGATGACCTGACGCGCAGTATTTTGCTGCAAATCATCCTGGAAGAGGAGTCGCACGGTGCGCCGATGTTTTCCAGCGCCGCGCTGTCCCAGATCATTCGTTACTATGGCCATGCCATGCAAGGGATGATGGGGTCGTATCTGGAGAAGAATATCCAGGCTTTTATCGACATTCAGAACAAGTTGGCGGAAAACTCCAAGGGTTTTTATGAGGGGAAGCCTTTCAGCCCTGAAATGTGGACCCAATTCATGAATGTGCAGGGCCCAATGATGCAAGGGATGATGAGCAACTACATCGAACAGAGCAAGAGCCTGTTCATCCAGATGCAGGAGCAAATGCAAAGCCAGACGAAGAACATGTTCGGCACATTCCCGTTCGTTCCTACCGATCCAGGTAAAAAGTAGACATTCTGTCAAGGCAGGCGGGCCGTTTTAGGGTCGGTCTGCCTATCCAAGGGTACAATAGCGGCTTCGTCTGAATCTCGCTTTTACGCCCGTCTATCATGTCCAATGTTTCTCTCGTCGTACCCCCGGTTGCCCCCAAGGTCGGCTTCGTTTCGCTCGGCTGCCCCAAAGCCCTCGTGGACTCCGAACAAATCCTGACGCAATTGCGCGCCGAAGGCTACGATACCGCCAAGTCCTATGATGGCGCGGATCTGGTCATCGTCAACACGTGCGGCTTTATTGATGCCGCAGTTCAGGAGTCCCTCGACGCCATCGGCGAAGCATTGAGCGAAAACGGCAGGGTCATCGTGACCGGTTGCCTGGGCGCCAAGAAGGATGGCGATGGTGACGATCTGATCCAGAAGATTCACCCTAAGGTGCTGGAAGTCACCGGCCCTCATGCCGTCGGTGAAGTCATGCAGGCTGTACACAAGCATCTGCCCAAGCCGCATGCTCCTTTCATCGATCTGGTTCCGGCCCAAGGCGTCAAGCTGACGCCGAAGCATTTTGCCTATCTCAAGATTTCCGAAGGCTGTAATCATCGCTGCAGCTTCTGCATCATCCCGTCCATGCGGGGCGATCTGGTGTCGCGTCCAATTGCTGACATCATGCTGGAAGCTGAAAATCTGTTCAAAGCAGGCGTGAAGGAATTGCTGGTCATTTCCCAGGACACCAGTGCTTACGGCGTGGACGTGAAGTTCCGCATGGGCTTCTGGAACGGCAAGCCGGTCAAGACGCACATGACTCAACTGGTCGAGGCGCTCGGCGAACTGGCTCGCCAATATGGCGCATGGGTTCGCTTGCATTACGTTTATCCTTATCCGCACGTGGACCAGATCATCCCGTTCATGGCTCAAGGTCATGTGCTGCCTTATCTTGATGTCCCTCTGCAGCACGCGCATCCCGATGTGCTCAAGCGCATGAAGCGCCCGGCCAGCGGCGAAAAGAATATCGAGCGCATCCAGGCCTGGCGCAAGATGTGCCCGGATCTGACGATTCGTTCGACCTTCATCGCCGGTTTCCCAGGTGAGACGGAAGCGGAATTCGAGTATCTGCTCGACTTCCTGAAAGAAGCAGAGATCGACCGTCTGGGCTGCTTTGCCTATTCCCCCGTAGAAGGCGCAACCGCTAATTTGCTCGACGATCCGGTTCCGGAAGAAGTACGTGAGGAACGCCGCGGGCGCGTCATGCAATTGCAGGAAGAAATTTCCAAGAAGCGCCTGCAAGCTAAGGTCGGCAAGACCTTGCGAGTGCTGATCGATGAAGTCGACCGCAATGGCGGCGTTGGCCGTTCTTATGCCGATGCGCCGGAAATCGACGGCGTTGTGTACGTCAAGCCGCCTTTCGAGCCGCACAAGAAGCTGGTCGTCGGCGAGTTTGTCGACGTGGTAGTGACCGCTGCCGATGCGCATGATTTGTGGGCGGCGGCGCAATGAAGGTTGGCGTGCTGAAGTTATTGTTGCCGTTGGTGTTACTGATTTCCGCCGCATCGTCCAATGCGCAACAGTCGGGCGGCGCAACCATGGCGGTCGTGCCTGGAAGCTTGCAGGATATCGTCCGCAAGCCGATTGTGCTGCGCGGTACCCTGGGTGACGACAAAATTCAACTCAGTTTGCGCCCCAAGGTGGATGAGGATGGCTTGGAAGGTCAGTATTTCATTTTTGGGCAGGGAGCACAGATCCTTTTGGCCGGCGAAGTCGATCAGAACGATTTGATGATGGAAGAATCTCATAACGGCAAAGACGTTTCTGGCCAATGGGAAGGCAGTTTCAAGAATGGTGTTTTAAGCGGAACCTGGTCGACGTTGGACGGTTCGGTCACCAAGCCGTTTTCTCTGAAGACCGGCGTGCAATAAATCTTGTACGATCGCTGTACGATTTCAAGAAATCAAAAAACAGTCAAAAGCAACCCGAGGTAACTGAGGTAATTCGTGGCAGAAAAACTCTCTCCGCAGACAGCGCTGGTACACAGCGCTTACGTTCCCCCCGATAATTTTGGCGCACTGCCGGTCGGCATTCATCACGCATCGACCGTGCTTTTTCCTAATGTCGCGGCAATGCGCGCGCGTAACTGGAAAGAGAAAAGCGGTTACACCTACGGCTTGCACGGCACACCGACGACGTTCACACTGGAAGCGCGTCTGGCTGAGATCGAAGGCGGTCGCCACTGCCGGGTCGCACCGAGCGGTCTCGCGGCAATCACACTGGTTAATTTCGCACTCCTTAAAACCGGCGATGATGTTCTGCTGCCGGACAACGTCTACGGTCCCAACAAAGATCAGGCCATGTGGCTGGAGCGTGACTTCGGCGTCACGGCGCGGTTTTACGATCCGCTGATTGGCGCCGGCATTGCCGATCTGATTCAAGACAATACCCGTCTGATCTGGACGGAAGCGCCAGGCTCCGTATCGATGGAAGTTTCCGACGTGCCTGCGATTTGCAAGGCCGCGCATGCCAAGGGTGTGCCGGTAGCGTTGGACAATACCTGGTCGGCGGGTTTGGCATTCCCAGCCTTTGAGCATGGTGTGGATATCGTGATGCAAGCACTGACCAAGTATCAGTCGGGCGGCTCGGACGTGCTCATGGGTGCGGTCATCACGAACGATGACGATATTAATCACAAGATCGAGCTGGCGCACATGCGGATCGGTTTCGGCGTCGGTATGGATGACGTCTACATGGTCTTGCGCAGTCTCTCCTCGATGCGCCTGCGCTTCGATGCGCATGATGCCGCCGCGCGTCGTATCGCAAGCTGGCTTAAACAGCGTCCTGAAATCAGCAAGGTCTTGCATCCCGCGTTGCCGGATTGCCCGGGGCACGATATCTGGTTACGTGATTTCTCTGGAGCAGGGGGCTTATTTTCTGTGACGTTCGACCCGCGCTTCAGTGAAGAGCAGATTGACCGTTTCGTCGATGGCCTGCGCCTGTTCAAGATCGGTTTCAGCTGGGGTGGCGCGCATAGCTTATGCGTGCCTTATCGCATGCAGACCATGCGCAAAACCTGGGCGGAACAGGGAGGGCTGGTTCGTTTTAATATTGGTCTGGAAGCAGTGGAAGATTTGATTGCCGATATCGAGCAAAGCCTGAAGAAAATGGCTGAGTAATCATCTGAAGTCGTCGGCGCGCGCGCGATTGGTTGAAAAGTCGGCAATTTGCAGCTTTACCGAAAGCTGCGAAGCCTCAGGAACCCGTAATAAATTGTAAAATTCGGATATTCTCCGCGCATTTCTTGTTACAAGCCTGTTACATGGAGTGTTATTCGCCGTTCTTGTAGTCGCTTGCGGACAACAAAGTAGGAAAACGCGCCGATTTTTAAATGTAAAAAATATTAGTATAAATTCAATTTTTACTCTAATTTCTTTGCGGAAATTTTTTTTGCGGTCACGGTGCCGATCAAGCTAAGAGCTAATGCCAGCATAGGCTTTGGAAAAAATTCTTGATTTTATGAAAATTTTTGCAGTGTTTTTGTAGGACAAAGTCCTACTTGTCACGTAGGTCGTTACCGACGAAAAATACCGACAATCACTAATTTCCCGCCTTTCCCCGCCCCCTCAGAATCAGCCTTACCGGTAAGAAAAAGTAACCGGTTGTAAATTGATTTTGAGCGGGGGTGCAAATGAATACCAATGACATGATGGCTGAAATTCGGGATGCAAATCTGAGTTATTTGATGTTGGCTCAGCAAATGATTCGTTCTGACAAGGCTACAGCCATATTCCGTCTTGGTATCAGCGATGAAATCGCCGATATGATCCAAGGCTTGAGTAATGCTCAAATCCTCAAGCTCGCGGGCACCAACATGATGTTGACCCGCTTTCGTTTCGACGACGGCGCGATCCTCGGTATGCTGACCAACTACAACAAAGATAAAGGGCTGGCGCAATCTCACGCCGCCATTCTCATGGCTTGTCAGCCAGTCGAACAAATTTCCTGACGCAATTAGCATTCTTCGTGGTATGTTGGGGTTGTGTAGTCAACCCGGGAGAGTGGCTCGACGTTGATTGTTCGAAGTCGAGTTAGTAGGTTGATCAGGTTGTAGTGAAAAAAATATCGGGGGTTGTTCATGGCTAAGAAGAGCGTGATAACAGAGGCGCAAGAGATTCAATTGGCGATTGAGCTGATTAATCTTGGTGCGCGTCTTCAATTGCTGGAGTCTGAAACCTCCTTGTCGCGTGAGCGTCTTCTCAAACTCTACAAAGAGCTCAAGGGCGTGTCGCCGCCAAAGGGTATGTTGCCTTTTTCGACAGACTGGTTCATCACCTGGCAGCCGAACATTCATTCCTCGTTGTTTATCAATATCCATAAGTACCTTGTCGGGTACGCCAAGATTTCCGGTATCGAAGCAGTCATGAAAGCCTACAAGCTCTACCTTGAGCAGGCCGGCCAAGTTGCTGAAGGCGATGAATCCGTATTGTCGCTGACACGTGCCTGGACACTGGTGCGCTTCTTCGAAAGCAAGATGCTTACAACAACGCCTTGCAGCAAATGCGGCGGTCATTTTGTTGTGCATCGTCTGGACTTGCATCAGGATTATCTGTGCGGGCTGTGCCATATGCCTTCACGTGCAGGCAAGACCAAGAAGGCCAAAGACGCGATTGCCGCTCCGATGGTTGAAGCATTGCCGATGGTGGCTGCGGTCGCCTGAGCCTGAATTCTGGTTTTATCGTCGTAAAATAGTCGGCTTTAACGTGAGGGCTTGGAGGCCGATATGGAGTCGGGGCAGCGCAGATCTCTGCTGCAGGCGCCCGCTGTACAAGCTTTAATCGTTCTATGCGCAGCCCTGGTGCTGGCGCTTCTGATCCGTCAGGTCAGTGAGCACACATTTGGCATTGACGTAACTCCCATTCCTTTTGCTGTTTTGCACGGTGCGTTGGCGGCTGGTATTGCTTACGCGCGTCGCATGGCGTCTTGGTGGATGCCGATTCTCTTCTTTTTTCCGCCTGCTGCGGTACTGGTCAATTCGCTGCAGCTACCGCCGGCGCTCTTCCTCGCTATTTTTCTGTTTCTGTTGCTGTTGTTCTGGTCGACATTTCGTAGCCAGGTGCCGTTCTATCCGTCCGGGCGTCCGGTGTGGGATGCGGTGGCCGAGCTATTGCCGGCGGATCGCCCTCTTAAGGTCATCGATATCGGCAGCGGTCTGGGTGGGGCGGTATTGTATTTGTCGCGCGTCAGGCAGGACAGTCGTTTTGTCGGGATTGAACTGGCGCCCCTGCCTTGGCTGGTCAGTCATGTGCGGGCTTTGCTGACGGGGAGTCGTGGCAGTTTTATCAGGGGTGACTATACCTTGCTGGATTTTGCGGACTACGACGTAATTTTTGCGTACCTGTCACCTGCAGCAATGACGGCATTATGGAATAAGGCGAGTGCGGAAATGCGCTCGGGCACGTTATTGCTGAGCTATGAATTCGTCATCGAGGGGGCCAAGCCGGATATCACCGTAAAGCCGAAAGAAAACGGCCCGGTTTTATATGGTTGGCATATGTGAAACAAAAAAGAGCTGTGTTACATTCAACTCACGTTATCAAGTTTTTATCTTTGGTGTCGTAATTGAAAATGAAAGCCCTCTTTCGGTCATGTATTCCATCATTTGCTTGAGAAGATTGCATGTAACCTGATAGCAGGTAAAAAACACTGAACGCCACTGGGACGGGAGTAGGCACTTGTTAGTCATAATTGGATATGTGATCGTCATGGCGTCCGTCTTCGGCGGATTTGCAATGGCCGGGGGGCATCTAGGGGCACTCTTTCAACCAATCGAACTGCTGATGATCGGCGGCGCGGCGGGTGGTGCTTTTCTTGTCGGTAACAACAACAAAGCCATCAAGGCGACGCTCAAGGCGCTGCCGACGGTCTTCAAGGGGTCGACTTACACTAAAGCTCTGTACATGGAGCTGATGTCGCTGATGTTCGAAATCCTGACCAAGTCGCGTAAAGAAGGCTTGATGTCAATCGAAGGCGATATCGAAGAACCGGAAGCCAGCCCGATTTTCAGCAAATATCCTGGCGTTCTGGCAGATCATCATCTAATCGAATTCATGACCGACTATCTGCGTTTGATGGTGTCGGGGAATATGGATGCGTTTCAGATCGAGAATCTGATGGATAACGAAATCGAGACCCATCATCACGAAGGCGAAATTCCAGCCCATTGTATTGCCAAGCTCGGCGACGGTATGCCGGCGTTCGGTATCGTGGCGGCGGTGATGGGCGTGGTGCACACCATGGAATCGGTGGGTATCCCACCATCCGAACTGGGTATGCTGATCGCGCATGCGCTGGTCGGTACCTTCCTCGGTATTCTGCTTGCATACGGCTTTGTGGGTCCCTTGTCGAGCTTGCTGGAGCAAAAACTCCATGAGTCGACCAAGATCTATCAATGCGTCAAAGTTACATTGCTCGCCAGCTTGAATGGGTATGCTCCTGCCTTGTCGATCGAATTCGGTCGTAAGGTCCTGTTCTCGACAGAACGTCCTTCCTTCCTCGAGTTGGAAGAGCACGTCAAACAGGCAAAAGGCAAGTAATCCGACATGACCCGTAATCAGCAGGAGTAAGGCATGGCCGACGAAGGGCTACGTCCCATTATTGTTAAACGCATCAAGAAGGGCGGCGGCGGTCATCACGGCGGCGCCTGGAAGATCGCCTACGCCGACTTCGTGACGGCGATGATGGCGTTCTTCTTGCTGATGTGGCTGCTTGGCTCGACCGCGAAGGGTGACCTCAACGGTATCGCAGAATATTTCAAGACTCCCCTGAAAGTAGCGATGGCCGGTGGCTCAGGCAGCGGTGACGCCAATACGGTGTTGCCGGGTGGCGGTAAGGATCTGACGCGTCAGGAAGGCCAGTTGCGCAAGGGCGAAAATGAAGTCGTCAACAAGCGCAGCGTACGCGCTGCTCAGGCTGAACTCGAAAAAGCAGAGCGCCAGCGTCTGGATGAGTTGAAGAAGCGTATCGAAACCGCCATCGACAGCAGCCCGACACTGAAGCAATTCAAGAATCAACTGCTGATCGACATTACCTCTGAGGGTTTGCGTATCCAGATCGTGGACGAAAAGAACCGTCCGATGTTTGCCTTGGCCAGTGCGCAACTGCAACCGTACACACGTGAAATCTTGCGTGAGATCGGCAAAACGCTAAACGACGTGCCCAACAAGATCAGTCTCTCCGGGCATACTGATGCCACGCCGTATTCCAGTGGTGAAAAGGGATACAGCAACTGGGAGTTGTCCGCCGACCGCGCCAATGCATCGCGTCGCGAACTGATTTCCGGGGGGATGGATGAATCCAAGGTGCTGCGCGTAGTGGGATTGTCTTCAGCGGTGCTGTTGGATAAGGAAGATCCTTTCAATCCGATCAACCGCCGCATCAGCATCATCGTCATGAACAAGAAGGCTGAAGAGTTGGTGCAAAACGGTGGGTCGTCATCTCTGGATGTAACGTCCGATTCGGACGTGAAAGATGGTCTCAGCGAACAGCCTGCCAAGAATTAACTGGACTTTAAACACCAGGCCCAATTGAAAAGGAGGGCTTTGCATGTCGACACCTAAAATGCGGCAAGAACTCAAGCGTTTGTTGCTCGATACGGCAAGCGGCGGAAGCAGGCAATTGACGGAAGTCGAGACGGATCTGGTGCAAACCAACATCCTTCTCGGAGAAGCCATCGAGAAGCTGGGATCCAGCTTCATGGAATTGCATACCGCCGTACTTGCGCAACAAAAAGAACTCGAAGTCGTCATGGCCGGCAAGGGCACCTTGTCTGCTGACGATGTCGGCCGCCTCAAGGTGATGCAGGACGAGATCACCGTGCATGTCAATGCAGCAGTTACGGGTCTGCAATTCCAGGATATGACAAGCCAATTGCTGGAGCGGATCGTGCGCCGTGTGATTGGTTTGCGTGATGCGTTGGGCGTGTTGAGCGCCAACAGTTTTGAAATCACTCCAGACAGTTCTCAGTCGATTGAGGAGTTGGAAGGCCTGCTGAAAAACACGGTCGAGTCGATGGAAGAGCGTCTGACAGCGCTCGAAAACGGCTTGTGGAAAACAGTACGGCAAACACGGATGGAGAGTGGCGATATCGAATTGTTTTAATTCAACGCCGCCTCAATATGCATGTTCAGCAAGCTTGATCGATGATCTGAGCAGTAAGCTGAATTTACACGTGTGATAGTAATTTTTGATAATGGATGCGGCATAATGAGTTGGGCAAACTCAGACCCGCAAACAAAGAACAGGGAGTAAAAATGTCTAAAACAATTCTTGCGGTAGACGACTCGGGCTCACTGCGCCAGATGGTGGTGTTCAGCCTGAAGGCAGCCGGCTATCAGGTTACCGAAGCGGTAGACGGGCAAGATGCGCTGGACAAAGCGAAGCTGCAGACGTTCGATCTGGTGTTGACCGATCAGAACATGCCGCGCATGGATGGTCTGACGCTGATTCGCTCCTTGCGCGCACTGACCAGCTATCAACGCGTACCTATCCTCATGCTGACGACAGAGTTCAGCGATGAAATGAAGGCCAAAGGTAAGGCCGCCGGCGCCAATGGCTGGCTGGTAAAGCCTTTCGATCCGCAGCGTTTGACAGAAGTGGTTAAAAAAGTCATCGGCTAGTGTCAATAATTAACGATAAAAAATACACCTAAAGCATCTATGACGGAGCCCAATCATGACCATTGATATGAGCCAGTTTTTCCAGGTGTTTTTCGACGAGGCCGAGGAAGGCCTTGCCGAAATGGAAAAGCTTCTGCTGGCCGTTAATGTGTCGGATCCCGACGACGAAGATCTGAACGCGATCTTTCGTGCGGCCCATTCGATCAAGGGCGGATCGGCTACGTTTGGCCTGACCGACATTACCGAAATTACGCACGTACTCGAATCTTTGCTGGACCGTATTCGCCAAGGGCAGATGGCATTGACCAGTCAGCATGTCGATGCATTTTTGGCGGCAAAGGATATTCTGAAATCCATGCTTGATGGGCATCGCCATGGTGCGACCGTCGATCTGGATGCTGTTGCCGATGTTCGTATGCTGCTGCAATCGTTGTCCGCGGGCGCCAGTAAAAAGACGGCTGCGCCACAAGCACTCGTTGGCTCTGGCGGCATGAGTCGTTATCGCATTGAATTGCCGCAGCTTGCCGAGCGTGAGCTCGAGGCGTTGCAGCAAGAGCTGGGTCTTCTCGGAACTATTGAAAAGACCGATGCAGAAGAAGGGCGCTGTGTCTTCATGCTGGATACGATTAAAGGCGCCGACAGCATTCATGAAATTTGCTCCTTCCTTGTCAATGCCGACGACCTGAAGATTTCTCAGGCTGTTGCTGCGCGTTCGAAAGAAGAAGAGCAGGGTTATGGGTTCTTTGCACCATTCGTGCCGCAGGATGCTACCGATGAAGAGCGCGGCTATGGTTTCTTTGCCCCCTTCGTGCCGGTGAACGCGACTGACAAAGAGCGTGGCTATGGTTTCTTCGAGCCTTTTGTGCCGAAAGGAGACGTCGAGCAAGCCAAGCAGGCGGCAGAAACCGCTGCACATGGTGATCACGACGAACCTCCTGCTTTGGCGGTGACTGAACATGCCGGCGAAAAGAAAGCCAAGGGAGAAAAGCCGCCGGTTCACGAATCGTCTTCGATTCGTGTCGGCATCGAAAAGGTGGATCAACTGATCAATCTTGTCGGTGAGCTGGTTATCACCCAGGCGATGATCGAGCAGCGTACCGGCAGTCTGGATCCGATGCTGCATGAACATTTGCTGAACAGCGTCAGCCAACTCACACGTAACACTCGTGACCTGCAAGAGTCGGTCATGTCGATACGCATGATGCCGATGGACTACGTGTTCTCACGTTTTCCGCGCATGGTGCGTGATCTTGCTGCCAAGCTCAACAAGCGCGTTGAGTTTGTTACTCACGGCGCTGCGACCGAGCTGGATAAGGGACTGATTGAACGCATCGTCGATCCGCTGACCCATCTGGTGCGCAATAGTATTGACCATGGGATTGAAATTCCCGAAACACGCCTTGCGGCCGGCAAGACCGATTACGGTACTTTATCGCTGTCGGCTGAGCATCAAGGCGGCAATATCATTATCGAAGTGACTGATGACGGCGGTGGATTGAACCGCGAGCGGATTTTGGCCAAGGCCAAGCAGCAAGGCATGGGCGTCTCGGACAATCTGAGCGATAGCGATGTCTGGCAGTTGATTTTTGAGCCGGGTTTCTCCACTGCCGAGCAAGTGACTGACGTATCTGGCCGTGGTGTGGGCATGGACGTGGTCAAACGCAATATTCTGGCCATGGGTGGCGCAGTCGATATTCGCTCCAGCAAGGGTTTTGGTACGACTATTTCCATTTCCTTGCCGCTCACGCTGGCGATTCTGGATGGCATGTCGATTCGCATCGGCCATGAAATCTACATATTGCCGCTTGGATACGTGGTCGAGTCGTTGCAGCCGGCAACCCAGGACGTCAAGGAAATCAGCGGCCAGGGCAAGGTTATCAAGGTTCGCGGTGAATATCTGCCCTTGCTGCCGCTGTATCAGATCTTCAATATCGAATCGACTTTTACCGACCCATCGCAGGGATTGGTGGTCATTTTGGAATCAGATGGCAAGAAAGCTGCATTATTCGTCGATGATTTGATTGGCCAGCAGCAAATTGTTGTCAAGAACCTGGAATCCAATTATCGTAAGGTTGCAGGGATTTCTGGTGCTACTATTCTGGGTGACGGCGGCGTTGCCTTAATCATAGATGTTGCCGCTTTACTGCGATCAACAAGGCAGTTAAGCGATGAATCCGTATTTTCCTGATTTTTTATAAGGGCCATTTATCATGTCAGACAACATGTCGAAAACTATTTCCGGCTTTGGCGAAAAAGCCGACAGCACGGGAAATGAATTCCTCGCCTTTACCTTGGGCAAGGAAGAGTACGGTATCGATATCCTGAAAGTCCAGGAAATCCGCGGTTACGAAGCCGTGACCCGTATCGCGAACTCGCCTGACTTCATCAAGGGTGTCGTCAATCTGCGCGGCATCATTGTTCCTATCGTCGACATGCGCATCAAGTTCCAGCTGGGCGAACCGACATACGATCAATTCACCGTCGTGATCATCCTGAACATCTCCGGTCGCGTGGTCGGTATGGTTGTGGACAGCGTTTCGGACGTGATCACCTTGTCCCCAGAACAAATCAAGCCGGCGCCTGAAATGGGCACCACGTTTGACTCCGACTACCTGATCGGTCTGGGTACACTGGATGAGCGCATGCTGATCCTGGTTGATATCGACAAGCTGATGTCCAGCGCCGATATGGGCCTGATCGAAAAGCTGGCAGCGTAAGCAACAGCTAATACAGTTTTGGATAAAAGCACACGCCGCATGGCTCTGCGGCGTGTGCTTTTTTCTTTTGTGTGGGATAACGTAACCATGACTAAAGCTGCTCGTGACATGAGCATTGCGTGAGAAGCTGGTTCTTTGCCCCCAGACCTCGACCGGCATGGACGATGTATGCCGATCGAAGCGTGGTGGTGAAACCGATCGCAGATGTCTGCGTGGATTGAGCTTAGTGGAAGTGTTCCGTCGATGCCGGTACGTCTTCCGGCATTTCCGCGTGCACCAGATCGCCATCCGGCGCCGGGAATAGCGGCGTGCCGCAATCATCGCAGAACTCCATCGTATAGCGTTCCGCATGCAGCTTGATGTGGACAATACCGCACTCGCGCAAAACCTCCAGAATCTCTTCTATCGGCGTTTTGGCGCTCTCTGGCTCGGATAGGTCGCGCACTTCATCTCCGTCCTCCTGCTCGTACAACGGCCACACAATGCCGTAGACGATGCCGTCATCGTCGGCCAGATTGAATCCAATGCGATATTCATCGATTTGGCCGTTGATGTTCTCGCAGAAGCTGCCGATGTTGGCGTGCAGCTCCGACGAGGCGACGCCCAGCGTTTGCGTCAGGTAATGATCGGCCGCTCGGATGGCGGCGGGGCGGATGCGCTTGTCTGCCTCACGGCAAGCAAAGTAATACGGCTGTGGAAGCAGCAACTCTACATTGCAACCAGGGAGGAAGCGCGTCAGCAGCGGGGTCGCTTGAGTCGTCCACGCTTTGAGGGCAGCCTCTTTTTCGTGGATGACCGAGGCGTGTTCATCCATTTGCCAGCGAAACAGCGGTGCACCGGTCGGTACCGCTACTGCAGCGATCATGTAGCGTGTGTCAGCGAGGAAGGGCGCGGTCGGTGTTTGTTCCAGAGCGAGTTGCGGCTGACTTTGTTTGAGCGCTGCCTGTCCCATGCGTTGGGCAAGAGCAAATACATCTGCATGATGGCGTGGCAACTGCTCGATCGCATACAAGGTCGGCGCCAGCGCCAGATGGGCGTTGTCTGCCAGAACATGGGCGTGCAAGTGGGCGAACAAGCCGTTGCGAACGTCGGCCGGCAGGTTGCCGGAGGCGATGCTGAAGCGCGTCCAGGCCAACACCGGCAGCGCCAGCAATTGCACGCTATAGAGTTTGCCGTCATATTCAAGCGCGCACGCTTCGCTGTTGGCTTCTACGGCCTCAACCAGCACGTCGTAGGCTTCAAGATCGGATTTGAACAGATGATCCAGCGCGGAATCGATCATGCCTTGATGCGAGCTTTTCAGTTGTTTGTGCAGCAGCAGATCGAGGGATCGCTCCCAAGCTCTTTCTTCCAGACGACTGGTGGAGCCGGCGACCGCTTGTGATGAATTGACCAGGCGCTGACTTTCAGCGGACAACCTGGAGGAGGAACGTTTGGCGGGGCGGCGCATGATGAAATATCGACAATCAAATGGTAGGAATACCTATTGTAGTTGATTCGACATCGCCTCGGGGATTGCCGTCAGGCATGCACTTTTGCCGATGCATAGGCGCGTGCGCTCAAGACGCCGGCGCATAAAAAAACGCCGGTCGAAACCGGCGTTTTTGTTTGCTGCACGTCCCGCAAAGCAGGACGTTTCCACTGTGATTGCCAGCAGTGATTAAGCTGCCAGCAGTTGACGCAGCACGAATGGCAGAATACCGCCGTGCTTGTAGTAGTCAACTTCGATCGGTGTATCGATGCGCAACAGCAGTTTCACTTCCTTGGTTTCACCGTTCTTGCGATGGATCACCAGAGTTGCTTCTTGCTGTGGCTTGATTTCGCCTTCCAGGCCCTTCAGGTCGAAAGTTTCTTCGCCTGTGATGCCCAGAGTCTGCACGCTGTCGTTGCCGATGAATTGCAGTGGCAACACGCCCATGCCGACCAGGTTCGAGCGGTGGATACGTTCGAAGGAGCGAGTGATCACCGCCTTCACGCCCAGCAGTTGTGTACCCTTGGCAGCCCAGTCACGCGAGGAGCCTGTACCATACTCTTCGCCGCCGAACACCATGGTTGGCACGCCGTCGTTGACGTACTTCATGGCTGCATCATAGATCGCCATTTGTTCGCCGGTCGGTTGGTGAACAGTCACGCCGCCTTCAACACCCGGCACCATCAGGTTCTTGATACGCACGTTGGCGAATGTGCCGCGCATCATGATTTCATGGTTACCGCGACGCGAGCCGTACGAGTTGAAATCTGCCTTTAACACGCCGTTGGCTTGCAGCCACTTGCCGGCTGGGCTGGAGTCCTTGATCGAACCGGCCGGGGAAATATGGTCGGTAGTGATCGAGTCGCCGAATACGCCCAGGGCGCGTGCGCCGGTGATGCCGGTTGCAGCTGCTGTCGGCACTTCGGTGAAGTTTTCGAAGAATGGTGGTTCAGCGATGTAAGTCGATGTCGGCCAATTGTAGACTTCGCCCTTGGCGACGCCCTTGATGGCTTCCCACAGCTTGCCTGGTGCGCCCTTGACGTCGGCGTAGTTCTCTTTGAAGACCTTCGCGTTCATCGCAAACTTCAACAGCTTTTCGATTTCTTGCGAAGTCGGCCAGATGTCGCCCAGGAAGATTTCCTTGCCGCCCTTGCCCTTGCCGACTGGTTGTGTCATGAGGTCGACATTGACGTTACCGGCGATGGCGTAAGCCACGACCAGCGGAGGCGACGCCAGGAAGTTCGAGCGGATGTTCGGGTGAATACGCGCTTCGAAGTTACGGTTACCGGACAGTACAGCGGAGGCTACGATGTCGTTCTTGACGATCGCTTCGTTCATTGCTGGTGTCAGGTCGCCGGCGTTACCGATGCAAGTGGTGCAACCATAAGCGGTTACGCCAAAGCCCAGTTTTTCCAGATAACCCAACAGGCCGGCTGCTTCCAGATACTTGGTCACAACGCGGGATCCAGGCGCCAGCGAAGTCTTGATGTGCGGAGCAACCTTCAGGCCGGCTTCAACAGCCTTCTTGGCCAGCAGGCCTGCTGCCAGCAGCACGCTTGGGTTCGATGTGTTGGTGCACGATGTGATCGCAGCGATCAGCACGTCACCGTTCTTGACATCGACGCCGTCGGCGTTGGTATATGCCTTTGGCAGATCTTCAATCTTCTTGTTGAAGCCGTTTTCAGCAACCGGCTTGACGAACAGGTCGGCGAAAGTCGACTTGACGTTGCCGATTTCGATACGGTCTTGCGGACGCTTAGGACCAGCCAGCGACGGTGCAACGGTGCCCAGATCCAGCGACACTTCGCTGGTGTAGTCGATGTCGCCTGCCTTTGGAATACCGAACAGGTTTTGTGCCTTGAAGTAGGATTCGAACGCGTCGATTTCCGCCTTGGTACGGCCAGTGCCCTTGAAGTAGTCGATAGTTGCTTCATCAACTGGGAAGAAGCCCATCGTCGCGCCGTATTCAGGCGCCATGTTGGCGATGGTGGCGCGGTCGGTCAGCGACAGCGACTTGGTGCCTTCGCCGAAGAATTCGACAAACTTGCCCACGACCTTGGTCTTGCGCAGCAGTTCGGTGATGGTCAACACCAGATCGGTTGCTGTGCAACCTTCGCGCAGCGCGCCGGTCAGGTGCACGCCGACAACGTCAGGTGTCAGGAAGTAAACCGGTTGGCCCAGCATGCCGGCTTCCGCTTCGATGCCGCCCACGCCCCAGCCGACGACGCCGATACCATTGATCATGGTGGTGTGCGAGTCAGTGCCGACCAGGGTGTCCGGATAGTAGACGCCTGTCTTGTTGTGCACGCCGCGGGCCAGGTATTCCAGGTTCACCTGGTGAACGATACCGAAGCCTGGGGGCACGACGCCGAAGGTGTCGAATGCCTGCATGCCCCATTTCATGAACTGGTAGCGCTCGTTATTGCGCTCGAATTCCAGCTTCATGTTCAGGTCCAGCGCTTTCTTTTCGCGGAAGTGGTCGATTTGCACGGAGTGATCGACAACCAGATCCACTGGAACCAGCGGTTCGATGTTCTTTGGGTTCTTGCCCAGCTTGTTGGCGACGTTACGCATCGCGGCCAGGTCGGCCAGCAGTGGAACACCGGTGAAGTCTTGCAGCACCACGCGTGCAACCACAAACGGGATTTCGTCAACGCGGGCAGCTTTGGCGCCCCAGCTCGCCAATTGCTTGACGTGCTCTTCAGTCACTTTCTGACCGTCGCAGTTACGCAGGACGGATTCCAGCACGATACGGATCGACACTGGCAGACGGGAGATGTTGATCCCGAGTTTCTTTTCCAGGGCGGGCAGGGAGTAGAACTTGCCTTTCTTGGAACCAGAAATCTTGAATTCCTTTAGGGTGTTCAATGTGTTGCGGGACATGGCCTCTTCTCCTTAGATTACGGATGGTATAAGTGTTTGCTTGCGCTGCGAAACCTGTGAAGCCAAGTTGCGCAGCAAATACGGGACTGCTCTACTGATAAATTCGTGCTGAATCTTGTTACCTGTTTGCTGCTTAGCTCTTCGGTGCCGCTGCTGCCGGCGCTTGAGCCGTCGGCAGTTCTACGTTCTTGCATTCGTTGGCCAGTTGCTGACCCTTCTTGGAATCCAGCAGGATGCCCTTGGCAGGGATGCCGATCCAGACGAGGCCGACCTTGCGGTTTTCAAAACGGTTGGCGCCGGTGGTGGTCACGACGCGGGTCAGGCGATTGACGCGCTTGTTCCAGCGAATGGCGATGTGCTTGTCGTCATCGTCGTTCTTGTAGATGGTCAGTTTGTTGCCCATTTCGCAATTGAAATCAGCCGACTTGGTGCCGCCGATTTCCGGTTCGTTTTCATCGTCGTCTGCGTCGGAGGAAAGCGGCATTTTTTCAACAGGTGCCGCAGCTGCCTTGGCAGGCGCTTTCTTCTTGACGGTCTTTTTTGCTTTTGGTGTGGCCGGTGCTGTTTCGGCGAATGCTTGTGGCATGCCGACAGCGAAGAGGGCGCTTACGAGTGTCAGGGCGGTCAGGTATTTTTTCATCTTGCGGGTCAATTGATCTTCGTTAATGTTCAATGTTGCAGGGTGGTTGAAAGCGGTGCGGTTGTTGCTGCTGTGCTGGTTTCTGCAAACCACTGTGCAACTGCCGCGGGTAAAGCAGCGCCGCCGGCGTGGCCGCGCTGCAGAATGCTCCAGTAATAGCGATAGCTCGCACGATCATGCAACGTGCCGTCGTGTTGTATCGGCCCCCATTGCACATCCCTGGCTTTAAGCAGGATTTGTGCCGCTTCACCGATTTCATCGTCGGCTGGCGAGAGCGTTTGCACGATCGCTTTGATCTGATTCGGATGGATACTCCACATCCGGGTGTAGCCGAATTCTTGTGCTGCGCGGCTGGCATCGCCCGTAACCACGGCGGCATCTTTGATGTCGGTGGTGACGTTGTGCGACGGTACTTTACCGTGTGCGTGGCAGGCCGCGGAAATTTCCAATTTGGCACGCGCTACCAGCGGGTGCGTGAACTGGCCGGGCGAGCGCATCGCGGTACTCGGGATCGCACCGTAGTGCGCGGATACAAAGTCCATCACACCAAAGGACAGCGATTCAACTTGTGGCAGCGCGGCGATCTGGTGCACATCTTCCAGGGCGCCGTGGGTCTCGATCAGTACATGCAGCGGCGGCATACGGCGGCCGGCTTCGCTGGTGTGACGAGAAATAGTGGCAATGGCGCGCTGAACATCGGCCAGACCGTCCGCCTTGGGCAGCATCAGGTAAGCCAGTCGCGAGATATTCGCAACGGCGGCGGTGGCGCAGATCGTCGCGACATCTTGTTCAAAAAAGGGGCTGGTGACGTCATGCACGCGGGCGCCGATGCGGCCAAAGCGATTGTCATCGCCGGCGATCAAGGAGCCAACCAGTTGCGCGTGTGCGGCTTCGTTGCCGGCGCTGGCGCCGTCTTCGCAGTCGAGCGTGATATCAAAAATCGGGCCGAGTTCTTGTTGCAGGGCAATCGACTTGCGCATCAGCTTTTCAGAGCCGGCGTAATGATCGCAGACCGGTATCGAGACCGGTTGTCGGGTGCCTGGGAACAAGACCTGGGTGGGATGCATTGCTGCTGAATTCCGAATGTATGCAAAATGACGCGGCGGCTGTATGAGCCCGCCGCGTGCTGGTCAATTAGCCGACCAGGTGTTTGACGCCTTCGCGCTCTTCCGACAATTCCTTGAGCGTGATGTTGATGCGCTCTTGGGAGAATTCGTCGATTTCGAGGCCTTGGACGATCTTGTATTCGCCGTTCTCGGTAGTGACCGGGAAGCCGAACATGGTGCCTTCAGGGATGCCGTAGGAGCCGTCCGATGGAACACCCATGGTGGTCCACTTGCCGTTGGTGCCCAGGATCCAGTCATGCACGTGATCAATCGCTGCATTGGCTGCCGAAGCTGCCGAGGACAGGCCGCGTGCTTCGATGATCGCTGCGCCGCGCTTGCCGACTGTTGGCAGGAAAGTATCCTTGTTCCAGACCTGATCGTTGATCAGATCCTTGACTGCCTTACCATCTGCTGTCGCGAAACGGTAGTCGGCGTACATGGTTGGCGAGTGGTTGCCCCAGACGCACAGCTTTTCGATAGCCGAAACCGGTTGGCCGATCTTGGCCGCAACTTGCGACAGCGCGCGGTTGTGATCCAGACGCAGCATGGCGGTGAAGTTCTTGGCTGGCAGGTTTGGTGCCGACTTCATCGCGATGTAAGCATTGGTGTTGGCTGGGTTGCCGACGACCAGAACCTTGACGTCGCGCGAAGCAACTGCATCCAGTGCCTTGCCTTGGACGGTGAAAATTTGTGCATTGGCTTCCAGCAGATCCTTGCGCTCCATGCCTGGGCCGCGTGGGCGGGCGCCAACCAGCAGGGCGATATCGGCATCCTTGAATGCTGTCATCGGGTCGCTGTGCGCGGTCACGCCGGCCAGCAATGGGAATGCACAGTCATCGATTTCCATGATGACGCCCTTCAGGGCCTTTTGCGCTTTTTCATCCGGGATTTCCAGCAACTGCAGGATCACTGGCTGGTCTTTACCCAGCAGGTCGCCGTTAGCAATGCGGAAGAGAAGGGAGTAACCGATTTGACCGGCGGCGCCGGTAACGGCAACACGCTTGGGGGCTTTAGCCATGTTGAATCTCCAAAGTGGTGATAGAAAGCGTTTAATGCTGCTATGAAGCCTCAATATGGTCCGAACTTCGCAGTTGCGGCTGCTTTGGGGCTTCTTGCCGACGTCTCGGAAGACGCCGACAATTACTTCGTATTCTTAAGAGACTGTAATCATACCGTCGAAAAGCGCACGTGGTCAGCTTGTTTCGCCGATTTTCAGCAGAGATCTGACAGTGCAAATCACGTGGATGTTGAGCGCGTTATGCAAGTGCAGGTCGATCTGTTGAAGTATGTGTCTGCTCGGGGTGTACTCGTCGCCGAATATGCCCGCGAGTGTAGGCTTGCCCGGGTGGTGTGTCAATCACTATCTTATGTCTTATATAAGACATATTATTGAGTACTTTTTGCTGGACGAGAGCGGGGGTTTTGTGGTCAAATTTGGGGTTATGAGCTCCACCCTGCCCAATCTGAACAACAGCGACGCGCAAAGCGTGGGCACCAGTGTTGCCGGAGCAGCGCCTACCTTTAGTCCCCTCTATCAGCAAATCAAGGCTTTAATCACGCAACGTCTGGAATCAGGCGAGTGGAAGCCTGGCGAATTGATTCCCAGTGAAGTTGAGCTTGGCAGTCGTTTCAAGGTGAGTCAGGGAACCGTGCGCAAGGCAATCGACGAGCTGGCGGCTGAAAATTTGGTCGTGCGGCGGCAGGGGAAGGGGACGTTTGTTGCTACGCATCATGAAACGCATGCGCAGTTCCGTTTCCTGCGCCTGACGGCGGATGTGGATGAGCCGCAACGCGCGGAAAACAAAATTATTGAAGTCAAGCGCGTGCGCGCGCCCGCTGAAGTGGCGCGCCAGCTTGATATTAAGTCGGGTGACTCCGTCATTTTCATCAAACGGGTAAAATCCTTTAACGGCGTTCCGACCATACTTGAAGATATCTGGTTGCCCGGTCTGATTTTCAAAGGGCTGACCGCGGAACGTCTGATGGAATATAAAGGGCCGCTGTACGGCCTGTTTGAAACGGAATTCGGGACACGCATGATTCGCGCTGCTGAGCAGATTCGTGCCGTGGGGGCGGATCCGGAGTCTGCGGGATTTCTGGGAGTCCCGCCCCAAACGCCTTTGTTGAGTGTCGATCGCGCTTCGTATACGTACGGCGACAAGCCTGTCGAAATGCGGCGCGGCTTGTATTTGACGTTGAATCATCATTATCAGAGTGAGCTGAATTAAGCGGGTAAGGCCTGGTCTTTGCTCGCATCCGTCTGCTGTCTGGGGGAAAGCTTAATTTGCTGCGAAGCAGAATAAGTGTTGGTGAACGTTCATGAAATCGGCGAAAATTGCAGGATTGTTTTAAATCTGAGGAGAACCTTGTTATGTCTGAAGCCGCTAAACCACCACGGCCACAATTTCGTAACATTAACATTACCCAAATTGCTGGTTACCGTATGCCGCTGGCTGCTCTGGTGTCGATCATGCACCGTGTCAGTGGGTTGTTTTTGTTCCTGATGTTGCCGTTCATCCTGTATTTGCTGGATAACAGCCTGCTCTCCGAGGGCACCTTCGACTACCTCAAGGGCTTTGCCTCCAACTGGTTCGTCAAGCTGATCATTCTGGCCCTGTCCTGGGCTTATCTCCACCACTTCTGCGCCGGCATCCGCCACCTGATCATGGATAACCATATTGGTCTGGACAAGGACAGCGCACGCAAGTCGTCGAGCGGCGTTCTGGTTGTCAGCATCGCGCTGGTGATCGTCGTGGCATTGAAACTGTTCGGAGCATTCTAAAAATGGCAAACAATAATATTGGATCGAAGCGCCTCGTCGTCGGCGCTCACTACGGCATGCGCGACTGGCTGGCCCAGCGTGCTACCGCCGTCGTCATGGCTTTGTACACTGTCGTGCTGCTGGTTTGCTTTTTGACTTCCAGCGGTTTTTCTTACGACGGCTGGGCGGCAATGTTCTCGCATCAGTGGTTCAAGATGGCGACGTTCGCAGCCTTCATGGCCTTGTTCTACCACGCCTGGATTGGCGTGCGTGATATCTGGATGGATTATGTCAAGCCGGTCGCTGTGCGTCTGGTGTTGCAAGTTGCCACTATCCTGTGGCTGATCGTATGTGCCGGATGGGCGGCGCAGATTTTGTGGAGAATGTAATCGTGGCTGCTATCAAATCCACAATCCCTACACGCCGCTTTGATGCGGTTATCGTCGGCGCCGGCGGATCCGGTATGCGCGCTTCGTTGCAACTGGCTGAAGCCGGTTTGAACGTTGCGGTATTGTCCAAAGTTTTTCCGACCCGCTCGCACACGGTCGCTGCTCAAGGCGGTATCGGTGCATCGCTGGGTAACATGTCGGAAGACAACTGGTACTGGCACATGTTCGACACCGTAAAGGGTTCGGACTATCTGGGTGACCAGGACGCCATCGAGTTCATGTGCCGCGAAGCGCCGAAGGCGGTCTACGAGCTGGAACACTTCGGTATGCCTTTTGACCGTAATCCCGACGGCACGATTTATCAACGTCCGTTTGGCGGCCACACTGCAAACTTCGGTGAAAAGCCGGTGCAGCGCGCCTGTGCGGCAGCTGACCGTACCGGTCACGCACTGTTGCACACGCTGTATCAGCGCAACGTGCGCGCCAAGACTCACTTCTTCGTTGAGTGGATGGCGATCGACATCATCCGCGATCAAGAAGGTACCGTCCTCGGTGTCGTCGCGCTGGAAATGGAAACCGGCGAAGTCATGATGTTGCAAGCCAAGACAACCTTGTTCGCAACAGGTGGTGCAGGCCGTATCTGGGCAGCATCGACCAACGCCTTCATCAATACCGGTGACGGTATGGGTATGGCGGCGCGCGCAGGTCTGCCGCTGCAAGACATGGAATTCTGGCAGTTCCACCCGACCGGCGTGGCTGGTGCGGGCGTGCTGATTACTGAAGGCGTGCGCGGCGAAGGCGGCATCCTGATCAACAGCAATGGTGAGCGTTTCATGGAGCGCTATGCGCCGACGCTGAAGGATCTGGCGCCGCGCGATTTCGTCTCGCGTTCGATGGATCAGGAAATCAAGGAAGGCCGTGGCGTTGGTCCAAACAAGGATCACGTGCTGCTGGATCTGCGTCATATCGGCGCCGACACGATTCAAAAGCGTCTGCCGTCGATTCTGGAAATCGCCCACAAGTTCGCCAACGTCGATGCGACCAAGGAGCCTATCCCCGTCGTGCCGACCATTCACTATCAAATGGGCGGTATCCCGACCAACGTGTATGGTCAGGTCGTTGTGCCAAAGAATGGTTCGTACAAGGAAGTCGTGCAGGGTATGTATGCGATCGGCGAATGCGCTTGCGTGTCGGTTCACGGCGCCAACCGTCTTGGCACCAACTCGCTGCTCGATCTGGTGGTATTTGGTCGCGCTGCCGGCAATCACATTGTCGAGAGCAAGTTGCAAGATCGCAGTCATCAGGATCTGCCGGCAGATGCTGCCGACCGTGCGCTGGAGCGTCTGGCACGTCTGGAAAGCAGCACTGGTTCCGAACGCGTGCAAGATGTCGCCAACTCGATTCGCGCCACAATGCAGCACTACTGCGGCGTGTTCCGCACCGATGAGTTGCTCAACGAAGGCCGTGAAAAGATCATGGAACTGGATGAGCGCCGCAAGCATGTTTCGTTCAAGGACAAGTCCAAGGTCTTCAACACCGCACGTGTTGAAGCACTGGAACTGGACAACCTGATTGAAACAGCCAAGGCAACCATCACTTCCGCAGCTGCCCGCAAGGAATCGCGCGGCGCGCACGCTCATCGTGATTACGAAAAGCGCGACGACGTCGAATGGCTGAAGCACACACTGTGGTTTTCCGAGGGGAATCGTCTCGACTACAAACCAGTCAACATGCAACCGTTGACAGTCGAAACATTTAAACCTAAAGCACGTACTTTCTAAAAGGTCAGAACATGACACGTACTCTGAAATTTAAAATCTACCGCTACGATCCGGACAAGGACGAAAAGCCGTACATGCAAGATCTGACCGTCGAGTTGAAGCCAACCGACAAGATGCTGCTGGATGCTCTGCAACGTATCAAGTCCGACGTGGATGACTCGCTGGCGCTGCGCCGCTCCTGCCGTGAAGGCGTGTGCGGTTCCGACGCGATGAACATCAACGGCAAGAACGGTCTGGCCTGCACCACCAACCTGAACGAATTGTCGGAGCCTATCGTTCTGAAGCCGTTGCCAGGTTTGCCGGTGATCCGCGATCTGATCGTCGACATGACCAACTTCTTCAAGCAATACGATTCGATCAAGCCTTACCTGATCAACGACAGCATTCCTCCTGAAAAGGAGCGTCTGCAATCGCCTGAACAGCGTGAAGAACTCGATGGCGTGTATGAGTGCATTCTGTGCGCATGCTGCTCGACATCGTGCCCGTCGTTCTGGTGGAATCCGGACAAGTTCGTGGGTCCGGCTGGTCTGCTGCAGGCTTATCGCTTTATCGCGGACAGCCGCGACGAAGCGACCGGCCAGCGTCTGGATGATCTGGAAGATCCGTATCGTCTGTTCCGTTGCCGTTCCATCATGAACTGCGTCGATGTCTGCCCTAAGGGGCTGAACCCGAACAAGGCGATCGGCAAGATCAAGGAACTGATGGTTCGCCGCGCAGTATAAGAAGTGAGTTGTTGAAAAGGCGGGAGGCGACTCCCGCCTTTGACTTGTGTTTTTGTGCTGGTCCGTTTGTTTAGCCGAAAACGCGGAAGTTTGTGGTGGTCGACGGCGTGCTGTTGTTGCCTCGACCACACCAGTTGTACTACTTAGAAGTGAATTGAATCCATGTCCCAAAGCCATCAAGACGACCCCGCCAAACGTGCACGCCTGCGCTGGCGCGCCCGTCGTGGATTGCTGGAGAACGATCTCATTCTGACGCGTTTTCTCGACGCGAATGAAGAAAGTATGACCGACGACGAAGTCGATGCGTTTTCCCGCCTGATGGATCTCGGCGACAACGACCTGATGGACTTGCTCCTTGTCCGCAAGGAGCCTGAAGCAGCGGTGGACTTGCCCCAAGTCCACGCCTTGCTCAAGAAATTGCGTAGCGCCTGAACGTTCTCCAGAGTTCTGGCAATATTGGTTCAAAAGCGGCCGGCGTTGTATTAGAGGCTGTTGCAAAGTGAAGTTGGCTGACATTCTGAAGAGCAGGGTGCGGGCAGAGCGAAATTCATTTTGCAACAGGCTCTAAAGCGGTTGATTTGCGATTTTTGATTAACGATTCATCATCACAGCTGAAGGAAGAACTATGCCCACCTCAGATATCAAAGCGACCCTGTCGTTTTCCGACGGTACGCCATCCCTGGATTTTCCCGTCTACAAGGGCACGATCGGTCCGGACGTCATCGACATCCGCAAACTGTACGGCGCCACCGGCAAGTTCACTTACGACCCAGGCTTCATGTCGACTGCGGCATGTAACTCGTCGATCACCTACATCGACGGCGACAAGGGCGAACTGCTGTACCGCGGTTACCCGATCGAGCAACTGGCCGTCAATTGCGACTTCCTGGAAACCTGCTATCTGTTGTTGCACGGCGAACTGCCGACCGCAGCACAAAAAGAAGAATTCGTTGGCACTGTGACTCAGCACACCATGGTGCATGAGCAAATGAACTTCTTCTTCCGCGGCTTCCGTCGTGATGCTCACCCGATGGCTGTGTTGACCGGTTCGGTCGGCGCCTTGTCGGCGTTCTACCATGACTCGCTGGACATCAGCAATCCTGTGCATCGCGATGTTTCCGCGATCCGCATGATCGCCAAGCTGCCGACTCTGGTCGCCATGGCATACAAGTACAACATCGGCCAACCGTTCGTGTACCCACGCAACGACCTGTCGTACAGCGCTAATTTCATGCGCATGATGTTCGCGAACCCATGCGAAGAGTACAAGGTCAACGAAGTGTTGGTGCGCGCACTCGATCGTATTCTGATCTTGCACGCTGACCACGAACAAAACGCGTCGACATCGACCGTCCGTCTGGCCGGTTCGTCGGGTGCGAATCCGTTCGCTTGTATCGCTGCAGGTATCGCTTGTCTGTGGGGTCCTGCTCACGGCGGCGCCAACGAAGCTGCACTGACCATGCTGGAAAGCATCGGTTCGGTTGATAAGATTCCTGAGTTCATCAAGCAAGTCAAGGACAAGAACTCCGGCGTCAAGCTGATGGGCTTCGGTCACCGCGTCTACAAGAACTACGATCCACGCGCCAAGCTGATGCGTGAAACCTGCTACGAAGTCCTGAATGAGCTGGGTCTGCATGACGATCCATTGTTCAAGCTGGCCATGGAACTGGAAAAGATCGCGTTGGAAGACGACTACTTCGTGTCCCGCAAGCTGTACCCGAACGTCGACTTCTACTCAGGTATCGTTCAGCGCGCACTGGGCATCCCGACTTCGATGTTCACCTGCATTTTCGCCATGGCGCGTACCGTGGGTTGGATCGCTCAATGGAACGAAATGATCTCCGATCCGGAGCAAAAGATCGGTCGTCCACGTCAATTGTTCGTCGGCTCCGCAAAACGCGACGTTCCGGCAATCGACAAGCGTTAATTGATGTCATTGTTGGCAGGTCCGGAAGGGTTTGTCATCATGCAGTCATCAAATCGTTGTTAGTTGCCTGGCGGCCACGACTCTGTCGTGCCGCTGGTTACAACAAATAACACAAATAAAAAGCGAATCTTCAGGATTCGCTTTTTTATTGGAAATTAGGATATATAATTCGGGCTATGCTGGCTGGATAACTCAAAAAAAGTTCAGGTAGACATGGTCCTTCCCCACAACTTGATGTGCAATCCGCTAACCGGTCAGGCCGTGTCGCGGAAGGTTAGATTAACCCGCTAATCTCGCGAAACGCGAAGAAAGGTGAGCCAGATATGACTCAGCTCTACGAGCAATACAATCTCAATTCCTACCTTTTTGGTGGAAATGCACCGTACTTGGAAGAACTGTACGAGGCATACCTTAATAATCCCGGATCCGTACCAGACAATTGGCGTGCTTATTTCGACGCGGTGCAACATGTGCCTGCAGTTGATGGCTCCAATCGCCCTGACGTTGCTCACGCACCGGTCATCGCTTCGTTTGCTGAACGCGCCAAGCAAGGCCCGATCCGTACCGTCGTCGCTTCCGCAGATGCCGAAATGGGTCGCAAGCGCGTCGCTGCAACACAACTGATCGCCGGCTACCGTGATATGGGTTCGCGTTACGCGAATCTGGATCCGCTGCAACGCCAGGAGCGTCCGACAATTCCAGAACTGGAGCCAAGCTTCTACGGCTTCAGCGATTCTGATATGGACATCGTGTTCAATATCAGCAACACCTACTTCGGTGGCGAAACTGCGTCCCTGCGCGATCTGCTGCAGTCGCTGCGCGATACCTACTGCCGTTCGATCGGTGCCGAATTCACTTACATCAGCGACCCGACTGAAGTGCGCTGGATCCAGGAACGTCTGGAGCCGACACGCGCTTTGCCGCAATTCTCGACTGAGAAGAAAAAGCACATCCTCGACCGCCTGACCGCGGCCGAAGGCCTGGAGCGTTACCTCCATACCAAATACGTCGGCCAGAAGCGCTTCTCGCTCGAAGGCGGCGAAAGCTTCATCGCCTCCCTGGATGAAACCATCCAGCGCGCCGGTGAAAAGGGTGTGCAGGAAATCGTTATCGGTATGGCCCACCGCGGTCGTCTGAACGTCCTGGTCAACACACTGGGCAAGACTCCACAAGAACTGTTCTCCGAGTTTGAAGGTCATCACGCCGACGACCTGCCTGCCGGCGACGTCAAGTACCACCAAGGTTTCTCGTCCGACATCAGCACCCCAGGCGGCCCGGTCCACCTGTCGCTGGCGTTCAACCCGTCCCACCTGGAAATCGTCAACCCTGTGGTTGAAGGTTCGGTCAAGGCGCGTATGGATCGTCGTGGCGATAAGGACGGCTCGCAAGTGCTGCCGATTCTGGTTCACGGCGATGCCGCGTTTGCAGGTCAGGGCGTTGTGATGGAAACGCTGAATCTGGCGCAGACTCGCGGTTACGGCACTGGCGGTACCGTGCATATCGTGATCAACAACCAGATCGGTTTCACCACTTCCGATCCACGTGACTCCCGCTCGACACTGTACTGCTCGGACGTCGTCAAGATGATCGAAGCGCCTGTGCTGCACGTCAACGGTGATGATCCTGAAGCCGTCGTGTTCGCTACGCAAATCGCGGTCGACTATCGCATGCAGTTCAAGAAGGACATCGTTGTCGACATCATCTGCTTCCGCAAGCTGGGTCACAACGAGCAAGATACGCCAGCGCTGACGCAGCCGCTGATGTACAAGAAGATCGCGCAACATCCAGGCACACGCAAGCTGTACGCAGAGCGTCTCGCAGCACAAGGCACGATCCCTGCAGATGGCGGCGACGCCATGGTCAAGGCTTATCGCGATGCGATGGACGCCGGTAAGCACACTGTCGATCCAGTCATCACCAACTTCAAGAGCAAGTACGCCGTCGACTGGCTGCCGTTCCTGAATCGCAAGTGGACCGACGCTGCGGATACCGCAGTGCCGCTGGCAGAACTGAAACGCCTGGCAACACGCATCACCACTATTCCAGAAGGCTTCAAGGCGCACGCATTGGTTGAGAAGGTCATCAACGATCGCGCTGCAATGGGTCGCGGCGATCTGAATCTCGACTGGGGTATGGGCGAACATCTGGCCTACGCTTCGCTGGTTGCATCGGGCTATGCAATTCGCCTGACAGGTCAGGATGCTGGTCGCGGTACGTTCGTTCACCGCCATGCAGTGTTGCATGATCAGAACCGTGAGCGTTGGGATGCAGGTACTTATATCCCTCTGCAAAACGTCGCAGAAAACCAATCGACCTTCACCGTGATTGACTCCGTGTTGTCCGAAGAAGCGGTGTTGGGCTTTGAATACGGCTACTCGACTGCTGAGCCAAACACGCTGACTATCTGGGAAGCCCAGTTCGGTGACTTCGCCAACGGCGCGCAAGTCGTGATGGACCAATTCATCAGCTCCGGCGAAGTGAAGTGGGGTCGTGCATCGGGTCTGGTGCAAATGCTGCCGCACGGTTACGAAGGCCAGGGTCCAGAACACTCGTCGGCACGTCTGGAGCGTTACCTCCAGCTGTGCGCGGACAACAACATGCAGGTTGTTCAGCCGACTACTGCTGCGCAGATTTTTCACTTGCTGCGTCGTCAAATGATCCGCTTGTTCCGCAAGCCACTGATCATCCTGACACCGAAGTCGCTGCTGCGTAACAAGGATGCCGGTTCGCCGCTGTCCGATCTGGCCAAGGGTTCGTTCCAGACCGTCATTCCTGAACTGGATGACAAGATCGACGCCAAGAAGGTCAAGCGCGTTATCGCTTGCTCCGGCAAGGTCTACTACGATCTGGTCAACGCTCGCAAGGAACGCGGCCAGTCCGACACAGCAATCATCCGTGTCGAACAACTGTATCCGTTCCCGCACAAGGCATTTGCTGCTGCGCTCAAGCAATTCCCGAACTTCCAGGAATTGGTCTGGACTCAGGACGAGCCGCAAAACCAAGGTGCATGGCTGCAAATCCAGCACAACATCTTTGAAAATCTGACTGACGGTCAAAAGCTTGCTTACGCAGGTCGTCCAGCCAGCGCATCGCCAGCGGTCGGTTACTACGACAAGCACTATGCGCAACAAAAGGCGCTGATCGACACCGCGTTCTCAAAGCTCAAAGGCTTTGTCCTGACTAAGTAATCAGATCTTGCACGGCGCGCATCGCGAGGGCGATGCGCGCTGATGTTTATTGAATAACCCGAATCGGAGAAGTTACATGGCTCAAATCGAAGTAAAAGTCCCACAATTATCAGAATCCGTTGCAGAAGCGACACTGCTGCAATGGCATAAAAAAGTGGGCGAAGCCGTCGCACGCGACGAAAACCTGATCGACGTCGAAACTGACAAGGTCGTGCTGGAATTGCCGGCACCTGAAGCAGGCGTCATCACCCAAATCATCAAGGCCGACGGTTCGACCGTGGTCGCTGGTGAAGTCATCGCGATCCTGGACACCGACGCATCCGCGCAAGTGAGCCCGCTGGAAATCAAGGCTGCTCCTGCACCGCAATCGACCAACGAGCCAACCCCGGTTGCCGCTCCTGAGCTGGCCAACAAGTCCAACGTTGCCATGCCTGCTGCTGCCAAGATCCTGGCAGACAACAACATGTCGACATCGCAAGTGTCGGGCACAGGTAAAGACGGTCGCGTCACCAAGGGTGATGTGCTGGCTTCCCTGGCAACGCCGAAGGCTGCTGCTCCTGCAGCTGCTGCCGCCAAGCCTGCTCTGCAACAAGTATCCGCTCCTGGCAAGCCAAGCCTGGAAAATCGTCCTGAAGAGCGCGTCCCGATGAGCCGCCTGCGCGCACGCGTGGCTGAGCGTCTGCTGCAATCGCAAGCAACCAACGCGATTCTGACGACCTTCAACGAAGTCAACATGCAACCTGTGCTGGATCTGCGCGCCAAGTACAAGGACAAGTTCGAAAAAGAACACGGCGTCAAGCTGGGCTTCATGTCCTTCTTCGTCAAGGCAGTCGTTCATGCACTGAAGAAGTACCCGATCGTCAACGCTTCGGTTGATGGCAACGACATCGTTTACCACGGCTACTTCGACGTCGGTGTTGCAGTCGGTTCGCCACGCGGTCTGGTGGTTCCGGTTCTGCGTGACGCGGATCAACTGTCGATCGCCGACATCGAAAAGAAGATCGGTGAATTCGGTCAAAAAGCCAAGGACGGCAAGCTGTCGATCGAAGAAATGACCGGCGGCACCTTCACCGTTTCCAACGGCGGCACTTTCGGCTCGATGCTGTCGACACCGATCATCAACCCACCGCAATCGGCGATTCTGGGCATCCACGCCACCAAGGATCGCGCTGTGGTTGAAAACGGCCAGATCGTGATTCGTCCGATGAACTACTTTGCACTGTCCTACGATCACCGCATCATCGACGGCCGCGAAGCCGTCCTGAGCCTGGTCGCAATCAAAGAAGCTTTGGAAGACCCAGCACGCTTGCTGTTGGATCTCTAATCATCAGGACTTGAAATAAGGCGCAGGGAAAACAGAGAAGCCGGATCATCGTTCCTCTGTTCTCTCGGCGCCTTTTTTCTCTTTTGCATTCGTGCCGGATCGTACCCGGTCTGCGCACATTCAAAAACGCACTAGGATAAAACTATGAGTAAAAATTTTGACGTGGTCGTCATCGGCGGCGGCCCTGGCGGCTACATCGCTGCAATTCGCGCAGCACAACTGGGTTTCAACACTGCGTGTATCGATGAATGGAAGAACGAAAAGGGCGGTCCTGCACCTGGCGGCACTTGCACCAACGTCGGTTGCATTCCATCGAAGGCACTGCTGCAATCGTCGGAACACTACGAGCACGCCAGCCACTCCTTTGCTGATCATGGTATCGAAGTCAAAGGCCTGGGTCTGAACCTGGAAAAAATGCTGGGTCGCAAGAACACCGTCGTCAAGCAAAACAACGATGGCATCCTGTACCTGTTCAAGAAGAACAAGGTCACTTTCTTCCATGGTCGCGGCAGCTTCGTCAAGGGTGACGCCAACGGCTACGAAATCAAGGTTGCCGGCGCAACGGAAGAATCGATCACTGCCAAACAAATCATCGTTGCAACCGGTTCCAACGCACGTGCGTTGCCTGGCGCAGCATTCGACGAAGAACTGATTTTGTCGAACACCGGCGCACTCGCGATCACTGAAGTGCCGAAGAAGCTGGGCGTTATCGGCGCCGGCGTGATCGGTCTGGAAATGGGTTCGGTCTGGCGTCGTCTCGGTGCAGAAGTCACCGTGCTGGAAGCGCTGCCGACATTCCTGGGTGCAGTCGACGAACAAATCGCCAAGGAAGCGCAAAAGCTGCTGGCCAAGCAAGGTCTGGTAGTGAATCTGGGCGTCAAGATCGGCGACATCAAGGCCGGCAAGAAAGACGTTACTGTCGACTACACTGACGACAAGGGCAATGCGCAAAAGGCAGTGTTCGACAAGCTGATCGTGTCGATCGGCCGTACCCCGAACACCACCGGTCTGAATGCTGAAGCCGTTGGTCTGAAGCTGGACGAGCGCGGCTTCATCGCCGTTGATGGCGACTGCAAGACCAACCTGCCGAACGTGTGGGCAGTGGGCGACGTCGTACGCGGCCCGATGCTGGCACACAAGGCGGAAGAAGAAGGCGTTGCCGTTGCCGAGCGTATCGCCGGCCAACACGGTCACGTCAACTTCAACACCATTCCTTGGGTCATCTACACCTCGCCGGAAATCGCATGGGTCGGCAAGACCGAGCAGCAACTGAAGGCTGACGGCGTTGCTTACAAGGCCGGCACTTTCCCATTCCTGGCAAACGGCCGTGCACGCGCACTGGGCGATACATCGGGTATGGTCAAGTTCCTGGCGGATGCAACGACCGACGAAATCCTCGGCGTGCATATCGTTGGCCCAATGGCGTCGGAGCTGATTTCTGAAGCTGTCGTGGCGATGGAATTCCGTGCGTCCGCTGAAGACATCGCACGTATCTGCCACGCTCACCCATCGTTGTCCGAAGCAACGAAGGAAGCCGCACTGGCAGTCGACAAGCGCGCGCTGAACTTCTGATGAATCGGGTTTACCTTTGCTGGTAAACTCAGTTCATCATCGATGGGCGAGCCTGGCTCGCCCATTTTTGTTTTGGTAGTTCCTGTTTTCACAAAGTCGGCCATTCCGGATGCTCCGGATGACGCGAATTAAAAAATAAAGATCAACCATGGATGTCCGCGAATTCTACGATCATGCGCTAAGCGAGCGTGGTTTTAAATCAGACGAAGCACAGCAACGCGCGATCGATCGTCTGCAGCGTGCTTATGAAGAGTGGGTCGCGTTCAAATCGCAGCGTTCCAGCACCTTCAAGCGGCTGATCAATCGTCCTGATGTACCGCGTGGCGTGTACATGTGGGGCGGAGTGGGGCGTGGGAAATCCTTCCTGATGGACAGCTTCTACTCGGTCGTGCCGGTTGTGCGCAAGACGCGTCTGCACTTCCATGAATTCATGCGCGACGTGCATCGCCAGCTGGATGAACTCAAGGGTATCGCCAATCCACTGGATGAAGTTGCGCGCCGCATCGCCAAGAAATATCGCCTGATTTGCTTCGACGAGTTCCACGTCTCGGATATCGCTGACGCGATGATCCTGTACAACCTGTTGGGTGGCTTGTTCGACAATGGCGTGTCGTTCATCATGACGTCGAATTACAAGCCGGACACGCTGTATCCGGACGGCCTGCATCGCGATCGTATGCTGCCGACCATCAAACTGCTTAACGACAAACTGGATGTGATGAACATCGATGCCGGTGTCGACTATCGCAAGCGCGCGCTGGAGCAGGTCAAGATCTATCATTCGCCGCTCAACGCCAAGACCGACAGCGAGCTGCGCGAAGCTTTCGCGGCCGTAGCAGAAACTGCCGATGAAGATACGCGCGTCCACATCGAGGCGCGCGAAATCCGAGCGCTGCGTCGCGCCGGCAGCGCGATCTGGTTCGACTTCGCAACCCTGTGCGGAGGTCCCCGCTCGCAGAACGATTATCTGGAAATCGCCAGCCGTTTTCAGACCGTGATCCTGTCCGGTATCCCTCGCATGTCGGTGGCGATGTCCTCTGAAGCGCGCCGCTTCACCTGGCTGATCGACGTCTTCTATGACCATAAGGTCAAGCTGATCATGTCGGCAGAAGTGGATCCTGATGAGCTTTACACTGCGGGCACGCTGTCAAATGAGTTCCACCGCACGGTTTCACGTATCATTGAAATGCAATCGCGCGAATACATGGATTCCGAGCGCCGTCTGGCCGCCGATAAGCTTGCTTGAATATGGATAAGGGTTACATGCAATTATTTTTTGAATATTCGTCCCGCCGGGTGGTGACCTGTGCGCTCGGTTTGCTGGCCTTGCTGCCGTTTTCCATGTCGACGGCACAGGCGGCAGAGCAGGCGTATGGAACGCCGGGCCAGCCGACGTTCGATCAGCGCTACCCGACCGGCTCGATCCAGTCGACCGATGCTGCCGATGAGATTCTTCTTGAGGCAGATAAAGAGCGTCAGGTCATCAGCGATCAATACATTGACGACCAGCGCGCCTGCTACAAAAAGTTTTTTGTGTCTTCTTGCCTGGAAGCAGCGAAGGAGCGTAATCGCATCGCCGTGAGACAGGTGCGTGACGTCGAAGTTGAAGCCAACGCCTACAAGCGTCAAGCGAAAGCGGATGATCGCGACAAGTCGCTGGCCGAACAGCATGCAAAGGATGAGCAAGACGCCGCGCGTCGTGAACAGGATCAAAAGGAAAAAGCCGCTGCATCCGCCAGAAAGATCCAGGAGAGTGCCGCCAAGCAAAAGCAGGTAGCGGAACGCGAGACCCAGGCTGAAGGCCAGGCCGACGTCCGTGTGAAAGCGCACGAGGCACAAGTACGCAAGACTCAGGCTGAAGAGGCTGCCAAAGCACCTCAACGCGCAGCCAATGAGCAGGCCTACAAGGAAAAAGTAAAACAAGCGGAAGTACACCGCAAAGAAGTCGAGGCCAAGAAAGCCGAGAAGGAACGTGAACGTGCCGCCAAGCAGCAGCTGCCAGCAGCTGCACCTGCGGCTACTCCGGTCTTGCCAGTATCACCGGCAACAACACCATCCAAATAAACGATCGATGCCGCCGGTCAATGCCGGCAGCGATTGTTGACCCATGGCAGGTGGATTACACTGTCAACAGTTCTTTCCCTTGGCAGCGATTGTTTGCAGTCGTTGTCAATTTTGCAATAGAAGCCACCATGACCATGACGCACCGCGAAGATATACAGCGCCGTATTATCGAATTGGAAGTCGAACATCGTGACCTTGATGCGGTGATTGACATGCTCTCGCATGAAACCCGTCATGAAGAATTACAATTGCGTCGTTTGAAGAAGCGCAAGCTGCAATTGAAGGATCATATAGTGTTGCTGAAAATGCAATTAACTCCCGATATTCCAGCTTGATCCTGTCGAATTCCGGTCAGACTATTTTCGATTGCCCGGCGGTCGCTTTGTCGTTAGCTTTGTCGTTGGCTTTGGCGCTGCCCTGAAGCTGGTTTTCAACAGACGCTCCGTGGAGCGTCTGAACGGTAAATTTTGCCGGCAGTTAGTCCTGGGAATGATCCGGCTGCGCTTTTTATCCCTTTCCTTGTTGTCCGGTTAACCTCTTTACAGGCGTAAGTCAGTGAGTTCCATCGAAGATACCGCAGCACCCGTTCCACATGGTATCCATGATGCCGAGGTTGAGCAGCTTTTTGGCGCAGGTGGGCCCTTGGGTGGGCAGGTAGGTAGCTATCGCCCACGCCATTCGCAAACTGAAATGGCCAAAGCCATTGCCGATGCCATTGCCGGTCAGCGCACCCTGATTGCAGAGGCAGGCACCGGCACCGGCAAGACGTTTGCCTATCTGGTCCCGGCTTTACTGTGGGGCGGCAAAGTCATCGTGTCGACCGGCACCAAGAACTTGCAGGATCAGCTGTATTTGCGCGATATCCCCACCGTGCGCAAAGCCTTGAGCGCGCCGGTCTCGGTTGCGTTGCTGAAGGGCCGCTCCAACTATGTCTGTCATTTTCATCTCGAACGCACGCTGCAAAACGGTCGCATGACCTCGCGGGATGATGTCGGTTATCTGCGCGAGATTTCGCGCTTCATGAAGACGACATCCTCCGGCGACAAGGCCGAACTATCCAAGGTGCCGGAGACGGCGCTGATCTGGAATCTGGTCACCTCGACGCGGGATACCTGTTTCGGTGCGGAGTGCCAGTACTATCAGGATTGCTTCGTCATGAAGGCGCGCAAGGAAGCGCAACAGGCGGATATCGTCGTCGTGAATCATCATCTATTCTTTGCCGATGTCGCGCTCAAGGACACCGGCGTGGCGGAGTTGCTGCCGACCGCCAATACCGTGATCTTCGACGAAGCGCACCAACTGCCGGAAACCGCGACGATGTTCTTCGGCGATACCGTGTCGACGTCGCAAGTGCTGGAACTGTGCCGCGATGTGCTGGCGGAAGGCCTTTCGCACGCGCGCGATGGCGCCGACTGGGCCAAAGTGGTGTCGCCGGTGGAGAAGGCCGCACGCGATTTGCGATTGGCTTTCCCGGAAGATATCGTGCGCCTGGCGGTCAATCAGATCGCGCCGTCGAGTGTCTTCTTTCCGGCGTTGGAAACCTTGCGCGACAACATGGACGACATGATCGCCGTGTTGGAAAAGCAGGCCGAGCGCGCGGAAACCATCGAGCAATGCCGCACCCGCGCCATCGAGTTATCGAGTCAGCTGGATAACTGGAACGGCGCGCAAGACAAAGCCGCCAGCGAGGACGGGCAGAGCTACGTGCTATGGGTCGAAGCCTTCACCTCGTCGCTGCAACTGCATCGCACGCCGCTGTCGATTGCGCCGATTTTCAACAAACAGCGCGAAGGCGTACCGCGCGCCTGGATCTTTACGTCGGCGACGCTGGCGGTGAAGAATGATTTCACGCATTACACGTCGCAGATGGGTTTATGGGACGAGCCTGCGCAATCCTGGCCGAGTCCGTTCGACTACGAGCAGCAAGGCCTGCTCTACGTTCCGAACAACCTGCCGCAACCCAATTCGTATGAGTACACCGACGCTGTGATTGACGCGGCGTTACCGGCGATTATTGCTGCCGGCGGCCGCACCTTCTTGTTGTGCACGACGATACGTGCCGTCAATCGTGCGGCGGAGCGTTTGCGTGAAGAGTTCGAGACGCGTGGGTTGCCTTTTCCGTTGATGGTGCAAGGCGAAGCGGGGCGGACTGAGTTGCTGGATCGCTTCCGTGCGTCGGGAAATGGCGTATTGATCGGCAGCCAGAGTTTCTGGGAAGGCGTCGACGTGCGCGGCGATGCGTTGTCCTTGGTGATCATCGACAAGCTGCCGTTTTCGCCGCCCGACGATCCGGTGTTGGCAGCGCGGATTGCCGAGTTGGAGAAAAAAGGATTGAATGGATTCATGCATCATCAGCTGCCGTCTGCAATCATTAATCTGAAACAGGGCGCCGGTCGCCTGATTCGAGATGAAAGTGACCAAGGCGTGTTGATGATTTGCGATCCGCGCCTGATTTCCAAGGGATATGGCCGGCGCATCTGGCAGAGTCTGCCGCCGTTCAAACGCACGCGTGACATCGCGGCGGTAGAAGAATTTTTCATTCGTCGTGCAGAGCTGGCTGCAGCCGCAGACGAATCTTGATTGAATCTTGAACGATCGTGAAGCACTGATCGCATTGATGCTGAGGGATGCGATCTGCATGGTAAATCAAGCATACGGGAGATATGCATGACGAGTTTAAGCGCATCCACCGCATTAGTGCCGGTACGTGCCAGCGAGCTCATTGTCGGGCAGCGTGCGCCCTGGCCGATTTATAACGAAGCAGGCGATTTGCTGCTGGCGCGCGGCAGCATGGTGGAAACCCAAGGGCAGCTCGATGGTTTGCTGGAACATGGCCTGTTTCGCAACGAGAAATGGGGAACCGAACCCGATACCGACTCGGTGCCCTTGCCGCAATCGCGTGACGTGCTGCAAAAACGCCGTCGCTCCAAAGGCTTGCGCCCGCCCGCGCCAAGTCGTGGGCAAGAAAGCATCGTCACCATGGACGACGTGCGCTGGCGTATCGGTGATGCCCTGTCGCTGCAGCTGAAAGAAGCCCCCGACGTTCGCTACAACATCAGCCTGATGGGCAGTCTGGCTGGTAAAAGTGTACTGGTTTCAGCGCCGGTCAAAGATGGCAAATACATGCATTTGCGTGACGGGCAGATCGTCGTTGTGCGCGCCTTGTCTGGACGACGTGCTTATGCGTTCGCGGCCAGCGTGCTCAAGTACCAGAATCTTCCTTATCCTTATTTGCATCTGTCTTGTCCGCGTGAAGTGCGCTGCACGGTCATCCGGCAGGACGCTCGCGTCGAAGTGGACGTCGATGCCTTTCTGACGATTGGTTCGGCGCCACCGGCGTCTCTCAATCTGCTCGATTTGAGTGTTGGGGGTGTATCCGGTGTCAGTAGCTTTCTCGGATGCACCAAGGATGCCAAGGGACGTCTCAAATTTATCATCAATGTTGCCGGCGAAGACCGGGGCCTGGATCTGGACGTCGTAGTGCGTACGGTTGAGGCGGACAGCGATCCGAACTACATCAAATACGGGTTGGAGTTCATTGACGTGTCGGCAAGGGATCGCCTCATTTTGTCGGCATTTGTCTACCAAAGCGTCAGCGAAATCGACTGATTTACTGCTTGCGGAGGGTGTTCCGGCTACCGGGCGAACACCGCCATGTTTTACGATGTGCAGCCGCATTTCTCTGCGAATTTGACAGGGGGCTTCGGGTAAAATGGCGGGATGAAAATTTTAATCAGTAACGACGACGGCTATCAGGCTCCAGGCATTCTGGCACTGGCCGATGCGTTGTCCGCCATCGCCGAGATCACCGTGGTTGCACCCGACAGCAATCGATCGGGCAGCTCCAACTCGCTGACGCTTGATCGCCCCTTGTGGGTTGAGCGCGCCGGCAACGGTTTTTATTATCTGAATGGCACACCATCTGACTGCGTGCACGTCGCCTTGACCGGTTTGTTGCCGGAGCGTCCAGATCTGATCGTCTCAGGGATCAACCAGGGACAGAACATGGGTGACGACACGCTGTATTCCGGTACGGTGGCGGCGGCGACCGAGGGTTTCCTGTTTGGGATCCCGGCGCTTGCTTTTTCTCAGTTGCACAAAGGCTGGGAGCATCTCGACAGTGCAGCGCGCATCGCCCGCGAAGTTGTCGAACGCCAGTTCGAAGCACTGGACAAGCCTTATCTGCTGAACGTCAATATTCCCAATCTGCCGTATGAAGAACTCAAGCCTTGCGTCGCGACGCGGCTCGGTAAGCGGCATACTTCTGAGCCGGTCTACAAGATGCGCGATCCGCATGGCAAGGATATCTATTGGATCGGCCCGGCAGGTGCCGTAAAGGATGCGGGCGAGGGGACTGATTTTCACGCGACGGCGCAGGGGCATGTCTCGATTACGCCGCTGCAGATCGACCTGACGCATACCGCGCAACTCGCCAATCTGAAGAAGGCATTGGCATGACCGATAAATCGAGCCGTTTCCCCTTGTCCTTGTCTTCTGTGGTCGAGAAGAAAGGCAAGTCGTCGACGACGGCTTCCGGGCGGACATCGACGCAGTTTGCTGCACCGACGCGCACTGTCGTGACGCCGCAGACGGCAACCAGAAACGCTGCTCAGGATTCGGGGCGTCAGGCTGCGAAGGCACACGCCGCAAAAGCTGCGCAGTCTGCTCAACCTGCCGGCAAGCAAACCGTACGAAGCGTTTTGCCAACACCGATTCCGACCGCCAACCGGCAAGCACCGCTGGTGTCGGACGCTGTTCGCAAAGCCATGGTGGCACGTGTTGCAAAGCAGGGGGTGAGTGATCCCAAGGTATTGGCGGCAATGGAAGCGGTGCCGCGTCACATGTTCATGGAGCCGGCACTGTCGAGCCAGGCTTACATCGACGCATCATTGCCGATCGGACATCATCAGACCATCTCGCAACCCTACATTGTTGCCCGCATGATCGAAATCATGCGCGACAACAACAAGGGCAAGGTGCTCGACCGCGTGCTGGAAATCGGTACCGGCTGCGGTTATCAGGCGGCGGTCTTGTCGCTGGTTGCCAAGGACGTGTATTCGATTGAGCGCATCAAACCGTTACATGAACTGGCCAAAACCAATTTGCGCCCGCTGCGCATTGCCAACATCCGCTTGCATTACGGAGATGGTATGCTAGGTCTGCCGCAGGTGGCACCGTTCGACGGTATCATTCTTGCTGCGGCCGGTCTGGAAGTGCCTCAGGCCTTGCTGGAGCAGTTGGCGATAGGCGGGCGCCTGGTGGCGCCGGTCGGGGGGCGTCAGCAAATGCTGCAGTTGATCGAGCGCATCAGCAAGTTTGAATGGACCAGCGAAACCTTGGAAGAATGCCATTTCGTGCCTTTGCGTCCCGGCACGGTGTAACAAGAAATCGAATAAGCAGAATAAGCAACACAGCCAATGGCAGCAAGGTGCATGATCAGGCCTTGCTTGTCCCGATGAACTTCTCGCGCAGGGCGCGGGTCAACGTTATCGTTGTACAAAATTAATGTAATGAGCATGAAAAAAATTCGTTTGGTTTGGTTGGGGATCACCGTCAGTCTGCTTGCAGCGTGTTCGACTACGCCGCGTACCGCGGCTCCTGTGGTGGATCGTACGGGGAGTTCTACCAAGCCTGTGGTCGACGCAAGCAAGCCTGCCGCAACTGTTGCAGCTGCGCGTCCTGAAGGAAAAGGTTATTACACCGTAAAGAAGGGCGATACCTTGTACCGTATCGCGCTGGAGTCCGGTCAGAGCTATCGCGATATCGTCGCCTGGAACAACCTGACCAATCCGAACGACATCAAGGTCGATCAGGTGCTGCGCGTGTCGCCGCCTGATGGCGTGCAAACCGGTGCCGTGGTCGTCGGTGGTGCATCGGGTTCAGGTATCGAGGTCAAGCCGCTAGGTGCGTCGACAGCAGCCAACAACGGTGTTGCGGCTCCGGTGGCAGGTGCCGGCAGCAACAAGATCGGGCCGCGCGGTGACAAGCGTGCTTATTCGGACAGTACGCTGGCCGAAATGGAAAAACCGGACACGGCGCCGACCAGCGTAGCTGCGGCGGCACCGGCAACAACGGGAGCGCCAGCTGCAGCGCCGCAAGCGGCGACAAAGGCTGAGCCTGCACATGCGACGGACAAGCCGGCGACGGCTGCTGCTGCGCCTGCGGCGGACGATGACGCAGTCTCCTGGATGTGGCCTGCAGAAGGCAAGGTTGTCGGGACGTTTGATGGTGGCAAGAAGGGCGTGGACATTGCCGGTAAGAGCGGTCAGCCGGTGTTGGCGGCCGGAGCGGGCAAGGTCATGTATGCCGGTAGCGGCATTCGCGGCTATGGCAATCTGGTCATCGTCAAGCACACGAATAATCTCTTGTCGGCCTATGCGCACAACAAGACAATATTGGTGAAGGAAGGGCAAGCTGTAACCAAGGGACAGAAGATTGCCGAGATGGGAAATTCGGATAGCGACAGCGTCAAGTTGCATTTCGAAATTCGTCAACAAGGCAAACCTGTCGATCCGTCGAAATACCTACCGCCACGTTAGCGTATGAGCCCACGCCCTCACGATCAACTGCCAGATGAAGAGTCCCGATCGGACGATCCAGTCGAGCCAATGGATGCTGCCGACGATCTGGAAGTGATTGAAGAGGGCGATCCTGCCGGCGGTGAGGGTGATGGCGAAGCAGAAGTTGTTGTCGCTGTCGAGGGCGTTGAAGAGCTGAAAAAGGTTCTCGCCGCAGAACTCTCCACCGACACGACACAACACTACCTCAATCAGATCGGCACCCGGCCGTTACTGACCGCTCCGGAAGAGTTGTACTTTGCCACGCTGGCCAAGCAAGGCGATTTCGCTTCCCGTCAAAAAATGATTGAACACAACCTGCGTCTGGTCGTGTCGATCGCCAAGCACTACATTAACCGCGGCGTTGCCCTGCTGGATCTTATTGAAGAGGGTAACCTTGGCTTGATGCGCGCCATCGACAAGTTCGAGCCGGAGCGCGGTTTCCGTTTTTCCACTTACGCCACCTGGTGGATACGTCAGAGCATAGAGCGCGCCATCATGAATCAGGCGCGTACGGTACGTTTGCCCGTACATATGGTGCGTGAACTCAATCAGATCCTGCGGGCCAAATACCATCTGGAAGCGCAGCAACACGATGGTCGCGACGCCACTGCCGAAGATATCGCTCATCTGGTCGATCGACCGGTGGAGGATGTGCAGGACGTGCTGACCTTGTCTGAGCATGCGGCCTCATTGGACACGCCGTTGGATAACGATCCTCAGGCCAGCCTGATCGACTTGCTGCCCGGTTCGACGGATGAAAATCCCGACACGCAGGCCGAATCGCATGAGATGTCGATATTGATCCGTGATTGGCTCAAAAACTTGCCAGACAAGCAAAGAATTGTCATCACACGCCGTTTTGGTCTCGACAACGACGACCCCTCGACACTGGAGCAACTGGCAAGCGAAATGGGCATCACCCGCGAGCGCGTGCGCCAGGTCCAGCAAGAAGCGCTCATCAAGCTCAAACGCACGCTGGTATCGCGAGGTGTCAGCAAGGACGCCCTGTTCTAGTGGCTTTGGTGGTGTTTTAGCTTCCCTCCGGTCTCCGGATCGCCGACAATAGCGGTTTTAGTTTTTTTGGCTGCGACGGCGGCCGCATCTATAGTTTCTATGCAGCAAAATATTATCGATATCAAAGCCCTCGACATGGACGGGCGCGGCGTCGGCCATCTGGCCAACGAAGATGGTACCCAAGGCAAAGTCGTGTTCGTCGAAGGCGCCTTGCCGGGAGAGCAGGTCAGTTTCTATTCCTACCGCAAGAAACCAAAGTGGGAGGCCGCCACGATGACGGCCTTGCATCGCGAATCGTCATTGCGCGTCAAGCCGCAATGCGACTATTTCGGCATTTGCGGCGGATGCGCCATGCAGCATCTGGAGCCTTCCGCGCAAGTCGCCATGAAGCAGCGCGTGCTGGAAGACAATCTCTGGCATCTCAGCAAACTCAAGGCAGAAACCATGTTGCGCCCGATTTACGGGCCAACCTGGGGCTATCGTTATCGCGCCCGGATTTCGGTCAAGAACGTGGTCAAAAAAGGCACAGTGCTGGTTGGTTTTCATGAGAAAAAATCGCCCTTTGTGAGCGACATGAAGACTTGCGAAATCCTGCCGCCGCATGTTTCTGCGATGCTGGTGCCGTTGCGTCATCTGATTGGCTCTTTGACCATTATCGATCGTTTGCCGCAGATCGAGCTGGCGATTGGTGAGGGCGATGACGGACAGAAAACGACGGTGATGGTGTTGCGCGTGATGGAGCCGCCTAGTGCTGACGATGAAGTCAAATTGAAAGCTTTCGCTGACGAGTACAAGGTCGAATGGTGGTTGCAGCCCAAAGGCCCCGATACCGCCTATCCGTACTATCCGCCGCAGTCGAATCTACACTATACGCTGCCTGAGTTCGGTATTCGCATGCCTTTCAAGCCGACCGATTTCACGCAAGTCAATCATCAGATCAATCGCGTTCTGGTCGCACGAGCCTTGCGTTTGCTGGATGCACAGCCGGAAGATCGTGTGGCCGACTTGTTCTGCGGTCTGGGCAACTTCACTTTGCCGATTGCTACGATGGTAAAAGAGGTGGTTGGCATTGAAGGAAGCACCGCGCTGACGGAGCGCGCAGCTGAAAATGCCAAGGTCAACAATGTCGCCGAGAAGACGTCGTTCTATTGCCGCAATTTGTTCGAAGCGACGACAGAGGATTTCATTGCGCTGGGCAAGTTCGATCGGATGCTGATCGATCCGCCGCGCGAAGGTGCGTTGGAAGTGTGTAAAGCCATTGCTGGTCTGAGTGAGCAGCATGCGCATCTGAAGCCCAAGCGCATCGTGTATGTATCGTGCAATCCAGCGACGCTGGCACGTGACTCAGGTGAGCTGGTGAATGGCGGCTACCGTCTGAAGCTGGCCGGCGTGGTCAACATGTTCCCGCATACTGCACACGTCGAATCGATGGCGGTTTTTGATTTGGATGAGTGAGTCAATCGTTGCCTTGCTGAGCTGAAGGCGTAAAAAAAGCCGACCAGAAGGTCGGCTTTTTTATTGGTCATTACCGGTCAGTCGCGGTTGCCGCCAAAGATGCCGAGAATCGACAGCAGGTTGACGAACACGTTGTACACGTCCAGATAAATACGCAGTGTTGCCGAGATG